>OBLI01002604.1_pt1 | contig 15022 bp, 13 predicted proteins | sample 1519701 | NCBI WGS metagenome assembly OBLI01 (sample SAMEA3663005, study PRJEB22513) | pig gut metagenome | biome: pig gut; feature: pig-associated habitat; material: faeces | place: France | collected 2012 | reverse complement strand
ACAAGACCTACGTTCGCCAGACCAAGATGGACTGGAGTGAAGAATAAATAAAAAACCTCCCGCGATTGCGGGAGGTTTTTTATTTTTCAATCTTTCAATTTTTCAATCTTTCAATTTTTCAATTTAGAACGGCAGGTCGTCGGCACTGCCACCCTCTGCAGCGGGCTGCTGTGGAGGGAATGGAGCCTCGGGAGCAGGAGCTGCGGCAGCAGCTACACCAGCTGGAGCTACACCATCGGCACCAGGCACGGGAGCTGCACCAGGCACCTGTACATTGCGATTGATTGCCCACGCGCGTATATCATTATAATATTTTCCTTGATACTCTCGAGCATCAATGTCGAATGATACCGTCAGCTCTTCACCCAACTGAATATTAAACTGACTGATCTTCTCAGCTCCAAAGATATTAAAGCAACATTTCTTGGGGTATTGGTCGTGTGTCTCGATAACATACTCCTGTATCTTCCACGCATTACCAGTGCGCTGAGATACACCTTCTCTTGCCGGCAAAACGGCGATAATTTTTCCTGTTATTTCCATATTATTTTGTATATAAATTGTGATTTTTGCTCAATTCTAGCGCAAAAGTACAAATTAGTTTTAATTTATGCAACTTTTTGGCGAATAATTTTGCTACAATCGCAAATATTTCGTATTTTTGTAGTCAATTTAAAGAAGATAAAAACAAAAAACATATAAACTCATGAGATTTACATTATCCAGTACTGCATTAAGCAGCAAACTTTCAGCCCTGTCAAGGGTAATCAACAGTAAGAACCCTATTGCAATATTGGGTCACTTTGTTTTCAGAACAGAAAACAATGTCCTTCACCTTACCGCCTCCGACGGTGAGATTTGGTTGTCAACACCAATTGAACTGACGGAGTGTGATGCCAATGACTCGTTTACCATCGACAGCCACTACATCCTCGATGCAGTGAAAGGATTCTCGGAACAACCTATCACATTCGATGTTAACAAATCGGACAACACGGCAAAGGTGACTTATCTCAACGGACAATTCGCATTGCCCATTGAATCTGCTGAAAATTTCCCCCAACCACAGGGTGTGGATGACAATGCCCACGAAATAGTGATCACAAGCAGTCAACTGTCGGAGAATATCAACCGCACCATCTTCGCTACGGCTCAGGAGGAACTCCGCCCGGTGATGAACGGTATCTACTTCGACGCATCCCACGAGTGCCTTACAGTGGTGGCAAGCGATGGTCACAAACTGGTGCGCAACCGTCTGTTCTCTATCAAGACAGAGCAACCAGCTGCATTCATCCTGCCTAAGAAACCGGCAAGTCTCTTGAAGAACATGCTGCTTAAGGACGACAGTGAGGTGGTGATGAGATTTGATGACCGCAATGCGCTTATCCTCTTCAACAACAGTACGATGAACTGCCGACTCATCGAGGGAAGATATCCTAATTACAACTCCGTCATACCTCAGAACAACACCAACGAGGTGATTGTTGACAGAGAGGGCCTGCTGGCTGCCATCAAGCGTGTTCAACCGTTCTCCAATGATGCGTCCAACCTTATCCGATTCCATATCGAAGGAGGTATTCTGCAACTTGATGCCGAGGACTTCGACTTCAACAAGACTGCCACCGAACGCATGTCATGCGAATATAACGGTCGTCCGATGAGCATCGGATTCAAGGGCTCGGTATTTGTTGAGGTACTGAGTAACTTTGATTGCCAGGAGGTTAACATACAGCTCGCCGACCCCAGTCGCGCCGGTCTTGTAGTGCCTATGGAGCAGTCAGAGGACCAGGATGTGCTCATGCTGATGATGCCGATGCTGATTAATGATTGATTATTGATTACTGATTATTGATTACTGATTATTGATTACTGATTAATGAAACTGAATATACAGAAACCACTGGTTATCTTTGACCTTGAGACAACTGGTCTCGACATGGTTAACGACAGGGTTATACAACTATCATATATAAAGGTATATCCCGACGGAAAGGAAACAAGAGGTGATATGCTCATCAATCCCGAGAAGCACATTCCCGAGATGGTTGAACAGCTCACCGGTATCAAGGATGCCGACGTTGCCGACAAACCGACATTCAAGCAAGTGGCAGCCAAACTGAACGAGGAGTTCAGTGGTTGCGACTTTGCCGGATTCAACTCCAACTTCTTCGACATCCCCATGCTCGCCGAGGAGTTCCTACGTGCGGGTATCGACTTCGACTTCTCTAAATGCCGACTTATCGACGCCTGCACCATCTTCAAGAAGATGGAACGACGCAATCTTGCCGCCGCGTATAAGTTCTATTGCGGCAGAAAGATGGAAGATGATTTCGAGGCTCACCGTGCCGACCAGGACACAGAGGCAACCTATAAGGTGCTGATGGGCCAACTCGATATGTATCGCCCCGAGAATCAGGAAGACCCCGAGCGTTGTCTTGCCAACGATATGGATGTCCTTGCCGAATTCTCAAAACAAAACGACAATGTGGATTTTGCAGGACGCATAGTATGGGCTGACAAGAAAGACGCCAAAGGACAAACAGTGCTCGACGCAAACGGCAACCCCGTGCGCGTGGAGGTGTTCAACTTCGGTAAGCACAAGGGAGAGGAAGTGGCTGCCGTATTGCGCTACGACTCCGGTTACTTCAGTTGGATGCTTGGTGGCGACTTTACAAACAATACAAAACAAGTGCTCACACGCATTCGTCTGCGTGAGAGCAGAATGATATAATTAGTATGCTGAAAGGTAAGAAGATTGTGCTTGGCATCACGGGTTCTATAGCAGCCTACAAGGCTTGCTATATAATTCGTGGCCTTGTAAAAAGGGGAGCTGAAGTGCAGGTAGTGATAACTCCTTCTGGTAAGGAGTTTATCACTCCCCTAACCCTTTCAACGCTTACCCGCAAACCCGTGATAAGCGAATTTTTTTCACAACGCGACGGCACATGGAACAGTCATGTAGATCTCGGACTGTGGGCCGACGCCATGCTCATAGCCCCATGTACAGCTGCCACTCTCGGCAAAATGGCCAACGGCATTGCCGACAATATGCTTATCACCACCTATCTCTCGATGAAGGCTCCCGTGTTTGTGGCCCCTGCTATGGACCTTGACATGTATCGCCATCCGTCAACACAACATAATATGGAGACCATAAAGTCGTACGGTAATATTATCATCGAACCGCAGAGCGGATTCCTTGCAAGTGGTCTTGAGGGAAAGGGACGTATGGAAGAGCCAGAGGTTATTGTCGATGCCCTCGACAAATACTTTGACCAATCACCCAAACCACTTGAGGGTAAGAAGATTATGATTACCGCAGGGCCAACCTACGAAAAGATTGACCCTGTTCGTTTTATAGGCAATTACTCAAGTGGCAAGATGGGCTTTGCCCTTGCTGAGGAATGTGCCGCAAAAGGGGCTGAGGTGACACTTATTGCCGGTCCGGTGGCGCTCACTACTGTTGATGGAAACATCAAGCGTATCGACGTGGAGAGTTGCGAGGAGATGTATAATGCCGCCATCACTACCTTTTCAGAATGTGATGCTGCCATACTGTGCGCAGCAGTTGCCGACTTCCGTCCGGAGCATGTTGCAGACAAGAAGATTAAGCGCGAGAAGGACGACCTCGTGTTGCGTCTTGCTCCTACTCACGACATCGCCGCGGAACTCGGAAGGATAAAAAATAACCGACAAATTCTCGTGGGCTTTGCTCTCGAGACTAACGATGAGGACAACAATGCAAAGTTGAAGCTCGAAAGAAAGAACCTCGATTTCATCGTGCTCAATTCCCTGCGGAATGAGGGCACTTGCTTCCGCAGCGACGAAAACCAAATCAAAATCATGTCCCATGACGGGGAAAAGGTTTTTCCAAAGAAGAAAAAGTACGAAGTTGCCGCGGATATCGTCGAGGAACTTTTGGGGAAATTAGGAATTAGGGATTAGGAATTAGGAATGGCTGCGCAAACCGAACGCAGAGCCGAGCTCGCTCGAGCTATGCTGAGGTGAAGCCAGCCATCGACGAAGTCAATTAGGGATGAGATATATATTATTATACATTTTTTCGCTGATAATAGGAGGCCTTGTCTGCTGTGACTGCATGGCGCAGGAACTGCAGGCCAAGATCACCATTAACACCCAAAAGGTGGGAGTGACCGACAAGAGTGTATTCGAAAACCTACAGCAAAACCTCGAACAGTTTGTCAACGACCGCCAATGGACAGAACTTCAGTTTCAGAAGAACGAGAGAATAGTGTGCAATTTCAATATCACGGTCAATAAGTATGACAAGACATCAAACACCTTTGAATGTACAGCACTTATTCAGGCCAACCGCCCCGTGTATAACTCGCAATATACTACCACATTATATAATAATACCGACAATAATTTCAACTTCGAATATGCTGAGTTCGACCAACTCAACTTCAACGAGGAGATGATCGACAACCAGCTCACTGCCCTCATGGCATATTATGCCTATCTCATCATCGGACTCGACCTCGACAGTTTTTCTCCCCTGGGCGGCACCGATGTCCTGCAACGTTGCATGTATCTCACCAACAATGCCCAAAACCTCACATTCCCCGGCTGGAAAGCCTTTGACGACAGTCGCAACCGATTTGCCATCATCAACGACTATCTCGACGAGGGTATGAAACCGTTCAGGCAGTTGCAATACGATTACTATCGCAAGGGAATGGACGAAATGGCCAACAATGCCGAGCGAGGACGCACCAACATATCCACTGCCCTTGAGGAAGACCTGAAGGTAGCCCACTCCAACAAACCACTCAGTCTCCTGCCCCAGATTTGGACCGACTACAAGCGCGACGAACTGGCAAACATATACAAAGGCAAGGGTACACAGAAAGAAAAAGAAACAATTTACGAAATCCTCTCCTCCATCAATGCCTCGCAAAACGATGCTTGGGAGAAAGTAAGGAAATAAAAAATGATTAGACATTTATATATACGGAATTTCACGATTATCGAGGAACTCGACATCGACCTCTTCCCCGGCTTCTCAGTCATTACCGGTGAGACAGGAGCTGGTAAGAGTATCGTGCTCGGAGCCATCGGTCTGCTAAAAGGACAGAGAGCCGATTCCAAGATGATACGCTCAGGGACAGACAGATGTATCGTTGAAGCGCATTTCGACCTCTCGAAGTACGACATGCAGGCGTTCTTCACCGATAATGACATCGAATATGATGCCACCGACTGCATCGTGCGCCGCGAGATAACCGCTGCCGGAAAGAGTCGGGCATTCATCAACGACACCCCCGTGTCGCTTGCCATCCTCAAGGAGTTGGGCGAGAGTCTTATCGATGTGCATAGCCAACACCAGAACCTGCTTCTCGGTCGCCAGGACTTCCAACTCAGTGTGGTGGATATTATCGCCGATTCACAAAAGGAACTGACAGATTATCGCCAGGCATACAGCGTGATGAAGGACAAGGAGCGCGAACTGAAACGGGTGCGTGAGGAAATAGAGGACAACAGGAGTAAGGCCGACTTCATGCAGTATCAGTATGACGAACTGGATGCAGCCCATCTCATTGACGGAGAGCAGGAGGAACTCGAACAGAAGGCAGAGCGCATGAGCCACTCCGAGGAGATTAAGTCGGCTCTGTATGAGGCGGATAATTCGCTCTCTGCCGATGACACCGGTGCCATCACCCTACTCCGCTCTGCACGCTCGTCACTCAACCAGGTGGGAAAGGTGTTGCCCATTGCCGGCGAACTTGCCTCTCGCATGGAGTCGGCATATATCGAACTCAAGGACATTGCTCAGGAGATAAGCGGACAGTTGGAGGAGGTGGACTTCAATCCTGCCGACCTCGACTCTGTCAACAACCGTCTCGACAAGATATACAGTCTTGAAAAGAAATATCATGCAGAGAGTGTTGGCGAACTGATTGCCATGCACGACGAACTGGAGCGCCAATTGGGCGAAATCGACAATATCGACGAGAGGCTCAACCAACTGCAGTTGGAGGTGGATAAGGCCACTGCAAAATGCCAACGATTGGCGGATGTGCTCAGTGGCAAGCGTAAGAAGTCGGCAAAGACAATACAGAACGAGGTGAAGGACCGCCTTGTGGTATTGGGTATGCCCAACGTGAGATTCGAGATACAGATAAGCCAGGATTCAATGGGCGCCAACGGACAGGACACCATCGATTTCCTGTTCAGTGCCAATAAGAACGGCATGCTACAGCAGGTGGCACAGGTGGCGTCGGGCGGTGAGATTGCCCGACTGATGTTGTCGCTCAAGGCGATGATTAGCGGAGCCGTCAAACTGCCGACAATCATCTTCGATGAGATTGACACCGGTGTCAGTGGAAAGATTGCCGAGAAGATGGCGCAGATAATGAAGGAAATGGGCGATTGCGAGCGACAGGTGATCAGTATCACCCACCTTCCACAGATAGCAGCCCTTGGATCCACACATTATAAAGTATATAAGGAAGATACCGCCGATGGCACCGTCAGTCGCATGCAGCTCCTCACCAATGACGAGCGCATCAACGAGATTGCCCAGATGCTCAGCGGTAGCGACATCACCGAAGCCGCCATCAGCAATGCCAAGGCGCTGCTGGGGATTAAGAATGAGGAATGAGGAATGAGGAATTAGGAATTAATATTATATGAAAAGAATTATTACGATATTATTTGCGGCATGTGTCTGCTGCATGGCGTCAGCCCAACCAGACAAATGGGTGAAGAAAGCATCCAAGGCCGTATTCACACTCAAGACATTTAATGCCAACGACGAACTCATTGGCAGTAGTAATGGATTTTTTATCACTGCCGACGGTATTGCCGTCAGCAGTTACACCCCCTTCCGCGGTGCATCCAAGGCCGTAATCATTGATGCTATGGGTAAGGAATACCCTGTAAAGAGCATCATCGGAGCCAACGACACCTATGACATCGCAAAGTTTAGGGTGGATGCATCCAAATGCCAACCCCTGCGCACTGCCCCTGCCGTTGGCGAGAACACACAATTATGGTTGCTGCCCTACAACGCCAAGAATGGATACAGTTGCACTGCCGCCACGGTAAAATCAGTGCAGAAAGTGCAGAACGACTACGACTATTACACCCTTGATGGTAATGGCTCAGAGAACACCGTCGGTTGCCCATATCTTAATGCCGCAGGCGACGTGGTGGGCATAAAACAACAGTCTTCCTCAGATGACAATGCCACACAATATGCAGTGGGCGCAACATTTGCCACCGGGCTGAAGATGACAGGACTGAGCCTTAACGACGCGGCTCTCAAGGCCACATCCATCAAGAAAGAACTTCCCGACGAACTCGACCAGGCCATCCTCACTCTCTATCTCGCCAGCACTATGGGAGATGCAAACAGTTTCGTGGGATTGGTGGATGATTTCATCGAGAAGTTCCCGCAGGCTCCCGACGGCTATAGCTACAAGGCTCAGATTATGGCGGCAAAGGACAACTATCCCGAGGCCGACAAATACATGAAACTCGCCATCGAGAACGCGACAGACAAGGCCGAGGCTCATTACAACTATGCCAAGATGATGTATCAGAACCTGTTGTATTTCCACGACAGTGCATCACATGCGTGGACCTACGAGCAAGCCCTTGAAGAGGCAGAACAGGCTGTAGCCCTCGACCCGCAATTGGCTTACGTCACACAAAAAGCCCAACTGCTCTTTGCATGCAAGCGATATGACGATTCCTTCACCACATTCCAGGATGCCATCGCCAAGGGCGCACACAATGCCGAATGTTTCTATGGTGCTGCCCGTTGCAAGGAGCAACTGAACGACACCACCGCATATATAGCCTTGCTCGACAGTGCCGTGGCTACCTTCTCCCAACCCTATCTCAAGGAAGCAGCACCATATATCTATGCCCGTGCCCAGGCCCTTGCCGAAAACGGTCAATACCGTCTTGCCGTCAACGACTTCAATGAGTATGAGAATCTCATGATCTCCCAGATAAACAGTGAGTTCTATTACATCCGTTCCCAGGTGGAAGTCAAGGGACGATTGTTCCAACAGGCTCTCAACGACCTCGACAAGGCGATCGACAAGGATCCCTCTGTCCTACTCTATCGTTCGGAGAAAGCCTCGTTGCAGATTAGGGTGAAACTCATCGATGAAGCCATTGAAACCGCCTCGGAGTGCATACGTCTCTTCCCCGACTCCAGTGATGGTTATCTCTTCCTCGGTCTTGCCCAATGTCTCAAGGGCGACAAAGCCCTTGGTGTCGTCAATCTCCTCAAGGCCAAAGATCGCGGCGATGCCCAGGCCGACGTCTTGATTGAGAAATACGGCAAATAAAAGAAAATAGGGTCACGGGGAATATTAATCCCCATGACCCTATTTTCTTTTATTCTTGTCAACAAACAATTGTATTATCCTCCACCATCTTGTGTTGCCCACCTGCGTGGCAAGGCTCACGTGCGTCAGCCACCTGAAGAACCGTGTGTCATGCCCCGCGTTCCATTCAAACACGAAGTACAGTCCCCACACAAACATCACGCATGCCGCAATCACGATATACAATTGCATGTCGAGACCGGCACCGCTATACACCGCCACAATCCACACCGCCACAATCACCAGGTCGAGGCATATCTCGATGAATGCCGTGAATGCATGCGACACCCCCACCCTTATGAATGCGTGGTGCAGATGCTTCCTGTCGGGCTTCAGCGGACTGTCACCGTGTTTTATCCTCGTCAGCATCACCCTCAGCGTGTCAGCCACCGGCACACTCAATATCGCCAATGCCAGCGCCACCATGTTGAAGTGATACATCGACGCCGTATATTGCAGTCGTCCATCGGAGCGCAACAGACAGATTACAAACCAACTCATCAGTATGCCGAACATCATCGTGCCCGCATCGCCGATATACATCTTACTGCGCGCGCCAAAAACATTATGCGTGAAGAAAGGCATCAGTGCCGCCGCCGCCGAAAAGGCGAGTATGGCATTGCCCATATCGTTGGCATAGATAAAAGCAAGTCCGAACATCATCGAATACACGATACACAATCCCGACGACAGACCGTTGACACCGTCAATCATATTGATGGAATTGATGATACCCACACTTGCCACCACAGTCAGCGGCACGGCTATCCACCACGAGAACTCATCCACTCCCCACAAACCGTGGAACGAGTCGATACATCCTCCGCCGACTCCGATAAGGGCAAGCACTGCCAACACCTCAAACACTATTCGCGACAGTGGCGACAAACCTCCATTGTCGTCGATAAATCCGATATACATCATGATGAGCATTACGGGTACCACAGGCAGCACGTTCACCACGGGGTGCATACATATAGCCGACATACCTGCAAACCCCGCAAGCGCACCGAATACGAAGCCGAAGAACACAGCCACGCCTCCCATCACCGGCACAGGTCTTTTCTGCAGTTTCCTTTCGTCGGGGCAGTCAGATATATTCTTATGCCTTGCAAAATTCAACACTCGGAAATAAATCCACCTCACCGCCATCAGCGATGCCATGGCAGACACAAATAACAACAAATAACTCATAATTCCTAATTCCTAATTCCTAATTTCTCATAAATCTTATACACGTATCTCAAACATTCCATGAAGACATTACTATAAACCCCGTTTTTCTTGAACGCCAACTGATGGTCGCTCATAATCTGCTTGTGACTGGCAAATCCCTGAGTTGATGCCCCACCCGTGCGCATTGTCACGAAATCCAACGGCAAATACATTGTCCTTATCCTATGTAAAAATATCAGTCGCAGCAGACATTCAAAATCCGCCGCCACCTTATACGACAAGTCAAACGTGCCATATTTCTCATACACCTCACGTCTGCAATAAAAAGAAGGATGTGCGGGCATAAACCCGAATCTCATCCACACCCTGTGAAACGCCCGTGAAGAGTAATACCTTACGCATTTCCCGAGGTCATTGTCATGCACGTAATGCACGTCTCCATACACCGCGTCAATATTCTTGTTTCGCATAGAGCTGGCCACCATTCTCAGTATGCCGCACGAGGAGTAGAAGTCATCGCTATTAAGAAATCCCACCGCATCTCCCGTAGCCATGGCAATACCTTTGTTCATGGCGTCGTATATACCTCTGTCCGGTTCGCTTATCCATTTCATGCGTCCGTTGAATATCGGTTCATAATGTCGTATAATTTCCAAGGTATCGTCCTTCGAACCGCCATCGACTACAATCAGTTCGTAGTTGTCATAGGTTTGGTTCAACACACTCACGAATGTGTCCCTCACCGTCTTTCCGCTATTATATGTAGCGGTCACAATAGATATCTTCATTCCTAATTCCTAATTCCTAATTCCTAATTCCTAATTCCTAATCCCTAATTCCTAATCCCTCATTCTATCACGATTCCCCACTTCTCCTTGATATATCTCTTTATCGCCTCCTTGTCATCACCGCATTCCCGTTTCACCTCGAAAATCTTGGCATCCACCAACGTGCGATACCACCATCCCTGCAGGAAATCCCACATAAATCCCTCCTTGCCGTCGAGAAATCCCAATTTGATGATATAGCGATACAGAAAATACCCGAAAGCCCGCCAGAAGAGCGGCATACGTGCATACTTTGCCTTTTGCGCTCTTTTGCGTTCCACCTCCTTGCCGTGGTCTTGTGCAAGAGCCGACGTGTCGGTAAGATGAAACTCCGCATCCAACAACAGCGCTGCCTCGCGCGATGCATACCCCTCGTGCTTGATGGTAAACTGCCCTATCGTCATCCTGTTGTCATCCACAAACTGGTGCTCCATCCTCTCTATCCTTCCATCCACCGACAGATGCTCGTCCATCAGTCGTTTTTCATATCTCGCCTTGCCATTACGGAATAATCGTGTTATCCATATTCCGTTTACAATACCGTGATGCAGTATTTTTCCTGCGAAAGCGCGCGCGAGAGAGAGAGAGAGGGCCGCCACGTCCTTGTCCATTTTCGGCAGTTTTTCCTTCAGTTCATCTATCAGCTCCGGCACCAGATATTCGTCGGCATCCAGTCGTAGAATCCATTCCGTCTCAATCTTCAGGTTGTCCAAAGCCCAGTTAAACTGTTCCGCCTGATTCCCCGGGTATTTATGCACTACCACTTCCACGTTATCAAATTCCCTACAAATTTCCTGAGTTCTGTCCGTTGATGGGCTATCCACCACAATCACCTTCTTGGCAATCGGACACACGTTCTCTAAACACCTACGTATATGAATTTCCTCATTATACGTAAGTATAATCACTGTTAAATCAAGCATAAAAAATACAATATATTATTATGTCACCTCAAAATTTTGAAGCAACATCATTAATCAGTAATCATTAATCAAAAATCAATTAATCACTCTTTTCTTGATCACCCTTGCCGGATTACCGCCGACAACGGTCCATGATTCCACATTTTTATATACACTTGCCGTAGCACCTACCACAGCCCCTTGTCCGATGGTTACTCCCATGCCTACGAATGCCTTCGCACCTATCCACGCCTGGTCTTCAATGACGATGGGAGCTGTGATCAAATGATTCAACGGATCGGTGATGTCATGACTTGCCGTACAAAGATATGCTCCCTGCGATACCGTACTTTGCTCACCGATTATCACGGGAGCCACATTATAGCAATCTACTTCCGACGCCAAACAACTATATTCCTTCATCTCCAAATTGGCGGGGTAATATATCTTCGCCGAAGCATATACATTTGCCGTCTTAGCTATTCTCGCGCCAAACAACCGCAACCACATCCTTTTCCACGGCATTCCCATTGAACGTGGAAGGAACCATGTTGCCATTGGCCAAGCAATGCCCCATAACAATCTTATAATCTGGTGCTTGCGCGACAACACATTATGATAATGTGCGATATCTACTCTCTGTTCCATGAAACATTGTTTAGATTTATAAATTAATTTTCTAGTCTCTCCCCGCCCGCGGCCTTTACTAATATATCAAACATCTTTAAACGATAATAGACAAGACGATTTGATGGCAACCTTTTTGTCACCTCATTCATTACCACAGCATAACGCATGAGATCCTTCGTCTCACCATTTCTGATTCAGCTGAGCGAAGAGTCCGATCCTACGACTCCACTACCGATTAATACCTCTGTCATAGAAATCGACCTATGACTCACATTCACTTCGCGGATAGCATCCTTAATGAGCTTTCCGGCTTGAAAATTGTAATTAACCATTGTAAATGTTGAATTAAAAATTATTAAAATTTCCCACTCCCATAGAGGTGGGATTTCTTGTTTTTTGCTATTGCATATTATAATTATTTTTCGTAACTTAGCGCCCGAAAATTTATTAATGAACGTAAAAAACATCTATCACTATCATGACAAATGAAATTACTTATTTCTCTTCCCTGACGGACAAAGAGCCAAAACTCATGTCGTGGGAAACGGTGACGACGGTAATCCGTTCCAACCAACTGCAGCAGGTCTGCTGCGAGTATCAATCTACTCTTGCGGAGTATGAAAAGGCGAAGGAATCGGGCGACAAAGAGCGCGAGCGACACCTGAAATCGCAGCTCGCCAGCCTTAAGCAGAAATGCCCTGCCATCATGCCGCAGGCTACCTTGGAGGGCGGAAAGGGGGCTGACAACATCACGAGGTTCTTGCCTTTTATGATTGTGGATCTCGACCATATTCCTGCGGAAAGTATGGCGATGGTGGAAAATATTGTTAAGAATTCTGAGTATGCCCGACTTGCCTATCGCACCATCTCCGGGCGCGGACTGAGGGTAATCGTGAAGGTGGAAGGCGAGGTGACGAAGGACAACTTCAAGGACGCATGGATGTCGGCCAACGAGCAAATCAAGAAGATCTGCAGCGTGGAATATGACAAGCAATGCGGCAATGTCAACCGACTGTGCGGACTGGCTTTCGACCCTCGGGCGGTATATCGTCCGCTGTCTAAGGTTGTAAAGATAAAAACATTCAAAGAGCCTAAGAAGAAGGCGGGTCGCAAACCGTCGTACTCCAAGGCTGGAAAGACTGCCAGGAACCTCGTGGAGGGCGAGGGCGTGGAATATGTGGAGGGCAGTCGCAACCAGTATGTTTCTCGTGTCATCTACTGGATGAACAGATTCGGTGTTGATGCCGACACCACGCTGCAATGGGCGAAGGAGGAGTTCGGGGATTATGATGCTGCCAACGGTCATCCTATCGACGGAATTGTAAAATCTGTTTTCGGTAATCATTCCACGGAGTACAACACTTGCCGCCCCTCTGCCTTTGCCTCCGACAAGGACTCCCGGCCACGCAAATCCACCATCATGGAGGTGGAGGCTTTTCTTACTGCACGCTATCATTTCCGAAGGAATATCCTCTCCCTGGAAGTGGAATATTGTAAAATTGAAATATTGAAAGATGGAAAAATTGAAATATTGGCTGCGCAGCAATTCAATCTTCAATCTTCAACCTTCAACGTTCTGACTGATGCGGCGGAGAACACTCTTTGGATTGACATGCAGCGCGCCGGACTAAACACTGACATGCAGACGCTACACGCTTATCTGACGAGTAATTATGTAAAGGAGTTTCATCCTGTAAAACATTATCTTGAATCATTGCCCGAATGGGACGGTCACGACTATATCGCCGACCTGTTGAGGATGGTGCACTGCCGCGACTGTTCGCCCGAAGACTTCGACTTCTATGTGCGCCGATGGCTTGTGGCGATGGTGGCGGCAACGCTCGACGACAATGTGGTGAATCATCAGATCTTTGTGCTGCTCGGTCCGCAGGGCACGTATAAGACGTCGTTTATGAACAACCTGCTGCCGCCAGAGCTTCGTCAATATTTTTGTATGAAGACTAATTCGCAGCGAATGACTAAAGACGATGCCTTCGCCCTCGCCGAGAACGTGCTTATCGACATGGAGGAGATTGACAGTATGGGGCGCCAGGAGGTTAACCAACTTAAGGCGATGGCCTCGCAACCGTTTGTGAAGGATCGTCCCGCCTACGGGCGCAGTAAGGTGAGGCTGCCCCACATGGCTTCCTTCTGTGCCACGGGAAATAACATGCAGTTTCTGACCGACGAGACGGGTAACCGCCGATGGCTTGTGTTCGAGGTGGATCATATCGATAATCCGTGGACCACGACAATCAATTATCCCGGGGTGTATTCCCAGATTCGTCATCTTCTCGACACGGGATTCCGATATTGGTTTGAATCCGACGAGATTGCTCAGCTCAACACTCGCAACCGCACGTATGAGACACCGAATCTCGCCCGGGAGCTTATCTCCACCCGCTATCGCAAACCCGGGGAGAACGAGAAGCCTGTATATCTCACCGCCTCGGACATCGTGGCGAGGTTTGGTGGGCAGGTGAGGCTGTCGGCGGTGCAGGTCGGGAAGGCGCTGCAGGACATGGACATTGAGCAATACCGTACCAAGCATGGGAGGTTCTGGAAATTGTTTGAACGACCAGCATCCGACGTAGGGAATATCGTGCCTGACGGGGTTGTGCCGAAAGAGAAAGATCTGCCATTCTGACCATTGTGGTGGTGACAGATGACACTTGATGACATATATTATATTAACTTATACGCGAGTTGAATTAAAGGCTTACTATATAGTAGGGCATTAATAGAAATAACAATAAAGTATGTATATTCAAGTGTCACCACTGTCACCTGTCACCCTGATGACTTATGAATGATTATAGATGACTGATTATTTAGGCACGGATGGACACGGCTTTAAAAGGCACGGCTGGGCTGCGCAATGGGAATGGCTTGATTAGCCTTAAGGCTATACTAAAGTATAGACACGGCTCGTTTGCGCAGGTGGATAATTTACCACCTATTCCGCATGGGCGCCCACGGCGCTTTGACAATCGCAACTCTGTTGCGTTAAACTCCACGAGCAACCCCGAAGGGTAGGGTGTTCAAAACAGACGTCAAAAACCTACACATTTTTTGCCTATAGTTTCACGTCGTTTGATAACCAAATTCGGGGAAAGGTTGA
>OBLI01002603.1_pt1 | contig 15023 bp, 12 predicted proteins | sample 1519701 | NCBI WGS metagenome assembly OBLI01 (sample SAMEA3663005, study PRJEB22513) | pig gut metagenome | biome: pig gut; feature: pig-associated habitat; material: faeces | place: France | collected 2012 | reverse complement strand
CCGCCGCAACCGTCGACTCCGACGGCGCATGCCATGGAAGCAAAACTTAAAACTCAATAAAACAAAGAGCAAAATCCGCAGTTTCAAGATTTTGTACGTACTTTTGCAACTTGATTAGGAACGTACACGCCCAACGGACATGAAAAAAATCAGCTTCAAATGCCTCGTGGCCGCCATCATCGCCTCCCTGACGATGAGCTCCTGCGACACGACGAACGACTCCGAATATACCCCCTCACGCGACTGCCTCATCACAGCAGTAACCATGGGGACGCTCAAGCGCACCGTACACACGAAAGACGCGCAGGGACAAGACAGCACCTACACCGTTTCCGTTAACGGCGCACTCTACCCCGTTTACATCGACCAGCTCGAAAACCGCATCTACAACGCCGACTCGCTGCCCGTAGGCACCCACGTGGACAAGGTGGCCTTCACCACGTTCACCGCAAAGAACTCCGTGGTCATCAAAAGCCTCACCACAGGCAACGACACCCTCTTCTCCGCCACTGACAGCACGGACTTCAGCCGCGAACGTACGTTCAAGGTGTGGAGCGAGGACCTGCTGTCGAGCAGGGAGTACACCATGGAGCTGCGCGTCCACCGCGAGGAGGCCGACACCTTTGCCTGGCAACGGATAGCGGAGGGCACGTCACTGCCCCTGGCCTCCTTCGTGGAGAGCCGCACGCTCTGCCTCGACCGCTCGCTCTACGTGTTCGGACAGCTCTCCGACGGCAATGCACAGGTGGTGATGACCAACACGCAACAGCCGGATTTTTCTTCGGCCATCCTCCTGCCCAACGTGGCAGGCCAGGCCATCAACGCACGCTCCGTGCAGTATTTCCACGGGGCCTTCTATGCCTTGGCCGGTAACCGCTTAGTGCGCTCCGCCACCGGCACGGACAACTGGAGCGAGGTGCATTCGGAGCTCAACCCCGACATGCTGGCCACCGCCTACGGCGACAGCCTCTACGCACTGGCCGACGGAAAACTCTACGCCACGGCCGACGGCACACAATGGACGCAGTGCCTCACAGACACGCCTAACGCCTTGCCGCAAACGCAGATTGCCGCAGCAGCACAAAGCCAACGCATCGACCCACAGACCGTGAGCGTGATAATGACAGGACAACGCGGAGGCGAACCCGTGGTGTGGCGCCACGACGTGGACCTTCTGGGCAGTTACGTCTACCCCTGGATCAACCTTCCCCAAACGGAGGAGCTCGGGGACTATGCCTGCCCGCTGCTCCACAGCACCCACCTCACGGCCTACGACAATGCCGTGGTGCTCACCGGCGTGACCGATGCGCACGAGGTGGCTCCGCTCTACGTGAGCCGCGACTACGGACGCACCTGGAAGGCCGACGAATGGAAAAAGCCTTACCTCACGGGCGTAACGGCCATCTCGGCCGCCGTAGACGCCGACCAATATCTCTGGCTCGTATGCAGCGGCACGGGAACGGTATACAAGGGACGCATCAACCGCTTGGGCTGGAAGGACAACCCGACACGTTTTGAAGGACAACAGGCCGCCCAATAACCCCGACGGCGAAACGAACTCACGCAATCTACCACCCGACAGTGCCTGACATGAAACGCCTACTCCTTCTGCTGCTCCCGCTCTTCGCGCTCACGGCATCGGCCCAAAACGACGAAACGGTGTACCGCCTGGAACTGGGTGGAGGCATCGGACTCGGCACCGGCCACACCGACCTGAAAGGGAAATGGGCCGCCAACGTGGCCGCCATCGCTCAACCCGCGCATGGCGGTGAAGACGCAGCTCTCTTACCTCAACCTGAAAGGTTCCACCGACGGGCTGAAAAACTTCTATCCCGCCCAGCCCGACGCTGCGGGCACGGAACGTTTGCAGTATAGCGTGAGCGATGCCGTCATCGACGTTTCGGCACTCTACGAGCTCCACTTCCTGCCCTACGGCTACCAGCGCGACTACAAAGGCCATTGCCGCTTGGTGCCCTACCTGCAAATGGGTTTCGGACTTACCTATGGCAAGGCCGGAAAAGCATTCACCGCCAACATTCCCTTGGGAGTGGGCGTGAAATATAAGGTGGCCGAACGCCTCAACCTGGGCCTCGACTGGCTGGTTCACTTCACGCTGAGCGACAAGCTCGACGGCCTCGAAGCACCCTTAGGCATCAGCTCTTCGGGCTTCAGGAACAAGGACCACTACTCCGCACTCTCGCTCACGCTGACCTACGACCTGAACCCGCGATGCCCCACCTGCAACCGCGACTGACGGACCTCCCGCCCCGGCTCGCCACTTTTTCATTCACCAGACAAGACCTCTCGCAACTTATGCAAACAGCAAATCTACGCATTCCCGATCATATTGCCATCATCATGGACGGCAACGGACGCTGGGCCAAGGCCCGCGGACTCAACCGCAGCATGGGACACCAACAAGGCGTGGTGGCCGTCAGAGAAATCACTACGGCCTGCTCAAACCTGGGAGTGAAATTCCTCACGCTCTACACGTTTTCCACAGAAAACTGGAATCGCCCCGCCGACGAGGTGGCGGCGCTCATGTCGCTCATACTCACTTCCTTAGAGGAGGAGCTGTTCATGAAAAACAACGTGCGGATGCGCCTCATCGGCGACCTCAGCCGCATTCCCGACGAGGTGCGAGAGTCCATCCTCGGATTGCAGGAACGAACGGCGGCCAACACGGGCCTGACCATGGTCATCGCCCTCAGCTACAGCGCACGGTGGGAAATCACCGAAATGGCGCGGAAGCTGGCCAGCGAAGCTGCGGAAGGGAAGGTCACCCCGCAGGACATCGACGAGGACTACATCTCCCAACACCTGGCCACCAACTTCATGCCCGACCCGGACTTGCTCATACGCACCGGAGGCGAACTGCGCCTGAGCAACTACCTGCTCTGGCAGTGCGCCTACACCGAACTCTATTTCTGCGACACTTTCTGGCCCGACTTTCACGAGGCAGACCTCATGAAGGCCATCGAATGGTACAACAACCGCGAACGACGCTACGGCAAGACCAGCGAACAGGTGGCAGAATAAACCTACTCACTCCAAGCCTCTTACTTTCTATCACAAAGCCCATGAACTGTTCACGCTTTCTGCTCTGTATAGTTGCTGCCTTTGCCTGGCTCACGGCAACGGCTCAAAACAACACATCCACCGAAAAAACGCCCAAAATAACCTATACGGCCAACCACCCGCGCTATGTGCTGGGCGGACTGACCGTGAGCGGGGTGAAAAACTTCGACGAAGAACTGCTGAAGCACATCTCCGGACTGACCGTGGGCGAAACCTACGAAATTCCCGGCCCCGACATCAGCGAGGCCGTCAGAAAATACTGGAACCAAAAGCTCTTTTCCAACGTGCAAATCGAGGCGGACAGCATCGTGGCGGGAAAAATTTACCTCCACGTGAAACTCACCGCACAACCCCGCATCTCCAGCATCAACTATACGGGCGTGAAGAAAAGCGAACGCGAGGACTGCGAAAAGATTATCGGACTGCAAACCGGAAACCAAATCACCACCGACATGGTGAACCGCGCGGAACACTACATCAAGAAACATTTTGTGGAAAAGGGCTTCAAGAACTGCGAGGTGAACATCGTACAACGCGAGGACGTGACGGGCGACAACCGCGTGCTCGTGGACATCAACATCAACAAGAACGAGAAAATCAAAGTCAACCGCATCTACATCTCAGGCATCGACCCGAAACACGAGAACAAGCTCAAGCGGGCCATGAAGAAGACGCACGAGAAAGGATTTAAGAACTGGTTCCGCTCCAAGAAGTTCCTGCCCGAAAAATACGAGGAGGACAAGGCCCTGGTCATCGAAAAGCTGAACTCATGGGGCTATCGCGACGCACTGCTCAAGAGCGACAGTGTGGTAACGGTGGACGAAAAGCACGTGGACGTGTACCTCGACCTCTACGAGGGCAAGAAGTACTACCTGCGCAACATTTCGTGGGTGGGCAACACGGTCTATAACTCCGACCTCCTGCAACACCTCCTGCAGATGAACCACGGCGATGTGTACAACCTGAAGCTGATGAACAAACGCCTGCGCGAGGACGAAGACGCCATAGGCAATTTGTACTACAACAACGGCTACGTGTTCTACAACCTCGACCCAGTGGAAATCAACATCGAGGGCGACAGCATCGACCTCGAAATGCGCATCAGGGAGGGGCAGCAGGCCACCTTCAACCGCGTGCGCATTGCAGGAAACGACCGCGTGTTTGAAAACGTCATCCGACGCGAGCTGCGCACCAAGCCGGGCGACCTCTTCTCCATGGAGAGCATCAAACGCTCCGTGCAGGACCTGGCACAGATGAACCAGTTCGACCCCGAAGCCTTGCAGAGCCAACTGTTCCAGAACATCAAGCCGGACCAGGTTACGGGAACGGTGGACATCACCTACCCCCTCGTTCACAAAGGCGGCGACCAGATTGAACTCTCGGCGGGATGGGGACAGACAGGCGTCGTGGGACGTGTGGGACTCAAGTTCACCAACTTCTCCATGCAGAGCCTCTTCAACAAGGGCCGCAAACGCGCCGGATTTATTCCCCAGGGCGACGGGCAGACGCTCTCGCTCCAGGTGCAGAGCAACGGTACGTATTACCAAAGCTACGGACTGTCGTTCCTGGAGCCGTGGTTTGGCGGAAAACGCCCCAACCAGCTCTCACTCTCCATCTCATACAGTAAACAGAGCGACATCAACTCCAACTACGTCAACCAGAATTATTACAACAACTACTACAATTATCTTTACGGCTACGGTTCGAGTTCAAACTACTACACGGACGCTTACGACCCGGACAAGTACGTGAAAATGCTCGGCGTGAGCCTGGGATTTGGTAAGCGTTTGCGGTGGCCTGATGACTACTTCACCTTCATGGCGGAGCTTTCCTACACGCGCTACATGCTGAAGGCTTGGCAGTACTTCCTCATCACAGACGGTAACTGCAACAACATCAACCTCTCGCTCTCGTTGATGCGAAACTCCACGGACCACCCGTTCTATCCGCGCAAGGGCTCCGACTTCCTCTTCTCCGTGACCGTAACACCGCCCTACTCGCTATGGGACAAAAAGGACTACAAGAACCTGGCCAACAACTACCAAAGTGCCAACTACCAACGCGAGGCACAGGAGAAGTATCGCTTCATAGAATACCACAAGTGGAAATTCAAACTCCGCACTTTCACCGCGCTGACCGGTGCAGTGAAGGCGCCGGTCCTGATGACGCGCCTCGAATGTGGCATACTCGGTGCTTACAACCGTTACAACAAGTCGCCGTTTGAAACGTACTACGTGGGCGGCGACGGCATGTCGGGCTACTCCACGGGCTATGCCACGGAAACCATCGGCCTTCGCGGTTACGACAACGGCTCTCTCTCCGGCAACTCGTCGTGGGGCGCCTACGCCTACAGCCGCATGACGCTGGAGTTGCGCTACCCGTTGATGCTGGAAAGCTCCACGTCCATCTACGCCCTGGCCTTCGTGGAAGGCGGTAACGCTTGGGAGAACGTGAAGGACTTCAATCCCTTCGACATGAAGCGTTCGGCCGGCGTGGGCGTGCGCATCCTCCTCCCCATGGTGGGTCTGATGGGTATCGACTGGGCCTACGGTTTCCAGAAACACATCAGCGGCTACAGCGGCACGGCCGGCGGCTCGCAGTTCCACTTTATCATAGGCCAAGAATTCTAACAAATCAAACCTAAAGGCAATGAAACGACTGTTATTCCTCTTAGTCATCGCCCTCTCAACGGCCTTCGAGGCCGGGGCACAGAAGTTCGCACTCGTCGACATGGAGTATATTCTCAGCAACATACCCGCCTACGAGCGTGCCAACGAACAGCTGAACCAAACCTCCAAAGCCTGGCAGGCTGAGGTGGAGGCGCTCAACACCACCGCTCAAACGCTCTACAAAAACTACCAGAACGAAAGCGTCTTCCTGAGCGAGGCACAGAAGAAGGAGCGCGAAAAGGCCATCGTCGACAAGGAAAAGGAAGCGGCCGACCTGAAAAAGAAATACTTCGGCCCCGAAGGCGAACTGTTCAAGAAGCGTCAAAGTCTGGTGGAGCCCATCCAGGACGAAATCTACAATGCCATCAAAGGCATCGCCAACGCCAAAGGCTTCCAGCTCATCCTGGACCGCGCGTCGGACAGCGGCATCATCTTTGCCTCACCCTCCATCGACATCAGCAACGAAGTGCTCGCTAAACTCGGCTACGCAAAGTAACCTTGCCCGCAGTGGAACAACCCATGAAAGCCGTCGTTCCACTCACTCGCCAACGTCAGCAAAGCACTCGTGGACTTTCAAAAAATAGTCCTGGACTTGTAAAAAAATATCCTGGAGTAGAAAAAAATAGTCCAGGACTTGTGCAACCAGCCCCGAAGCCTGCATTCTGTCGGCCTCGGGGCTGGTTGCAATTTTCCATAAAATAGGCGGCGGCTCGGCATAGAAAATCAAAAATCTTTCGATTTTCATTTTGCTATGCTCTCGCCTTGCACTATCTTTGCCGGCAAAATTAAAAACAGACACTGAATGTTCAAGAAATTATTGCTCATCGTGCTCCTCGCAGCACCTCTCAGTCTCTGCGCACAGAAGTTTGCGCACTTCGACTACGCTTCTATTATGCAGTCCATGCCCGAGGCAAAAGCCGTACAGGCCGAGCTCGAAACGCTCTACAAGCAGTATCAAACGGAGTTGGAAAACATGCAGAAGGAGTTCCAGACCAAAATGGAAAAATACCAGAAGGAGGACACCGACGCTACACCCGCCAACATCCGCGAACGCCACAACCAGGAACTGCAGGAAATGTACCAGCGTCTCCAGCAGGCTCAGCAGGACAACTCCGAAAACTTCCAGAAGGAACAGCAGAAGAAGATGCAGCCCGTTACCCAAAAAGTGATGGATGCCGTCAATGCTGTGGCACAGGAAGGTGGCTACGTTTACATCATCGATAAAAACGGAGCGCAGGGTGCAGGCATCGTTATCAACGAAACGCTCAGCACCGACGTTACTTCGACCATCATGAAAAAGCTCGGCATCACCGCCTCCACGGCTAAGCCTGCCGCAGCACCGGCCAAGTAACTCCTAACAAGATTCTTGTATTCATTTTCCTCTATTCATAAGATTTAGATGCATCGCTCGGCACATTGGCTGTGAAGCCCATGTGCCGTTTTTAATAAAAGCTCCACATGATTACCCTACGCAACATCCATAAATCCTTCGGCCCGCTCGAAGTGCTCAAAGGCATCGACCTCGACATCCGGGCCCACGAGGTGGTCAGCATTGTCGGACCCAGCGGAGCCGGAAAAACCACCCTGCTGCAAATCATGGGCACACTCTACAAACCCGACGCCGGAACCGTGGAAATTGCCGGCGAAAACGTGCTCCGACTCTCCGGAAACAAACTCTCACGCTTCCGCTGCGAACACATCGGCTTCGTGTTCCAGTTCCACCAGCTGCTACCCGAATTTTCGGCCCTCGAAAACGTGATGATACCCGGCATGATAGCACGCCTCGACCGCACCGAAACGAAACGACGCGCCATGGAGTTGCTCGACTTCCTCGGACTCGCCAACCGGGCCGACCACAAACCTGCACAACTCTCCGGTGGCGAGAAACAACGCACCGCGGTGGCACGCGCACTCATGAACCGCCCGGACATCATCCTGGCCGACGAACCATCAGGTAGCCTCGACAGCCACAACAAGGAAGAACTGCACAAACTCTTCTTCAAACTCCGCGACGAGATGGGGCAGACCTTCGCCATCGTTACCCACGACGAGACCCTGGCCGCCCTCACCGACCGCACCATCCACCTGGTCGACGGACTGGTGGCCGAACCGACGGCCGCACTCTAACCCGCCCGCCCTCTATTCCTTCCACCGACAACTCACCTCCACCCCATGATCTCACTCGGCAACTACAATACCCTCCGCATTACCCGTTTCACCGAACACGGCGCCTACCTCGACGGCGGCAGCGTCGGCGAAATACTCATGCCCAAGAAGTACGTCAACCCCCGGCTGCGGCCGGGCGACACCGTAGAAGTGTTCGTCTACCTGGACCAGGGCGAGCGGCTGGTAGGCACGCTCGAAACGCCACTGGCCCGCGTGGGCGACTTCGCCTTCCTGCGCGTGGCGTGGGTCAACGAGTATGGGGCGTTTCTCGACTGGGGCCTGACGAAGGACCTCTTCGTGCCCTTCCGCGAACAGAAGATGCCCATGCAGCAAGGCCGCTCCTACCTTGTCCACATCCATGTGGACCCCGAAACACAGCGCATCGTGGCGTCCGCCAAGGTGGAACGCTACCTCCAACGCGCCACCACCAACCTGTACCACCGCGGACAGGAGGTGGAAATCGTCATACAGCAAAAAACACCGCTGGGATTTAAGTGCATCGTCGACAACCGCTGCCCCGGACAGCTCTACGACAACCAAATCTTCGACGTGCAGCCCCACGCCGGCGACGTGTTCACCGCCACCATCGTCAACGTGAGACCCGACGGCAAGCTCGACCTCTCCCTGCAACGCATCGGGAAAGGACGCTTCCGCGACTTCGCCGAACAACTCCGCGAAGCCCTGAAAGAAGCCGGCGGCTCGCTGCCCGTGACGGACCATTCCTCACCCGAAGAACTGCAACAACGCTTCGGAGTAAGCAAAAAAACTTTCAAAAGAGCAGTAGGCACACTTTATAAAAGTGGAGAATTGCTTCTTGGGCCTGACAAAATCACGCTGATTAACGAAGATTAACGCGGAAATGCGAAGTAAATGCGAAAAAAAGTAGGGATGGACTTGGTTACTTTTGGAAAAGCCCTTACTTTTGCACCGTCTTCAAGAAAGAAGAGCCGCAGCGAGCGGCCAACTTCTACAAACAAGATAGTTTTTTCATCTCTATATAAGTTCTGTGAGGCAACTGTGCGTTGTGAAACGCGTAGTTGCCATTTTTTGTGTACACGCCGCCGCCCGGGCCGCCGCCTCCGGGGCAACAACCCCGGCCTCCCATCGATTTTCAAGGACAACAACATAAACAACCTCTGACAACTTATAATATTTGTCCCTATTCTCCCCATTGGGTTTGACGACAACATAAACAACTAAAGACAACTTATATTATATGTCCCTGTTGTCTTGAATTGCTTTGACGACAACATAAACAACTAAAGACAACTTTTATAGCTTGCAAGAGGTTGTCTCTTGTTGTCTTTGTTGTCGTCAACAAAAGTCCAGGACTATTTTTGCGGGGTCGGCGAGTAAGAAAAAATAGTCCAGGACTATTTCGCACGACATCACGACTATTTTCGCACGCCTCCACGGCCATCTCGCACGCCTCCACAACCATCCCGCACGCCGCCTCGACCATCCCGCACGCCGCCTCGACCATCTCGCACGCCGCCTCGACCATCTCGCACAGCCTCGGCGGGTTGTCGCAGTACACGTGGGCGGCCGGAACAGCCGGGATGAGATGCCGCCACCCCTCCGCCGTCCTAAAACACAGGACGAAAAAACATAAAATCAGCTTCATTGGCTAATTTTTCCAACCAATAGAAAAAAATCCAAGGTAAATGACTTAACTTTGCGCCAAATGAAACGCAGGCCGTCAGTTAACCTTACCCATTAGGCTAAAGCGGACATTCAGGTTACGCAACGCCCCACTTCATCCTCACCATTTTCGGACCTATTTACAACCTTACTCACATGAACGCTACCTCCCAAGCAGAAAATTACAATACGTCGCAAGACTCTGACTTGATGAACCTTCAGGACCATTTCTTCCTCTGTCTTTCACAGTGGCGTTGGATTCTGCTCTCCGTCTTCCTGTGTTGCGGCATTGCCCTTTGGCACATTCTCACCACCCAGCCGGTGTACCAGCGCACGGCCACCATCATGATAAAGGACGGCAGCAACTCCAGCATGATCAACGGCAGCGTGGGCGCCATGTTCTCCGAAATGGGAGTGAATGTAGACGAAAGCAACGTTTACAACGAGATGCTCGCCATCCAAGCCCCCGCCCTCCTCACAGAAACCGGTAAACGCTTGGACTACAACGTGAACTACGAAAAACCCGGCACCTTCCATTCCATTCCCCTCTACGGCGAACAGCAGCCCGTCAAGGTGATTTTCCACAGCCTCACCCCCGAAGACTTCGGAACCCTCACCCTGACCCTCAAGGGCACCAACAGCTTTGAATTGTCCGAATTTACCTACAACGGTGAGGAGGACCCGCAGGAGCGCGTCATCAAGGGACGTTTCAACACCATGATCAACACCCCGCTGGGCAAGATTACCGTGTTGCCCACCGCCGGCCTGCGCGACTACTTGGAGGACAACCGCCCCATCGCCGTCAGCCGCAGCGACTATTACAGCATGACGAACCGCATCGGCGCCAACCTCAGCACGAACTTGGCCGAAACGAAGGGAACACTCATCGCCATCACCTTCAGCGACGTGCTCCCGCAGCGTGCAGAGGACGTCATCAACACCCTGCTCGACGTGTACAAAGAAAAATGGGTGGAGGACAAGAACCAAATGACCATTGCCACCTCCAAGTTCATCACCGAGCGTCTCGGAGTGATAGAGCGTGAGCTCGGCGACGTGGACCAGAACATCTCTTCCTACAAAAGCTCACACCTGCTCCCCGACGTGAAGGCCGCATCGGGCATCTACATGCAGATGGCCCAGGAGAACGCCAGCGAAATCATGAAGCTCAACACGCAGAAGGCCATTGCCACCTTCGTGCAGTCGTTCCTGAAAGAAAATGTCAAGAACAACCAGCTCCTGCCCGTCAACACAGGCATCGACAACCGCGGCATCGAACTGCAAATCAACGAGTACAACAACACCCTGCTCGACCGCAACAACCTCGTGACCAACTCCAGCGAAAAGAACCCGCTCCTCGCCACCTACGACCAGAAGCTGGAATCGCTGCGCTCCTCACTGCTCTCCGGCATCAACAACCTCATCGTAAGCCTCAACACGCAAATCAAACACTGGGAGCAGAGCGAAAACCGCACCTCGGAACAGATTGCCTCCAACCCCGAACAGGCCAAATACCTCCAGGCCGTGGGACGCGAACAGAAGGTGAAGGAAGCCCTCTACCTCTTCCTGCTGCAAAAACGCGAGGAGAACGAACTCTCACAAGCCTTCACGGCCTACAACACGCGCATCATCTCGCCTCCATGCGGCAGCATTTACCCCGTGTCGCCCGTAAGGCGCAACATCATGCTCATAGCCTTCGCCATCGGCCTGGCCATCCCCATCGGCCTCATCTACCTGCGTGAATCGCTCAACACCAAGCTGCGCGGACGCAAGGACCTGGAAAACGTGAAGGTGCCCTTCGTCGGCGAAATTCCCTTCTGCAAAAACCGTCACGTCAAACGCGGCCTGATGTTCTGGAAGAAGAAGAGCGAAACGGGACGCCACCTCGTGGTGAAAGCCGGTGTGCGCAACGTGGTGAACGAAGCCTTCCGCATTGTCCGCACCAACCTCGAATTTATGCTCCGCAACTCCGACGGAAAGGTCATCCTCATCACCTCGTTCAACCCCGGCTCCGGAAAATCGTTCATCACGATGAACATGGCGAGCAGCTTCGCGCTGAAAGGCAAGCGCGTGCTCGTTATCGACGGCGACCTGCGCCACGGAAGCTCCTCAAAGTATGTGGGCAGCCCCGAAGAGGGACTCTGCGATTACCTCAGCGGACAGGTGGACAACGTGCAGCGAGTGATTGTGCAGGACTACCACAACCCGACGCTCTACGTGTTGCCCATAGGCACCATGCCGCCCAACCCCACCGAACTGTTGCAAAACGAGCGCATGACTTCCGCCGTCAGCGAGCTGCGGCAGCAATTCGACTACGTCTTCATCGACTGTCCGCCCATCGAAGTGGTGGCCGACACGCAGATACTGGCACCTATGGCCGACCGCACCATCTTCATTGTCCGCACCGGCTTGTTCGAACGCTCCATGATCAGCGAGATAGACAAGCTCTACAACAGCTCAAAGTACCCCAAGATGTCGCTCATCCTCAATGGCTCGAAAGGCCAAGGCGACCGCCACGGCTATCGTTACCGTTACGGCTACGGATACGGCTATGGCTACGGTTACCACTATGGAGGCGACGAAAAATAACCCTCTGTAACACAGACGGCCAGCGGAAGTCCCTCAGCTTCCGCTGTTCTATTATTTACCAAAGCTCATGTGGCCATTTTCTAATACGCAAAAGATAGAACGCAGCGGCGTGCTGCAAAATTTCACCGACTGGCATTGCCACATCCTCCCCGGTGTGGACGACGGAGTGCAGACCCCGGCAGAAAGTCTCCGAATTCTCGAACGCTACGAGCAGGCCGGCATTCGCGAAGTATGGTTCACCCCCCACATCATGGAGGACATACCCAACACCAACGAACGGCTCACGCAACGCTTCGACGAGCTCCGCGCCGCCTACAACGGCTCGCTGCGCCTCCACCTGGCGGCGGAGTACATGCTCGACAACCTGTTTCGCCAGCGGTTGGAGTCGGGCGACCTGCTGCCCATCGGTCCCTCCGGCAACCACCTCTTGGTGGAAACGTCCTACTTCAATCCGCCTTCGGGGCTGCATGCCTTGCTGCGCTCCATCCGTTCGGCGGGCTATATGCCCGTGCTGGCCCATCCCGAGCGTTACACCTACATGGACCACGACGACTATGTGCGCCTCAAGGAAGACCCCATCGTGTTCCAGCTCAACCTGAGTTCTTTGGTCGGCCTTTACGGAAAACACGTGCAGGCCAAGGCGCGCAAATTCCTGGAAAACGGTTGGTACGGCCTTTGCGGCACGGACCTGCACCGCCTGTCGATGCAAGAACGGCTGTGGAAAAGTCCCATCCCCAAGAAGCTCCTGCCGCTCGTCGCCGACCTCCGCCATTAACCCCTCCCCGCCACCGACGCCACCGCCGCCCATGTCCCGCAACAACCCAAACAACAGGGACTACAACCTGAAAAACAAATAAAGTTGTTTCATGTTGTCACAGTTGTCGTCCTACATTTTTCACAACAACAAAGACAACGAATACAACTCATGACAACTAACAAAAAGTTGTTTCATGTTGTCACAGTTGTCGTCCAGTCCAAAAAATGGCGGCAGGAAGAAGGCTCAAAAAGTTCGCCACTTGTCGTAAAAAAGTCCTGGACTATTTTTTTCTACTCGTCGACTTCGGAAAAATAGTCCGGGACTTTTTTTGTAAAGAATAAGGTAAAAACTTACCTTTGCCCCGAATTAGTTTGCCTCGGTGTGTATACACAGCAAAAACTCCGCCTTTAGCGTGAAAAACATGCCGCGTATTGGCCGCAAGGCAACCCCTATCCAGTCAACAACCAACATGAAACTATGGGAAAAGTCGGTACAGGTAACCGACGAGATAGACCGCTTCACCGTGGGCCACGACCGCGAACTCGACCTCTACTTGGCTCCATACGATGTCATGGGTTCCATGGCACACATCACTATGCTCCACAGCATCGGCCTCATTGCCGACGACGAACTGCCGCAACTGCTGCGTGAGCTCAAGGAAATTTACCATCAGGCCAAAGAAGGAAAATTCGTTATCGAAGACGACATTGAGGACGTCCACTCCCAGGTAGAACTGATGCTCACCCGCCGCCTCGGCGACATGGGCAAGAAAATCCATGCCGGCCGTTCGCGCAACGACCAAGTGCTGCTCGACCTCAAACTCTTCACCCGCGACCGGCTGCGCCACGTGGCAGAGGCCGTGCGCCGGCTGTTCCTCACCCTGCAACAGCAGAGCGAGCGTTACCGCCACGTGCTCATGCCCGGCTATACCCATCTACAAGTAGCCATGCCCTCGTCCTTCGGCCTGTGGTTCGGAGCCTATGCCGAAAGCCTGGCCGACGACCTCCTGCTCCTGCAAGCCGCCTACCGCATGGCCAACCGCAACCCCCTCGGCTCCGCTGCCGGCTACGGCTCCTCCTTTCCCCTCGACCGCGAAATGACCACCCGCCTGCTGGGCTTTGAAGGGCTCAACTACAACGTGGTCTATGCACAGATGGGCCGGGGCAAGCTGGAACGCACCGTGGCCGCCGCCCTCGCCGGCGTGGCAGGCACGGTGGGAAAGCTGGCTTTCGATGCCTGCCTCTTCAACTCACAGAATTTCGGCTTCGTTTCCCTGCCCGCAGAGTGCACCACCGGCAGCTCCATCATGCCCCACAAGAAAAACCCCGACGTGTTCGAGCTCATACGTGCCCGCATGAACCGCCTCCAGGCACTCCCGCAGGAGCTGCTCCTCATATCCAACAACCTGCCCTGCGGCTATTTCCGCGACCTCCAGGAACTGAAAGAGGCTTACCTCCCGGCTTTCGACCAACTCATCGACTGCCTAGACATGGCCCGCTACATCGTGGAGCGCATCAGCGTGAACGAACACATCCTCGACGACCCGCGCTACGACGCCATGTTCTCCGTGGAGGAAGTAAACCGTCTGGCCGCCGCCGGCACCCCCTTCCGCGATGCCTACAAGCAGGTGGGGCTCGCCATCGAGGCCGGCACCTTCCGACCCGACAAACATGTTCACCACACCCACGCCGGCAGTTTGGGAAATCTCTGCAACGACCACACCGCCCGGCGCATGGAACAGCTGTGGCAGGAATTCGGCTTCGACCGCGTCGAGGCCGCCGAGCAAGCCCTGCTGGCCTGAGGCCGAACCCACACACCGCTCCGACCATGCACCGTTTCCTCACCCCACTCCTGCGGCTCCTGCTCCGCACCGCCCTCGCGGCGGCAGCCGTGATGCCGGCCCTTTGCGGCTGTTCCTCCGATTCCGAAGACCTCTACGCCCACGAGCGCGCCTTCTTCAAGTACAGCCCCGTGGTCTCCGTCCACCAACTCCACACGGCGATGAACAATCCCGGGATGTTCTGCCGCATCACCTTCAGCACGCAGGCCGTCAGCTTCACCGCCCCCGACGGTTCGACCACTCCCGTACAGCGTTTGGCGGCCGAGGTATACGGCACGCCGGAGTA
>OBLI01002602.1_pt1 | contig 15023 bp, 10 predicted proteins | sample 1519701 | NCBI WGS metagenome assembly OBLI01 (sample SAMEA3663005, study PRJEB22513) | pig gut metagenome | biome: pig gut; feature: pig-associated habitat; material: faeces | place: France | collected 2012 | reverse complement strand
ATAGCAGTATCATAGAACTGCTCTACTTTTGTTGACCTGTAATAAAACATAAACTGTGTTTTTAACAGTCAACTTTTTTCAGGGTAATACAATATGAATTAAATTGGCACAAAGCAATACAAAAACGAAGCAACATAAATAATTGATAATTAAATATTTATAAAACATAGAATTCTCTAACAATTCCAGAACTTTCGTTTTGTTTCCATTTATTACACTTAATCCAAAACTTCTTGCTATTTTTGTAGAACATATTGAAAAACACGAAAGTGTAGTTTATTCTTTCTGAACGAACCTAGGAAATTCGATTTTGCGAAGAGAATAAGCGCACTCCCTCGTCGTATTCAGTCCTGAATTACGGCGTGGAGTTGTAGCGTATTTATTCGCATGGTTATTCCTAGGACCGGTTCAGATAAATAAGTTCAGCTTCACGCTTTCTTCGTGTGGTATCATATGCAAGCAAGGTAGACACACAATTACAGGATAAATATGAATTACTCACTGATTGCCAATTCTGGTATTCAGTTCTTCTCTAAAGAAATAGAGTTGAACTTGAACGATGGATTTAAACAGGTGTTTTATGAATGGTTTGATGAGGACCAGGTTGAACAGGTTCTTGAGTATGCTTACGAAATCAAGCAGCTTGGAGAATTTGTCAAGATGTCAGATTTGTTGAAGTATGGATTTATAGACCATTCTGGCAACCTGCTTGTTGAACCTAATGTTATAGCTGCTAATCCGGAAGTTAGAACAATACACAAAGGGGACATCTCTGGATGTGCTGAACTCTTCCGTCTCAAGTTAGAAGACAAGAACAGCTGCGTATTGGACAAATATCTAAATTGTTGGCTCCCTGCTCCCTATTACGAAGTTGATCAAACTGGAAACTTCAAGCTAGGACCATACAATTGGTGTCGTTTCAAAATAGAGCCGGTATCTCAAGAGAACGGAGTTATCAAAGCGAATTTGCTTATCGCATTTGACACCCACGCTGCATACGGTCTTACTGACGAATACAATGAGTGTCCATCATTCCTGTCAGAAAACGAAAAAATATTTGGTCTGTGTAGCAACTCAGATAAGCTCATAGATTACTGTTCTGGTAAAAACGACTGGATTCGTATGTATTTGATGAAATTGGTGTACAACACTGATGATATCAATAAAATTCCACCTCAGCAGCCATACAAGTACTCTTTCCTTGCGTCGTATTATATGCTCGTGAGTTATTTGGCAAACACAGCAAACTTACCAAACATAAAGCTCATACGCGATAGAGATCAAGAGGAGATGATGGTAGAAATGATTATTGACATCGGAAACTCCAGAACATCTGCTATCCTCTTTGAAAATTCAGACTTTACCAAAGTTGCGTCATTGAAATTGCAGAATTTCTCTAAACCCCTATTGAAGAATGGACAGCTCAATAGAGTTGAAGATTCATTCAGCATGCGTTTAGCTTTTAGCAAGGTTGATTTTGGGGGCAACATGGAAGGTAGTTCTCAGTTTACATGGCCAAGCCTAATACGACTTGGTAGCGAAGCTGAATTCTTATCACATGAGGCTACAAATATCTCATTTACAAAGCAAACATTATCAACATATTCAAGTCCGAAAAGATACCTCTGGGATTTTTCTCCTAGAGAAGATGAATGGAGGTTTGTCAATCTTGTCGAAAGCATTGATCTGCCGCCAATCTTGAAGGGTATCTCCAACTATTTCAACTATGACGGCACTATCGAGGAAGGCGGTTATGGTACAGGAGCGAATTACTCAAGAAAGTCTTTGATGACATTTGCATTCCTTGAAATATTGGCTCAAGCCACCTCGCAGATCAACAGTCACGACTATCGTGAATACAATGGCAACCTCAATACTCCAAGGCGAATCAATAAGATTATTTTGACCTGCCCGACCGCAATGTCGAAATACGAACAAGAATCATTGCATAGCAGCTTAGAGAACGCAATATTCGTATTGAATAAGTTCTATAACAACATTGATTCTTCTAGGGTTCCTTTTGAGATCTCAATTGAGCCAAAACTTTCCAAAGATTCTAATGACAACTCACCATGGATCTTTGACGAGGCTACGTGCTCCCAGTTTGTTTATCTGTACAGCATCCTGACAGAGAGATATAAAAATATGACCAAAGAATTCTTTGAGATATATGGAAAGAGCAATTGGGTCAATAACGAGAATAAGCCATCTTTGACTATCGGAACATTGGACATAGGAGCCGGAACATCAGATGTCACCATTTGCTCATATGAGTACAATGCACAGAAGCCGTCTCAGCTTAAACCTACACCACTTTTCTGGGATAGTTTTGATTATGCTGGAGACGATATGCTTAGAGTATTGATCAATAATATCTTGATAGAGAGCGAAGACGGCATAATTCAGAAAGAATTGACAAAATGCGGACTTACTCAGTCTCAGACATACTCAAAGTTGTTTGACTTCTTTGGTAAAGATCACAACAGACTTTCATTCAAAGATAGAATGGTTAGACGAGACTTCAATATTCAGGTCTCTGTCCCGATAATGTATTATTTCTTGAATTTGCTCAGCGAAGGAGAGCATTATAGGGAAATTTCATTCGAGGAAATATTTGCTAATCAACAGCCTAGTCAAGTTGTCATTGACGCATTCAACGAGAAAATGGGACTAGACATAAGGAACATCAGATGGACATTTGACTCTAAAGTTATGTCAAAGCACATTGAGCATGCTATGGATGGTTTGCTTGAAAACGTAGCGACCATCATGTATGCCTATAAATGTGACATAGTGCTTCTATCTGGTAGACCATCATCTCTCAAAGTCATCAGAGATATATTCTTAAGATACTTTGCAGTATCGCCAGACCGCTTAATTTCACTTAATAAGTTCTGTATTGGACACTGGTATCCATTTGCTGATAGGAATGGTTATCTATGCGACTCCAAGTCAGTAGTTCCTGTCGGTGCTATGATTGCCTATAAAGCTTCACATGCTGGATATAATGGTTTCTTACTTGACTTAAGCGAACTTGGAAATAAGATTATGCCTACAACTGAGTTCTATGCTAAGATGGATAGAAACAGAAGAGATGCTGAATGGTTTATCTCGCCTGAGGTAAATACCGGTTCAATAATCGTCGATTCATTCCCAGCATATATTGGAGCCAAGCAGTTTGACATAAGCAATTACCCAATACGACCATTCTACGTCTTCGATATTGATGAGAAAAGCATCAAAGATAGAATTCGCAAGCAGTATGAGGAAAATGATGTAGAATTGACATTACAGGAGATTCAAATTGCTCTACAGGAGGAAAAGGACAAGATTTTAGCTCAATGTCCTCTAACTGTCACACTTATACGTGAAGACTACAAAGAGAATAAAGAGGTAATCTCAATTGACACTATCAAGGGAGATAGTGGAGACGAACTCAATATCAGAAACTTTAAGCTTGAGATTCAAAGCCTTAATGACCCAGAGTGCTATTGGTTGGACTCAGGAGAGTTCAATATCAATACAATATCTAATGTTAATCGCGATAAGGTTGAATAAGTGATGAATACAATAATAGACCAAAACTTGAGTGCCATTGAGAAAGCATTAAGATGGGCACCCAATGTTCCAGAAGCTGAGCAACTTCAGTTCAAAAAAGAACTGATTGACATAAGAAGAGAGCTCCGAAAGGTTAAGTATGCAATGGAAGAGCATTGCTCTACTGCTGCGTTTGGTGAAAGCCAAATGGGCAAATCATACCTTGTGAGTGCTATGTTATCAAAACCTGGAGAAGCTTTTTGCGTAACAGACTCAGGAACAGGTGAAAGATACAACTTCATTAACGAAATCAACCCAAGTGCACCTAATGCCACAGTTGAAGCGACTGGCGTTGTTACTCGTTTTACAGTAAATGCAGATGGAGCTACCCCAACTGGTTCTGTTAAAATCAGGCTTCTGTCTGTAGTAGACGTTGTATTGATTTTGTGCGAGGCATATTACACTCAGGTTGTTGATTATGACTTTACACAAGTTCTTAGAACGAATACAATAAACGATATCATCAAGTCTGTATCATTAGGACGAACAGGCGAAAACACCCTTCTCAGCGAAGATGATGTTCTTGACTTACAAGAATACATGCGCAGCCTGTCTATCTACAATAGGTCTATACTCAATATAACTGATTCAGACTTATTCTCCTTCCTCGTCCAGAATGTCAGCAAGCTGTCTGATATTCAGATCATCGACTTGCTCAGTTTATTCTGGGATAAGAACCCTGACATTACAAGAATATTCAAGGATCTCATTGCAGAATATCGTAAGCTGCATCTTTCAACATTCGTGTATATTCCATTCAAGTCAGTCTTGAGGAAACACGGAACCATCTTGGATGTTGCAAGATTGAATGAGATGTACTGTGCACCAGACAATGTGCCTATAGAATATATTGGGGATTCCGAAGTAATCTTACCTACAGGAGAAAGATTATCCGTAAAGAAATCATTCTTAAGCGCTCTTACTGCAGAGCTATATTTTGTTTTGCCAAATAATGTGGCAGATGAACATCCTTTCCTCAAACATCTCGACATTTTAGACTTTCCTGGAGCAAGACGTCCAGAGAAGATTAAAGCAAATATGCTGGCTGATGGCGAAAATATATCAACAGCATATAGAAGAGGAAAAGTTACATACTTGTTCAACAAATACTCAAATGCAAAAAGAATAAACTCTTTAATGTTCTGTCATAACAACAACCAATCGGCAGAAAGTACAATGAGTTTTGTTCTCAACAATTGGGTTTCAAACAATGTAGGCGGAAGCCCAGATAAGAGAGCTGCCTTCATTAGTCAATCACAAATCTCCCCTCTGTTCATTGTGAGTACATGGTTCAATAAGGACCTTGTATATCATGATGAAATTAAGGGTAAAGCTGATTTGGATGAAAGATGGAGAAGAAGATTCTCAGTTGTCTTGGAAGGAGAAGTATTAAAATCTTTATCTGACGAATCAAATTCCCACTGGTTCAACAATTGGACTACAGGAAGCTGCTTCAAGAATATTTATATGCTCCGTGACTTTAAGTTCTCAAAGGAGATCTATTCTGGATATTATCCTGGCCCAGAAGGACGATCACCTGAGTTGAGTTTAATTAGTCACCCAGCATATCCAAATTTCTTGAATGATCTTCGCAGCTCGTTCTGCTCTAATTCTTTTGTAAAAGAGCACTTTGAGGCACCAGATAATGCATGGGACTGTGCAGCAAATATTAACTGTGACGGAACAGCAAGAATTATCAATGGTTTGAATACAATTGCTCCTAACCTTAACAACGCAAGGAATGCTAAATTCAGTGCAGATATTAAGGCTTTACAGAGTCAGTTAAAGGCGTTATTGATTAACTACTACCATAGTGACAACAAGGACGAAGAGGTTCAGAAAGCGAAAAAACAATCTCGCAGAGCAAATATGCAGATTGATATTCAAATCGGTGCCGACCCTTCTTTCTTCGGAGTATTTATGGACAAGCTCATGCTCAATGAGACAGAATTGAGAGAATTGTTACATGGCCTATTGATCAATAACAAAGGCCAGGTAAAAATGTCTAGCATTGAGTCGCAGGTCTTTATTGCAGCAGGCTTAAGCACAGAAAACAGCAAGCAGGAGAACGAGCGTCTTCTCTGTGAATATACTGGTTCAGACGATATTACTGAATGTAAAGAAATGCTGTCTGAAATGAATGTAGATATTGCTAAGCTGCTATCGAGCAAACAAATGCACGTAGGAACTGCTGAGAGCATTGTTACTAGTGTTGAGGAATATTGGTACAATGAAATCCTGTCACATTATGCAGTTAATGCGCTCAAGGACAAAGTGGATAGCATATCAAATATTGCTGCAACCTTGTACCGCCTATACTTGCATTTAAATATCAGGACAAGAATCATTGAGAAGGTTGATTACTATTTGAAATGTTTTGGTAACGAAGGAGCTGTCTGCGTATTGTCTGACTATCTGTCGGTAATGTTCAATAAGATGACATCATCTTTTGGATATGAATATCTTGATAAATCGACAAGGGAGTCAATCGAGGAGATAAATGAAAAGTTTAATCTCAAGATCAACAAACATTATATAGAGACTACCCCATCTGATGGAATTAACCTTATTGGCCATATTAGTAAACAAAAAGAAATCTTGGAGCGTCCTTGCTTTGGAGCTGATGACAAAGAATTCTTAAATAAATTCCCTCAGTATAATAGTGTTTGGCGTTGGGAAGAGCAACTAAAGATAGGATTTGTCTTGGCTTGCGACTTACCAAACTATGATGCAGAAGCTAACAAAGAACTTGGTCAGATAATCTCTGTATTAAATTAAAGACAAGATGAGTTCAGTAAAGGACAAAATAAAACTATGCTCAACTGAAATGAATGGACTAATCGTTGAAAACATCAACGGGGTACCATTCTATGAACGATATGTTGAGTTTGAGAATACCATTAAGAAGCACATTACTGATAGGAAATATCATAATATGTTCGCTCAACCTGTGTTCAACACAACTAACAACATGTTGGATTGGTATGTCTCACCTGAATTTTCTAATGCTATAAGACTTTCAGAACTTAGAGACACACAGGAAGGAGAAGAATATTCTCAAATGAAAGACAGTGCAGTTCAGTACATTAAACGTCTCTCAACTGAATTATCCGAACACGATCAGAAATATCTGAAATGCTTGATCAAGCATGCTAGTTCAGAATTTTCTGATGACATGGTATATTGTCAGGATGGTAAGATTTTGTTTGCAGTATGGGGTCTGAAGTTATTGAATGGCAAAAGCCTGTCCACTTCAATCAGAACAGACATCGATGATAAACGCGTATACTCTATAACCTATACAATCAAGGGTAATGGAGTATTTTCTGGTGTAAAAGGAGTTATCAAAAGACGACACGGCCATGTTCTAAATGGTAACAAAGATATCCCTGTAGTTATACCAGAAGATGGATACGAATTTAGCTCATGGGAGCCAGATGCACCGCACAACAGGACTGTCGAATCAGACATGACCTTCACTGCAGTTTGCTCTAAGATTGTCGTGCCTCCTCCTACAGAAGAGCCTGTTGTTAATGATGTTGATGAAACTACTGTTCAACCAGAAGAGCCACCGTTTAGCAATGTCAGATTTGATGGTGGCGAACACGGAAGGATTAAAGGCCTTGACACAGTACGAGCAAAAAATGGAGAGCCTGTACCCCCTATGTGCATTCCGAATGTAAAGGCAAAACGCGGATATGAGTTTACTGGATGGGACAGCGATGTAAATGAACCTATTAACGGTGATAAGGTCTTTACAGCGCAGTATAAACAGAAGGAAAGAGGCTCATTATTCAGAGGCCTATTTAGCGGAGGCGGCCTCTTCGGTTGGGGAAGAAGTATCTTTGGAGGATTTGGAGGCGGCTGGTTCTCTGGATGCCTTAGTTGGCTAATGGGAGCTATCTTATTTGGCCTTATGATTATGCTTCTTTCTATGCTATTCAGAGGATGTGACGTTAGCACACCTCGAGTGCCAAGAGTTTCGAAGCCAGTACCAGAGCATGTTATACCTCAACAACCGGCACCAGTAGAGCCTCAACCTGAATCACAGCCAGAAGAGGACTATGATGCGATTCGTGCTCTGATTAAGGAATATGAGCAAAGAATAGATGAGCTTGAGCAAATGTTACCTGAAAATCAAGGTCAGATTTCAGGAGATGAAAATGTAAACACCCAAAAACCATCTGAATATGTTAAGATCTAAATTTAATTTTTCATGGGTGTTTGCACTCATCGCACTATTAGGTTATGTCTTCATAAGCTTTATGGGATTGACCTATACACAGATAGTACCTCTCGGCTTATCTGCTCTTATATCTCTAGTATTCGCAGCAGTAGTAGTATTCCTTGTAAGCATTATGTGTAAAGCCAAGGCGACACGATGGCTTCGTTTAGGAATGATTGGGCAGGTATCTATAGGCTTTATAGTACTCATCTTACTTCTCGTATCATCAATATTCTTTACTCATTTTACAAAGATGATTAAGGAACAAGAAACTATCGTGTCAACCTACACACGAACTATCGATGATGCAAGAAAACTTGATGAGAAATATAGAGCATACGTAGATGACAGATGTGCTGACTATCAGGCTAAAATACAAAACCTTAAAGCAGGAAGCAGCGACTATAAAAAGATGATTTCTAAGCCAAGCCAGTTGGGATATACAAAGGTTCAGATTGCCAGAAAATATTCAGAAACGATGAAGAATTTCTTGTTGGGCGACAATATGGATGAGCTAAACGAGAAACGCACTCAATGGCTTAGCCAGGATACAACAACCGTGTGGAACATCAATCTACCTAATAATATTCAGGATGTCACATCATCTGTAAATCAATGGCTTAAGAACTACGAAGAGTTAAGTTCAAAACAATATACCTTAGAGACATCTGTTGAGGCGTTTAAGGATCAAGTATTTAATAAAAATGCCGAATCTCTTCAAGAAATCTGCACTACAGTTACAACTCCTTCATTGACTTCAATACTTCTGGCATTATTGTGCTTTGTTTTCATAATATTACCATGGTTGGTAACGCCAAAGAATATCGCATCAATCGGAGATGATAATAACTATATCGTTGAAATGCCAGACGAAGAATAAGACCTATGGAAGACAAAAAAGATAAAATTCTATCGAAATGTAACATAGTCCCGGTAAAAACAATGGTCAAGTACCTTAGGGACGGTATGATTACAATGGCGGAACTACGCTCAAATGGATTGACTTCTGAACGAGAGGAAGAAATCAACAAAGAGATGGTTTCAAGCGAAGCCGTAATTTGGAAGAAGGCTACCAAACTGCATACTCCGCAGGCATACAATGAATATCTAACATTGTTCCCTGAAGGAAAGAATGCTGCTGCAGCAAGAGATGGCTTAGCATCAGTTGAGACTGACTGGTGGAATGAAATCAGTATTGCACCTACTGCAGAATCTCTGAATTCATATCTAGCAATTTATCCAAACGGCCAGTACGTATATGATGCAAAGTCATTGCTTAATGATATTGATTGGTTGGAGACATGCCGCATCAAAACTCAAGATGCATATATCAGCTATCGTGACAACAACCCAGGTAAGCACACTAAAGAAATTAGCGAAATCCTGATTAGCTTCAACGATGCGACTGATTGGGAAAAGGCTAGAATGTTGAATACAACTGAAGCATACCGCGAATATATTCTAAGTCACCCGAACGGTAAGTGGGTTCCTGAAGCAAATAAGATTATAAATAGCAGAAAAGGACACGATACCCTACTTAATGGCATACGTGCTGACAAAAACTATAAGAGTGCAGAAGATATACAAAGAGCAGTATCAGAAGGAACCATTACTCGCGATGAGCTAGTGCAGATCTTAGGCGAAGAATGGACTAAGGAGATTCTCTCTTATAATAGACCACCAGATCTTCCAATATATACCTCCCCTATTGAATTACAGAAAGGCAGAACAGAGGTATATTTCTGGGGAACTCCTGCATCCGGAAAGACATGTACGCTTGGAGCTGTATTGAGTAGTGCCTACACTAAGGGTAAGTTAATTAAAAGAGGCGGTGCTCTTGAGTATATGGACGGCCTTAAAAACATATTTAACCCTACTGGTATTAGCCGTCTTCCTAACAGTACCTCAAATGCTTGTATCTACGACATGAACGTAGATTTGAAGGACGAGAAGGACAGAAGGCATCCTATTACCATGATTGACCTTGCTGGTGAGATTTTCAAGTGTATTTACTTCAGTAGTCAGGGTATTGAGTTGGATGATGACAGACAGCGCATTCTCACAACTACATTCAATTACTTAAAGGACAGACGCAACAAGAAGATTATGTTCTTCGTTGTTGAATATGACGGTCACGATAGAGTTTGGGATGACAACACGAATCTTAATATGAGTGACTACCTTGACAGATGTCTGAACTACCTGAATGATTTGAAAGTTATCAGTAATTCTGTAAATGGTATCTACGTTCTTGTAACAAAGAGCGACAAGATAGCATGTGAATATAAAGATCAGGCTGTTGAGGCTCAGAAATATGTAGAAAAATATTTCAATGGCTTCTGGGAGACACTCAAAGAGATTAGCAAGAGTTGTGGAGTTAAGGATCTTAAGGTCATTCCATTCTCAGTTGGAAACGTAGTAGCTAAACAGTTGTGTGAATATAACGGCAAGTATGCTAGTCTTGTGATAAATAATATCTGCAAGAAAAGCGAAAGTACAGGTCGTAGTTTTCTTGACTTCTTAAGAGGATAAGTTATGGTAGATGGTATTAAAGTCGATTTGTACGGTCAATTCGATGATGACACTCGACATGAGTGTACATATCCGGTAAAACTAGCAAGCCAATACAGTTTTACTGAGGAAACTGTGTGGTCGAAGTCGATAGTTGACCCAAGAGGTTTGCACGGTAAGGTATGTAAGCCTGGCACTGAATGCTATGTTATGTGGGCGAATCAGTATGGAAACTATTTCTCATATATAACTCGCAATCCTCGAGATTCAAGAGGTGGTATGGCGATGGTTACCTTCTTTGTTAGCAGAAGCAAGGTATGCGATGGTCGCGACATATTATCAGTATTGAGAAAATTGAGCGATAGGCTTATTGTTAATGGCGATTACTCATATTCGGGAATAGAGGAAGATATCACTAATCTGAGAATATCACGATCAACCCATGTAATTCCTCAACGAGCAGTTGCAAAAGACGCAGCATCGACAGAGCCGTGTATTGGATTCAAAGAATATACTGACACAAAAGATCTCGAGGAGATTTTTACGTTCATTGAGCAGAAAGAATATTCTTCATACGATAAGATCATTATAGTGAAGCGTGATGATGTAAAGGAAAACATTATGGTTCCTAGACTTTCACCTGAGCTAATACGCTATTACACGGTTGAAAATGCACATAACGCATTTTGTGAGCCGTCTTATGTTTATGACACACAATCATTCAAGGTGACATATAAGAAAGAAAACTGTGATAGTCAGGTTGTTGAGTGTCATCCACCATTCGTGAACAATAAGATCTACTCTGTTGACGGCAATGTAATCACATTAAAAACAGCAGAAGAGGTAAATGTTCAATTTACGAAAACATTCTATTTCTCTGTAAGAAAAACTAACGATGGAAGAATGTATGATGAACATAAGATTGACATCACGGTAAATGGACGAATTCCAGACAAACGAAACCGTAAACTTATTCGTTTTACAGAAGCAGAAATAGCAGCAAATCCAATTGTTATGGTATCGGCTAGAGGTGAACATTTTATGCCTTATGATGCCAGTGTTGACTTAAATCAATTCGTTAATAATTATTCAACGATTCAAATAAATATAGAACCTAAGATGGCAAAAGTAAGAGTACAGTTCAATTTCCCTGACGAACTTAGTTCAGGTCCAGTATTCATGCAGTTTGATGAATCTACAGAGGCATATCATGATTTAACCATGAAAAGGAGACTGTGCGGTTATGCAGCATATCCAGATCTTAATGGAGTCTATCATGTAAACATTCCGTTTAACCCGAAACCGGTAAGAGATGAATATGATAGAAGTTTACCGAAATGGAAGAAGGTTCTTATTATTTCTGGAGTTTTTTTAGCATTCGCAGCCTTAGTCACACTAATCATTATGTTTGGTGGTGACATAATTGACTCCATTTCTAGTTTAATCAGAAACATAGGTGACTAATTGCGACACAATATGAAGCGGTTTATAAAAATAGCTTTAATCGTTGTTTCAGTTGTAGGAGCTCTTTATCTCATAGCGTCCCAATTTATTTTCATTGGAACATCTGACGAGGATATAGCATACTACAATTTCAAAGGAAATTTCGAGAAGGGTCTTGATACATTATCACTGAACTGGTCCGAGCAGAATATGGTTCAGTTGCATGATTTGTACTTCCAATTAGAGGTTGTTAAAGCAATGGGGGCAATTGAGCAGGCTGATGTCACAACATATATGACAGATGTAAACTCCAAAGCTGAGACTGTATTAAAATCATATTTCACCCGCAACAAATGGGTGCTGGCAGATATGAATATAATTAAATCATTGGCAGAGTACATCAATTATCAGTTTGCAATTAACGCTGTTGACGGCTACCATAGCATACAGTCTATTATTTACAACAGCCAGCTATGTAATACTCAGAAACAAGTTGAGACATCAATTGCTGACGCTCAAAAGTACACAGTTGCTCCGTGGACCTATTGTACTGAACTCAAGGAAGGCCTTGGAAAAGTCCCTCAAAATGCTTGTAGCTCATACACTAATAGAACATTGGTGCCGAAGTGTAACAAGATGCAGAACTTTAGAAGTAGCTATCAGTATTTCGATGATTTCGATGCTGATTATCAAATGGTGAAGAATGCCAAAAGCTTCTTGGCTCAAAAACAGTATCAAGATGCAAACCTCAACTCAAAGTTTGCTTCTATCAAGTATAATGACGCTGCAAACCAGCTAGATCCGAAATTCTTCTAAACAATGAAAAAGAGCATATTACTCATATTGTCATTTTTCCTGGCTGTAACACTTTCTGCACAGGACATATCTTCGGCGTTACGTCAGGCACAGGCTCGTTTTGAAAGCGGAAATGAAGCTGGTGGTATTGAGTTAGTTAACAAGGTGTTAGCAAAATATCCTGATAATCAAGAAGCTAAGAACTTACTAGCTAAGTTCAATCAAACAATTAAGGATAGGGAGATTGATGCAGACTGGAAGACTGCTCAAACTCAGAACACATTTGAGTCATATCAGCAGTTTAGGACAAAACATCCTGGTAGTAAATATGACGATATTGCATCAGACAATATGGCTAAGAAATTGGCAGATAAATTTAATGTCAATTCGACTTACGCAGACAGGACAAAAGCAGAGTCATACGCTAAAAAGAGTATGACTAAAGACTACATTGCGAATAAGTGGAAGGCGGCAATGGCTAAGAAGACGGCCTCAATTTCTTCATCGACCTCATCAACTTCATCGTATAGCTCATCAAGTAGTTCGTCAAGGTCGTACAATTCAAGTTCCTCATCAAGCAGCAGTCGCTATGGTTCTACATATGGATCTTCTTATTCATCTTCGTCTTCGAGTTCTTATGGAGGTCGCTCTTATAGTTCTTACAATACTATATCGAACAAGAGTAAATTTGCTATTGGTATAGAGGGATACCTCGAAGGACTGAAAAGCTTTTCAACAGGCTTAGGTTTGAATATGAGGATAGGTGCATTTAATTCCCTTTTCAACATGACAATAGGAGTTAAATATCACTATACGACACAAAGTGAATGGATTGATTATGAATATAGATATGGCAACAAGTCATATGAATATAATCTTGGATGGGCTGATTATAAGCATACTGCCTCACAGTTTACTTTCCCAATTATAGTGAACTGGAATCTTGCTAGAAATGAATACTTTGGATATTATTGGGGATTAGGATACGAGCATGGAGTTCTTATTTCTGAATCTGAACATTACGATGATTCAGGTTACTTCTCAATGTATGAGTTTATGAATAGCGATGATTATGATGACTATACAACACTCTGTTTGCCATCAAGATTTGTAGTTCTTCAGATGGGTTTTGCAGGCAGACACTGGGACTGGAAAATGTACTATAAAATAAACGCTAACAAATCTAATTTCCTTAATGGAGAAGCTGGTGCAATTGGAACAGCATTCACTTATTATTTCTAGCCTATGAAAAAGAGTTTCAAAGATTTGATAAAGGGTATAGTTACCTCATCACTGGCAGCGATTGCCGGAACACATGGAGCAGAAGCTGCTCCTGTTGTTACTTTCAATGACTCAGATACAGATATGGACAAGGTCTCTTTTGGAGAGGCTAAGAAGGACTTAAGCTACAAGCTTTTGTTGCAGATAAATGACGATGATTCATACTCATTGTCAGGGCATCGTAGCCATAGTTCACATCGTAGTCACCGCAGCCATAGCTCACATAGATCAGGATCGAGCCATTATTCTCATTCATCCCACTATTCATCAACGACTACCACAACTACAAGAAGTACAACATCTTCGAGCAGCTCATCTACATATGTGTCCCCATCTTCATATACAGTTGGATCACGCGTTATGAAGAAGGATTTGTATGGTGCAGATGTTAAGCAATTGACCGACTGGCTTGTGAAATGTGAGTACATGAAGTCTTCACAAGTAAAGAAAAACACATCTGGTTATGTTCTATACGACGACACAGTATTTGAGGCAGTCAAGGCATTCCAAAAAGACATGGGACTCACTGCTGACGGAATTGCAGGTAGCACAACATGTGACAAGCTGGAAGCATATGCAAAGACTTACTATAAGTTGGGAGATAGAGTCTTAAAAGTGGGAATGAGCGGAACAGATGTGGCAGAAATGAAGAATTATCTCATTGACAAAGGTTACTTGCAGGGAACAACTGTCAAAGGGGCTATATTGTTTGACACCACAATAGAAAATGCATTGAAGGCTTTCCTTGCAGATGTCGGATTGGAATGGGCAGGACAGACTGACTCTGATATTGTGTTCTATGTAAAGAAGAAATATAATGACTGATGCAAGAATAATTGAGAATGGACAAGCACTAACCATTGAGATAGATACGGATATCTATCCAGATGTTGTTATTGACAAGGTTCTTTATTGGTTTTCAGCAGATTATATTATTCTTCGCAAGAAGATAGCCCAATCATCCACAGAACAAATTACTCTCAAGTCAAAGGATTCGTCCTCTGAAATAGATTGGACAAGTGTTATTGCTGAATTAAGCCAAAAACTTATAGATTTTAAGAATCGTAAAGTGGTGCAGGATGAGACAAGCAATCTCCGAGAACTGTTCTTTGCAAAAGCCTTCGCCAATAATGATGATTTTGTAGAATTTGATTTCAAGGATTAGTGTATT
>OBLI01002601.1_pt1 | contig 15026 bp, 16 predicted proteins | sample 1519701 | NCBI WGS metagenome assembly OBLI01 (sample SAMEA3663005, study PRJEB22513) | pig gut metagenome | biome: pig gut; feature: pig-associated habitat; material: faeces | place: France | collected 2012 | reverse complement strand
GCTGGCGGCGGCACCGCTCCTATCAATGCCATCCCCGCTGTCCGTGCGCTGTGCGAGACGCTGGAAGGCGACGAGCGCACCGGTGCAAAGATCGTCCTGAAGGCTCTGGAAGCACCTCTGCGCCAGATCGCAAAGAACGCCGGTCTGGAAGGCAGTGTCATCATCGACAAGATCGTCTCTGCCAACAAGCCCAACTACGGCTTCGATGCACAGAACGAGGTCTTCGTGGACGACATGATCGCTGCTGGCATCGTGGACCCGACCAAGGTCACCCGCTCCGCTCTGGAGAATGCAGCATCCGTCGCCGAGATGGTGCTGACCACCGAGAGCCTGGTCGCTGACCTGCCCGAACCCCCGGCTGCTCCCGCAGCTGCCGGCGGCGACATGGGCGGTATGGGCGGCATGTACTAATAGCTGCCAAAAAAAACGCATGAATCCTTGATTTTTGGAGCGCGCAAAAGCGGATTTACGCCAAACTTACGCCACTTACGCCAAAAATCAAAGCGCACTATAGGGTAACAAAATCGGCACTCGCTGAAAAGCGGGTGCCGATTTTTTGCGTTCGGGAACTTTTAAAAATGGCAATCGTTGGTAAAATATAAGATGTAAAAATTAAAAAGAAAAAGTAAAGAAAGCGAGTGTGTCGTTGTTTGCTTCAGAAATCAAAGAGTGACAAACTGGTATAAGGTCATATTCTATGACGATTCTATCAATAAATGAGTAATGTCGAAACCCACTGTTTCTATTGACGCAAAGGCTATAAAAATGTAGAATAAAGAAAAACAGAGCATTCATGCGGGTTTGAATGCGATGAAAGAAGACAATGAGAGGGCCTATGATTCAGGTTGTATTGCGGTGGAACAGCGAACGGCTGTATAAACTGATTCTGGATAAGAAAAAAGAATTTACGGTGGGCGGCGGTCTAAAGGATGAAATTCAACTTCCGAACCTTATGCCGGGAATGATAAAGTTTGTGCTGAAACGGGACGGGCTGCACATTGTGGCAAAGAAAATCAGCGATTTTTCGTCCGGCGTGCTCCAAAGTGGAACGTTGCTTACCCGTCTGTCGCGTGAGGTGCCGCTTGCAGTCAGCTGGCGGGAATATGATCCGGGCGAGCCAAAAGAGTACAAACTTCCCTATCGTGGCGTGGTGACCATTGGACGCAGTGAGAAAAACATCCTGACACTGGCGGGGGAGACTGTCTCACAGCATCAGATGGAACTACGCTGTGAGGATGGAAATGTTTACTTGCAGGATGGTTCAAATATTCGCGCTAGCACCAATGGAACATATGTGAATGGGCGACGAATCAAAAATACCCGGCTGAATTCTGGCGATGTGATTGATCTGCTGCAGTTCCGCATTCGCTTTGAAAACCTGAAATTGGTTTTTGAGGATGCAGGAAACAGTTTCCACCGCAATGCAGATCCAGCGGGCTCGACCAATGGCTGCGGAGAGCGCAAACATCTGCGGTTTTATCGGACGGCCCGCCAGAAAGAACAGCTGCCGACAGAGCCCATCGTGTTGCAGCGCCCGCCAACAAAAGGGCAGTACTTTGAGAAACAGCGAGGATTTTTCACGTCGATTTTGAGCAGCGGTGCTATGGTAGGTGCTTCTGTTGCGATGGGGGCTGTTTCGCCGGCACTTCTGGCAGCTCGTGCGGCGGGTTTGATCTCGCCGGTTGCTGGAATGTTCAGCACGGGAAAACGGAACAAACTTGGCCAGAAACATGCGGAAGAATACGAGCGGAAACGTCAGCAAAAATATGGGGCATACATCGAATCCCAGCGTGCGATTATCCAGCAAACAGCGGATAAGCAGCGGGATATCATCAGCCGGGACAATCCATCTCCCCGAGAGTGCGCAGTCCGGCTGCAGGGGCTGAACATTACGCTGTGGGAGCGGGCACCGAAAAACCCGGATTTCATGAGCATCCGTGTGGGAATTGGTTATGAGCCGCTTTGCGTTCCGATTAAGGCTCCCTTGGATACATCTGGTATCCAAATGGAAAACGATGAAGTGGAGCTCCTTGCCCAAGAGATCATTGAAGAAAACCACATTGTAGATAAAGTGCCCACACGGGTAGACTTGCGGCAGTATCGCTCTTGTGCAGTCATTGGTCGGCGGGAACAAGTGGTTTCACTGGTGAAAAATATGCTGGTCACATTGACCTACGAGCATTTTTTCCGGGAGGTCAAAGTTGTCGGCATTTTTGATGAAGAAGAAAAGGAATTGTGGAGTTCCATTCGCTGGCTGCCGCATGTGTGGGACGCGGAAGGAAAAACGCGGTACCTTGCATTTGATGCAGCTGGGGCCGAGAATCTGGACGAGCATTTCCATGAACTGTTCCGGCGGACAGAACAACGGGACACGACATATTACTTCTTTATTATTGGTTCGCAGCATGCGGCGGAGCGCCTGAAACTGATCTCCGATGCTCTGGATGAAAGCTCGAACGTGAACGCAACCATCTTGTTTGCCTGCAATATGGGCGATATGAGCGCGGATGAGCAGCAGCGGTATCTGAACAAGGATTGCAGCTATATCATCAATTTGGACTATTTATCCGGCCCTTGCTGCTACGATGTGGAGCATACGGAGAAAAAGGTGTTGTTCACACCGGACCCGATCCTTTCGGAGGATGAATTTGATGGGTATTGCCGGATGCTTTCAGCTGTGGAAGTGGCGGATGGAGCTACGCAGGAAGAAATTCCGAACTGTGTGACATTCCTGCAGGGGATGCAGGTGGATCATGTAGAAGAACTGGGCGCATGGGCACGGTGGAGCAAACCATGTAAAAGCGGTTTGCGTGCACCAATCGGTGCTATGGCAGGGGGAAAACCATTTGGGCTGGACGTGCTGAATGATGGCCCGCATGGACTCATTGCCGGCACCTCCGGTTCTGGCAAAAGTGAGTTGATGTCTTCTTGGCTGCTGTCGATGGCATTGAATTATCATCCGTATGATGTTGCCTATGTGATCATCGACTACAAAGGCGGCGGCCTGGCAAATACATTGGAGGGTTTGCCGCATATGGTGGGCAAGATCACCAACCTGGATGGCGATGTTGCCCGTTCGATGGTCTCTTTGCAGAGCGAAATTACACGCAGAGAAAGATTGTTTGAGCAGCTGGGGATCAACAAACATACCGACTATATGAAGGGCTATTATGAGGGACGGTATACAGAACCGCTGCCGCACCTTCTGATTATTATCGATGAATTTTATGAGTTGAAAACGCAGGTGCCGGAATTCAATACATTGATTAAAAAAATTACAGCAACGGGACGTTCACTGGGTATGAACCTGGTTTTGGCAACACAGAACCCGACGGGTGTGGTCGATGATCTAATTCGTGCCAATATGAATTTCTATATTTCGCTGCGTGTAACGAGTGTCAGTGCCAGCCGGGATATGCTGGGAACATCGGATGCGGCGTATCTGTCGCAGACAGGCCGAGCCTATATCCGCATCCAGAGCAGCGATGTTTACGAACAGTTCCAGTCCTATTGGAGCGGTGCACCTTATACGGAAAACCGAGCAGCAAGTGTGGAATCTGAAAATCCGGTGCGTGTTGTGGAAATGAACGGAAAGCGCATCCAGACCGTCAAAACGGAAAAGAAAAAGGTTCGCTCTGGGCGGGATGAGCTGAGTGCGGTCGTCGAATATCTGGCACGAGTGGCACGGGAGCACAACCTGAAAAAAATCGCCTGCCCATGGCTGCCAGAGCTTCCGCGGCGGTTCCAACTGGCGGACCTGAAAATTCCGGGAGCTTTCGCAGAGAGCGAATGGATGGGCAGCCTGCCTTGGCTGCAAGTACCGATTGGCCGATATGATATTCCGGAATGTCAGGAGCAGGGAAATTTGTATTTGGATTTCAATGCAACGGGACATTATGCCATCTATGGCAGCGGTGGCACAGGTAAAACAACACTGCTTCGCACGATCTTGTGCAGTCTTGCACTGTGGTACCGCCCGGATGAGGTCTCCATTTACATCATTGACTGCGGCAGCTGGAGCCTGAAACTGTTTGAGCAGATGCCTCATGTGGGTGGTGTGGCGCTGACCGTAGAGGAAGAAAAGCTGGCCAAAATTGCAGAGACTCTTACCCGCGAGATCAATACCCGCCGAAAGCTCTTTTCGCAGCACGGCATCAGCTCGCTGAAAACCTACCGGGAAACAGTTGCAGATGACCTGCCTGCCGTGTTCCTGGTTGTGGACAATTTGCAGTCGCTTCTGGAAACGGCACCCTCTTATACAGAGCTGCTGATCACACTGGCAAAAGAGGGCATCGGTTATGGCATCTACCTGGTATACACGGCCAACGGTCGCTCTGGTATTCCTATGAAGATGAGCAATGCGGTGCCGGGCGCAGTATGTTTTGAACTGGCAGATGATACAGCCTATGCCGAAATGGTAAGCGGCAGACGCGACAGCCATCGTCTCGTGGCGGGAATGCGCGGCAGAGCGCTGCTCCGGCGCGCGGAAGGCCCATTGCTGTTCCAGGTGGCATTATGTCTGCCGGCAGAGAATGAAAAGGAACAGGCTGAGGGCTTGAAAAATCTCTTTGCTCAGATGAACCACAGCTGGACAGGCCGCCGTCCGGCGCGCATTCCAGTGATGCCGGAGCATATTGGACTGGAAGAACTGCAGGCGGCGTATCAGGACCGTGCAAAGCTCCCCGTTGGCTATGGCATCAAGAGCTTGGAACCTGCCTGCTTGGATCTGATCGGCGGTGTGGCATTGCTCGTGGGCTCAGCAGGAAGCGGCAAGAGCAGAACTTTGACCCGCCTGGGTCGGCTGCTCCATAGTCGGGATGATAACCGACTTGTCATCCTGGATAGCTCCCGTAAGGGACTGTCCGGTTTGCAGGATTATGGGCAGTATCTCTGCACAACAAATGCCGAGGGCCTGGCGTCGCTCGTCCGGGAGACCATTCAGTATCTGGCCGGGCGCGAAGCGGCACTAAAGGGAAAAACGGCAGAAGAGGCGGCCGAGTTCCTACAAAGTGAGCCGCTACTCTGGATTTTGATCGATGATTTGAGTGAACTGATGCAATCGGAAGATGAAACGATGCTCAAGCAGCTGCTTTCGATCATCCGTTATGCAAAGAAACTGGGAGCGGCCATCCTTGCGGCGGGCCGAAGTGATGAAATTCAACGGGAGTATGTAATAGATCCTATCATCGGAAAACTGGCATCTGCCCAATGCGGATTGATGCTGGATGGCATGGCAAAATCCGTCACCTTCCTTACAAATGACCTTTCTTTTGAGGAAAAAACAAGAGCGCTTGAAGATGGGCAGGGAATGCTGTATAATGCAGGTAAGACCGAAAAAATCAAGCGGCTGGATGCCTGAAGGAGCGCACCATGAAACATCTGATCGTGACGGTGGAAGAACCGTATCTCAATGAGAGCTATGATCTGGAAGTGCCGCAGGATCTGGCTGTGGTGCAGCTGACGGAAGATATTCTGGAAACGCTGAAAGGATACCGCCCGGATCGAATATGCCGGGATGCGGAGCGGACAGTGTTGAAGGTTCCCCGACTGGAACGGGTATTGGGCCCGAACGAAACGCTGTATGAAGCGGGTGTCTGGAATGGGGACTTGCTCCGGCTGGCGGAAAAATAATCGGATTTCACTCCCGCAAGGGGTGGAAAAATAGAACATTCATTTTGGGACTACAAAGAAAGAAGGAATCATCTATGAGTATCAAAATTGATGGCGAGACCCTGCACAGCAAAGCAAATGAACTGCGGAATCTGCGCTCGAACTACGAGGACAACATTTCGACGATCCGGAATCTGATTACCGGTATGCTTCACACGGAGGTATTTGAAGGCCGGTCGGCAACGGCTTATGAGCAGAAACTGGCTGAGATGGAGCCGACGTTTACCCGTTTCTCTGAGATGCTGGAAGATCTGGCAACCAAGATGGATATGACCGGAACGAACTTTGATGAGTTCGATGCCAGCAACAGCAGCTCGATCCTGAGCCAGTCTTAATACGAAGAGGACACTTGTCGAAACGACAAGTGTCTTTCCGTACTCCTGTTGATGTACAGAAGCAGGGAAAGGCACTTGAAAGAAAGACAAGGAGGAAGAACATGGAAGACCTGACGTTGACTTTCCCGGAAATCTATTATATCGGGAAAAAATTGAACGGAGACAGCCTGAACTACCAATACATTGCAAGGATGCCGGAGATCGGAACCGGGCGGATGCAATTGGAGGAGGGATGGGAAGAAGACCTGGTTCGGAAAGGCGCTGCGGAAGAAAGCCTTCTGGATGGCGTTTCGCTTCTTCCGGAAACAGCAGAGCTTCTGTATCCACTTTACCACAGCAACTATGAATCGGAACTGGTGCTTACACTGGATCAGGAGAATACGGTGACTTGGATGTTCCACCGTGCACAGCAGGCCGATGCGGAACAGTGGCTGGGAGCGGAGCTAAAGGATAAGGAAGCCCGCTTTTCACCCATGGTAGAAAAAGATGGCCGGGTTCTGGAATGTTTGTTGGATGCGACACAGGACGAACAAGCTCTTTTGTTACAGCGGCGCGACGGCGAAAGTGACGAAAGAATGCTTTTTGTCTATAAAGACGGCTGGAACCGGCTGCTGAATGAAGAAGAACAGGAACCTGTGGATTCGGAGCAGATGAAGAAAACGCTGTATCGGATCTTGTTTGATAAAGAGGAGTGAGAAACCATGCGGTGCTACAGTGAAACGGGCAGCCTGTTGATCGATGATGTGCTGGCGGAACGGGACATCCAACGGGAAAAACAGGCGGAGAATGCTTTGCGGGAAGTGGCAAGCTCTTTGCAGAAAGCGCAGTATCAGATCTCGGATTTTCAGGGTGATACGGCACAGGCACTGGAAGAAAAAACGATGGAACTGCGGAATCGTGCTCTGAAACTGGCAAATGAACTGCGGGAACTTCAGAGCTATACGAGACGTGTTGTACGGCAGTGCCATATGATCGATGCAAAGAATGCGCAGATCATTAAAAGCGTGGGTACGATATCGGATATTGTGAAAAATATGCACTGAACAAGGTGCAGAGGAGTGATAGAATGGGCATGGTAAAAGGCGACCCAGCAAGTCTGCGGACCTGTGCCTCACAGGTAGAGCAGAAAATACGGGAATTGGAAGAACTGAACAAGCGGTTGGAGCAGCTTCTGGGACGGATGGGCGCATCCTGGTCTGGGCAATCCTGTGACGCATATCTGACGAAAATGCAGGAACGCGGCCAGCGGAATGCGCAGATGGTCACAGTTCTGGAAAGCTATCGCAGCTATCTGGCAAAGGTGGCAGACCGGTATGAACAGATGGACAAAAACGGTGCGGCGCGTGTCAGGAATAGTTGATGAGGTGAGAATATGATCAAGATGGATACTGAGCAGCTCAACAGTCTGGTGCAGCAGCTCGAGACTGCATGCAGCCAACTGGATCAGGCCGAAAGCAGCTTGCTGCGAGTGGCGGAACACCGGGATTGGGGCTGCAAAGGCAGCGAGTACATCAACGAACAGGTGCGCACGCTTCGTAAAAAAATGCAGCAGCTTCAGGATGACGGTGCAAATTTCCGGAATGCGGCCCGGGTGACAGCGGCAGATTTCTGCGATGCGGAACGGGAAATGATCGCCTGGGGTAATGAGCTGGATAGTGTTGTTGCAAATGCAGCGGATGCCGTTCCAATCGCTGGTAAAATCGGTGTTATACGAGCGAAAATTCCCAACGTTGCGGACATCGTAAAAGCATGGGAGCGAATGTATCCGAAAATGACTTACCCGGGGATGGGAGTAGGCGTTGGAAGCATTGCATCGATCGACCTGACAGATCTGGAACTGTAAAACGGAACGGAGCGTGAGGAAAAACAATGGCAAAAAGCATTGAACTGACACCGGCCGAGCTGCAGTCGCAGGCAGCAGAAATGGGAGCGCTGCGGTCAGAATATGAAGCATTGTTTTCAGGTGTGCGGTCGATCCTGAAAACAACGGATTCTGCATGGAGCACGGATCTTTCCAGTAATTTCAGCGGAAAGATCATTTCGCTGCAAAATGGCGGAGCACATATTTTGGAAGGCTTGCAGCTGGGCGAGATGACAGCGCTGCAGTGCGCACAGGGGTTTGAATCGGTGGATTCGGTCTTGGCGCGAAACATTGCAGACGAAAAGCAGAAGATCCTCCAGGAAAATGCAAAAATCGTACAGGCTGCAGGCAGTGCTGCATCCATTTTGTCGAATGTCTCTGCAGGCGGCGGAGATTTTGGCGGCGGTGGTGGCGGCGGCCGGGTAGAAGAGCCTACCAGTTGGCTTGACCGCTTAAAGCAAAATGCGAAAAATAAAGTTGATGAAATCAAGACGGGTGTAGCGAAAAAATTAGAAAAAGGAACTCAGGTCGTATCTGCTATATGGCAGGGACTCAAGGCGGATTACGAAAACAAAGGTGATACTTGGAAAGCGCTGAATGCTAGTAAAGGCGTTATTACAGCAGTCGGCGGCTTGGTAGCAATCGTTGGTGCCGTCACACTGAGCGGTGCAAGCTTGGGTTTTGGTGTTGGAGCGGCATCCGTTGCGGGTGTTTATGGAGTTAACGCAGTAACACAGGGACTTGCCGATGTCTGGAATTCGTTTGCCGGAAAAAGTGACCAGATCGGACAGGTGAATCCGTTGAAGGATGCACTCACTGGGCTCGGAGGTGCCATTGGAAATACAATCGGGCAGAAAGACATAGGCGAAAATATTGGAAAAATGATCTACACAGTTGGCTCACTGATTCCGACAGCTGCCGGCATCAGTGGACTTGCAGAGAACGTGAAAAAAGCCAATGTAACAGATCTAAAGGGCTGTGTGTCTGTCTTAAAGAAAGTCGGAGAGACAACATCGAAACTCTCTGTCGGAGCAATCAGTGCCATTGGTGAAGTTTTTACACCGGGCGAAACATACAGTGAATCGACATTGGTTCGTAAATACGGAAAAGATAGTTTCCAGGCAGCGCTGGAAAGTGTCTTCAATGGAATCAAATCGAATGCGGCAAGTCCAGAACCGGAAGCTGCTACCTGATAATTTAGGAGGAAAATCATATGAAAATCGAAAATCTGCTGCCCATTGGGAGCGTTGTTACAGTCAAGGATGCGAATAAATCGATGGTGATCATCGGTATTCTGCCGGAAAACCAAGGGAAACGCTATGATTACATTGCGGTATTGTATCCGGAAGGATATCTGAGCCAGGACGAGATTTTCCTGTTTAATCACGAGGATATTGCACGTGTAGAATTCCTAGGCTTTATGAATTCGGAGTTTCAGGTGTTCCGCCAGAGCGTTGCAAGTTTGATGGAAAATGAGACCGGCACGGGGAGTGCGAAACAGAAATGATGGAATGGCTGTGGAAACGTTGGAACAGGAAGCAAAAGAGTTATCGTCTTTCTGCTGCCGGCCGATGCGATATCGGGAAGGTCCGCAGCAACAATGAGGATAATTTGTACTTTGGCGGCCAGATCCTCTCGCAGGAACATCAAAGAACGGAGCAAAGCCTGAAAGAAACGGTCTGGACGGTTCCGCAGGCGGTTTACGGTGTGTTTGATGGAATGGGTGGCGAGGAAAACGGTGAAGTGGCTTCTTTTCTTGCGGCACAGGCGCTGAAACAGGCTTACATGAAGCAGAAACTTTCCGGAACGGCTCTTTTAGAACACGCGGTGCAGGAAATGAATGCGCAGGTCGCTGCTGAAGCGGACAAAGTGCATGGCAGGGTCGGTACCACGAGTGTTATGTTGGCGTTTCAGGAAGATCAGTTGATCTGCTGCAATGTAGGTGACAGCCGGGCATACCGTTTGCGCAATGGCGTGCTAAGTCAGCTGTCTACGGATCACAACGATGCGGAGTTCCTGCGCAGGCAAGGCGTGACCCACCGTCGCCCTCGGCTGACTCAGTACATCGGATTGAACCCACAGGAGCTGCGCATCTGCCCCAGCTGGTTTCGTGATAACGTTGCCGCAGGGGATAAGTATCTGCTTTGCAGTGATGGACTGACGGATATGCTCTCCGATGATGAGATCGGTGCATTGCTGCAGGAATCCGGTACGCCGGAAGAATCAGTGGAATTGCTGGTGCATGAAGCGCTGAAACAAGGTGGATGCGATAATACTACTGTGATAGTTGTCACAGTTCAGGAGGAATAAAACAAACCCATGATAGAGCAGAATAAGCCGAAAATCGACGGCTGGGAGACCGGGCGATTGATCGGAAAAGGCAGCTTTGGCGCAGTTTACGAGATCCACCGTGTAAAGAGTGGCCTGGAAGAAAAAGCAGCATTGAAAGCAATCTACATTCCGCAGAATGATTCGGAGCGTGCGCAGCAGCGTAGGTTGGGCAAATCGGTGGAAGGTGTGAATGCTTACTTCCAGGACATTGTGAGCGAACTGCAAAAAGAAATTGCCATTATGTCGGAAGTAGATGGCTACACCAACATCGTTTCCTACAAGGATCACTCAGAAAATGTCTACCTCGATGAAAAAGGCCAGAAAACCTGGGAACTGCTGATCCGGATGGAGCTTCTGACGTCGCTGGATGATTACTTCTACGAAAATCCGGTCACAGAAGAACAGGTAATCCGGCTTGGTACGGACTTGTGCCGTGCGTTGGAGATCTGCGAAAAACATCAGATCATCCATCGTGATGTCAAACCGGCAAATACCTTTGTAAATAAGGATGGGGATTTCAAGCTGGGTGATTTTGGCATTGCCCGCACAGCAGAAAAAAGTACATCGGGTATGTCCAAAAAAGGTACCTATGATTATATGGCACCGGAAGTTTATTCGGAACGCCCCTACGGGAAAACGGTAGACCTGTATTCACTGGGCATTATGCTGTATAGCTACCTGAACCGGATGCGGCCTCCGTTCATTGATGCGTATGCAGACCCTTCTTCCACTGATTTTGAATGGGCACGCGAGCAGCGTATGTCAGGTGCAACACCAGCAGAACCGCTGAACGGCAGTCCGCAGCTCAAACAGGTGGTGATGAAAGCCATCTCCTTTGTGCCTGCAGAACGATATCAGAGTGCAAAAGATTTCCGACAGGCGTTGGAACGCTGTGTTGATTTTATTCAGGACGCGGCCAAAGACCTTCGCCCGGCTGCAACAGGAGCCACCCCGGGAGGAAATAACGGTACTTCTGGCGGTACAACGGGTGAAGTCTTCCTTGGTGGAGATTCATTTGGCAATCGTGGTACGAGTGGAGGAACCGTTGGCGGCACCATGGGTGGAACCATTGGAGGTACGGCCGGTGGTACGACATTCGGCGAAAAAGAGCATTCGGACCTGAAACCGGAAAAGTCAGTGCCATGGAAGTGGATTGTCATAGGAACTGTCAGCGTTGTGGCAGTGGTGTTCATTGGCGGCGCAGTCTGGAACATGACAAAGAAAAAACCGGAACCGTTGCCTGCCAGCAGCATTTCGGAGCCGGCAAGTTCGGAATCAGAAGTAGGTTCAGAGTCTGTGCCAGAATCTGAAGTGACGGCAGCCGGTGCGCTGATTTACAGTGTCGAAGGCGGCGGTACACTGAGCACAAGTTCAGCCAGTGGATTGGAAGAGCTTCGATTGGAAGACGGTGAAGAAACGAATGTCACGGCTGTTCCTGATGAGGGATATGAATTCTCCGGCTGGAATGATGGAGTGACGGATAACCCACGTAAGGATGAAATTTCGGAAGAAGATACCGTTATCACGGCGATATTCAAAAAGTCCGATGGTTCGGTTGTTCCAGATCCAATTTATTACACAGCGACATATTCTGTGTCCGGTTCCGGCACACTGAAAAGTGGAAAAACCAGCGGCAAGACCAAGCTGAGCCTGACCGTAGAGGAGGGTAAGAGTGTTTCGGTGACGGCTGTTCCGGGTGCAAATTATCATTTTGTGCGCTGGAGCGATGGCTCAACCAATGCAACCCGCACCGATAAAAACATTACCAGCAACCTGAACATTACGGCAGTGTTTGAAGCAAACCCGGATCCAGAACCGGTACCCACTCCAACGCCGGGACCGACAAAGTATACGGTTCAGTATACTGCCAGCGGTGAAGGAAAAATCCAGGATGCCAAAGGCAATACACATTCCACATTGAGCTATACCGTAACATCCTCGGATGCTGTCTCCGTTGCAGCCGTTGCAGCTAGCGGGTATCACTTCGTTAAGTGGAGCGATGGAAATACGTCAGCAACTCGTACGGATCGAGGCTTTGGAGGTAATGTTGCGCTGACTGCAACATTTGAAAAAGATTCTGATCCGGTACCCTCCGTGAATTGGGATTATGGAAATTACGGTGGAGGCGTTGTGATTTATGGCTATACAAGTTCGTCGTCTATTTCGCGGTTGACGATTCCCAGTACGCTGGGTGGTCTGCCAGTCGTTCGCATCGAAAAGTATGCGTTTTCTGGGCGCTCGGAAATTCACTCGGTATCTATCCCGTCCAGTGTGGTTGAAATTGGCTACAATGCATTTGAAGGTACCGGAGTTAGTTCGGTGACCGTTAGCGCAAGCTGTTCGGTTGATTCTACAGCGTTTCCCTCTGGTTGTACAGTCAATCGGAGATGATAAGAAGGTGTTTTTATGAAAAATCTATCCTATCCTGCTCAATATTCGGTTCTTGCACCAGATGAGATGGTCTATATTGATGGTGGTACAACTGTGGATACCATCCGCGATGGTTTGATGCTGGCTGCTATGGTTGGAGGTGCTGCTGTCTTGGGGATGGCAGCAATCGGAACGGTTGTTTCGGTTCAAAGTGAAAAGGCTCTGCGCACGGAGTACGAAAAAACATATGGAATCAGCGCCGTTGATTCGAGTGGTCTTTATACAACAGATTTTTTAAGCTACAAAACGCGTGCAGAAAATCAAGGAAGAAATCCGGGAGCTGAATTGTCAGCCAAAGCCTTCAAAGTCCTTATTACGCCGCTTTCTGCTGTGATGGCTGTTGGTCTTCTGGTTGCAATTATCGGCGTACAACTTGATCAGAAATAAAGTTTACAAATAGGAGAAATCACTATGACTACATTGCATTATCCTTCTAATTATGCACCGGTAGCGGAAGAGGAAATGGTGTATATTGATGGCGGCGCGGAAAGCAGTCAAGTTTATGATGCCTTTAAGATCTGCGTCGGTGTTGCGATTGTAGCAATTGCATTTGGAACAAAATATGCGCTGGATAAGGCAGAATCTCGGCATGAAAAGCGCTTGCAGCAAGAATACGAGCAGGCAACTAGTCTTCCTGCTATGAGTTCCGATGGCGCACCTACTTCTGATTATGCTAACTACAAGATGCGTTCTGAATTGCAAGGTCGTGACAAAGCATCTGATACCTACATGGCATTTTCCATTTGGGTAGGACTTCTTGGTCTCAGTTCGCTGTATGTCTTAACATCTATTTATCCAAGTGATTGATACTGCATTTGAAAAAGGAGATGTTCTTGTGAATACCATGATTTATCCGGCTTGTTTTGCTCCAGTGGTAGAGGAGGAAATGGTCTATATTACTGGCGGTGCAGAGGCGAGCCAATCCACAACCGAGAATGATCCAATCTACACGGGAATTATGCTTGCGACAATGATTGGGAGTTTTATTGGCGTAGTTGCAATCATTGGTGCCATCAATGACGGACGAGAGAAGCGACTGCGTACGAAGTATGAAGAGCAAACCGGATTATCCGCTGTAGATGAAGCTGGAAACTTAACTTCAGATTTTTCAAATTACAAGAAGCGTGCGGAAGGACAAGGTCGAGATGTGGCTGCGAGTTTCTCCGTGGGAGTATCGAATTTTCTAGCTGATAATTACGCAGTAATCATCTATGGTGCGCTTCTGGGAACGGCGTTTCTTTATATGAAATGCAAAGGGTAACTTTTGATAGGGAGAACAAGTATGAGCGATTTGAATTATCCTTCCAGGTATACTCCGATTGCAGAGGATGAGATGGTTTATATCACTGGCGGTGAGGGAGACTTAATGATGAAAATCATCGTTGGTGGAGCCTATGCTATTGTAATGGCTGTCCCAATCGTGATCATTCTGGGAATCGATGCAGCAAATACCAAGGCACTGTGTGCAAAGTATGAAGCAGAGACTGGTCTTTCAGCAAAAGATGAACAGGGAAAATACACCTCAGATTTTGATAATTACAAACAGCGTGCCAATAATCAAGGCCGAAACTGGGGCGCAGGCTTTGCCACAGGCACTGCTCAGACGGTTGCTGTTATAGGAAAGATTGCTGCTGCTGGTGCAGCCATTGGCGCAATGGTTTGGTATATGAAGCAGACGAACAGCACAGAAACTGCCGGCTGAACTGGAAATATAAAAGGGAGTGTATTTACATGACAGAATCCGTCTATCCGCATTGTTTTTCGTTTTTAACGGAAGAAGAAATGGTATACACTGCAGGCGGTGCATCTGCAAACGATGTTCCTGACCAGACATTCTGGCGGATCGCGCTAGGCGTGGTAATCGTTGTAGGAATTGTAGGCGGCATCGCGCAGTACAGGTACGAAAAAACACAGCGCAGACTGCGGGAACAGTACGAAGCTGAAACAGGCCTTTCGGCTGTTAGTTCGTACGGAACATTGACTTCTGATTTCAAGAATTATCAGAAGCGTGCAGAAGAGCAGGGCCGTGATGCAGAGGCACAGACGGATGCACATCGCTATCAGAGTATCTATGTGGCGTCTGTAATGGGATTTTATGTAATTCCGGTGGCAGTTGGATCGATCATTGCGGCAGTCTCGATGTTTTCTTGAATTTATAAGTTGTGTCCACTTTTCATCAAAAAGGTTCTGTGTTCAGGTTGTGGATGCTGTTAGTAGGGTACTTTTCTTTGCAAAATAGGTGTACAATCTGGCTCCGTCCGAGATCATTTACCGCATCACCATCAGCTATGTTCTTGGCTTTGTAAAGGAGCATCCCATTACTAAACATCACATTCGGCAGGCCGATACGCTGGAATTTGCCAAGGCGGGCACCATGGAAAGGGAACTGGATAAGATCT
>OBLI01002600.1_pt1 | contig 15031 bp, 15 predicted proteins | sample 1519701 | NCBI WGS metagenome assembly OBLI01 (sample SAMEA3663005, study PRJEB22513) | pig gut metagenome | biome: pig gut; feature: pig-associated habitat; material: faeces | place: France | collected 2012 | reverse complement strand
GAGCTTTCTAAATTTTTCTGTAAAAATCCTACATAGATAAAGAATGAAATTAATGCTCCAAAGCATGACATAATTACGCCAGGGATGTTAGAAAAATAAATCTTGATATTTCGTTGAACTAAAGCAAACATTATTGAAGTTCCTTTCCTGTAATCTTGATAAATGCATCATTAATTGAGCCTTGGTGATATTCAAAATCTGCAATTTTAACTTTACTTTTTGTTAGAAAATCAATTGCTTGATTTGAATCTAGATCATCTAGCTCAAATTTATTGTCTTTAAGAATTTGAGAATGAAGCGGCTGTTTAGCGGCTTTCATCGTTACTATCAATTTAGTTGGTGCATATTTGGCCTTAATTTGACTTGCAGATCCTTTGGCTAAAATATTACCGTTCTCTAAGATGTACATTTGATCGGCATTTTCCGCCTCTTCAAGATAGTGCGTTGTTAAGAAAATAGTTAACCCCTGTTCTTTCTGCAATTTTTGGAGTAAATTCCAAATTACCAATCTTGTCTGTAAATCAAGTCCAGTGGTTGGCTCATCCAAAAACAGCAAATCAGGATGACCGATTAAGGCTCGGGCAATATCATCTCTTCTTCTTTGACCACCAGACAAAGTACCATATTTTTGATTCAAAAATTTCTTAATTCCAATTAGTTCAATTAATTGCTTTAGCCAATCCTTAGAGAAAGTTTTGTACATTTTAGCTCTTAGATACAGATTGTCTTTAACAGTTAGATTGTCATCTAGGACGCTATCTTGAAAAACTACCCCAATTTTTAGATTTGGCGCGTATTTAATTGTTCCAGAAGTTGGCTTTAAAAGACCAGTTAAGATATTAATTGTCGTAGACTTTCCTGCACCATTAGTTCCAAGATAGGCAACCAATTGACCTCGATCAATTTTGAGATTAACCTTATTCAAAGCTAATTTTTTGCCATATTTTTTAGTTAAACCATAAGTTTCAATAAGCATGTGATTACTTCCTTTATTTGATTTAACTAAAGAATACTTAAATAAGTCGGAACTGTATCGTCATTTTTAATAAGCGGCAAAAGTAAAGACATGAACGGCTAAATTTAGAACATAAAAAAACTCACAAATTTAATTGTGAGTTTTAATTTTCAATATATATTTATATTTATTCCTCTTGATAGCTATTCCTTACTATTTTCGAGACCCTTGAATTTAACTTTTAACTTAATCACTCGATCCATATGCAGTAAATTTGGATTTTGACGGTACAATGCTGTAGCAGATTCAAACAACATATAAATTTCACCATCTTTACCAATAATTTGTTCCATATATGGTGGTAAAATAATGGTTTTATCTGCTTCCGAAAGATCAAGATTATAGTTTGGTTTATTCAATTTATTTTTAAAGATTAATAGCTGGGAATTTAAATCACCATATGAAGTAGATAGTAAAATATCATTTTTATCAAAACTAATTCCTTGAATTTGAGAGTAGGTTGACCAGTTTTCACTAGGAAGAGCTAAACCATCTTGCATCTTATCTTTTTTGAATAGGCCCTTCTTATTAAGTTTATAGGCAAAAAGCTGCCCACCTTGGACCTTATCAAAGTAGCCGATATAGAGTTTATTCTTATGATAAGTCATATAAGATGTTCGAAGTGGCGCTGATAAGTTAGTACCATGCTCAAATTTTATTGGCTTTTTCTGTTTCTTAAAATTATATTTTTCAATTTCTTTCAATGGTACAGATTGAACTTGTGCTCGCTGTTCCTGATTAATAGTGGCTACCCATAAACGCTTATGATCTTCGTCATAAGTAATTCCCCCAACATGATCAATATTATTTAAGGCAATTGTTTTTACAAAACGGCCAGTCTTAAAATCTAGTACCCAAAGAACTGAATCAAAGGTCTTGCTTTTACTATACGCTGAAATAATCAAATATTTATGGTCAATAATCGCTAAGCCTTGTGGATCCATATCATATGCAATCCCTGGTTGTCCCTGACCAGGAGGAGTATATTTAATTGCTGCTGACTGAATCAAACCAGGAATTACATAGAAAGTTGGTTTTTGCTTAAAATTCAAGTTTTTATAAATATCTGGATAATTTTGGGATAATAAATTTTTGAATTCTTTAGTTGGATAAGAAGCGGGCCGAGTACTAGTATTGTCAATTAAAGCAGGTTGAGGCTTCAATTTATGATGTGGAGTTTTCTTTTTAGAATTATTCCACCATGTAAAAATACCTATACATATTATTAAAACTATTCCAATTGTAACCCAATAATTAACTCTTTTTAGAATTTTTTTATCTTTCAAAAATTCCTCCACCTTACTCCAAATAAGTTTTCTATTTTAACTCTATCATATCAATAATTTTACTATAGTTTAGTATCAGCTACTTACGATGATACTTTTCAAAGAGAACTATTTTTTGAATATAATTATGGTAAAAGCCCACGAAATTAATCGCGAGCTTTTTGACTAATCTATATTCTTTTGCAAACAAATTTTCGCTATAATTATATCCGCAGAAAGTTTTATGAGCGGTGGCTGTTTTTCCTCCCGGAGGTGAGGCCTATGGTCCGACATCAATCGGAAAGGGTTCAGCCTAATGAGTGTTTACGAGGCCATCTCGTTAATGCTGTTGTTTGGTACTTTTGTGTTAGCATTGCTAACATATATCGACAACCACAACAAAAAATAAAAAACGCCGCTCAATATATAACTTTTGACCGAGTTATTGAGTAGGCGTTTGCCAAAACTATAATTTTGTTACCGCTCTTAAAGCGGGCTACGAAAGGAGATCTTCGGATCTCCTTTTCTTTATCTAAATTATACCATGAATGTGAAAAAAGCTTCGCAAAATAATTACGAAGCTTCCATTTTTATTTCAACTAAATATTAGTATTCTAATTAGCTAGTTTTTTGTTAGGTTGGTATGCTTTTCATCAATCAATTAACGAAAGGCATTAACAATGAAAGCAATAATTCAAACCGGATACAATCAGGCTAACCTTCAAGATATTCCAACATCACTATTTTCACCCATTTCGGTGAAAATAAAAACTAAATTAGTTCCTCTGCTTAGATATGATCTATTAAAACTCAGTGGGGAAGTTCCCACTCAAATTCCTTCGATTTTAGGTTATGGAGCCCTTGGAACAGTCATTGATATAGGAACATTGCGTTCCACCAATTTAATTAATCAACGAGTAATTTGTCTAAACCCATGGGGAACTTTTCAAGAAGAGATAATTTCAAATATTCCCCCATTAGTCATTCCAATCATTGAAAAAATCTCAGATGAAGAAGCAGTTGGATTAATCGGCGGTGCTGATCTTGCACTTACTCTATTTAAAATCGTTAAAAATATAAATAAACCAATAATTATTTATGGCGCCGATTCAGTTACAGGACTAGTATTAATGCAATTATTAACACAGCATACAAACTCAATGTTTGTTCCCAAAGTAAGAAGCCGATCTCAAAACTATCTAGATCAAAAAATTGAAGAGTATCACATAAGAGCAGTTAGTAATCTAAGTCAACAAGATCATTTAGTCATAGACTTAGTAGGTAATGCTATTCAAAATGAACTAACTAAACACCTTCAAAACCGTGAGGAAATTATCAGCGTTGCACAGAAAGATATTCCTGGAATAAAGTTCATCAGCAGACCATCTTTTCCAAAAGACTACCAATTTTTAATGAATGAAATTGCAAATAAAAGATTATTTATACCAATTAATCATACTTTTCATTACACTCAGTTCCAAGAAGCTTTAACTTATCAAAAAACTAACCCTAGTAGAGGCAGAAACTTAATTTCTTTTGAGAATTGATATGCTATAGTTAATGCACAATGAACAATTATGAAGAACTAATCTCACAGAAATTAAGTAAAATAATTAAACAAAAACGCATAAAGCAAAAACTTTCTCAAAAAGAATTAGCCGAAGGAATTTGCTCACAAGGAATGATTAGCAGTATTGAACATGGTGATTACATCCCTAACACAGCTATTTTCTTGGCTATTTGCAGTAAATTAAATTTTTCAATTGATCAGTCTTTCCTAAAAGATAAATTGTCTTTCAGCAACAATAATGTTCTTTCTGATACTACTTTTAACTTATGTCGAAAACATAATTATACTCAGTTAATTAAATACCTGACTCAGCCATGTACCATTGCCTCTCTTAATACTGATGTAGACTTTCAAACTTATTATTACTACTATGGCTGCTCTGTCTATCAAGTAGAGCATGATTTACTATCTTGCCAACACTATTTTGAATTAGCACTTAAATATACTATCGATATTTCAAATCCTACTCCTAGAAACTCTATCGAACTCTTGCTCCTTAATTCTCTAGCTGTTATTTACTTTAAGCTTGAAAGAAAAAAAGAAGCGTCTGAATTATTCAAAATAGTAAACGCATATTTATCAGCTATTAAAGATTCTAACTCTGAGAATCTTAATGTAATTCAGTATCACCAAGGAATGGTCTACTTTGATTTGAAGAAATACAATACCGCTTTGAAGTTATTTCTATTAGGAATGGAAAGAATTACCAAAGTCAACTCAACATTTATGCTAAGTAATTATTCCACACTGATTTTAAAATGTTACCAAAATATTGAATAAGTTAATTTCAACGTATGCGTTTTTAAGTAATCTATACCAATTTAAGTATTTATAGAAATTCTATTATATCAAAAAAGCTCGCAAAATTAATTGCGAGCTTTTTCACTTGTTTATCTTCTCAAATTTTATTCTTTTAGGTAGAATTATTCATGCAGAAAGTTTTATGAGCGGCGGCTGTTTTACCTCCTGGAGGTGAGGCCTATGGACCGACATCAAGCAGAAAGGGTTCAGCCAGATGAGCGTATACGAGGCCATCTCGTTAATGCTGTTGTTTGGTACTTTTATGTTAGCTTTGCTAACATATATCGATCATCACAACAAAAAATAAACAAAAACGCCGCTCAATTCATAACTTTGGCAGGTTTATTGAGTAGGCGCATGTCAACTTTATAACTTTAGCCACCGCTCTTAAAGCGGGCTGTCTGGGAGATCTTAGGATCTCCTTTTTCTTTATCTAAATTATAGCATATTTATCAACAAAAGCCCGCAAATTAATTGCGAGCTTTTGTTTATTAATGACCTCGATGTTTTTTTCGACGTTTAATTTGTTTTTGTAAAAAACGCTCTTTTTGCATTTCACGCTTTCTATCTTTATTCATCTTTTTTCTAGTTATTTTCGATTTCTCAAATTGCTTTTTTAAAGCTTGTTGAGCTTTAGTACCAATTCCACGTTTTCGAACTTCTTTATGCGCTAATCTTTGAGCTCTTTTCGGGTTAATATGATGCATTACTTCCTGATCTCGAGTTGATTTGCTAAATCGTAAGTCAGAATAATGCTCATTCACCAAGTTAATTATTTTTGGCATCGTTGGCAATGATGTTCCCATATTAACTTGAGCTACTTTATATTCAGTACCATTGAATTGCTCAAAAATTGCTTTGTAGAATGGTTCATCAAAAATAATAGTTAATACACCTTTAATCACTATGTACCCTCCTAAAAATAAGAGGAAAGAGGGACATCCTAGGAGGGAAGGTTACTGATATGAATAAATCATACATTCGGACTACCAACCGAATTGTGTTTTTACTTTCCTTAGCGTGTATTATAACAAATTATTTATCTTTTATTGTCATAATAACAGTGTTATCATAGACCCAAAAAGATAACACCGTTATCAAGAAAGAAGATAAAAATGACAACCGAAGAAAAAATTATAAATCAAACCGTTCATCTAATCGACACTAATGGGTATCAAAACTTAAGTTTACGCAAACTTACAAAGGAACTGGGACTTACAACAGGGGCTTTTTATAGACATTTCAAAGATAAAAATGAACTATTTCAAAAAGTAGTAATCCAATTATCTAAACGATTTATTGAGCAGATCCCATTAAATGAAGATTATTCATCTAAACAACAGTTACTCATTATCGCTAAATATATTTGTCAGTCTATAACTATGCATCCCAACCAAATGGACTTCTTATTCTACCAATTATCAGCACTAGATTTATATTCAAATGCTAATCAATATCCCTTTTTGAACAAAGTAAAAAACTTAATTACTAATCTTAATTCATCAACTACTCTTTCTGATCAAGATTTATTTATTCAAATCTGGTCCTTTATTCAAGGATATGCATTACTAATTAAAAATAAAATTACTCGCTATGACGCACAATTAGTGGAATACACTTTAAATCAACTTTTGAAAGGAAAAGATTAAAATGGATTTCTTAATCATCTATTGTCATCCTTATGAAAAAAGTTTTAACCATGCAATTTTAGAATCAGTAAAATCAAATTTAGCACATAAGCATAAAAGCTTTAAAGTAATTGACTTGTATCAAGAACAATTTAATCCTATTTATGACAAAGAAGAATTACGTTTATTTCATACTGGTAAAACTCATGATCCTCTAGTAACAAAATACTTAAATTACTTAAGAGAAGCTTCCGCAATAATTTTTATTACTCCACTTTGGTGGAATAGTATCCCGGCAATGCTTAAAGGCTTTATTGACAAAGTTATGAAAGAAGGAAAAGGATTATCCCATACTGTAAGCAAAACTGGTATTCATGGCGAATTAACCAACATTAAACATACCTATGTCCTCACCACTTCAACTTCACCAACTTTTTATGTCAAACTCTTTTTGGGAAATGGTATTAAACGAATTTTTGTTAACAAAACTCTAAAGCAATTAGGAATGCAACATCGACATTGGATTCATTTTGGTGGGCTTACAAATTCTACACAAAAGCAGAGAATAGCTTACTTAACTAAGATTAATCACTATAATTTTTCCTCTCGCAACCATTAGTTGCCCACAATGCAATCAAAAAGTGGTTGTCTGCAACCATGATTTTTAATAAATTAAAATCAATCAACAATGAAAGGACAATCCATATGAGATTAGGTCAAAAAATCACGGAATTACGAAAAAAGAATAATCTTTCTCAAGAAGGCTTAGCTGAAAAAATGAATGTTAGTCGCCAAGCCGTTTCAAAATGGGAAAGTGATCAATCAATTCCAGATATTGAAAAAATCGTTAGCTTATCAGAATTATTTGGCGTCACCACAGATTATTTACTAAAAAGTGGTGCTCCATCTTTTGAAATTAAAACAGCAGATATTCCCGCAGAAGATAAATCACCTATTTTACCTGATAAATTGGTTCAAAAGTATCTCTCTACTGCTAAGAAAAGTTCAAAATTACGCGCTCTATCAATCGCTCTCGCTATTTTCAGTCCAGCATGTATTAGTTTTTGCAGTGCTATTTCAGGATTCCTAATAGGTGTCAGTGATAAAATGCAATTAATCATTTCACTTATTGGATTTGCTGCAACCATTGTAGTTCTTGCAATTTCGTTTGGTCTTCTAATTTATAGTTTTCTTATTATGCGTGAATTTAAGCATCTAAATAAACAAAACTTTGACATTATGGAAGAGAAAAAGAAATTAAGGTCTGTTATCCAATCCTTTCATCATACTAATGATAAATATTTAGTTTTATCCTGTATCCTAGCAGTCTTAGGTATTATTGGCCCAGTAATTAGTGGACTCAGCAACTCTAACGGCACAGTCTCTCTTATTGCCTGGGGAATAACTTTTTCAATTTTCAGTGGAGCCGCATATTTCTTTATATCTTATATAGTGCAACTTCGTTATCTTTCTCTTTTAGTTAAATACAGAAAGCATCTACCATCTAACTTACACAAGTTATTTGTTTACGGGAGCTGGATCTATATTTTTTGTATTTTAGGTATAGACTAGATTTATTGAACCTGCTTTTAGTTCTACAAGTGTTCTTTATTTAGGAATTATAATCTATTGTCTATTTACATATTTTTTTATTAAGGAAAAAGCAGAATAAGTTTAATAGTAAAAGCCCGCGAAATTAATCGCGAGCTTTTTGACTAATCTATATTCTTTTGCAAACAAATTTTCGCTATAATTATATCCGCAGAAAGTTTTATGAGCGGTGGCTGTTTTTCCTCCCGGAGGTGAGGCCTATGGTCCGACATCAATCGGAAAGGGTTCAGCCTAATGAGTGTTTACGAGGCCATCTCGTTAATGCTGTTGTTTGGTACTTTTGTGTTAGCATTGCTAACATATATCGACAACCACAACAAAAAATAAAAAACGCCGCTCAATATATAACTTTTGACCGAGTTATTGAGTAGGCGTTTGCCAAAACTATAATTTTGTCACCGCTCTTAAAGCGAGCTGCATGGGAGATCTTCGGATCTCCTTTTTCTTTACTTAAATTATAGCATATTTATTAGTAACTTCGACTTTTATTTTGCTCTACTTGGAACTGAAATAGTCGCACTATCAATTATATGACCTTCCATCTCACGCAAAAAATCGTTTAACCAATAACCTTCTTTTAGATCAAGTTTTGTGTCTAATGCATACACGGTTAAAGTGTAATAGTGCGTCTTATCAGGAGGCATCGGACCTGTATAGCCTTCAACTGGGCCAGAATTTTCACCCAAAAACTTGCTAATATTGCTATTATTTCCTTGGACAAAATCAAGGCTGCTATTCTTAGAATGACTAATATTAGCTGGAACATCTCGAACCGGAAGATTGGCAGCTAACCAGTGAATCCAAGTAAATCCACAGACTGGAACTGAATCAAAATCTCTAAAATATACAGCTAAAGTTTTTGCCTTATCAGGCGCATCAGTAATAAAAATTGGGAAAGATCTACTAGGCTTCCCTTCGATTTTTTGATCTTCATTAGCAAATTTACTGTAGCAATCCGGAATGAATCCATTCATAGTTGGAATTTCTATTTTCATTGACGTATCCCCTAAAACTGAGTTTTAATTACTATTCTTCTTATGCTACTTCATATTTAAGTACAATTATTTCTCAATTACCAACAAAACCACTTAATTCAATACTTTAGCCAGTTATCGTGGAGTTCAGCCTAATATCCTATAAATTATTTTGTTGTCTCTATTTTTTATTTATATTCATGGAAGCTACCGGTGACTCACGTAAAAATGTAAGTATACTTTGACGAACGTCATATGGAGCTAACCTATCGCTGTATTCAAGCAAAACTCTTACCATGCCAATGATACTATGTACAAATACCTGTACACTAATCATCATTCTCATCTGTTCTTTTTCATTCATCTTTAACTTATCGATATTTTTCATCTGGCTCATACGCTTCATAATTTCCTCACAACCAGTCTGGAAAATCATATTATAAAAACGTGTATCTCCATTATCCGATAACAAGACTTGTATTTCTTTTTTATGTGCATAACAAAACTCAATGGTATTTTTTGTTGCATTTAAAATATTTTCTAACTGATCTTCAAAAGGTGTATCTAAATCAAGATCTCCTAATGAATCACGATCTTTTTCAACATTTTTTAGATACTCTGTAATAAAGCTATCTTCTGTATCTCTTAGTAGATCATTGACATCTGAATAATATTGATAAAACGTTCTAGTACTTACGCCAGCCTTATCAATAATATCTTTTACTTTTAGCTTATGGAAACTCTCATCTTCTAAGCAGCTCAAAAGAGCAGCAATCAAATTATTTTTTGTATTCTGTACCCTAATATCACTCAAACTTGTTCCTCACTTCTCTTCCGTAAATATTTACAGTCTGTAACTTTCTTTTACTTAATTATTAAAAATATTATATCAAAAGTAAAATAATTTTTTACTTTCGATATAAAAAGTTTTTCTTTTTCAACTTAGTTAACATTCATTGTTTTTACTTTTTTCACTTTATATACTTTAGGTAACAGTTAGAACAGGAATTGATATACGATGATTAATTTAAACAATAATGATTATCAAATTAGTAAAAAAGATCAAAAATTACTTAGACAATTTGAAAAACAAGTATTAAATTCTCAAATTTTATATCCTTTTCATCCGATTAGACATATCAATTGCGAATTTTTTCACTTTATTAAGGGTGCTGGAAAAGATCTATTACTGGATTTCGTTATGCAGCCTCAAAAACGTAATTTGATTTTTTCTGAATTACTATTTATTAGTTATAAATACTTAACTAAAGTTAGATACGACATTGACGACTATTTTCTTCGAAAAAATTGGGTTAATCTGATTAATGTTTCATACACCAATGACATTATTACTGATGTTTCATCTTTCCTAACTAAGATCGATGAAGCAAATAAGCTTGAGTTTAATTAAATACTATAAAAAGCCTATTAAATCATGGTTCATCAATACCAAGATTTAATAGGCTTTTTTCATTTATATTCTTTTTTCAGAGATGAGTCTCTTATTCCCATTCAATAGTGGAAGGTGGCTTACTGGTAATATCGTAAACTACGCGGTTAATGTGGTCACATTCATCTACAATTCTAGTAGAAATCTTGCTCAAAACATCCCATGAAATTTGGGCAAAGTCAGCAGTCATACCATCAATTGAAGTTACGGCACGAATACCGATGGTGTAGTCATAAGTACGACCATCCCCCATAACACCAACTGAACGAATACCTGGTAAAACAGTGAAGTATTGCCAAATATCTTCTTGAAGACTAGCATTCTTGATTTCTTCACGTAAAATTGCATCTGATTCACGCACGATCTTAAGCTTGTCTTCAGTAACTTCACCAATAACACGAATACCAAGACCTGGACCTGGGAATGGTTGACGCCATACCAAATCATGAGGAATACCGAGCTTTTCACCAAGTTCACGAACTTCATCCTTGAAAAGTTTACGAAGTGGTTCAATTAATTCAAAGTGCATGTCCTCAGGAAGACCACCAACATTGTGGTGTGACTTAATAGTTTGAGCAGTGTTAGTTCCTGACTCAATAACATCTGTATATAAAGTACCTTGAGCTAAGAAGTCAACATCTTTTAACTTTTTAGCTTCTTCGTTGAAGACTTCAATAAATTCTTTACCAATGATCTTACGTTTTTGTTCAGGATCAGTTACTCCCTTGAGCTTATTCAAGAAACGTTCTTGTGCATTCACGCGAATAATATTAACGCCAAGATCCTTGTTCAAAGCTTGCATTACTTGATCGCCTTCATCTTTACGAAGCATCCCGTGATCAACAAAAATCGCAGTTAATTGATCGCCAATTGCCTTATGAAGAAGAGTAGCAGTAACACTAGAATCAACCCCACCAGAAAGACCTAAGATGACCTTCTTATCGCCAACTTTTTCACGAATTTCTTCAACTTGCATTTCAATAAAGTCATCCATGGTCCAGTTTGCTTCGGCATCACAAACCTTAAATGCGAAATTTTTTAAAATATCTAAACCATATTCAGAATTGCGAACTTCGGCATGGAATTGAATTCCGTAGAATTTCTTCTCATCGTTAGCAATTGCAGAAATTGGACAATTCTTGCTTTTAGCAGTTACAGTAAAGCCTTCTGGAGCCTTAGTTACTAAATCACCATGACTCATCCAAACGTATTGTTCTCTTGGCAAGCCTTCAAATAAAACTGCATTAGGATCAGTTACCTCAATATCGGCACGACCATACTCGGAATTATCAGCCTTTTCGACCTTACCGCCTAAATCGTAACTCATAAGTTGCATCCCATAACAAATTCCCAAAATTGGAATGCCTAATTCAAAAATTTCAGGATCAACTTTTAAAGCACCTTTGTCGTAAACACTGTTTGGACCACCTGAAAAGATGATTCCCTTAGGAGCCATTTCTTTGATCTTTTCAATGCTTAAGTCATGTGGTAAAAGTTCTGAATAGATACCAAAGTCACGAATTCGACGAGTAATCAATTGGTTATATTGACTACCAAAATCAAGCACAATAATCTTGTCAAAATCATTTAGATTAGTCTTAGCCACAATTTTCTCCTTCTAAAAAATAATTTATCCCTATTTACTAGAAACTTTACTAAGAAAAATTCAATTGGTCAATCATTAATTTATTTTTTAACTTCACAAGCAGCAAAATAGCACTTTGATAATTTAGTATATAAAATTTAAGTAAAACTATACTATTCAACTTTTATATACAACAGAGGTGATACTTATGTCTCAAAAAAACTTCTTATCTCAATCTTCGGTTCAAAATTTCTTATCCGCTAGAAAACACAGTTCTACGTTAATTGCTATTGGAGTCATGCTATGTATTTTCTCGCCAATTACTTTATTAATCTTAATCAGCCTAACAAGATTAGATATCTTAACTTCATCGATTAATTTTGCGACAGGAATTGGCGTAATTGTTTTAATACTTCTAGTTGCAGCAGCTGTGGCTCTCTTTATTGCGGGAAATCACTGGCTAAAAGTTCACGAAAATTTCGAGTATGAAGAATGTAATCTTTCTGAAGAAACAAAAGAGCAAGTTCTTAAGTCAAGTAAAGAATATGAAAATCAGCACCTAGTTCTAAAAATTATTGGCATTACTTTCTGTATTTTATCTGCCATTCCACTTATGACGGGATCTTTATTTATTGGTTCTCTTTCAAATAGCCGAATTGATGACCTAATGACTGGTCTTTCAACTGCTACGATTTTTCTTGTAGGAATTGGTGTCTTTTTCTTAGTCAAAACCAATATTGTTCGTGATAGTTTTAATATTATTTTGCAAATAGAAGACTATACTGCTGAGAAAAAGGCCAGCAAAAAAATAATTGAAAAATATGCCACTATTTATTGGATGACTATTTCTTTTATCTATCTTGCTTATAGTTTCATTAGCAGGAATTGGAGCCAAAGCTGGATTATTTGGCCACTTGCTGGAATTACATATGGAATTCTTGAGGCAATCCTTTCTTTAAAAAAGAAAAAATCAATTTCAGAATAATACATCAAAAAAGAGGCCTTGTGTTCGGAAAATGATTCTGCTACACTCTAGATATCAAATATCTATATATCGTCGTAATAAGGTCGACAGTTTCTACCCGGAACCAATTAATTCTGGACTATAGGTAATCGATGTCATAAGTAGCACTACAAAGGACTTCTTTTACCCTAATTTACGGGTAGAAGAAGTCTTTTTTTGCAGGAGGATAAAATTGAAATTACTTGAGGAACGGATTCGTAAAGATGGAGAAGTATTAGACGGTAATGTTTTAAAAATTAACTCTTTTCTAAATCATCAAGTCGATCCGCAACTTATGATGGAAGTGGGTAAGGAATTTAAGCGTTTATTCGAAAACGAAAAGGTTACTAAAGTTCTTACTTGTGAAGCTTCAGGGATTGCTCCTGGTATTATGGCTGCATATCAATTAGGAGTGCCGATGGTTTTTGCGAGAAAGAAAAAACCTTCAACTCTTAATGATGCTGTTTATTGGGCAGATGTATTTTCCTACACTAAAAAATTTAACAATAAAATTTGTGTTGAAAAGAAATTCTTGAGTAGTGACGATCACTTATTAATTATTGATGACTTTTTAGCACATGGAGAAGCTGTTAAAGGGATGCTTAATATTGCAGATCAAGCAAATGCAACTGTAGCTGGTGTTGGCGTAGTTGTAGCTAAAGAATTCCAAGGTGGCAGTGAATGGGTTAAAGATCACGGCTACCGTCTTGAAGCCTTAGCTAGGATTGCTGATTTTGAAAATAATCAAGTGCATTTTGTAGGAGAAGAATAAATGAAGCACACACAAGTTAACCACAAAAAAGCTGCTTTACTAGGTCTACAACATTTACTTGCAATGTATTCAGGAGCAATTGCAGTCCCGCTTTTGATTGGAACTGCCTTGAAGTTCAACTCCACTCAAATGACTTATCTAGTTTCAATCGATATTTTCATGTGTGGTTTAGCAACTGCTCTCCAGCTTCTACGTAATCGTTATTTCGGAATTGGCTTACCTGTTGTTTTAGGGTGTGCTATTCAAGCTGTAGCTCCTCTTCAAATGATTGGAAAAAAATTCACAATTGGTACTATGTATGGTGCAATCATCGTAGCAGGTATTTTCGTATTTTTAGTAGCGGGCTATTTTTCTAAGATCAAAAAGCTCTTTCCACCAGTTGTAACTGGAAGCTTAATTACAGTAATTGGCCTTTCCTTAATTCCGGTTTCTATTCAAAATCTTGGCGGAGGTAATTCTACAACTAAAAACTTCGGTGATCCTAAAAATCTTTTAACTGGTTTTATAACTGTAGCAATTATTTTAGCATTGCAGGTTTGGGGCAAAGGTTTCATTAAGTCAATTGCCGTTTTAGTTGGTTTAATTGCTGGTACATTAATTGCAAGTACACTTGGAATGGTATCTCTTACTCCAGTTGCACAAGCTTCTTGGTTCCACTTACCACAACCATTTTATTTCGGTATGCCACAATTTGAGTGGTCATCTAGCCTAACCATGATTATCATTGCACTAGTTTCAATGGTTGAATCAACCGGTGTCTTCTTTGCTATTGGTGATTTACTCCACAAAGATATCACAAGCGATGACCTCAAAAAAGGTTATCGTGCTGAAGGGCTCGCACAGATCCTTGGCGGAATCTTTAACACATTCCCCTACACTACTTTTTCACAAAATGTTGGTTTACTTGAATTGTCAGGTATCACTACTAAAAGACCTATTTACTGGGCATCAGGCTTTTTAATATTAATGGGATTATTGCCAAAATTTGGTGCCTTAGTAACTATTATTCCAAACTCAGTTTTGGGCGGAGCAATGTTAGTAATGTTTACTATGATTGCCGTTCAAGGGATGCGGATGCTTAAACGCGTTGATTTTGAAGATACTCGCAATATTTTAATAGTTGCTATTTCAATTGGCCTTGGATTAGGAGTTACTGTTTATCCACAAGTTTTCCAAGCTTTACCCGAAACTATTCAGTTATTCCTTGGAAATGGTATTGTTGTAGCTAGTTTAAGTGCTACTATCCTCAACCTATTATTTAAAGGAAAATCCGGTTTAGAAGAACAGCCTATCCCTGCTGCACCAGAAAAGATTGAGGTACAACACTAATTAAAAATTTTTCTTAAAACCACATAAA
>OBLI01002599.1_pt1 | contig 15032 bp, 9 predicted proteins | sample 1519701 | NCBI WGS metagenome assembly OBLI01 (sample SAMEA3663005, study PRJEB22513) | pig gut metagenome | biome: pig gut; feature: pig-associated habitat; material: faeces | place: France | collected 2012 | reverse complement strand
AGTCGTCTAACCATCCATTTCTTAGTGCAGCTTGATATGCACTCCTACATTTTTTTGAAAATTCCTTTCTTGATTTATACTTCCTTGATTCTTCCAAGCAAGTATCATAATTCCATTTACTTTTTGCCATTTTACGAAATATTTTTTGCAAAGGTACTAATTATTCAAACAATGGCAAAATTATTTTAGCTTTTTTAACATTATTTTTTTTCGTTTTTTTTTCTTCCGTTATAAACAATACTTGAGAAATTATACTGATGGCTTATCTTTATGATGTGGTAGTTTAAATCCTAAATATATTCTATAAATTTCATAGTAGTCTTCTTTATAACATCTTTTCGCCATTCGTATTCAAATAATCCGCAATCCCATATTTTATATGCATTTGTTATATTGGTATTTCCATTTTCTATAATTGAGGCTTGAATCCTTTTATAATCTCCATCAATTACGTATCTATAACTTGGCTCTAATGTATTTTTCAGTATAAATTCAAGTTTTGTATAAAGATTGTCTTCCTTTGATAATAGCCATCTTCTGTCAGCAAATGCTTTAATAGATGTTGGATGATATTTCCTAATAAAGAATGAAAATATCTTGCCTATTACGCCACAACATATATAATCGTAATCAGTTGCTATTCTAGAAATAGTCCATTTATCATTTCCATTATCCGATAGTGCAATTACGCCAACTAATTTATCATTACTGAAAGCCCCTATGTATAATGTTGAATAAATTATTCCTTGTATATCGTTTCTGTCTAGGAAATCACTAGCCTCATCATATGTTATTTCTCTTATTTCAGTCTTTCTTCCATATATTTTCTTCTTATTGTTATCAATTCCTATTATATGCATTAATCTGTTTATGACAATGTCTTTATGGTCAATATATTCATCTTCAAATATATGAATAAGAGATATTCCGTTCTTACAACAAGATTCAGTCTTTGATAAATGGTAATATTTATCCTTTCCGAATTTCTCTGTGTGCCAACGGCATCCGTCATATTCAATTCCAATCTTCTTTGTTGGCAAATAGATATCAATTTCTTTCATCTTTGATATTATTCCTCTTTGCCTAGTAAAGACATTGTCCTCTCCTAACCTATCAATTAATATTTGTGTAATCTCATTTTCTGCATCAGATTTTCTATGAGAGCAAGATGGACATCCGCAACCTTTTAGATGTGAACTAGGATTTTGGAAGAAATAACCGTGAATAGGACATTTTATCTTGCATTTGACATCATATCCGTTATATTCAGTATCATCATAAATCCATTTGTCTCCATGAACAGACTTAGCTCTTTCAATGAACTCTTCTGTAGTTAGAGAAAGACTGTCAGACAGATTCTCATATTTACATTTCTGACAGCCATCTCCCCTACCTATTGCATGTTCAGCCAAGATACTGAAAACACCATGCTCATTACCATTCTTATCCTTTTTATGACAGATTATATCTATTTTGTTTTTTCTTCCTTTATAAACTGTACTTGAAAAATCGTACCAAGGTCTGTCTTTGTAGACTTCCCTTAGCTTTTCAATAACTTCTTCTTGTGGCAGTAACTGACGTTCTGATATTCCTTCATTTTTACATTTAGGACATCTTCTGCCATTAAGATATGAGTTTGGGGTTATCTTGTATAGACCATGTTCAATTCCGTCAAATCCCACCTTATGACATATTATATCAACGAGAATGTTACTCTTCTTGTAATTTACCAATGAGAAATCATCAAGATTATTTACATTTAGTTTTTCTGCCTTCTCTATGAATTCCTCACTGTTTGATGTCTGATTCTCAGCAAATCTTTCAATATTACATTTCTTGCATCCTTTTCTGTCATTGAATAAATGATAAGCCTCTTTTGACTGTAAACCATGCTTTTTGCACATGAATTCGATTTTCTTACTATCTTTATTATATCCTACATATGACAACATATCACTATCATGGTAGATTTCATCAAATCGTTTTTTATACTTAGCGTTTAAGTCCTCCATTCAGTTTGTTCTCCATGTACATTAGTCCAGCTTGAACAGTTTTTGACTTGTGCTTTACATTCTTGTCAATCAGATTCATGAATTTCCTAGTGTTATCATCGCTTATGTTCAATAACATTATCGGAATCTTCTTTATAGCATCTTTATTGACCAATTTTGCTATACGTTTTATTAATTCATCATTACATTTGACAGTTACGCTATTCAATATCACCTTGTCATAATATTCAAGCTTTGTATCATCTGATATTTCACTAGGTTTGATTTTCTTACATTCATTATCATATAAGCTGTGGTCTTCTGTAACATCAATTTCAGTTGATTCGTCATTTACATTATATATGTCCTTATCTGTCTTATGACGATAAATGTAATTTGGGCTGACCCATCCGCTTCTGCATAGAACCTTGTAATTCTTCTTTGAATAGTCATATTCCCTTCCTAATGAATCGGTTTCTATCTTTTCCTCGTTAATGAGCCAAGATATTGGCTTTATGTCTATAAGGTCATTGTCATACTTGATGAATAAAGGTGTATCGCTAGTGAATGAGTCACCTACAATAGGCTCGTAACCAATCTTCTTGAAATGACTAATCATAAGTCTAAGAGACATTCTTCCGATACAAGTCGTCATCTCGGCTGCATAGCTGTCTCCGTAAGGGAATATCTGAGGAGCTCCATAGCTGCCGAAGAAGCTGTTAGCCAATATCTTGAGTGGCAGCTGTTTCTTGTCGTTTCCACTCTTCTCGGCTTTCCAATATCGTTTTTCGTCTTCTAGTTTTTTACGTTCATCGCTAGACAGTTCTTGATTTTCTAGTTTCTCTGATATTTCATCAGCCTTTGCTCCAGCTTCTGCTTTAAGTTCCTTATATTTCTCTCGCTGTGTCAATATATAATTAAGGAATGAGAGCATGACATCCATGATATCGATATTTGTTGATACGTTCCATGTTAGAATGATGGAAGGGTATAGTGAGTTGTAATCTAGTTTCACGACACGGTCAACGTATCCAGTTTTAAGGAGTCGAGAAAGACCGCCTGTGAATCTACGGCTTGGTGCGTTTGACGGTACCGCTAGGTCGTTTTCGTAGCACCATGCGAGCATGATGAGCTTCCAAATGCCAGCTGTACCCATTGTACATGCTCTTGTAAATGTTGTAGGAAGCATTTTTCCGACAAGGAAATTTGACTCATTAAGTCTGTCTTCAACCTTGTCTGTTTCCCAAAGGTCATCTAGTAGGTATCTTTCAACTATATATCTTCCGCTTACTTCTTCATATCCTTCCTTGATTGGTTTGTCTTCTGTTATCTTGTACCAATCACCGTCTGTGTCTGAGAATGCGAATATCTTATCTTTGATAGCCCATGTGGTTGTAATCTTATCTCCTGGTACGTATACTCTATTCGGTTTCTTCAAGTTCAAGTATCTCGTAACGTATTTCAAGTTCGATGACTTCATGCTTGAATCAATAGCTTGCGCCCTTCTTGCTGCATGCAGTGAATCAAGTACGTTGATTCCCCATATTATAGTAGGTTTATAGTATTCCACCTCACCTCCTAGCTTAAGGACGGATTCCTTCTGTTTCTTGTATATTGGCTTTGGGAATAGATGTGACGTGAAGGATTCGAAGTCTCCACCAAGGATTCCGTATCTGACGATTATGAAGTCCCAATCGAAGTTCTCTGAGTTATGTCCAGCAATGATATCTGGTTTCAGTTCTGACATTATAATCAGTCCTTCTTCAATCGCTCTCTTCTCGTTCTTGTCCAACTCTTCCTTTGTCGAGCCTTCAACTGACAGAATCTTATCAAATCCTCTATTTGTGTGAATACCGAACTGTTCTATCCTGTGATATTGCGGATTGAGTCCTTGCGTTTCAAGGTCAAACGTAAGCCTGTTCAGTTCGTTATAACTCTCATATCCCTTGAATAGTCTCTTTCCGCTTTCTATCATATATTGCTCTACTGGAGTAACTCCTAGGAATTCTCTGTTTGACTGAGGCTGTACTATTGAATCCTTCTTCTGTCTTTCGTGAATCGGAACGCCTCCTTCCGTAAAGAATCTTTGGAACTTTGAATATGACATCTTTGTCTTCGCATAGAACATGAACTTGTATCCGCTTTCAAGCCTCTCGCTTACTTCTTCCTTGGTGAATGTCGTAGTAAGCCTCTTTACTCCGATTCCATACTGTCTCATTTTTGCCATAATGAGTTTTCTGTCCCCATTGAACAGTCTTACTGCCGCACTGTTCTTTACCCATATGAACGGCTTGAATGCGTCCTTTCTGATTCTCTTTATCCCTTTGGAATCAACATATATTATGCTCACGTCCTCCTCGTCATATCCGCACTCTATTGTGATAATCCTTTCCATTGGGTCATGTCCGCTGAGGAATTCATTAACCCTTTCGGTCGCTATCTTTTCCATTTCACGTTAATTATGTACCTTTCTGTTATATTTTAATAAAGCTGCCAGACTGCATCGTACAATCATCGCTTATATGAGCAAAGATATATAAAATCTTAATAAAACAAAAAATTTTTATTTTAAAATTGGAAAAAAGAAAAGGCTAAGTGAGATAATCACCTAGCCTATTGTTTTCTTTATATATTATAAGTTATTCTGTTTTGATTATATCATCTCTAGTTATACCATCTTTTTTTAATTGGTAATTAAAAACAAATGATACTACATAATAAATATTATAATGAAGAACATATTCCTACATTATTACTAATTACGTTTTGAATAAAATATTTATCTTAAAAATATAATAGTTTAATAATGACATTGATACAGCCAAAGCCATATATGGACAAGCTCAAGTTGCGTCATTCGGCTGTAGGAACCGAAAGAAGAAGGAACTTGTCGAAGATAATTCTAGAGAAAGGAACTCCACTTCCTAAGAGTGTAACGTATTCTGACATAGATGAAGCCATGTACAAGTGGCTGTCTGAAAAGATTGACATTGCGTATGACGGAAAGAGGCTTCCTACATACAAGCTATACAGTACGCAGAGGATAAGCGAATACATGCAGACGTGGAAGGAAACGGATGAGGTTGGAAATCCGATAATAAACTTCAAGACGATAACGAGGGAGAATAATCCGCAGAAGGGAGAGAACCAAGGAAATATGTATAATATTCCAGGGCATAAGTCATTTGCGATGTTCTATGTACCAGTGATGCAAGAGAACGGAACAGAAGCCTTTGACCGATATTCCATGAAGCAGCCGATACAAGTCAATTTCACGTATTCCGTCTCAATCGTAACCAATAAGATGGAAATAGTCAACGAGATGAACGAGAAGATGCATTATGAGTTCAGTGCCTATTCTTGCTATATATGCCCTAACGGTCACTACATGCCGATGAACATAAATGACATTACTGATACATCTGAATATGCAATTGATGACAGGAAGTACTACTCACAGACCTATACGTTGAAGCTTAAGGGATATGTGATAAGGGAAGAGGACTTTGAGGTTGAAAGGGTTCCTTCAAGACTTGTAATGTCATCTCACGATTCGGATGCAAGCGGAATCATAAACAAGAGGAAAAGGAATAGGACGGACGACATGAAAGTCCAGTTCTTGAGGATGAATGAGGATGAGTCAAACAGGTTCAATCTTGACGTGATGAAGAATGACGAGAGATGTGATGCACCTAAATATGAGCCAAGTGACAGACCTAGCGAAGTGCCTTCAGATGACGGAAAATGCGAATGCAATGTCGACCATAGTGATGATGACAGATTCAAGAACAAGGTCATTAAATTGCTTGTAAGGCTCGATTCTTGTGAGGATGAGATATCATTCACCTTGGATGGAGATATGGTCTTAGAACGCATAGAAATGGCTAATATACATGATTTCGTGATACTTGTAAACGGAGAAATCATAAATATTGATGACAATTCAAGATTGTACAAGGATGACGAGATTATGATAAAGGTATCTAGGGAAGACTTGTATGAAGGCTCTGAAATAGACTTGATAGGATATGACCCAGATGAGGTTGTTGATACGAAAAGTGATGCAGAAACGTCTCTTGATGAACCTTATGTTGAGGAAGAGATAATTATATCAACAGAAAAGGACGATATTGGGTGAATTTCGGAACCTTATAAATATTTATAATAAATAAATTGTTTTTTTATTGATAAATGGCTTCTAGGATGACAACGCAAGTCATGATTGAAAGGTTCAAGAAAGTACATGGGGACGAATATGACTATTCATTGGTTGACAGTGACAACAGGGATTCTGACGGAAAAGTCAAGATTGGATGCAAGATACATGGTTATTTCCTACAGACTCCTACAAACCACTTGAGGACACGAGGATGTTTCAAGTGTTATGGTACATGTAAGAAAACGACTGAAGATGTCATAAATGACATAAAGGATATTTACGGCGATAGATATGTAATTCCTAATGACTTTGAATATGTAGGAAACAAATCTAAGTTCAAGATGATATGTAGGGAACATGGCGAATGGCTAACCACGTACAACAGATTGGTGATAGGAAAGCACGGATGCAAGAAATGCACTTGTAACATATACACTGATGATACGTTCAAGGATAAGCTGAAGGACATTTATGGCGATACGTTTGACTATTCTCATACGTCATTCAACGGATTCAGAAGCAAGGTGAAAGTAAAATGCAACAATTGTGGCGAATATTCATATGTAATGCCTTCTGTGATATTGAAAGGAAACTTTAAATGTAACTGTGACGGAAATGGCAATATGTCACAGATGGAGAATGAAATGAAATGTCTCTTAGAAAAGAATAATATAGAGTTCATATCTCAATACAAGACGGAATGGCTGAGGATGAAGGAACCTATGTCGATAGATTTCTACCTTCCGAATGAAAGAATAGCGATAGAATGTCAAGGAAGAATGCATTTCGAGCCTTTCATCAAGAATGACGAGAAGTCATTGGAAAATCTAGAAAAACAGAAGCATAGGGATGAGATGAAACTGAAACTCTGTGAGGAACACGGAATAAAGATGCTTTATTACTCTAATGTCATACATGACGGAAAATACATAGGAGAGATTCATGATAAGGCAGAAGAAATAATTAATATAATTAAGCTTAATAATATAAAATAATGGCAGATAATGCAAGAGGAATTCATGTTAGTGCTGGAATCTATTCAAGGGAAATAGATTTGACATACGCTGCAAAGAGCTTGGGTATAACAACCTTGGGTGTTGTCGGTGAGACGACCAAAGGACCAGCCTTTCAAGCAATGGACATCTCCAATTGGAGGGAGTTCCAAGACGTATTCGGTGGCACTAGCACTGAGAAATATAAGGGTAGCTTGTATCCGAAGTACGAGTTGCCTTACATCGCAAAGTCATATCTTAGCGAGTCACAGCAGCTGAAGGTTGTTAGGGTATTGGGACTTAGCGGATATAATGCAGGACCAGCTTGGATAATCACGGCTAGCGATGGCAGCGACAATAAGCAAGCTGTTGCTGTAATCCGTTCTAGGGGTTCATACAAGGCTTACGTGACTGGTTCTACAGACAGCTGTATATGTGATAGCAAAAAATACGATACACTTACATACATGGTTGGTGAAATAGCAGCTGAAAGTTCAGAAGATTGCTTCAATAAGCAATATAATTTGGGTGCATTGGAAATCGGTGAGTATCGTTCATTAAACGGAAGTGGAGATGCTTGCAGTGGCTATACAATAAGTGGAAACCCAGATGGATTTGAGGTTTCTCAGACAAACAAGGGCAGATTTAGGTTGTATGGATGGACTGGAAAGCATGAAAGCGGTTCAACCATAGAAGAGAGTGACCCAACATATTTTGAATATGCAGTGTCCCTCAATCCTTATGACAAGGAATATATCTTGAACGTACTTGGTACAAAGGCATATGACGGTGATGCTCCAATCTATGTCGAATCGTTGTATGATGTCGCACTTGAGCAAGGAATCGTTGAAGGTGATATTGTAAAAATTGATAATAAATTACAAGGATATCAGGTATGTTATACTGCTGACTACTGCCATCATGACCCAATCAGCGGACTGATGACAATACCGCAGTCTTCACTTACAAGACGATATGTAGGTTCTAGATATTTGGCTGACAAGAACTCTTTTGACGAGGCAATAAGGGTTACTCCTTATGATTATAAGTTAGGAAGACCTCTTACAGTAAAAGAAGCTAAAACAAGTGGCGAGACTGTAGTTAATAAAGCACCTTCTGATGTTGCTGAAGAAGATTTGGAAGCTTGGTCAGCTACTACTATTGCTGAGACTGCTGCTGTTGTCGGTCAGATTTATACAGTAAGGCAGTACACAGACCAAAACGGTAGGAGAAGCTATCTATATGCATATTATACAACAGAAAGCTTGAAAGATATTGAACATCAAGATATGGTTAACTTGTATGGAAACCTAAAAGGTAGTAGCAATGACAGAAACCAAGGCAAGAATGCAACATTGGTATACAACTCAAGAGATGGTTTGTATTATAGAATGAATGCTGGTAATACAGATGTCGTATATGTCCAGCTTGACATGAACGATTACAAGTCTCCTTACAGATATGCTTCAACTCCTTGGATTGTATCAAACTTGAAGGGTGACATGAAACATGTTGACGTTACAAAGCTGTTCAGGTTCCATACCATATCTGATGGTGATAGCTCTAACTATGAGGTTAAGGTTTCGATTGAGAACATAAAGCCAGATGAGGGAACGTTTGATGTTGTCGTAAGAAGGATTGATGATGCAGATGAGTCAATTATTGTGCTTGAGAGATTCGGAAAGTGTAGCATGGTTCCTGGTGATTCAAACTACATTGCATACCGTATCGGTTCCTTCGACGGTACATACGAGGTTAAGTCAAAGTACATCACTGTTGAGGTAAATGAGAGTACAGCTTCAAAGACTTCCGTTCCTTGCGGTTTCTTGGGATACCCAATTCCTAAGTATGACGGAACACCGATAGAAGGTGATGGAAATACAGGAGTTTCATTCCCTACAATCAAGTACAACACAATGTACGATGAAGATGTAAAGAACAGAAAGCAATATTTCGGTCTTTCATCTTGGGTAGGCGTTGACATCGATACATTCACGTTCAAGGGAACAAAGGCTTATATCGATAATCCGAAATTCTTGTCTCATGGCTTCCACTTGGACAGCAGGCTTGATTCAAAGAACGGCGGTATCAGCAGCATAACAGTTGATAACGAGAGCGGATATGAATTTGACTGTGTAAACACCAACTCTAGAACAAATACACTATCTGAAGCACCTATCATCGGTACAGAGGATGAGATGTACGGCTCTATCTATGAGAATACCAACTTGCGTAAGTTCACCGTATTCTTCTACGGAGGATTTGACGGTTGGGACGTTTACAGAGACAAGAGGACAAATACGGATGAGTACAAGATGTCTAAGTACAAGGGATACATCAACTTGGGCAGCGGTGAGGGATATTCATTCAATAAGATTAAAGACCCTAGCGCACTGAAGCTGAATGAGAACGGTATCACATCAGACTGGTATGCTTACTTGAGCGGTATAAGACAGTTTGCAAACCCAGAGGAAACAGATATCAACGTATTCGCAACTCCAGGTATTGATTACGTAAATCAGAAACTTCTCGTCGAAGAGGCTATCGAGATGATTGAAGAGGAAAGAGCTGACTCAATATACGTGATTACAACTCCAGATAAACCTAGCGGTGCTAGCGATATGGTAGATGACATGTATAACGCAGAAGAAGCTGTATACAACCTAGAAGATACAGAGATTGACTCGAATTATGCTTGTACATACTACCCTTGGGTTAAGTACGAGGATGTTGATAACAACCAATACATCTACTTGCCGCCAACAAAGGACGCTGTAAGAAACTTCGCACAGACAGACAATACTTCTTATTCATGGTTTGCTCCAGCAGGTATTAACCGTGGTAGTGTTGACTGTGTACGTGCTCACTTCATAACAAAGTTGGCTGATGAGGATACGCTGTATGAGGGAAGAATCAATCCAGTGAAGACATTCGCACAAGACGGTGTAAAGATTTGGGGTCAGAAGAACCTTCAGATAAACGAGTCACAACTCAATAGGATTTCAGTACGAAGGCTGTTGCTTAGGATTAGGAAGCTCATTGCAATTTCTTGCCTCGGCTTGATATTCGAGCCTAATGACGCAACGGTTAAGCAGTCATTCTTGACAACTGTAACACCTATACTTGACAACGTTAGGTCTAACAGAGGTGTATCTGACTATAGAATCGAGGTCAATGATACGGTTGAATCTAGGGAGAGAAGGGAACTTCCTTGCAAGATTTATATAAAACCAATCAATGCATTGGAATACATTACAATCGATTTCATAGTGACGCCTGAGGGTGTAAGTTTTGATGATATTTAAACCATAATAAAAAAGCGGAAGAAATAAAAATCTTCCGCTTTTTTTGTATTATTTACTGTAGTTTTATTAAAAACATACTATTTATATTTGATAAAAATATAATTATAATGAGTAAGAAATTATCGTTTGAAGAATTTGTAGAAAGGTCTAATAAAACGCATGAAAACAATGATTTGATATATGATGAATCAACATTTAACGGAAGTCATCAGAAAATTAGAATAATCTGTCCAAAACACGGAGAATTTTGGCAGATAGCTAAAGACCATATGAATGGTCAAGGTTGTCCTATATGTGGCAGAGAAAAAAGTGGTCTTAAAAGACGCTCAAATACTGAAAAATTCATTTCTTCGTTTAAAGAGCTATATGGTGATAAATTAGATTTATCTAAATTTGTTTATACGAAGAGTAATCAAAGGTCAACTGTTATTTGCCCTATACATGGTGAATTTCAATCAACCCCAAATAGCTTGCTTATGGGTAGAGGCTGTCCTACTTGTGGTAATATTAATAAGAAAATAAAGCAAACCATATCTGAACAAGTATTCAATGAAAGAATGGAAAAAATATATGGAGACAGCTTAACATATGATTTTTCTAACTACTCTAATTTTGTTGAAAAGATGGAATTTGTATGTAGCAAGCATGGTTCGTTTGAAGCACTTCCTTTAAATGTACTTCATGGTCACGGATGCCCAATTTGTGGTAGGGAAAAATGTAGCAAGAGCAGAACTATGAAATTCGAAGAAGTTCTAAGGAGATTTAAGGAGGTTCATGGTGATACTTATACATATGATGAAAGTACATATAAAACATCAAGGAAAAAAATGAGAATTATTTGCCCTAAGCACGGAGAATTTTGGCAAATACCGATGAATCATTGGAGAGGTCAAGGATGTCCTGTATGTAAAGAAAGTAAGTTGGAAATGGAGTTGGATAAAGCATTGACTGATAATGGAATTGAATTTATTCGACAGAAACCGCTAGGAAGGCAATCTATTGATTTTTATATCCCTAAATATAAACTTAACATAGAATGTCAAGGAGAACAACATTTTAAGAAAAAATTTGATGATAAATATGATTTTAAATTATGTTTAAAAAGAGATATCAAAAAGAACAAGATATTAAGAGAGAATGGAGAGAAGCTTATTTATTTCACAAAAGAAAACCTACTACCAAAGAATATAGAAGACCCTATGTTTTGTAATATATACAATAAAGATAATTTGTTCTATAGTACAGAATCAATCATAAACATTCTTAAATGATATAAAAAAAGCGGAAGAAATAAAAATCTTCCGCTTTTTTTATATACTACAGACGATGAAATCAATCGTTGATATATTCTTTCAGTTTTTCATTTGACTTGATAATATCATGATATAATTCTTTATTATTTCCTTCATTTATTATCTTGTCATCACAATCTGTGAAATATATCAGTTTTATTCCGTTTTCCTTGCATAATTTATTCTTTCTTGAATCTCTTTCAATTATCTTCTCATATAATTCGTTTGACCATTCATTTCCCTTATATGCGAAGTCTCTTGGAGTGAAATGCTGTATTCCTTGGCATTCTATGGCTGTCTTTATTGATGGGATGTAGAAATCAAGAGACAATTGACCTAGCCAATCAAATCTCTTCTGTTCTATGAATAGGATGTTTTTCTCTTTCAATATATTTCTCACATTATTTTCAAGATGGCTTGATTTGCATTTTGGGCATCCTTGTCTTGAATTTATATGTTTATCTGGGGTTTGCCAAAATACTCCGTGTTCCTTGCATATGATTGGAACCTTCTTCTTTATTCCATTATAATTCTCTTCATTCACCAAATCATAGATATATTTTCCGTCATGGATTTTCATTCCTTTTTCCTTGAATGTTTCCGATGATGTTGTCTGATGCTTTATTCTATTCGTATCAAATGCACATTTTGGACAGCTGTATCCTTGAATATGCTGATATGGCAATTGGTAGAATATTCCATGTTCGTTTCCTTCCTTATCTTTCTTGTGGCATATAAGTTCAACCTTTGTATGGGAATTGATGTAATTTACTCTTGAATAGTCAATATATTCGTTATGGTTCTTCTTTGCTCTTCTTATGAAATTTAAATTCAATATTCTTTCCATTGCACATTTCGGACATCCTCTTCCATTGAGATGTGAATTCGGTGTCTGTTCGAAATCACCATGTTTTCTGCATGTTATTATTACTTTTGTATGGTTGTTTGTATAATTCACCTTTGAATAATCATATTTTGAACCATGCACGTTTGTTGCATCTTTTATGAAATCGGATATATTCTTTTGCATTGATACGGATATTTTTATATAAGTTGTTTTAGAACTCTGTTTACTGATTCTCTTATGATTCTATGCAAATCTGATTCTGTAAGCCTTATAACATTCTTTCTTCTCATTTCCCTATTTTCCATTTCTCCTAACATATCCAATGTTATCTTGTATCTCTTCCTTGCTATTTCTCTAAAATCCTCTGGTCTTATATCAATTCCATCAACAGCTCTCTGCAAATCATCATTTATATATATTATCTTTTCTCCATCAACAGTTGCTGCAATCCATAAGATTGACTTTGACTCGAAGTTGACATATTTGAATTTCAAGTCAGTCATTTTCTTGATATATTCTTGTATTTTGTCTTCTTCAGCTCCCATTTTCCTAAGTGCAGAAACTCCGCTTATTTCTCCTTTTTTCTTAAGGTATGGAACGATTTGTTCTTGTGGAACGTCATTTAGAATTTTTCCATCAAGACCTACAGTGTATACGGTACTAGATATGTTTGCATTGTATATATTCTGTGGGTTATAAGAGTGGTCTTTAAGCTCTTCGTTATTTCCTACGTATATCTCTGGAGCATTTGGACTCCAACCAGTCTTCTGCTTGTAGCTAGTCCTACTCTTCATGTCATCTATTCCATACTCATTCCTAATCGCATTTGCAGCTTGCTTGTATTCTCCGTATTTCTTACTTACAAGATTTCTGTTCATATATTGGAAATTGTACAATGTTATTTTTACGAGTGCTCCGATTGGTCTTTTGTCTACTCCATTGAATACTGTATAATCTGGATAACCTTTCATCCTATTTGTAAGAGGATTCTTCTTTTTTATTGTAGGAACATTCAAGTTTGCACTAGTCACGTATCCGATGCTTACAAATTTACCGTTTCCGATTTTGTCTAGTATGTCAAAGAATTCATTAGAACTCTTTACTTTTCTAACTTTAGCCATTTTTATTATAGATAATTTTTATCTATAAATAGAAAAAAAATCATATATTATCATCTGATAAACAATAAATTTCTGAACTTCCTATTCATGCATTCTGTCTTTATCTTGTTTCCTAGATATTTTGCAAAGACCTTTTTCTTCTTTGTCTCAAAATATTTGATTCCGTTTTTTATATAATTCATTAATTGAGAGAATGTCTTATCATATATCTTCTCCAACTCATTACAAACATCGTCATCTGCAATATATATCTGATATTCGTTGAACATTGCCTTATGAAGTTCAAAATCGTATATCGTTTGTGACATGAATCCTTTTATATCATTATTACTAGTCGTTAATTCTTGATATAATGACTCCATGTTTGCATCTATTTCTGTCTTGCTGAAATAATATATAAGTCTGCTTATGTCATATATTGCATTCGAACCGTTTACTGTTGTGTTTTTATAGATTCTTGGATGTGATATTATATCTGTTGCAATCGATAGGATTTTTGGTAGTTCACTTGAGTTATATAGTGATTCTTGGTAGGCATGTTTCAGTTCATGGAATAGCAATCCCCTTAAGGATTCCAAATTGATATCTTCATTAATTCCATAGGTTGTAATTGATATTGTCTTTTCATCAACCAAGAATTCACCACCAATGTCTAAATATTGATAGTTTTCAACTACATCCTTTTTGTTCTTCACGAAAAATACTGTTACGTTAACTCGTTCTACGTTTCCGAATAATGGTTTATCAATGATAATTGATATATCTTTTCTTATTACATTGAATAAATGATTAATATATATTACATTGCCATCAGTTATGGATAGTTTGTCTAATATATCATTTATTAGTCTATTTCCATTTTCAATGACATCATCAGATATTGATAATTCTTCAAATATTAGGTTTTCACTCATCAAGAAATATTTTTAGTTGATATTTATATTCATAAATTGTACAATTATAAGAAAATAAATGAGACGTAATAGCAATAACTTTAGAAACATGCTTAAGGAATTCAAGACCTTAAGGCACCAGTTGTCTGAAGACTATGTTTTCAACGGCGAAGATGACGACTACGGATACGGTGACGAAGATATGATGCAACAGCAAGACCCTAGGATGAATATGCAACAACAGATGGGTGATGAAGACCAAGAAGGCGGCAACGAAGGTGACGAAGAGAAAGCTGTTGAAGCACAAGAGACTCTACAGCATGAGCCTATAATCGGAAAAATCAGAGAGACTGCAATTGAAGGTCTTAAGAAATACTCTGACAATCCAACTTCAAAGATATACGAGTTCTTCAAGAAAGTATTCCTTGAAAG
>OBLI01002598.1_pt1 | contig 15033 bp, 12 predicted proteins | sample 1519701 | NCBI WGS metagenome assembly OBLI01 (sample SAMEA3663005, study PRJEB22513) | pig gut metagenome | biome: pig gut; feature: pig-associated habitat; material: faeces | place: France | collected 2012 | reverse complement strand
GTACTCTGAAGCTCGACGACGGTGAGATTGGTGCCATTGCCGTCGGTGACCTGTGTATGGGTATTTGGCATGACGAGAGCGGCAACGCAGATGCCAACAGCGATGATTGCATAGGCAACTTCACGTTCGCTGGCTTCAAGACGGTGTACTTTCAGATTACTGGAGTCAGCGGCTCGCATAACGAGAACTTCACCTATCTGCTTCGCGGTCAGGCAGAGGGAGGCAACGGCTTCCATCCGTTCGTCGGTATGCACTTCGCAGGACGCGGTAATATCTCCAATACGGAGCGCCAGGCATTCACGTACACCACGACGGAGTACTCGGTATCTCTGAAGGGTGTGAACACATGGGAGTTCCAGCCATCGAACTACTATGAGCTGCACGGACATATTGAAGGCTTCTCCATGCCTGCCATCGACAGCCAAGGACGTCCTTATACTAAGGTGTTCCACGGCTACGGGCAGGTCTTCGGCAATGCCTACATCTTCGGACAGCTTGACCAGTTCGAGCGTATCTCCTTCCGCTGCTTCGTGGAGCAGTCGCTCGGTGGCACCCTTGCGCCCAATGAGACGGAAGATGTGACGGTGTATGTCCTCAACGGCTACGGAGAGGACGTGACGGATCAGTTCACCCTCATATCGGTGACCCGTAACACTGGCGACGCTGCAAGTGACGCGCTGTGGAACGCTGCCCACACGAATGTCGGCAACCCGTTCCAGATTTCCTTCAATGACCTCGGCATAGACGGCATCCACAAGCTGGTGGCCACCTTCAACGTGACGGCAACGGACGAGGTGGCAAGCCTCAGTGCAAGGTCAGCAACAGCAACCTATTTCAGTTAAGACATGAATGAGAATACATTTGCTTCACAGAGGACGCATACACGCGTCAAGTTCGAGCCGCTGACAACCAGTTGCCACTTGGTGTGCCTCACCCCTATGTCGCCTGCGGCACAGAGTGTGAACACGCTCGGCTCGACACCTACCTATGAGCCGGACAGGTCTCTGACCCCGACGGTGATATTTCCCGATGTGAGGGCTATCGACCCAGACAACATCTTCCATCATGGTCCTGCGAACGCCTATCTGTCCATCGACACCATAGAATGGCTTGTCGATGAGGAACCCATCGCTGACAAGTGGACGGTCGGCACGGACTATGAGATAGACACCTCGGCAAGCGACACACGCGGCTCGCTGAGGGTCAAGAAGAACCTCCCTGCATCCAGCAAGGCCATCCTGCACTTCAGAGCGCAGTTCCTTGACTGGCGCACGGGCATCGCCTACGCGGTGGAGAGCGACGATATGGCTCTCTCTTGCACCGACAAGGGCGAGGACATGCTGTCATGCTGCGTTGACAAGCCAAGCATCGTCTATGACCCTCTCTTCGACAATCTCCTGCTGTACGACTACAAGGTGGCAAGGGGTATCAGCGTTCAAGGCACCCGTGCCGACTATATCGACGGCAAGTGCTTCGAGCAGTCGGTGAACGTCATTCTGACAAGCGGAACAACTGAGCAGTCCGTCCTTCCTACAGGAGTGACCATGCGCGTGGTGAAGCTCGGTCAGTCCACGGCTCTCGTACCGAACAGCGAGACGTCGCCGGAACTGACGCTTGCCACGTTCCCCACCATCAAGTTCGACATGAGGATGATCGCCAAGGGCGAGTACGAAGTCCAGTTCCTAAAGGACGGGCAGGTGGTGACGAGAGCCACCATCGGACTGCACACAGGGACCACCATGCCCGTAAGCGGACAGGGCCTCAGAGGAGCCGACATCGCAGCCTCGCAGGTCGTCTATGAGAACTCGGCATTGCTGAACCTCAAGGACAGGATGGTTGAGTACCCAGAGCTGTACTACCTCCTGCAGTGGTTCACGCAGGCGCAGTACAACGACAACGGGGTATGGCGCTACGCTGCGGAGAAGACATGGCAGAGAGGCGAGCACATGATTGCGGAGGTCAAGGACCTCGGCATCGGAGTGACCAAGAACGACAGCTTCTTCGACTACTGGTTTGAGGCAGACGCACACCCAGTAAGGGAGCTGTGCCTCGATGAGGCCAATGTTGTAATGACGGACGAGAACGGAGAATTTCTAATTGACTGACGATATGCTTTACTCCATCATCAACACAAAGCGTGGAGAGCAGAAAGGCTTGCTCCCACACCTCCATCGGCTTGCCGACAACGGCAGTAAGATGGTTGTCAATGAGAACGAATTGCGCCTTGTCAATACCGACATCGAACTGGTTGCGTCAACGCTCGGCGGTGTCATTATGACGCAGGGCGAGGTTATTAACGAACTAAACAAGTACAAGAAATGAGTAGAACTGGTGCGGCTTTCTCCGTCCGCTTCCTCAGAAACGGAGACCAGGTAGTCGTGACACGCAACATCATCAATCGCAACGGTGACGGTGCAGCCCTGTTCCAAGTCGTTGACCCCAACAGCGGTGTGGTATCACCCGACTGGGATGCTACTGGCAAGAGCGGTGCTGCCGAGACTGCGGTGCTGAACGCACAGCCCATCATTCAGCTGGGAGTGCGCTCGTCCGCTGGCTACCCTGCGGAGATTACGGGTGTCACATGGGCCTACAACGGCACGACGCTCATATTCACTCTGAACGGCTCGACTTGGGTTACGGCAACCAACGACAGCAGGTTCCAGGCACGTATCAACGGAGCCTACTATGAGCTGAAGGTGATAGGCAACCTCGCAAGTAAGACGGAAGTGGCCAACAAGCAGATTTCCTACGAGGTGAACTACGTCTGCAATGCCATGACCGACAAGGTGCAGGGCAACATCGACGTCCTCGTTCAGACTGCCGGCTCGGACAGCCATATCCTTCAGATTACCGCCAACAGGGTCGAGTTGGACGACACCAACACCACGGCCCTGCTTACAGCAGTCGGAATGTATGGCACGGATCCGGTGACCATCGGCTCCAACGGCTATGCCATCAAGTGGTATCAAGATGGTGTGGAAATAGTCGGTCAGACGGCAAGCACGTTGACGGTGACGAGGGCCATGGTGGAAGGTGGCAGCATCTTCATCGCCAAGCTGTTCCTCAACGGCAATGCGGTGGCGCAGGACTCCCAGCGTATCAACGACATCGCTGACGAGTACCAGGTGCAGTACACTCCTACGGATGCAGGGAGCAACTATGTAGGCCCGAACCACAATGCGACGTACACCCTCTCTGTTACTCGCAACGGCTCGTCCTACGCAGGGGCGGTCTCCTATGAATGGCAGGTCTTCAATGCCATCGGTGAGTTGAAATACACAGGCTCGAGCTCGACGGTGACAGTGACACCCCAGCATTGCCTTGTAGGCAGCGGTGAGGGTGCATACTACTCCGATTGCGACGTGCAAGTGACAGCAAACTTCTAAATTCAAATCCTATGTCAAAGAAACTAACAGAAAAAGATTTTGTTACTCAGATGTCTGGCTCGAACAGCATCTTCGGTAACTTTGGCGGACAGGTCGGGCAGATTACCCTTGACAACTTCCGCACGGCCCTCAACGAGAACGATGAGGAGGTGTTGAATGAACTGGCATTCTACATCGATGTGAACAAGGCCAGCAGCCTTGGCTCCACCCGTGTCGATGTCGGTGGTAACATGCACATGCGTACCATGTGGGAGAACGCTGCCGTCAGCATCCTCATGGACGAGCACGGCAACTACTGCGAGCTGAACCGCAACGACTGCCGCTATACGGCAGAGGGTGACTACCTGCTCAACTCAGACGGCACGATCGTCTCGGAGTTCGCCCATGGCGACTTCATGAAGATTATTCCTCTCACCTACGGACGTGTTCAGACGGTGACGGTAGGAGCCACCACCATCCTCCGACTTTGGCTGAGTCTCGTTCCGCTGCCAGGCGGTTACATCATTCCTCAGCAGGTCGTGGCAAAGTTCAAGGCTTCGCTGGTGTCGAACAAGATGCGCTCGCTGCCGGGCATGGTGCCTGCCAACACGAAGACGGTGCACAGCTTTTGGGAGAGCGCACAGCTCCGCTCGAAGAACCACGGCCTTGCCAACCTCGACTTCCGTAACTACCTGCTGTTCCACATGATGAGCAAGTATGCCTATCGTGATTGTCAGAACTGCAAGGGGCAGGACAACACTCTGATTTGGGGTGTCGGCCTCGATGGTACTGAAGGTCTTGCCAGCGGTGAGTCGGCCGGAAACAACGGCTTCGCCAATCAGAAGAACGTCAAGACGGGACACACCCTGTCCCTCGGTGACAATGACGGCAAGATGGCCGTAACCCTCCCCAACGGCAATACGGCACATGGCGTAAATGTCGCTGGCTTCGAGAACCCATGGGGCCAATACTGGGAAATGATGGGTGGTCTCTGCTCAGTCGGTACGGACGTGTACTGCTGGAGAAGCAACATCGTTCCTGCGTCTGCTCCAACGGCTGAGACATTCGAGGGTATCGAGCATGTTCTCCTTACTCGTCCGACAACAGCCGTATGGGGCATGAATATCATAGCCTCCGAGAACGGGCAGGGTGTCTATATGATACCTAAGCAATCCCTCTCGGGTGTCAGCTATGGCGATAACTTTTGGTATGATGCAGCAGGACAGCTGTGGATGTTCGGCGGTGCCTCGTACGACGGGTCGGGTTGCGGCCTCGCGTGTGCGGCCTCGTCCAGCGCTTGGGCGAGCTCGTACGCGCTCTCCTCGGCTCGCCTTGCTTACTATGGTAGCCTTAACAAGGTAAGTGCAACCCAGTTCAAAGCATTGGCGGCATAGCACCTTCGCGCCTTGAAAAGGCGCGGTCGAACGCTGACTCAAGAAATCGAGAAAAGTAAAATAATGTAAAATCAAAGTCGGGTCTTTTTGACTCAGAAGAACTTCAAAAACCCATTCTCCGATGGTAGGCAAAATGGTATGTGAGCTGTGGATGTTCGGCGGTAACTCGAACAACGGGTCGAATTGCGGCCTCGCGTATGCGAACTCGAACAACGCTTGGACGAACTCGTACGCGCTCTCCTCGGCTCGCCTAACTACGTTAAACGGAAGTCTCAGGACTCCCGTGAAAATCTTAGGGTGTCAGTACTGCGTCATGGGAACGCACCCGAATACCACGAGCCTCGGCATCGTGCGCGTATGTAAAGCACGTGTTGGTCGGAACAACATTCACCTTGCGCTGGTTGTGGTCAGCCACCCAGCCCGTGATGTTAGTAAGCCTTGTTAGGATTTGAACGCTTCACATAGAAACGATAGCAAGAGAATAGAATGAAGAGAGTCGGTTACATATATGAGCAGATGGCTCAGTGGGAGAACATCGTGGAGGCTGAGAATGTCGCCACGAAGCGGAAGAACCGCAATCCTGGAGTGCAGCGACACATCAAGAGCCGCTTCAAGAACCTGTGCGAGATACAGCAGATGGTCTTGGAGGGCAGGATGCGTACCGATGAGTACATGCACGAACAGAGGATCAGCGGTCAGAACAAGCTCCGTGACATATCGAAGGTCTATTTCCACCCATCACACATCGAGCACCAGCTGCTGACGATGGCAGCCGACAGGAGAGTTGACAGGTCGCTGATACGACATACATACGCAAGCCGTAAAGGGTACGGGCAGATTGCCTGTGCGCTATCCATCAAGAAGAACCTCAGAAAGTACAGAGGGCAGGAACGATGGTATGCGCAGGGCGATATTCGCAAGTACTATGACAGCATCGACCACGGGCAGATACATTCGACCCTCGTCCACCTGTTCAAAGACAAGAAGTTCATCGAGGCATTCATGGAGCCGTTCGAGCGTTTCTCTCCCGACGGCATGGGCATACCCCTCGGCATCCGTCCGAGTCAGATTACAGGCAACCTCGTATTGTGTCCTTTCGACCATTTCATGTTAGAGGACGTACATGCAGCGGACTACGTGCGCTATCTCGACGATTTCATGTTCACTGGAGCCACCAAGGGCGAGGTGAAATGGAAGATGAAGAGAGCCAGGAAGTTCCTTGAAGACAAAGGCTTTCAGCTGCATGAACCGAAGATACACAGAGTCTATGAAGGCATAGACATGATGGGCTTCGTCTTCTACGGAAACAGAAAGGATATGTGGTGGAGGAAGTCGGACAAGGTTAGCTGGCTGAAGCATCGTGCCGATGTCAGCAACCCAAAGCGTCTGAGGGAGTTGGACGATGCAGCGTGGGGAATGCTGAAATGGGGCAACTCCCATGGCAAGCGCCTGTGGGCCAAGAAGACCGGACGTACTATCAATAAGAAAGACATGGTAAAGATTGCTAACTGCGCCATCAAGCGGACGGAACGTGTGGATGCCAACGGCACTCCATTCATCGACGCTCCGAAGATTGGTATGCAGATGTTGCTCACAAAGCCCGTGGAGGTTGACAAGTGGTATGCCAATATCAAGACCTCGCAGGGCGATGGCAGGTATGCGCTGAGGGTGCACTTCATGGGTGACACCTACAAGCTCATCGTGAACGCTGCGGAGATAAAGACGTTCCTTGCCGACATGACCAGGAACAAGGTCACTCGGTTCAAGACCGTGTTCATCGACCGCGGCTCCATGCGCTACGGCATTGACGAGGAGAAGACAGACATTCTCGAAGTCAATGGAAGGACGGTGATCGAGGAGAACGGCAACGTCGTCTTCGAGGACACCAAGGAGATAGTAAGTTTTGTGTAACCATCAAAAAGAAGAATTATGAATACTGGAAATCTTCAGAGACGCTGGCAGAAGAACGAGCCGGCAGTTTACGACAAAGAGACTCGCATCGTGTGCCTTGACATCAAGGCAGAGAAGCAGATGGACGAGAGCGGCACCGAGGTTGACGGATTCTCCTTCATCCCTGTGGAGATAGACCCTCAGATAGATTACGGCCACATCAAGAGCCAGCTGATAGAGGCAGGCTTCGCTCAGAAGGACGAGTTCGGCCTCTTGATGAACGCTGTCGATGGCATCCTCACGGCCGTCAGCACCTCCTCGACATGGGCGAAGTTCAAGGAGAACCTTGACATCGAGGACGTGAGGGTATTCTCGGAGTTCTGCGATTTCAGAAGAATGTGTGCAGAAGCAGCCCACGAAGTAATGAACCACTATTAAGATGATGAGCGTATGAAGATAAAAGGAGCGTTCCCTGTCAGATGGGCGGCACAGGACGGACAGCCGGGCACAGGCGTCACCATCGTCCAGACGACAACCCGATATGCCAAGAGCACGTCGGGAACCACCCGTCCTACAAGTGGATGGCAGACATCGGTTCCAAGTGTCCCAGACGGCCAGTACTTGTGGACGTGGGTGTATGTGAGGTATTCAGACGGCAACGAGACCAATGCCTACTCGGTGGCCCGCATGGGTATCGACGGCAAGGGTATTCAGAGTTCGACCGTGACATACAGCCAGCAGGCCACGAGTGTTGACCTGACGACAATCACGAACTGGGGTGCGTTTCCTTCATCGCTAACTGACGGCTACTGGCTCTACACGAAGACGCATATCGTGTACAGCGATGGTAACAGCACTGACTCCTATTCTGTCTCGCAGGTGGGAGTCGGTGCCTACTATGCAGGATGCCAGGAATGGTGGGCTATCAGTGACAGCGACACGACACCTCCCGAAGGTGCACCGACCCCAGGAACGTATGTGAACGGGCAGACTATACCTATCTCGGGAGGATGGACGGAGAACAGGGTGAAGGGAACGTCTGAAGAGCCGTACCTCTGGAACTTCGAGATTTCCTCTGACTCACGCGGCAACAGGTATGTCACGCAGGCTGTCTGCATCGGCAACTTCGCCAAGGGCATCGTGAGCATCGTAGAGACCTATGCCATATCGGCCTACGGCTCTGCAGGGAGCGGACGGCAGTACCCCAGCGACATATCAGCAGGTGACTGGACGGACGAGCAGAACGCAGCAGCACCCACGGAGGCGAATCGCTACCAGTGGAACAGGACGGTGGTCACCTACAATGATGATAGCACGGACACACACTACCATGTGAGTGCCGTGAAGGGCATTGACGGAAAGGGTGCAGTCTATATCGACCTTGACAACGAGAACGATTCCATGCTCTATGACGGGCAGGGTAACCTTGTCAGCGGCAACGTGACGAGCAACATCGCCCTCTATGCCAACGGGAGCAAGGTGGCCAGCCCTCCTACATTCTCAATACAGGAGAAAAGCTCGTCCGTCACGGCAAGTATCTCTGGGACGGTGCTGACGGTCAGCAAAATCACGTCCAACAGCGGATATGTCATTGTGCAGTGTACCTACAACAGCGTGGTCTATACGGCACGAATGACCATCAAGCGCCTTGTGGGCACGGACAAGTACGAGATAGATCTGAACCATACTGCCGTGACCTACAACGAGACGAAGGGTGTCCTCAGTACGGCCACCATCCTCATGAACATCTACCGCACGGCTCAGAACGGCACGCGGACAAGGGTCGCCAACACGACCGAACTGAACGCGCTGAAGCTGACTGCGAGGATTTATCCCAACGGCTCACCGACGGATGACAGGGCTATCCCGTTCAGTTCATTGGCGGTGGGTACCATCAGCATAACTGCTGAGGATGCAGATGATTGGACCAACTTCGCTGTTGTCATGTTCAAGAACAACGTGGAGATAGACAGAGAGACCATCCCCATTAACAAGGTAGAGGACGGTGACTCTGGAGCGGACAGCTACCTCCTTGACTTGGATAATGAGAACGACTCTATCCTGTATGACGGAGCGGACAGCCCCATCAGCGACCCAGTGGTGAGCAAAGGCTCGCTGTTCAAGGGGCCGGACAAGGTGACGAGCGGTATCACATGGAGCCTGCTCTCTGCCGACTGCTCCGGAGTCACCTGCATCAACGGAGGCGATGCCACCAGCGGCTCGTACCCACGCTCATCCTATCCCACGGGCGCTTGGATAACAAGCGGTGGCATAGTGACCGTCAACGGCATCAGCGGCTCACAGGCCGTCGTGGTGGTCATGGCCACGATAGGCTCTAAGTACTGGACGAAGACGCTCACCATCAAGAAGCTGAGAGGTGTGGATAAGTATGACCTCGTTATCAGCCCTGCAGCCTTGACCTACAACACCTCAACAGGATTGGTCAATGGTGTCAGTAAGGCAGAGGTGACGGTGCAGATATGGAGGACGGCACAGAACGGCACACGCACGATTATCGACGACTTCAACGGAGCGAACCAGTACGGCCTCTCCATCGACATCAGCCCGACAATAACCGAGACGAGCACTCAGACCTACGGCAAGTCGTTCCTCGTCGGTAGCGCGGTAGCCTCGAACAACAGCAATATCAATATCGTTCTGAAGAAGGGAGCGCAGACCCTCGATTCAGAGACCGTTCCCATCGCCAAGACGAGCAACGGAAGCGGTTCCGCTGGTCCTGGAGCGAAGAGCATCTATGCAGCATCCTTCGACAAGCCAGCCACACCGACTGGCTCCTCACCATGGACGGCCTCGGGAAGCATCTGGAAGGAGAACCCCGTCGAGGATGAGCTGTTTCCAATCTCCCAGCAGGGCGACTGGTTCAACGACGAGGACGGATATATGCGTGCCCCTGCCATCGGCACCTATCAGACGAACACTCAGACCATCACGTTCGTTACAACGGAGGCGAACCAGGTTATTCATCTGAGGGCCAAGTGCAGCACCAGCAGCTATGCGAAGCTGTATATCGGCAAGGTCGATAATGCCCAGCCTACGGCCACGGGCAACTATGAGCGCGTTATCAGCGGCACGAGCCAAGACACGGGCGACATCGAGATAACGGTGGCCAGCGCAGGCACACACTTCATCTGCATCAGCTATTATCGCGCTGGCAACTACTCGACAGACCTGTATGCCAAGTTCATCGTCGGCCAGCGTCCTATATGGCGAAGCGATGCGAAGACGTACAACTCGGCAGGAACGATAACGGCATGGACTACCCCAGTGAAGATGTCGGGTGCAGGCTCCGATGAGGCTCCTCAGACGAGGGCAAACCTCATCCAGCAGTCTGCCTTCCTGCCCACACGAATGGATAAGTGGGAAACGAAGAACGGCACGACCACCAACGGCCTTGACGGACGCAACGGCTACAAGGGTGTGCCGGACTATGCTGCTGCCTACAAGGAACTGCTCGTTCAGAACATGTTCGACCCAGACGGAGAGCAGGCTTTGCTCGCCAACACATGGTACACGCTCTCGTTCTGGGCCAAGGTAGACCCGTACATTCAGATTGACAAGTACGAGACGAGCACGGCCTACGGCTTCGCAAGGGTCAAGCCAATCTACTTCGAGGCCGGAGTGCAGAACACGATTTGGGTCAATGGCTATGTGTCAAGTGCGGCAAAGAACGCAGGCAAGAGTCTGAGGGTGTTCGTCTATGGTGACGGAGAAAACGAAGGATGGGGCACCACCATCGCGACGGTGAAGATCGATGCCACCTCGTCCACGACGGTCAGTGCGACCTTCACGGTGCCTACGACAGGCTGGTACAATATCCATGCGTATGTCTATCTTGAACCGAATGGGGGCAACAGCGCAGTAAGCGGTCATACTGCGACGGTGAACTGGTATCGTATCGACAGGGGCATGCGCCTCATGACGTGCCTCTATCCTGCCACGACACCGCAGAGCACGTACACGGCCATCGATGTCAACGCTGGACGCATCAAGGACGGCCAGTATCTCAGCAGCGGCTCTCCAACCGACAATGCTGCAGAATGGAGTTTGACGGAGGTGTGGACGCGCCACGTCCTCACGTTCAAGACGAGGGGCAGTCTTCCATCCTCCATCCAGCGGCTCCTGTTCAGAATGGCACAAGGCTCGAACAATGTCTATATCTGCATGCCGAAGCTGGAGCAGGGTACGGTAGCCACGGCCTACTGCATCAATGACAATGACGTTTCCGACATGGCGGCAGACGAGACGGGATTCCCCAACAACAGGAACATATGGGTGGAGTCGCCGGACGAGCCGTATGAATGGAACGAGACGAAACGCGACTATGTTGCCCATGAGATAAACGGCAGCTTGTACCGCTTCTTCGTCAAGCGCAAGGGCATGGTTGTTCCAAATGGCACGGCTCCTACTGCAGGCGGAAACACCTACTGGGAGCAGGGCAATGTCGTCAACACCCTCCTGTCGAACACCATCATCGGAACGAACTGCAACCTCGGTGGCTTCCTTGCAAGCATGCAGGTCTTCAAGTCGCAGAATGAAAAGCTCATCCTCAACGGAGTGCTCGGCATCATTCAGATGTTCCATGACGACGGCTACTCATGGCAGGTTCTCGAGGATGGACGTCAGGTTCTCGGCATCTACAACAGCGACACAGACAAGGGACAGCATATCCAGCTTGACCCGTCGGCCAAGGAAATGCGCATCTATGACGATAGCGGCTCCTGCGTCACCCGTATCAACGGAGAGACCATCAGCACCATCGCTGACCTCTTCGGCAACACCAGCGGTAACCTGTCCCTCAACTCGTACAAGTCTGGAAGTTCCTCTGCATCCAACGGAGGCACGATTACCGTTGACAATGTATCTACTGCAACGAGGACGATCTGTAATTTCCAGACCTCCTCTGCAACAAGGTTGAAGTTCAACGGCACGCTCAGCGCCACTGGATCCCGTACACGGGTGCAGGTAGGCTCTGGAAGCAGCAACAACGGACTTCAGCAGACCATCATTCCTACGGTAGTAATAATCGAGGACGGCCAGTTATCCATCACGAACTGGGCAAATGTCGTGGTGAGCATAAAGACCTATTCGGACGCGGCGAGAACGGCATTGCTGACAACGAAGACGGTTGCACTGGCCAACTCTAAACGCTCGTCGAGCGGCTACGGTACGCACAACGTATCGATGAACAACCTCACCGTGGACCTGTCTGCAGGCTACCACACGCTGGAGGTGTACTACTACTGCATCGTGTACAGCAACCAGACAACGACGACGAGCGTCAGCCTGTCGTGGAATATAACCAGCGTGTCGTATGTCAGCGACACCTACATATCGCGTCTTTTTGCAAATGGCATGGCCTACGGGTCTTCGGCCAACAACTACCTCGCTGCCGTGAACGTCGATGGCACGATGGTACTGAAGGCCGTCACTCGGAGATACCAGGCAGAGAACGTAGGCTTTGAATTGTCTCAGCGAGGCATGAGCCTGCAATGCGGTGATTCTCTGCTGAGGCCAGTGGTGACACTCGGCTTCGGTCAAGTCAGTTGCACTCAGAGCGGAAGCATGTACACGGACACACTCACGAAGTTCTCTACGTGCATAAGGAACCATACGACGTACCCATCAGTGAACAGGTACACCTCGGATGGACGAGCTTATCACAGAATTACGTTCCCGTCTGAATGGACTAACCTCGGTCTTTCTGCGAATGATCTGTATGTGAATGCGGTGGCATACTATGACTCGAAGGACCATAACTACACCTGCTCAGTCAAGGCGATTACGACAACGTACTGTGACATCGTGGTTGGTGATGATACGTCACCGAATGACTTAATGAACTTTTGGTTTGAAGTAAAATACATGTTGCCATGATGAAGATAAAATCGCAGTCAGACAAGAGGCTCATCGTGCAGGCTACCTTGAACTGGAAGCCTGCGAGCTTCTTGCTCGACACTGGTGCCTCTGTCGGTCTCATAGACCGTAGCATCAGAAAGAAGTACGGCCTGGAGAGGGGCAGAGCCTTTCCACATTCCCTCGTAGGGGCAGGAGGCGAGTTCACGGCCTACTACTGCAACACCTTTGCGAAGTTGCAGGACAGGACGATAACCCATTTCCTGCTTGCGGACATCGACAACGTAGTGGCGAGTATCAAGCGGCAGACGGGCATCGAGATACAGGGCATCATTTCCCTGCCTCAGATGCAGTTCGCACATATCAGCCTCGACGCTGACGATAATTTGATTATCCTTGAATAAACGACCTAAAAGAAAATGTATTGGGAAATAATAGCGACGATAATAGGAGCCCTGGGCGGTTGGGAGGCCATCAAGTACCTCATCAACCGCAAGACGAACAAGCGCAAGGAGGAGGCGGAAGCCGACAGCGTGGAGTTCGGTGTACTCAAAGAGACGATAACCTTCCTGCAGGAGCAGCTACACGAGCAGGTGAGGCAGGATGCGGAGAAGGAGAAGCGTTTCGTGGAGCAGACGATGAGACTACGGAAGGTGCAGGACGAGAACTCCCATCTGATGAAGGAGAAGTCACAGCTGGAGCTTGACCTGCAGCGGTACAAGTGTATTAGGGAGAAGTGCGCGAACCGCCAGCCCCCTAATGGGTATTAACAATCAAAATCAATGACTATGTTGTTGAAGAAAGGTAGTAAAGGACAGGAGGTCAAGGCGCTGCAAGGTGCCTTGCACCTCTATCCGCAAGACGGCATCTTCGGTCAGAAGACGGAGGATGCGGTGAAAGCGTTTCAGAAGGCCAGAGGCTTGGTTGCCGATGGCATAGTCGGTAACAAGACGTGGGCGCTCCTGTTCCCCGAGGACGATGGTCTCTCCATCACGAAGGGCTATATCGGAACCCACATCACACCTCTGAGGAACAGGCCCGTCAAGTACATCGCAGTCCACTATACGGCAGGGAGGACTTCGAGGACTGGCTCAGCACTCAACACGAGGAGCGTGTTCTTGACTCGCAGCGCATCTGCTGACTTCGTTGTTGACGACGGAAGCATCGTGCAAATCAACCCAGACCTGCAGAACAACTACTGCTGGAGCGTGGGCGACAAGAAGAACCCATACTCGGGTGGCGGCAGTCTATACGGGAAGGCCACCAACAGGAACACTATCTCGATAGAGATCTGCTCCAATCTGAAGAGCGGCTACTCTACAGACTACGCCAACCACGACGGATGGTACTTCACGGAGGCATCGCTCGACAATGCTCTGAAGCTCATCCGCCATCTGATGAAGAGGTTCGGCATTCCAAAGAGCAACGTGGTCAGACACTACGACGTGTCTGGGAAGCTGTGCCCTGGAGTGGTCGGATGGAACGACTCGTATAAGTATGAGAACAACGGCAAGCAACTCAGCAAGAAGAGCGACAGCTCGAAGTGGCTTGCCTTCTGGTCAAGAATCTAAATCGGTAAAGTTATGATGGACTACATGAACCCCAACGAACACTGGCTCAATCCCGAACTGATGAAGGATATGAAGCCGGAAGAAGCACAGAAGTTAGGATGCTGCACAGCCATCGGCTACATTGCAGCCATCTTTGTAGGTATGCTCCTTTGCGCCCTGCTCGGTTCCTGCAGAAGTCACAAGGAAGTAGTGAACGAAACCAGGGACAGCGTGAGGGTAGAGGTCAAGGAGAAGATCTTCTATGTGCCGGACACGACCTACATCACCATTCCTGTTCAGTCGGCAGAGGTGACGGTCAAGGACAGCACGAGCCATCTGGAGAACGAGTACGCTGAGTCCGATGCCCGTATCAACCCAGACGGAACCCTGTTCCACTCGCTGGCCACAAAGCCGCAGGATAAGCCTGTGGAGTTCCAGAAGCCTATCGTCTCAAAGGACAGCATACGTGTCGAGACGAAATGGCGGACGCGAACCATCACCAAGGAGGTCGAGCGCAAGAAGACATGGTGGGAGCAAACGAAGTCCTACGGCTTCTATGTGCTTGTGTTGCTTACTTTGTTCCGCTACCGAAAGAAAATCTGGAAAGTGCTCATGGCCATCAAGGTCTGAGCTGGCGGACGTACAAACAGACAGCAAACGGGGCTACAAGTTTCTTGTGGTCTCGTTTTTGATGATGCCACAGGTGAACAAAAATCGGTCTTAACTCACACTCCCACAACGTCTTACGAGTTCTACACCTAAAAAACGGGGCAACAAGCGGAACGGGAAATGTGTTCAACATGGATAGGCAAACAGGGCTACAAGAATGGCAAAAACGGGGCAACAAGAAATGCTTGTAACTTGCACTATCACAATACATTACGGAAGAGGTGTCTGAAAAACGGGGCTACAAGAAGCCGAAAAACGGACACAAAACGAGGCACCAAACAGGGCAACAAA
>OBLI01002596.1_pt1 | contig 15037 bp, 15 predicted proteins | sample 1519701 | NCBI WGS metagenome assembly OBLI01 (sample SAMEA3663005, study PRJEB22513) | pig gut metagenome | biome: pig gut; feature: pig-associated habitat; material: faeces | place: France | collected 2012 | reverse complement strand
GCTCTGCCAACTGTGATATGCCTCAAAGTGCCGTTTTCGGACGGCCTGGGGGGGGTAATTGCAGCCGTCGTAACAATCTTAGGATATTATTGGAACGATATTTTTCCAATAAGGTTGCCGCTTTTCATTGACACAGCTATGACAAGTACAGGATTTGTTTACCTTGGAAGATACATAAAAAAGTTATTGCAAGATATTACAATGCGTAAATGTGCCTGCGTAATGATAGTTTCAACAATAGCATTTGTCGCTTTACATTTATTGTGTGAAAGATCATGGTCTATGCAAAATAATTCATATGAGATGAATATATTTGTAGGCTATGGACAAGCTATATTCGGGTCGATGTTATTAATAGCGTTAAGCAGGTTGCTTGTCTGCCAACTCCCAGTTATAAATTTCGTCGGAAGAAACTCATTGGTTGTTCTTTGTTTCCACATGTTTATACTTATGGTTGTCAGTGCTTGCGTTAAAATGCTTGCTTTAGATGCAAATATAGTTACAGTGCCTTTATTTTTAATGTCTGTAGCGACCTTTTATCCTCTTGTTTTCATTATAAGAAAGATGTTCAAATCTATTTATAACTAAGCTAAGTTTTATATATGCAAACAAATAAAATAAAGAAATCTCGATATGGCAAAGTTGTATCGAGGATAATATGGATTTTGAGCTCATTTTTTAAGCAATGGAGCGAATATGGTTTTCACATTGCATGGAATGGACTGTTGTGGTGGATAGGAACCTACGGAAAGAAACCTTCAATATACTCAAAGGCATTAGATAAGTTGACGTGCTACTTAGACGACTATTTCGAAAGAAATTACAGTGATATTATTAGCAACTATATAAATGTTAATATATCTAAACGGGGGGGGCAAAATAGCATACCTCTTAACAATTATCCTATTTGGGTGTTTTGGGCACAAGGAGAATCTTCCATGCCTAAAGTTGTAAGAGCCTGTTATATGAGGTTGAAGAAGTATAATCGTAATGTGACATTGATTACAAAAGAAAACATAGAGAACTATGTTCATCTTCCAATGGCAATTTATGAGAAAGTGTCCAAAGGAGATATAAGCTATACCCATCTTAGTGATATACTTCGTTTGACTTTACTTGCAGAACGAGGAGGAATGTGGGTGGATTCAACCTGTTTCACTCCGTATGCCATACCAATAGAAGCAAAAGGAATGCTGTTTTGTTCACCACACAATTCCAATATTAATAATGCAGAAACTATTAAAGACATCGGTCATTGGTGTGGTTTAGGTGGTGGTTGGCGTTCGTGGAACCTTGGGACGAACGAGGCAAACACACCACTATTCCTTTTTTGCCGAGACATGATACAAGCTATCGCAGTTAGGCAGAAATGTATGCCATGCTACCTAATGGTAGATTGCATGATACAATATGCTTATCGCAAGATTAAAGACGCAAGAATGATGATTGACTCTACGCCAGATTGTAATCTGAGAAGTGCCGATCTGCTCCTTTTGTATTTCAATAAGAACAAGAAGTATAATGAAGGAGAATACCAAAATCTTATTGATAAAGATTGGATATTCAAACTTACTTATAAAAGTATATGGAAAGAGACCATAGGTTGTACGCCTACGTTCTATGGAAAGTTGATTTGTAATTTATAGAAAACATGAAAAGAATAGGTATCATATCAGCCTTCGACCCGCATACCGACAGGAAAGCCCATAGCGGAATACTGTTCAAAATAAACGAGGCTATAGAAAACGCGGGATTTGAGACGGTTTGGGTGAAAAATCCCGTACCACAGTCTTACAGGTTGCTGTGCAAGTTCCAAACATTGATTAATCTGTTGGGAATAAAAACACACATTTATCTCAATTACACAAAGTTTGGAGCAAAACTATTGGCAAGTACCATTGACAGAACAGAGGCGGAAAAATGCGATTACTTGATGGTGCTTCACCATTTTCAAGTCCCTGCATATTTCAAGACACGCATTCCGATTATCTACCACAGTGACGCGACCTTTGAGTTGGCAAACAACTACTACATTCACAATCTGCCCCAGTGGAACATCAAACATGGAAACGAAATAGAGCAGCTTGCGCTGAACAATTCGGCATTCCACCTCTCCTCATCGGTATGGCGACAGAAGTCGCTCGTAGAGACGTACCACCAATCAAAGGATAAATGCTTCGTTTTGGAATATGGTCCATGTGTTGAAGTGCCTGAGGCCTCGCCAAAAGGAACTGCGAGCAACCCGTTGCGACTGTTCTTTTCTGGAGTGGTCTGGGAGCGCAAGGGTGGCGACATTGCCGTTGAAGCGGTAAACCTACTTAACCAGCGCGGGATAAACGCCCAATTGACCATTGTTGGCATTAAGGAGAAGCCACAAAGTTGCATCGACAACCCTTACATTGATTTCAGAGGCTTTTTAAACAAGAATGATCCCAAGCAGTATGAAGAGCTAAAGTCTATATACAAGAGTTCTGACATCTTCCTTCTGCCGACCAAGGCCGAATGTTCGGGCATCGTCTTTTGTGAGTCTTCGGTATATGGGCTGCCGGTCGTGACATACGACACAGGCGGTGTGGGCAGTTATGTAGTGAATGGAGTGAACGGCTACCGACTTCCCGAAGGTTCCCCCGCAGAAGCGTTTTCCGCAAAAATTGAGGAGATAGTTAGGAACGGCGAAATCCCCTCCCTATCTGCAGGCGCATTGAAATATGGCCATGAAACGTTGACATGGGCAAATTGGACAAAGTGGTTTAAGAAGCATATACAATGAAAAGGGTAAACGAAATAATGTATGTACGTATAACGGCAATGATGTTTGTCGTGCTATACCATTGCTACTGTTTTTATGGTGTGTGGAAGAGTCCCAGCATTTACAATGTAAGTAATCTCCCTACTGAAACCGTAAGTTGGGCATCAGCATATACAACTATTGCAAAAATTGTCAATAACTTTACGCTGCCAACATTCTTTTTTTTGTCAGGTTTGCTTTATTTCAAGTACTCTAACAGAAAAAGAGAAGACAAAAACGCTCTTATTATCTTTCTAAAAAAGAAATTTATAAGATTGCTGCTACCATATTTAGTGTGGAGATTATTACACTACGTTCTTCCTTTCATCCCAGCAGAAGCCTATGGGCATCTGTGGTTCTTGATTACCTTGTGGTGGATGTTCATGATAGTAGAACCGATGCGTTTCTTTTGGGATAGAATAAACAGAGATGATATAAAAATTGGCGTTATCTTACTCTTAATCGTAATGTCATCAAGTCTGCATTTACCACATTTCCATCACTTTCCTGTAGACACAATCTTCCATTACCTGCCTTTCTTTATGTGTGGGTCGCTTTTCGCTGAAAAGTCTTTCCACTTGCAAAGAGCAACTATAATAATATTCTTCGCTGGTTTAATCTTATTTTGTGGTACATACTTTTGTGTCGAATCGTGGTGGATATATAAAATAACCATTCAGTTATCGGTAATCTCTGTAATTTCTTCTTCGTTGATTATAGCGTCTAAATTTGCCCCCCCCTCAATTTAGATTTGTTAACACGTGTGGACAGTTGTAGCATGGGCATCTATATAGTGCATCATATCATAATAGTTGCATTATTGTGCTATCATTCCATTGCTGTATTAATGACACGACACTATATCATAGCCCCATTATGTTTGTTCATTATAGTGTTTGCTATCTCATGGACATTGGTGGTGGCTCTTAAAAGGGTTAAGTATATAAATTTTATAATTGGATAAGTCTAAAATGTATAAGCAACTCATATTATTATCTTTCGCAGATAAGCGATATACGACCGCATTAAGCAGAATCCGCGAATTGACAAAAGACTTCCCATTCACGCTTCGTTATTTCTTGAACGAAGACGATTTACCAAAGGAATATATGAAAACACTTCGCTACAAAACGCATCGAAGAGGTTTTGGGTATTGGAAATGGAAATCGTATTTAGTAAAGAATATGTTAGAGAAGATGCAGAATGGAGACATTCTTGTATATTCTGACGCAGGTGTGTATTGGAACAACAAAGGCTTAAAAAGATTCCAAGAATATCTGTATATGTTAGAATCGGGAAAGGATTTTATTATAACCTTTCAACAGCCATATTTGGAAAAAGACTATTCCAAAGGAGACATTCTTGGATTTACAGATACATACGACAACGCTGATATAACGGTTTCTTTGCAGTTGTGGGGAGGACTTTTCATTCTGAAAAAGTCAACAGAAGCCGTTGACTTTGTAAACAAATGGTATGACCTGTGTCACAACCACTATTATTTGATAACAGATAGAAAAAGTGAGCGTCAGAATTTGCCCGGGTTTATTGAAAACCGACATGATCAAAGTGCTTTTTCACTTTTGGTTAAGCAACATTCACATATAGAAATTTCATATAAAGAATGCCAAGCCGTAAATCGAGTATGGGATGACATGGACGAATACCCCATGCAAGGCAGACGTGACAATAAAAGACTTTTGTCATTGAAAGAAAAAATAAAAAGAAAGTCATTCATACCATATAAGAGGATGATAGGATTATATCTAAAGATTTTCGAGCACATGCATTTCGCTGTCGTTCCCAATTGGTAAAAGAACTATGATAGGTAAATTGTTTAGATTTAGGTTTTTTCAGCTTGCGGTCTTGACTATCTTGGCTACAATACTGACGCGGGCCAATAGCATGGTAAAGATTGTGCCCATATTCTTTATCTTGATTCTAATGTGCCGCTACTATATTGACCATAAGAGGCATTTTTCTGTCAGCAAATTTCCAAAGAAGATATTCATGCTGTATTGTTTCTATTGTCTTTTCCTTGTTCTTAAGGCCATACTTTATGATTCCAATGCGGGTCTGAAAGGTGAATTTATAACATCATTTTTTGGAAATCTTGAATTTGGAGTGTTGTCATTCTCTATTCCTTGCTGCGCGTTAGTGGTATATGAAAAAGATTGGATATCTACAAGCATCAAAGTATGCGATATGATAGTTGTGCTGGGTGTGTTAGTCGGCTTAGCTTACATGGGGGGCGCAAATATTTGGTATTTCACCTTCCTGTTGTATTTCCTACCCTTTGCCTGTTTTAGGTTGATAATAAAGTACGACCATAAAATACTTTACTGGATATACTTTTTCTTCTCTCTGTATTATTGTGCGATGGAAGATGAACGAAGTATTCTTGTGTTGGAGATGGTTGTGCTGATAGCCTTGCATACTGTTATACTATATTCAAACAAGTTGGTCACGAAATCAATAAAAATATATTGTATTGCTGTTCCATTAGTAGGTGCATTCCTTACCTTCTATAACTTGTTCAACAAAGAGTCATTCTTTGAATATATGTACACCATGTATAGTGGTGAGACCACGATGGTGAATGACACACGAACATTCTTATTTCAAGAGCTGAGTAAAGATTTGACGGAAACAAGCACATGGCTATACGGCAAGGGAATGTTTGGAACATATTATTCTAATGTGATGTATATAGCCTCAAAAAATGGCGAATACGCAGACAATAGTAATCGACTTGGAACGGAGTGCGGCTTTTTGTGGTTAATATTGAAAGGTGGTATAATTTATTTTGTTTTGTATTTCGCCCTGTTCTATACAACGGTGTTGGTGGCGTTACGAAGAGATCAAAAGGTTTTCTTGTTCATAGCGTTTTTGATATCAAGCAGGCTCTTGTTTATGTTTGTTTCATTTACACCGGTCTTTGATATTGCCAACATGTTCTTGTGGGCATTCTTGGGATTGACATTATCAAGAGAGGATTATATTACGAATAAATTAAAATAAAAATCATGATAAAAATAAGCATTTCCACACCTTGCTACAACAGCGAGGGAACAATTGAAGAGACTATTAAAAGTATTGTCGGTCAGTGCTATCCGGAACTGGAGTACAACATTATTGACGGTAAGTCAACGGATGGCACGCTTGGTATTGTAGAGAAATATCGTGCCCAAATACATAAAATCATTTCAGAGAAAGACAAAGGTATCAGTGATGCCTTTAATAAAGGGGTGATGAATGCGGAAGGCGAACTTATCGGCAACATCAATTCTGATGATGTTTTGCTGCCGGGCGCATTGCAGACGATAGCAGACGAGATAGAAGATGATACCGATGTAATATACGGCGACGGCCTAAGGATATATGACGACGGCACACGAAGCCCATATCCGTGTTTACCTCTTGAAGCACTTCACGAACGAATGGCTTTAGTTCATCCCGCCGTTTTTGTAAGAAGGAGGTGCTACGAAAAGTTTGGGGTGTTCGACCTGAAATACAAAAGTTGCATGGACAGAGACCTCTTGCTCCGCATGCTCACAGGCGGTGCGAAATTTCAACATATCAGCAAACCACTTGTAGCTTATAGGATGGGCGGCGCAAGCGATAAGAACTATTTCAAATATACACTTCCCGAAGGGCGTGAGATAAGCATTAAATATGGTATGCCCGTATGGAAGGCTAACTACAAATACTACAAGGGTTTTGTGAAGTTTAAAATAATTGGAGTATTAAAGAATTTAGGATTAAGAAAATAAAGACAAGATGCTGTTACTCGAAAAAGTTTTTAAGATAATAAATGAATCGGGACTTGATTATTGCGTGCAAAACAAGTACGAGATGATGCCAGAGACAATCCCGTCGGACATCGATATGATGTATCGCGGGGCTGACGAGGCTTTTCTGGATTCTCTTGTTAAGAAAATAGCAAAAGAATGCCAACTGATTATTGTGCAGAAAATAGTGCAAGGATATTATCAGTTCAGCTATATGCTAACTTATCCATGCCCAAAAGAAAAGTTCCAGTTGCTGCTTGATTTCTATGGCTCAATCACGTGGAAGGGTATCTACCAGATGATGCCCGCCGACGACATGATAGCAGACAAACGTTTCTACAAATGTTTCTATGTGCCAAGCAACTATGTGGAACAAAAGTATATGTGGATTCGCCGAACCATAAAGCATGACCTTGACGACGAGCATATATCTATTGTGAGAGGTTTGTTTGAGAAAGAAAAAGAAGAGTCAGTAAAGAAGCTGACAACAGACTTCGGGGTGGATATGACAAAACGTATATTGGAGATAATAAAAACTGGCGACAAACAGATTTTCTATGACCACTACGATGATTTTCTCAAACCAATAAAGGTAATAGCTGCAAGGAACACCACATTAGGTAAACGCATATCGTCATATTGGTATAAGGCTAGTCGAGTTGTACCCCAGCGACTGATATGCACCTGTGGTTTGTCGGTAGCCTTTCTGTCTCCCGATGGAGGTGGAAAAAGCACGATAATCAATCGAATAGAAGAAACATGTGCAGGTTCGTTTTGCGGAATCAAATACATCTACACCCGTCCACATTTACTGAAAAACCTTGGAGCTTACAATCCTGTAAAACCACATGACGAAGGGACAGACAATCCAAACCCTCATGGAAAGAAATTGCATGGAAAATTCAAGTCGTGGATACGTTTCTTGTACTACATCACGGATTATATATTAGGAACTGTCGTAAAGATATACCAGATGAAGGTGATGAAACATTTAGTAGTGTTCGATAGATATTACTATGATTACCTTGTTGACTTGCAACGTTATCAATACGATTTACCCAAATGGGCACCGAAAGTTTTCCTCAAGTTAATACCAACGCCAGACATTGTGTTCATTCTGGACGGAGATCCTGAAAACCTTTATGCCCGAAAGAAGGAATTGACGCTTGAAGAACTTAAATATCAAGTAGTCGCATATAGGAAGGTAGCACAGACCGTTGGTAATTCACAAATAATCGACGTGAATCAAGGCATAGAAGATGTTGTTGCCGATGTGACAAAGTCAATCATTCTGAAAAAGGCGAAGAAAGTGGCCAAACAAATGAATTTTAAGATAGACGAAAATGGATATATCATCTAAAAAAGACAAGCGAACCATACTGATGTCGGCAACGGCTTGCCTTCCTAATGCAGGATCGGAAGCCGGTGTGGGATGGAATGTAGTAACAAATATGTCGCATTTCTATAATGTGGTGGTCTTTACCCGTAAGACAAACAAGGAGAAAATAGAGAATTATCTAAAGGGGCATCCCATAGATAATCTGCGATTTGTTTATTACGACATCCCCAGTTTCATACGTTGGATATTCTTCACAAAGAAGAAACTATTCCGCAATCGCGCATTAATCTACGATTTCTTGTGGCATCTTATGGCCATACCGTCATTCAAGCGACTCGCAAAGAAATCTGGAGCTGTGTTGGCTCACCACGTAAACCAGTGCCAATACAGAATACTCTCACCATGTTACGCTTTGAACATACCAACCGTTTATGGACCACTGGGCGGTGCGGAAACTGTAAGTGAAGCCTTCTATCAAGATTTGGAGCAGAAAACCGTAAACAAAGAGAACAAGCGCAAACAAGGCAGCGACAGGAAACTCTTTCGTTGGTATCAATCCTTAACGAAAGGAAAGAAATATTTTCTGTTTTCATGCAATGAGAACATGCAACGGTTGGAGGAATATGTGGTAAATGGAGCGACAAAGAGACTGATGCCATCAGTTGCTTATAATGAAGACGATTTCGCGCCATACCTGCGCAAGCCTCTTGATGGTGAAAAGCCGTTCACAATGATATACGCTGGAACGCTCTTCGATTGGAAAGGCGTAAAATTGTTCTTGAAGGCAGCTGACATGTCGTTTGACTCACACTCGAACATTGAAATCAAATTGATAGGAATACGTGATGCTGAAGACCAAGAAAAAGTGAAAGAGTGGGTAAGAAGTACCCGCATTCAAGATAAAATTGAATTGATAGATTTCATGCCACGCAACGAACTTATAGCTCGTCTTACGGAAGCAGACCTATTTGTATATCCTGCATTTAGGGACTCAGGCTCAATGGCTGTTCTTGAAGCATGTGCGTTGGGTTGCCCTACAATATGCTTTAACGTCGGCGGGCAGGATGTGTTCCCTGATGATATGATGATGAAAGTAGATGTAAAGGAAACTTATGACAACAATGTTAAGGCGTTCTCTGATGAGCTACGAAAAGCTTATGACAACAGGGCCTATATTTACGATATGGGCTTGAAAATACAAGCATACGTAAAAGACCATTTTACATGGGAAAGGAAGATCGATGATTTAATCAAGATATACGAAGAAATAATACCGTAAGTGCCCTTGCACAATAAATATTGGATTATGAAGAAATACGACTATTTGATTGTCGGCTCTGGACTTTTTGGAGCGACATTCGCATACAAGGCTAACCAAGTGGGGAGGAAATGCTTGGTTATAGACAAACGTCACCAACTTGGTGGCAATGTCTATTGTGAAAACATAGAAGGAATTAATGTGCACAAATATGGAGCGCACATCTTTCACACGTCAAACAAGGAAGTATGGAACTTTGTTAATACCATTGTAGAGTTTAACCGATATACAAACTCACCAATGGCAAATTATCATGGAACGTTCTTTAATCTACCCTTCAATATGAATACATTCCATCAAATGTGGGGTGTAACTACGCCAGAAGAAGCTCGCATGAAAATAGAAGAACAGAAGAAAGAGGCTTTAATGGCATTGAACGGTCAGGTTCCTAGCAATCTTGAGCAACAAGCGTTGGTGCTTGTAGGAAAGGACATATTCGAAAAATTAATAAAGGAATATACCGAAAAGCAATGGGGACGCAAATGTGACGAACTCCCTGCGTTTATTATAAAGCGTCTGCCCGTGAGGATGATATATGACAACAATTACTTCAACGACAAGTATCAAGGCATTCCTATTGGCGGTTACAACAAATTGATTGACGGGCTTTTGGCTGGGATAGAGTGTAAAGTTGATGTGGATTTCTTCCATTCGAAATACAAGGACTGGAAATCATTTGCAAGCAAGTTGGTTTATACGGGACCAATAGATGAATATTTTAACTATTCGCTCGGAAGATTAGATTGGCGTACTGTTTCTTTCAAGACACGAATAGAGAATACCCCGAATTATCAAGGAAATGCAGTGGTAAACTACACATCGCATGACAAGCCATATACACGTATAATTGAGCATAAACACTTTGAGATGTTTGGAGACGAAGTATATGCTTGTCCTAGAACTGTCATAAGCGAGGAATACAGTACTGAATATAAATTGGGCATGGAACCATATTATCCAGTGAACGATGAACGAAACAATACTTTGGCCAACCTATATCGTGAAATGGCGGAAAGAGAGGAGGACGTTATCTTTGGAGGGCGTTTGGCGCATTATAAATATTTCGACATGGCTCCTGTAATAGAGCAGGTGTTGAATATCAAAACTTTCTAATAATTTTGATGAGAAAATATTGCTCTATATCAAATGCAGATGGCAAAACATGGGTCATGCCCATAGTTAATATGAGTATGGGCATGCTGCTGTATCAACCGAGTGGTTGGAAAGGTAAAGCCCTAAAGAAATTTTTGCCAACACTTTATCCTTTTCACATCGTTAGAAGAATACTTCACATAACCTATTGTGACTGTCCGATAAAAGAAGACTTGAAGAAGCAACTTGAATCAATATTTGAAGAAAGTGGTCTGGAGTATTCTTGGTTCGGCGGCACTCCCAACACTCACCAGAAAATCACAATCCAGATTTTCAGGGGGAAGCATATATATGGCTATTGTAAGGTGACTACCTCGCAATATATATATAACATTTTCCAGCGTGAACAGAAGTTTTTAAATTGGATGGAGGAAAAAGGCGTAGGCCAAACACCCAAATGCTTGTATTGTGGCACAGGTAGCAATGGAAGTTACATATTCGTACAGACTACCGTTAAAACCCCAACATCATTAATGCACCATGAATTTGGGACAATGGAGATGGATTTTATTCGTATGTTTGTTAGATGTACAAGACATACACAGACATACGAAGAAAGTGATTTATACACATCTGTTGAGCGAATGAAACAACAGTTGGGAAAGTTCGACATGACTGAGCATTCCACCATAAATACATTAATACAAGCAATAGAAAAACAATACAAGAAATCCTCGAAGTACGAGTTCGCAGCATATCATTCCGACTTTACGCCATGGAACATGTTTGTTGAGAAAAACGAACTATTTGTCTTTGATTTTGAGTATGCCCAATATAGCAATATCCCATATTTGGATATATTCCATTATATCTTTCAAACTATGATGTTCGAGAAAAGAAGCGATGCTGCATCCATAATGAATAGATTAAGAAGGATGAAAAGCACACTTCAGCGATTTTTTGACCATTATGAAGTGGCAATAGCAGCTTATTTGATAGATATAATAGGGTTTTATGCCGAGCGGGATAAAGGATTTTTAGATAGTCAACAAGTTATTCGTTTACAAGTGGCGAGATTGTTGGCAAAACAACTTATTAGCGATATTTGATATGAAGCCTATAATATCTATATGTATTCCTTGCTGTAAACGTCTGGAATACATACGAAAGACATTGGATAGCATATATAACACCAACAGCGAGGTTTCTTTGTGCGAGTATGAAGTGATTATTTCTGACAATGATGAAGAGGAGGAACTTTCTATACTCAAAGAAGAGTATGGGCAAAATAACTTCCACTATTACAATACAAAGTGTGTGGGCTTTATGAATTCTTTTTATTCTTTGACATACGGACAAGGCGAATATCTGTTGCTGCATAATAGTCAAGAATTGTTAAAAAAAGGATCTCTCCGTTATATCATAGACTTGGTAAAAAGTAATCGTGAAAAATATTTATTCTTCTCGAGTGGTTTTCTTCTTAATGGTAAGAACAAAACATATTCAGACTTTGACAGTTTCATGAAGAATGTTTCATATTGGTCGTCATGGAGCAATGCGTTTGGTATATGGAGGACGGATTTCGAAAAGGTGAAAGATGCGATTTCATTAAATGAATTATTCCCACACACCTCATTGCTCATAACACAATATTACCACAAAGGATATTTGGTATGTGATGTGCCATTGTTTGAGACTCAGTTCGTAAAGGGACGTAGTGGACATAATAAATTTCATGCTTTCTCATACGAATATCCATCAATTGTTGACTATACATACAAACAAGGGCATATAACAGATAAAACACGTGATAAGATATTGAAAGATATACTATATGACTATTTGCCATTACTTTACTTCAACGTCAAGTTGGCAAAACGTGAGTCATGGTCATCTGATGGATTTGAAAAAGACTTGGAGGTTTACTATCCCAAGCGAAGTTTTACATTGATAAAGCTTTTAAGCATCATTTCACCAATAAAAGTCTATATGAGGAAAGTTAGAAGAAAATGGAACTCGTACAGCCCATGTCAAGGAATCCGATATGGTTCAAATGATGATAAGTAAGAAAGTACAGAACGTAAGCACTCAAATTAGGGCTTAAATTTAGAAAGAAGTATCTTCGCTGCTGAATTTAAAACATTTAATTATGTATAGCAGTGAAGATTTGGAACTTTTTCGATAAGTCATGAGCAAAGCAAGTTTGCTTGAACTTTGCTATGGCGAGAAAAAGTATGAAACATTTTCGATAAGTGAGTACAATGAAAAGCTTGCTTTTAAATTGTCGAACGAAGAATTTTCGTGCAAACGAGAGCAGAGCCAAACTTGTTTGAGCTATGCCGAGTGCAGCCGAAAATCACTTGTGTGTAAAATGTATGAAATAGTTAATAAACACGTAAAAATTTTAACATCTCAATGTATAGGCACTTGTAAAAGTGCCTATACAAAGGGCTATGCCCTAAATTGAATACTAACTTTATGTTTGCTAAATTTAAGATTAATTCTGAAACTATAGTACAATTGCGATTGCGAGTTGGAAAAGTTTCGCTGTTAAGGCAATCTATTGTTAATGATGCCTTTTATAATGATATTGTTACAAAAGTTTTAGGAAATGATGGGGTCTTGAATGGTTCGCAGCTTCAAAATCTCAATTTTCCTTCGCTCCGGGATAATTATCATGTGTTTATATCCTATTCCCACAATGACGAGGAATTAGCCTTGTATCTTGCTTCTTATTTACAGAATAATTGTGGTTTAAATTGTTTCCTTGATTCTACAGTATGGCATAGTGCTGATTCTTTATTGAAAAGGCTTGAGGATATATATTGCCTAAATGAAGATGGACAAACATATAATTACAATTCCCGTAATTTTTCAACATCACATGTCCATGCCATGTTATCTATGGCTATGCATAGTATTATCAACAGGTCTGAATGTTGCATCGTATTGAATAGTGAACATTCTTTTACCTTACAAGACGGTATTGATAATGCAACATTTTCTCCTTGGTTGTATGAAGAAGTAACTTTCATGAAGGGGATGAAAATCAGTATCCCCCCAAGATTACGTCTTCGTCAAGAAAGACGTAGTTATAGCTTGGGTGGTCAAATTGTGTGCGAAAGTGCAAACCCACAGTTACAGATTAAGTATATGGTTGATTTGAATATGTTTCCAAATCTATCTGTAATAGATTTGTTAAATCTTGGTGGACAAGGTGAAACAGGTTTGAATAATTTGTACCGTTCAAAAAGAATTTTACGTTATGCGAATCGATAAGATATCTATGTTTGTAAAGAATCTGTGGACTTACAAAACGATTGTTTTTTCACAATTCTTGAAAAGTTTGGGAGTTTTGTTTTCAATAGAAAAGTTATTGGAACTATTGGACACTGGTGAATGTCTTAAAACTCATTCTTTTATATTAGGTGTTGTTTTGTTGATTGCAAGTGCTTTTTGGGGAATCAGTTTTTTGTTGTTCAAGAAGAAAAAAATACAATTATCCATTAATAAACGAACGAAACTCTCAACCTATTATGGTGACTTATTTAATGAACAGGGCATACGAGTGATACCTGTCAATGAATATTTTGATACTCATTTGGGAGATCGAATTATTGCTCCTAATACCATTCATGGCAAGATTCTAGCAAGATTAACGGCTCATATTAATGAGTTGAGACGTATGATAGATGACCAATTAGCATTGAAAGAAACATTGCCTTCTAATCGTGAGAGGACTCTTGTTGAAGGTTTGCCGCAAAATCGTTATCCTTTGGGTACGACTATTCGTGTAACTATCAATAATCAAACCTATCTATTAGTTGCAGTGACACGATTCAATGAAAATGAGCATGTGGAGGTTGATGATTCTGAATACATGGGAATCATGCAGAAAATGTTTTATTCTGTGGAACAATTGAATGATGCACAAACAGTAAATATACCATTGATCGGTGGTGGACAAGCAGGTTTTGGCTATACCAATATGCAATTGTTGAACATTATGGTACAAGCTGCCTGTTTGACAGACAGATTGGCTGTCGTGAATGGAATCAATATTATATTGTATGATGAAAAAAGCATAAAAAATAGTATTAATCTGAATGTAATAAAGATTTTATTTGAAAACTGGAAAATATTATAAATATGACAATAACAGATAGATCATATAGAACATGTACATATATAGCAGGAGATTGGACAGGGGACTCTTCTTCTATAGAAGAATTACATAAATGGAATGAAAGTGACCATTGGGGACTTAGTTTTACAGATATTCATAACCTCACCCAATCAAGAGATTCAAGTCAGAATTGTTCTATTAAGAGTAGTTTGAGAACCAGAATGAATTATTGTAAGACTTTTGTACTTATTGTGGGGGAACAAACCAATACGCTTACCAGCGGTGCATGTTTTTGGTGCAATAGTTATATAGCTCCAACAACTACAAAATGTGCTTCGTGTAAGAAAGGATATAGTATAGATAATCGGAGCTATATCAAAACAGAATGTGACATGGCAGCTTCAGATTACGATGCAAGCAAGTTGAAAATAATTGTTCTCTATAATGCTGAAAAAGTTGATAGAAATAGATGTCTAGAGGCTGTACGTTGGAAAGGAACGCATTTAAAAATGTATTACAAAGGTTTTGACGGAAGATATTATTGGAATTATTCAGCAATAAAACAAGCTTTTGAAGAATAAAA
>OBLI01002595.1_pt1 | contig 15039 bp, 17 predicted proteins | sample 1519701 | NCBI WGS metagenome assembly OBLI01 (sample SAMEA3663005, study PRJEB22513) | pig gut metagenome | biome: pig gut; feature: pig-associated habitat; material: faeces | place: France | collected 2012 | reverse complement strand
CCGAGTAGGAACAGAATATTACGTTTCGATTTCATCTCAACTCATATTCTAGTCAGTTCAGGGTGACCTTCTAGTTTTTATCAACATTGATAGATTCTGAATAGCAAGAAAATTATGTGTTCATTCTTCACATACATTTTCTAAGCTTTTAGAATGACACAATAAAAAGAGGGTCAATGGATATAAATCCTTGCCCCCTCTTTCATATCTTTTCCATTTACCCAATATTACAAAAGTTCTTTCAAATAATTAGGCAAAGCAAAACGTGCATTATGATATTCCTTGTTGTAGATTTTGCAAGTTGGAATAATTTCTGCTGCGCGTTCATCGTTATAGTATTCAAGAGGCTTTACATCAACTGAACAAAATGCCCAAGCCCAGTATCCACCAGGATATGTTGGAATATTTGAAGTATATGTTGCAACAGTTGGAAATACTTTTTTCAATTGAGTATACATTTTTTGTACAGATTCTTTTTGGGCAAAAGGCGATTCAGATTGAGCAACCATAATACCACCTTTTTTAAGTGAGTTTTTAACATTTGTGTAAAATTCATCTGTAAATAAACCTTCACCAGGTCCCATTGGGTCAGTTGAGTCAATCAAGATAATATCAAACTCATCTTTTTTGTCTTTAATATATTCAATTGCATCTTGAACAAGGATTTCAACTTTTGGATTATCCAGTTCACAAGCAATAGTTGGTAGATATTTTTTACAAGCATCAATCACCATACCGTCAATTTCACATAATACAGCGCGTTCAACAGTTTTATGTTTCAAAACTTCACGAATAGTACCGCCGTCACCACCACCAATTACCAAAACTGATTTTGGACAAGGGTGCTGCATCATTGGAATATGAGCAATCATTTCATGATAGTGGTATTCATCGCCCTCTGTTGTCATCATCAAATCATCAAGAGTCAAAACTCTGCCAAGTTGAGAATCAGATTCAAAAATTTCAACTTTCTGAAACTCAGAATTATCAGAGAACAAAACTTTTCCTGCTTTTATTGCAATACCATATCCGCCAGGAGTGATTTCGTGGTAATAACCATTTTCAATACCATTTTTCATTTTTTATTTAATCCTTTCACTTTATCAACAAAAATTGAGTAACATCATTTCAATGTTACTCAATTTTAGCATATCAAAAATAGTTTTCAAATTATGCGAAATAATTCTCGGTATTTGGTTTTTTGCCGTTTTCTACAGGACTATCCACAAATTCCGACGTGCTTTGAGTCAGTGGAGGTTCTGCTATTTTGTTTATTTCATCCGTCAATTTAGAAATAATTTGAGGGGCATTTTTTTGTAATTCTTCTCTGGTCAGTTCTCTATCTTGTTTAATAGTATCAATATCATTGAAACTTTTATCTATTAATTGCTCAATTTGAGCCCTGTTATTATCAGTGATTTCCACACCGCAATCTTTTAATTGGGCTAGTATAAATGACTTATATTCTGTTGTATCAAGAGTTTTGCTGCTGTTTTTATCGCTTTTCATCATTATATCTATGTCACTTGGTTTATTTGCCATTGCTGTCGCTCTTTCCAGAAGGACACCGTTTTTGTTACGAACTTCTAAACTGCCATCTTTTGCATAGGTAACATCCACATTATCACCTAATTGCTGTTGAATAGCTTGACGTTTAGCTTTCATTTCAGGAGTGATTTTTGCTGCGGTAACATCCACATTATTTAAATAAACATCAGAAATGCTTGATTTAAAGTTTGGAATTGAAACAGTATCATTTGGGAAAAAACCTTTCTTACCACTGGCTTTTCCACCAAATGTTCTTACGTTATCTTTGTTCATTTCCATAAATTGTTCTTTTGCATCATTTATTTGGTCAGAAGTCGGATTAGCAAAACCTTGTTCTTTTAAAGCATTTGTGACAATTTGAGTAATACTGTCACCTTTTTGAACAGTGTATGTTTGCGTTGCATCATATTCACCCGCGGAAATAGTTTTACCCTCGGAATTTTCATAATGCGTAACAGGGTTTTTGCTTCCACCTGAATATATCGAAACTTTTTTATTACCTTTGCTATCGTATTCAAAAGTTGTCGTTGTTTCTGTCGCCAATCCTTTATTCTCTGTTTTAGAAGATGGACGATTATTTTTCATATCGTCTTCTGAATTATATTTTGTTTCAATGGTCGTTGTTTTACCATTTTCGGAACTTCTACCGGATACAATAATACTGCTTGGTATTTGTGCACCATCTGCATATTCTCTCGCAATGGTGTTGCCGTTAGAATACTCGTATTTTGTGAGAATTTCTTTATTATCACGCAATTCCATTGAAGAAACAGTTTGTCCATCAGCATTTTTAGTTATGCTTTTGTTTCCATCAGGAGTAAATGTTGTAGTCAAACCGTCTTTAATGACAGCAGTTTTTTTACCTTTTGCATCATAAGATATGATTGTACCGTCTTTATCAATATCATCTCTAGAACCGTCTTTGTGTTGAATTGTTTGCGTACCATCAGATGAAACTATCGTTGAGGAGCCGTCATCATGATTTGTTTTGGTGTAAGAATAATCATGTTTCGAATCTACATTACTACGATAAATAGTTGTAGATTTATTTCCATTAATTTCAACATATTCCTTACCTTTGCCAACAGCCTGCTGGTCGGCAAGAGCTGATAGGGCACTGAAAGTATCTTTGCCAAAAGTTTTATTCATCTCTCGGTTAGAAATTTTATCATTACCGGCAGCTTTATTCATCCATAACTGCATTTGTTTGGCTTCATTTTGGTCAATGACACCGTTTTTGTCGTGGTCAAATCGTTCAAATATAGCTTTGTTCTTGTCGGTTTGCCTTAAACCTACAAGACCATTAAGGTCAATTGTTTTCTTTTGACCTTTTAGTTTTAAAATATTCTGATTCTGCGATTGGTTACCGCCAATGCCATCTACCATGTGGAACTCCATTTCTTTTTTTAAGTTATCGACTCCTTATGGTAAATTCTTTAAAGTTTTAAGATTTTCGTTTAACAAATCGTAATGATTACTTATTGCCCAAAATGTGGATATGAAGGTGGAAAACTTCCTGTCCGGCTTCTTTTCCCGTATTGATTTGTGTTTTATAAGATTTCAAACCGATTTTTTTTGTTACGTCTTTAACTGTTTGCAAAAGTTCCGCCATCAAATCTTTGTCCTCAAGTTCATTCAATGATGCAATATGTTTTTTCGGACACACCAACATGTGAATTGGAGCTTTTGGATTTATGTCATTGAATACAACTGCGTTTTCAGTTTCATATACAAACTCTGTCCCAAAGTCACCATTAATTATTTTGCAAAAAATACAATCTTCTGTCATAACTTTTTCTCCTTTTTACTTTATTGAAAAAATTCAAATATACACAGTAGCATAAATCAAGACTCTACTTCGTTTCACCTGCTATTCAAAATGACTGTTACGCGTCTTATCTGATTTTCTTAGCCAAAGACAAACCCGCAGGCAAAGGTAAAACTACATTTTCATAGTTTGGATTGGCATTGATATCATCTAAAAATGTTTGAACCTTTGTTGCGTGAGAAATCACATTGTCACAAGCAATATATCCACCAACTTTTAAATGAGGTTCAATTAAGTGAAAGAATTTGATATATTGAGCTTTGTTCGCATCTACAAACGCAAAATCAATTTCAAAATCTTCAGGTAAGTATTCCAAAATTGTTGCAGCATCCCCTTTTTTGGTTTCGATAATATCCGCAACACCACACTTTTCAAAATTCTCTTTGGCAATATCTAATCTTTTGTCATAAAATTCGATTGTTGTAAGTTTCCCGCCAGTTTTTTTCAAAGCTTTGCCAATCCAAATTCCGGAATAGCCATTGGATGTTCCAACTTCAACAACGCTTTTCGATTTTGAATCAACAATCAAATTATACAAAAATTCTGCTGTTGTTCGCGAAATATTCCAAAATTGTTTTTGAGTTTTTTCAAGGTCTTTTAAAACTTCTTGTGTCGTTTCATCAAATTTTTCTATCATTATTTTATCGTCTTTACTCTATTTGTAATAACTATTGCTCTAACAGGAACATCTAGCGGACTGGTTTTAACAATCTCTTTAATATCTGTATCTACAACAGAATACAATCCTGAAAGTGCATTTGTAATCATAATCAAATTATCACTGATTGGCGTAATATTTGTTGCAAAAGCATTTGTATTCAAATACAACTTATCCGTAATAACATCATCTTTTGTGTTCAAAACCTCAACAATATTATCTTGCGCCCCAAGTATAAATAATTCATCTTTGCGTGCATACATATCAACAGGCTTTTCGCAAACTTCTAATTCTGATAAAAATCCTAAAGTTTCATAATCAACAATAGCAATTCTGCTTTTTGTTCTGCTGATAATATAAATTTTACCGTTTGCATAAGCGATTTTAGAAACATTTGGGAAACTACCAATATTTTTTAACAGATAATTGTTATCCAATTCAATTGCCCAAATATCATTTGTATTTCTATCAACATAGAACATTTTTGTTCCATCTTCTGACAAAGTGAATTTTTCACACATACCGTTTACTTTTAGTTGCTTTTTCAATGTCATTGTTTCAAGGCTAAAAATATATATACTTGAATTTGAACCTGATGTAATATATGCAATTTTGTTAGGTGCATCTATGATAATTTGTTCAGGGCAAACATCAAAATTCACCTGTTTAATAACTTTTTCATCCATCAAAGAAATAATATTCATTGTCTTGTTATCAAAATAAGTTACAAGCAAAAACTCGTTATTGTAAGCTTTTATATCATTTATAACGTGTTCTTGCGCTAGGGAATATTCAGGAGTTTTAGTATTTGAATGGATTACTTGAATATTTTTATTCGCACCTGTTGAAATATAAAAAGTCTTACCGTTTAACGGTTCTACAGGTGTTGTAAATTTTCTACCTTTGTTTCTTGTATTATTAATTCTTAACCCTGTTTCTTGCGCAACAGAAACATCAACATTACCAATAATACCTTTTAAAGATTCAGGAATAACTAAACCTTTTGGAAGTAAAATATCTTGTGGCAATAATCCTGATTGAAGTTCTTGCGGAGGGTCAATCATATTGATTACTGTCTTTTTACCATTTGTATTGATGACTTTTAACAATGCAAAATTATTATTCAAAATAATCATATCAGGCTTTTGTTTCATTGTCATATTTCTAGGGTAGCTTGATTTGATTGTCAAATTAGCAATATCATCTGTTTTGGCAGGAAATATCGGCAAATACATTGTTTTATCAGGCAAAATTATCGCTCCATCAAAACGGAAGTTTGTTTGAGGAAAATCTTTGCTGACAAAATCTTGCACTTGTTTTGGGACTTCTGCACCAAATACGGTTGTACAAGTTAATATAAATAAACTTAGTGCTGCGAAAAGTTTGCGCATATTATTTAAATACTCCCTTAACTTTTCACATTATTGATTTTTGAGGTTTTTTACCACCATTAATTTCGTACAATCTCTGATATAAGCGTTTTTCTTCTTCACTCAATTTTGTAGGAATTTTAATTTTCACAATAACTATATGGTCACCTCGTTGAGATGGTTTTGTGATAATTGGAACACCTGCACCTTTGATTTTTACGATATTTTCATGTTGGATTCCTGCCGGTATTTGAACTTCTTTTTCTCCATCAAGAGTTTTTATTGTAACCACGTCGCCCATAACCGCCTGAGCTGGCGAAATCTCAAGTTCCGTAAATATATTGATACCATCACGTTTGAAATAGTTTGACGGTTCTACATGGATAACCACGAACAAATCACCATTTGGACCACCGTTTACACCGCAATCACCTTCACCTGAAACTCGGATTTTTGACATATTGTCAACCCCAGCAGGAATTTTTATTTCAATACGTTTTTCTTTATTCACCATTCCATTGCCGTGACAAGTTTTGCAAGGTTTATCAATAACTTGACCTGCACCTTCACAGTGAGGACAAGTTGTAATTTGTGCAAAATTTCCAAGAGGAGTTCTTGTAACTGTTTTTACTTGTCCTGTTCCACCACATTGCGGACAAGTTTTCTTTTCAGAACCTTTTTCAGCACCTGAACCATGACAATCAGGGCAAATTTCCAAATGGTCAAATTTAATTTCTTTATTTATGCCAAACGCTGCATCTTCAAATTTTAATTTTACATCATATCTTAAATCATCTCCACGTTGAGGAGCATTTGGATCAGGTCTGCCACCAAAACCGAATCCGCCAAAGCCTCCGAAGAAACTTTCAAATACGTCATTCAAATCTCCAAATCCACCTGCAAACGGTCCGTTTGTATCAAATCCTGCGTTTTTTAAACCATCTTCACCATATTGGTCATAAGTTGCACGTTTACTTTCATCCGAAAGTGTTTCGTAAGCTTTTCCAAGTTCTTTGAATTTTTCTTCTGCATCCGGTGCTTTATTTACATCTGGGTGTAACTGCCTAGCTTTCCTACGGAAAGCAACTTTTATTTCTTCTTTGGTTGCCTCTTTGGAGACCCCAAGTATTTCGTAGTAATCTGCCATATCCTCTTTTTCTATATCCTTCTACTCTTTTTATCTGTGCTATTCGGCAGTCGCAACATTAACAAGCGTTGGTCTCAAAACCTTGTCACCGACTTTGTAACCTTTTTGCAATTCAGTGATTACAGTATGTTCAGGGTGTTCGCTTGTTGGGGTTTGCATTACGGCCTCATGGAAGTTAGGGTCAAATTCTTCTCCGATTGCTTTAATTTCTTCCAAGCCTAATTTTGTAAGGACTTCACAAACTTGTTTGTGAACAAGGTTAAAGCTTTCTTTTACCTTTTCGCAGTCTTCAACATTTTCCAAGGCTTTTCTTCCGCGTTCAAAATTATCAAGAACAGCTAATAAATTTTTCAATGCGTTTTCTGTACCATATTTGATAAGACTTTCACGTTCTTGTTCTTGACGTTTTCTGTAATTGTCAAAATCGGCAGCAAGACGAATGTATTGCTGATTTAATTTATCATATTTTTCTTGAAGTTCACTATCTTGTTTTGTTTCCTCTGAAGTTTCTTCAGCATTTGCATCTTCTTGTTCAGCTTTTACTTCTTCTGTCTGTTTATTTTCTTCGTCTTTAACGATATCGTCGTTACTAAACGGATTTGAATTCTTATTTGTCATAAATATTCCCCTTCACAACATTATATACATATATTATAAGGTATCAATGCAATTTAACAAGGGAAATTTATTATTTTTTAATAATTGACTGTGCATGAATTCTGAATAAAACTCTGAGTTTTACAGTTTAGCATTTGGATATTTCCGTTTTTGTAGTAATATATACCATGTAAACACGGTTACAAAAGGAAAGGATTATTAAATGACAAAACTTTCACCACTACAAATTGAAAGATTAAAGTATCAACCAAAACTTCCTTCAAGCTTACAAAATGGTGTAAACTCTTTGGAAGTTGTTGAAGGTTCTGCAACAGAATCTGTTAGAGACCAAGAACAAATTAAAACATTATTTGCTAATACTTATGGCAAACCAACTGTTACATTCAAAGCTTCATCATCTTCTAAAGAATCAGAAGTAAGAAATGTTGGCGTTATCCTATCAGGTGGTCAAGCTCCTGGTGGACACAACGTTATTGCAGGTTTGTATGATGCATTAAAAAATGCAAATTCAGCTAACAAATTGTACGGTTTCTTAGGTGGTCCTTCTGGTATCATCGACGGAAAATATGTTGAATTTGATGATGAATTTATTAATGCCTACAGAAATACAGGTGGTTTCGATATCATCGGTTCTGGTAGAACAAAATTGGAAACAGAAGAACAATTCCAAAAATCTTTGGCTGTATGTAAAAAATTAAACATCTCTGCTGTTGTAATTATCGGTGGTGATGATTCTAATACAAATGCAGCATTATTAGCTGAATGGTTTGTAAAAAATAATGCAGGAATCCAAGTTATCGGTTGTCCAAAAACAATTGATGGCGACTTGAAAAACGACCAAATCGAAATTTCTTTCGGTTTCGATACTGCTACAAAAACTTACGCTGAACTTATCGGAAACATCGAAAGAGATGCTAATTCAGCTAAAAAATATTGGCACTTTGTAAAGATCATGGGTAGAAGTGCATCTCACGTTGCATTGGAAGCTGCATTACAAACTCAACCAAACATCACTTTGATTTCTGAAGAAGTTCAAGAAAAGAAAATGTCATTATCTTCAATCATTGATTACATGACAGATATCATTGTAAGACGTGCTGATATGGGTAAAAACTTCGGTATTGCAGTTATCCCTGAAGGTTTGATTGAATTTATTCCTGAAATGGGTTCAATGATTTCAAACTTGAACGATATTATGGCATCATTGGAAAATGATTCAGCTTTCGTTAATGCTACAACTATCAGAGAAAAATTTGATATCGTTGAAAACAGATTAGACGAAGAAAATGCTAAGGTTTACAAATCATTACCTGCTTTAATCAAAGGTCAATTGTTGGCTGACCGTGACCCACACGGCAATGTTCAAGTTTCAAAAATTGAAACTGAAAAATTGTTAATTGAAATGATTTCAACAAGATTGGATGAATTGAAAGAAGAAGGAAACTTCATCGGTAAATTCTCTGCACAATCTCATTTCTTTGGTTACGAAGGCAGATGCGCATTCCCATCTAACTTTGACGCTGATTACTGCTACTCATTAGGCTACAATGCATTTGCTTTGATTAGCTTTGGCAAAACAGGTTACTTATCATCAGTAAGAAACTTGACTGAATCTGCTGACAAATGGATTGCAGGTGGTATTCCTCTTACTATGATGATGAATATGGAAAAACGTCATGGTGAAATGAAACCGGTTATCCAAAAAGCATTGGTTAGACTTGATGGACCTGTATTCAAACAATTGCAAGACAACAGAGAAGACTGGGCAATGAATGACAGATACTTATTCCCAGGCGCAATCCAATACTTTGGACCAAGCTCTGTTTGTGATATCACAACAGTTACTTTGCAATTAGAAAGAAGCAGAGAATTAGCATCTGTATAGTCTGATTGACAAACCAATTTAAACGCGTCCGCAATTTAATGCGGACGCGTTTTATATGCATGATTATCATGGGACCTGTGTCAAGGTCTTTAATATTACAAATTTCGCATAAGACTAATATGTTTTATTTGAGATGCTGAAACAAGTTCAGGGTGACCAAAATCAAATGGAAAAACTCTAAATCTATACAGATTCAGGGTGTCATTAGACCTTTTTATAAGATAAAAATATTTATGTTAAACTTGAATTATGATTCTAAACTTTATATTATTACTAGTTCTTTGCAGTATTATAGTTTTTTATTACAAAAATAAGAAACAAAAAATTCTTGATAAATATGGTGTTCCTATCAACCTACTGTTTTTGTCTACTTATAATTTATCATTTAGAATAAGTGCAATTAACCCTACATTTATTGCAATATACGATAATAAACTTATAATAATTATTGGAAATGAAGAAATTTTAATTAATAAAGAAAATTTTATAAGTTTTAGTGAACCAACATTTATAAAGCCTTGTACAATAAAATTCAAAGTAAATTCAATATATAAATCTAGAGAAATACACTTTTCAATTATTAGTAAAAAACAAATATCAATAATAAAAAATACTTTGAGTAAATTTTAGCTATTTTAGATTCTTACTTCACATCCAAATTTTCAAGCTGTTTAATCTTGGTATTGATTTCGTTCATAAGGTTAATATTTTCAGTTTGGCGTGCATAGCGTTGAGCTTTATTCAACAATGTATAAGCCTTATTCAAGTTATTAAATTCCACCATAATATCAGCGGCAGCAAGATAATTTTGAGCTGTCTTTAGTGGAGAATCTGCATCTGTATAATTTTTTACCGCATTAGAATATGATTTGAGCGCCTTTTCAGGTTCTTCAAATTTCATATACGCATTACCTGTATTTGATGCTACAAACCCCTTAATATTGTGATTGTCAGTTTCTTGCGCAATATCATTTGCGACATCATAGTAATTGAATGCCTCTTTGTCATACATATCAGTATAAATATTGCCCAATTTAGTCAAAGAAGCAGATTGAGCAGGCAAATTCTCTGCCTCACCGGCATGAGAAACAGTGCTAAAATAGTGATCCATTGCAGGTGTAATTTGATTTACATCATCATAAATTTGAGCCATAGAATAATGCGCTTTAGTTTTTACATTTTCGTCTGTAGATAATTGAAGTGACTGATTGTAGCTCTTTAAAGCCTGCGCAATATAATCATGGTCATCATATATTTTTCCAACTTCATAATAAATTTTGCCTGAAGTTTCGGTATCATTTATTTCTAAAGCTCTATTTAGTGCTTGCTCGAAAGACTTGATAGCTTTTTCAGGGTCGTTTGCATAAGCGTATTTTTTCGCTTGAATAAACAACGATTTTAGCTGTTTATCTTGCGGAATTTTTGTTGACGATGTTTGTCCTGCAACAGAAATTGGAATTACGTTAGAATTTTCCTGAGTTACTTGTTGCGGAAACTCCTCAACTTGCGCAGTTTCCTGAAGTTCTTCTTGTCTTTTTGTTTGACTTGTTGAACCGTCAGGAAATTTTACTAAAAATCGTTCATTTACATTGCCTTCATCATATTTGAAATCAATGTTTTGTAAAAATAATGCATCAACCCAATTTTCTACAACTTTTGAATCTTTGTTTAATGTTTCTGAAATATAATTATCTAAAACAGTTGCAGCACTGTTTAGAGTTGTTTTGACAAGTTTTGGATTGGCTTTTCCGCTTTGAACTTGTTTTTGTACAACACCAAGATAGCCATCTACAATTTCATTCAAATCATCAGGTGTACCAATTGCAATCGCAGTATTTTTAAAATCTTTTAAAATCTGTGCAATGTTAATTTGATTATCAAGCTTGCCTGCCTGAGTTTGCTCAATACTTTTGGCTTGCGTCGTAGCGGTATTTTGTTGAGAATTTTGCGCAGAATTTATATTTACACTAGCATAACCGGTTTGTGCAGGCATGGAGAATTTTTGTTCATAAGCAGGAGTGTAAGTCGGAGCTTTTTGCTCAACATATTGTAAACCTTTACTCTTTGAATTTTGACCTGATTCTTGCTCGCGTTGTGCATTGGTGGCAGCAGATTTTTCATCCTCATCGCGTTTTTTTACACGATTTGGAAGGTCTTGTTTGACATAAGGTCTTTGATATATGTTATTAAGACTAAGTCCCATCTCTTATACACTGCCTCCAAGTCTGTATCTTACCACTATATTTCTATCACAATTGCAAGTTTTTGGGGTCATACTTTCGTATGATTTATGCCATGATATATTTAAGTCTTTTTTTGCTAATGTCAACCATGACATGCTTTGCTAAAATTTTATTAAATTTCATCTTTAACAAATGTAAATAATTTGACAAAATATCATGACAAACCAGTTTGATTAATTTATTATCAACATGTATTCGGAGGAAGAATGTTAAACGAAATGGTAGAAAACAAATCAAATTTTGACTTAACCTCAAAAAGCGCATTCTCCAGTGAGAGCGATACTTTCACATCTCGTTCGATTGCTGCATTACTTGCAAAAAATAATGTGCCTTCATCTCACAAGAGAATTGCTGACAACTATCTTATTATCAAAAAAGTTTTTAAATTTCAGGCATGTATGAGCCGAATTTCTAATGTAGAAAAATCTTTGTTGGAAAAATATGATTTTAACATTTTAGAATTTACAACAATGAAACAAATGTATAATGAATTGGGACTATTACAGAAGTGGTCTCTATCTGAGGATGCAAATCTTAGGGATGTTGCTGATAATATTTTACTTATCAGAGTTAAGGAATTGAAGTTTTTGGAAGCTAGCCGTTATGCTTCAATTTCCAACGAAATTTATAATGGCTACAAAGCTTTGGAACAATATTTAAAAGAAATAAGCAAGTTCCAAACTGTTCAAACTCTTAGAACTTTGAACTTTTAAATAATAACAATACATACGAATACACAAGAAAGCGGAAAATATATTTTCTGCTTTTTTGTTTGTTAAATTTATAAATATTTTGTAATTTTACTAACAAATTATATTTTTATGTGTTTTAATCATGTCAATCAGTACAATTTACAAAAAAGAAAAGGTTAGTGAAATGCAAGTAAACATGAATCCATCTGCATCATTTGGTATGGCAGTAAAAGTTGACCCAAGCGCTCAAAAAGTTATCAAAGCTCAAACTTCTGAATTATCAGAAAAAGCATATAATAATTTTTGGAATAATTTTAATGATATAGTTTCAAGACAAGAAGGAAATTCTGTAGATATTTTAATTAGAAGATGTAAACATAGAGACGCTTTAGCTGCTGAAGTTGTTGACCATAGTGACTCTCCAATGAAAAATACAGTATATTCTCAAAGTACATTATTCCCTAGCGGACTAAAATTTATGGAAAGAGCAGAGAAAAAAGCTAACAGAATTAATGATGTAAACGATCGTATCGGAAACTACAAACCTGCAACTAAAAATGACTATACTCCAGGAAAAATGGTTGAAGAAATAGATGTTGATGGCGAACATCTTGACCTTGATGCATAAATAAATTAAATATGATAAATAGTATTACCCCCTCAAATAATGCAATAACTTTTCAAGCCTGCTACAAAAGTAAATTTAGCAAGCAACTTGAAACTGCAATAAAAAATAATACTCCTGACCAAAAATTAATCGATGAATTTTCTAAAGTTTTTCAACAGAAGAAAAATTCTAAGTATAAAATTGGCGCAGGGAGAAATGGCGAAGTTTTTAGAATTGATGATTATTATGTGTTCAAAACTTATTTCAACGACCAACCAAAAATTGGAGAGGTAAAAATATCGCAACCAAGTATTTTCCAAACTTTAAAAACTTATTATGGCGGAATTGTTGCAAAATTTGGCAATATCGACATTATAAAAAATGTAAGTAATGATGCAAAAAAAATGCTTGAAATGGCAAGTTCAAAAAACAATGGCGAAGGTGCATATAAGTATTGCTTAGAAGAATTTTCGCAACTACCACAATCAGCAATAGATAATTTAGCAAAAGATTTCAAAAAGTTAAATGAAATCCATAGTTCAAGTCTAAACTATCGATTTGATACAAATAATCCAAATAATTTTATAAAAGTTGGAAAATCAATAAGAATTGTAGATGACATTGACTGGGTTCCTTGCAAAAATCCAAATGATTTTTTGAGTTTCATTAATCCGTTTATCCAACAAGGTGGAGATACAAATTTGAAAAAGCAATTATTGAAAAAATGTATTTTAGCGAGTGAAAAATATCAATTACCAATGGATGATGCATTCAAATACTTGAAATCTAAATTAGATGAAATATTTAAAAGTGTCGGCATAAAAGAAAACTTTGAAGATTTTTACCAAAAAATGACAAATTTGCGAAAAAATTACCCTAACCAGACCGAACGTATGAAGTTAGCACGTGAGTATATTAATTCATTATAAAGAATATTGAAAATTTTTATTCTTGAATTATACTAAAAGCGAAAAAGAGGTATTTATGAGTGTCCAAGCAATCAGCAGTGCAAATACACCCCAGAAACAAAGACCTATTAAAAAACATTTTAATACAGTTGAAATAACAGGTTATGGTGCACTCGGTACAGGAATTGCAAGCGGAATTGCCGGAGCAAAGAAAAAAATCAAATTGCACAGATATTTAGCTTACGTTTCAGTAGGACTTGCCATAGCACATACTGCAATTATTGAATGGAATCATCATAAATATAAAAAATCAAAATAACCCCCAAAAAGGAGAAGAATATGAGCGTTTACGAAGCCGGAATGATGGTATGTTTTGGAATTAGCTGGCCAGTTGCAGCATTAAAAACTTATCAATGCAAATGTGTACATGGAAAAAGTATTCATTTTTCAATGTTAATTTTACTTGGTTATGTTTGCGGAATTGCACATAAAGTTTTAGATAATATGGACTGGGTTTTCTGGTTATATATTATGAATACGGCATTTTTACTACTGGATATGGCATTGTATTGGCGATACAAAGACAATAAAGCACCTGTCACAGATGAAAAAAATGAAGTCGATATCAATGAAGAAGTTGAAATAGACTAATCTTCATCCTTTTGAGATTTTGAAGGAATTAGCGCTACAATTGCAGGTAAGATAAACAGTGTCAAAATTAAAAGCGCAAAAAATGTAACTATTGAAACTTGTGGATCTTTTATTGACTGACAAACTGAAACTCCTTCAACATCAAAAGTCAAAAAAGCACCTAACAACCAAGCCCAAATCATATTTTTAGAAATAGCAAAAATTCTTTTTTTGAAATTAAATACGATTAATATTTTTATCAACACAAGTGGAATAATGAACACAAAAGGGTTTAGAGCATATTTATAAACAAATACAAATAAAGCTATTCCGCCTATAATATAAATTGCAGTCAGCAAAATATAATACAAAAGAAAAAAACTCTGGCTAATTGAACCTTTTGGACTAAAAATATTATTATTCATATATATTCCTCTTTTGAAGAAATTATAGCATAAATTACACACTTGGGCAAAATCTGAACAAAAAAAGACGGATACATAAGTAATCCGCCTTTTTAAATTTTTTGCAAAGTCAAAAACTATACTAATTTAACAGTAATTGATTTTGGTTTTTGAGTGTAAGAAATTTTATCTTCACGAGATAACCATCCTAGACCCATGTAAGTGAAATTATCATCCAAATCCATATCTTTTCTCAATTTGTTGATTGTAACTTCACCCTTGTCTGACAAATAGTGGTAAATTTTACCAGCTGATTCAATAATTTGAGTTTGCATTTCTTTTTGTTCTTTTTTGCTAGATGTGAACATTTTGTATCCTCCTTTTATCACAAAATTATAATACTACTATTTTAAAATTAATGAAACTGTAATTTCTAGAATAATGCTAAAACGTTGTTTTTATAAGGTTTTACGCTCTTAACATTTCTAAATCTTTTATAAT
>OBLI01002594.1_pt1 | contig 15039 bp, 23 predicted proteins | sample 1519701 | NCBI WGS metagenome assembly OBLI01 (sample SAMEA3663005, study PRJEB22513) | pig gut metagenome | biome: pig gut; feature: pig-associated habitat; material: faeces | place: France | collected 2012 | reverse complement strand
AGTCTGCGCCTCCTCCCTCCCCCAAGCCTGTTCGGCACAAGTACGGTGCCTACAAAAATGTTCTTCTCTCTGACGAGGACTATACCAAGCTGCAAGCTGAGTTCCCTCTTGACTGGTCTGAGCGCATCGAGCGGCTGAGCGAGTACATCGCCAGTACCGGCAAGAGCTATAAAAACCACCTTGCTACCATCAGAAGCTGGGCAAGGAAGGATAAACCGAAATCAAGTGGCAATGTCTTCAAAGACATGCTGGAGGAGGAAATGTATGGATAGAACGGAGACTATGAAGATCCTGTCCGTATTACGAGGTGCCTATCCTGCCTTCTACCGGGACACATCCCGGCAGGAGGCGGAGGCCATCGTGAATTTATGGGCGGCAATGTTTGCAGACGAGGATTACGAGCTGGTTGGCGCAGCGGTGAAGTCGCTGATCGTTGCAGACACAAAGGGCTTCCCTCCTGTAATCGGACAGGTGAAGGAATATATCAGAAAGTTGACAGCTCCGCAGGAGATGACGGAGAGCGAGGCGTGGGCGCTGGTGAGCAAGGCTATCCGCAATGGCATCTGGGGCGCCAAGAAGGAGTTTGAAGCGCTCCCTCCTCAGATCCAGCGCATTGTTGGTAGTCCTCAGCAGCTCACAGACTGGGCGCAGATGGATAGTGACTCTGTGCATAGTGTGGTGGCAAGCAATTTCCAGCGATCCTTCCGAGCGAAAGCAAAGGCGGACAAGGAATACGCTGCGCTGCCGTCCGATGTGAGGGCGGCCATCGGAGGGATGGCTGACAGAATGAGACTGGAGGCAGGAGATGAAGAGCGGAATCAATCAGATTGGTGAGGCGCGGCTGTGCGTGAGCTGCCAGACAGCGATGGCGCCGGAGTATGTGATGCGCTGCATGGGAAATCAGCGGCAGGATCTGTGTGACCGCTGTGGCAAGGTACGGCCTGTAACGATGGCTTTTAAATATACCATGAAGGGCAAGGTCAAGGAAAGGAAGGGTCTGCTGTGAGCAAGAAGAGAGTCAATCCTCGCAGAATCCCTATGACGGCGGATAAGGCGCGGCAACAGGGGCAGAAGCAGGGGCTGGATGTAGCGATGTCCATCATATTCTTTGCCTTGGTGAACAGCGATATCATCGACAAGGACAAGCTGCCGAAGCTCTGGGAGGATGTCAACTATGTCTCCGATAGCATTGTCAAGGGGTACATAAACGCGGCTGACTTGAAGCGCACACTCCGTGAGGAGTGGGATATCCACATCTGAGGTGAGGCTATGGCTTTAGAAGGTGAAATGGTGGATGCCGCTCCCACATCCGCCGAAAGGAGAATGATTATGGCTAAATACATAGATCGAGAGGCTCTTGTCGAGTGGCTGAAACGCATCCCACTCAAAGATTTATCCGATGGGCGCGGACTTTGTCGAGTAATCTTTGAGGATGATTTCAAAAGAGCGATAAAGAAAATACCAAAAGGCATTATTGTCGATGTTGCCCAGGTGCGGTGCCGGGAGTGCAAGCAAGGGGAAATATATGACCCAGATTTTCCAGACCAATATTACTGTCATGCAGGATGCGGATGGAGCAAAGGAGATTTTTACTGTGCCTACGGAGAACGAAAGGAAGGATAAGCATGAGAATTACACTTGACATTCCTGATGGTATTATTTGCGGATTTTTCAACTGCATCGAACACACAAACGCAGGGTTGCAGATTGTATCATATCAACTTTCCAGTGATGATTTTACGGATGGTAATACCGTAAAACTTCCGCGAGAACGGAAAGAAGGTGCTGACTGATGGACTGCTTCAATCATTCATGCCCGGTCCGAGTAAACGAAACCAGCAACGCAAACAAATGCGAGTGTGTAGCTTGCCAAAACAGAAGCAATAGTGACTTTATCATTACAAGCAACCGGACATTGACCGATGATGAACTGGCAATGCTGACAGCACTGAGAAGCGGATACGAGAACTCAAGATGATGACAAGATAATGCGCGGCTAACAGACGCCAACAGATAAGTCCAATTTAGGAGGAAAATGAAATGAAATTTACTCTTGATAGTGGCGCGTTTGCACCAACGAGAGCGCATAAAACCGATGCCGGTCTTGATTTAAGAAGTCCGATTTGCATAGAAGTACCAGCAAATGGTTCTGCTGTGATTGATACAGGAATTCATGTTGAACTTCCGAACGGTACGGTCGGATTTTTGAAAAGCAAAAGCGGATTGAATGTAAAGCATGACATCACATCAGAGGGTGTCATAGATGTTGGCTTTACTGGAAGCATTAAGGCAAAGCTGTACAACCACGGTACAAAGCCATATCAAGTTTTGCGAGGCGACAAAATTACGCAACTTGTTGTCTTTGATTGCCGTTTTCCTGATGTAGAGATCGTCGACGAACTTGAAACCACTGATCGCGGCGAAAATGGTTTCGGATCAACTGGGAGGTAACTATGGCAAAGCAACATTTAAGTCGAGATGAAAAGAGGAAATTTCTATGAATGACAAAACAGTATCCGTTCTCCTTGGCTCCGCGCTCGGCATTATTATTGCCGTTGGAATCGTATTTGTTGTAAATACTTGTGAGCATATAGAGGATGAAAAGACACCCATTGAACAGGAAACTGCAGACAATCGCATTTTAACGCCAGTACAAGAAAGTTTCGAGCCAGGCAGGTATGATATAACCCAGGAAGATAAAATCGCGTTAGAACGAATTGTAGAGGGCGAAGCAGGCGGGGAATCGTTTGAGGGTAAATGCTGGGTAGCCACCTGCCTGCGGAACGCGATGGAGTCAGAGTGTCATACCAGTATTCCGGATGGAAAGAAAACGTAAGTGAAGAAACTGAGAGAGCGGTTGCGGAAGTGTTTGAACGTGGAAACAAGACGCACGATTCTGTACTGTGGTTTTACGCGCCTAAATGGTGCAACAGCGAATGGCATGAAAGCCAGAGGTTTGTAGCGGAGATAGGCGGGCATAGATTTTTTGCACCGAAAGGAGAAACATGATGAAAAGCCCTTGCGTTAAAGATTGCCAAGACAGGATGCCGTGCGGCGTTTGCAGAAAAACGTGTGATAGGTTTTTGGAGTACGAATCCGAACGGCTGAAAGAAAAGAAAATGGATGTTGGAACAATTACGATTGCAAGAAAGGCGATCTGTAGAAAGAGCTTTAGAAGCGAAAAGAGAAACAGGAGGCACGTTCGGTGAAACGAAGACTTACACTGCGCGATGAAACAGGGAGAGCTATTCTTAACTGCTACGCCTGCAAAACGGAAAGGCGCATGATTTGTGACTATTTTTCTTGCCAACAAAGGCTTATAGACAGATTGGCCGATTTTGAAGACGCAGAAAGTCGGGAGGGAAAGAGAGTGGAAGTGAAAGACGGGAAAATCGTTTGTTAGACTGGCTCCAACAGCCAGCGGAGGGAGAATGACGATGAAGACGAATAAGCATCCGTGTGGGCCGAGCTGCCCCAATAGAACGCCTACCTGCCACAGGGAGTGCGAGGCATTCCGACAGTACGACGAGCAGAGACTGGCTGCAAGTGCGGAGAGGAAAGGTACATACAACCGACACAGCGCCAACACCATTGGAGGGGAACGGCGCTATGTGAACAACATGCTGTGGCGATTAAAGAAGAGCCGCGGAGCGATCAGTTAACGGAGGTGATATAGATGGCTGTTGTGATGGAGAACAACTGTGTGGACTGCCCTGCTGAAATGGGGTGCTTGGGTGACGCTTGCCCCAATAGACAGAGAGAGGTACACTACTGTGACAAATGCGATGAGCAGATGGATCTGGACGAGATCTACGAGGTAGACGGCTACGAGCTGTGTCTGGACTGCTTGAAAGAGCGGTTCAAGAGAAGCTGGTGAGGAGGCGGTGGCAATGAAGGGCGGATATATGTCGGTAGAAGTTCTCTGTCCCTTCTATCGCCGCGAGGAGAAGCAGAAGGTGCTATGTGAGGGTGTCGAGGACGGCATGGGGACTCACCTAACATTCGAGACACCGGAATGGAAGCGGCTTTACAAGGACAGGTACTGCTGCAACAACTACAAGACCTGCAGGGTCTATAAAATGCTGGAGGAGAAGTATGAGTAAATACAACAGCAGGCCCGCTGTGACAATGGATGGCATTAAGCATGCGAGCGGAAGAGAGGCGCTGCGGTGGACTCATTTAAACCTGTTGCAAAGGGCTGGGGTTATCAGCGACTTGCAGCGTCAGGTCCCATTTGAACTGATACCTGCACAGTGGGAGTCGTATGAGCGGTACGGCAAGAAGGGCAAGCGTTTGAAGGACGGCAAGCGATGCGTAGAGAGGTCTGTTGTGTATGTGGCTGACTTCGTATATATGCATGACGGCAAGCAAGTGGTAGAAGACGCTAAGGGCGTTCGGACTGCTGACTATGTCATCAAGCGCAAGCTGATGCTGTACCTGAAGGGTATCAAGATATTGGAGACATGACCTTGAATGGTAGGTGCGGATGTGCTATCATACAGGTATATTAGCGGGAGGCCAAGAGCCTCCAGAAAGGAGCAGCTATGCAGGTGGTAGAGTTTGTGGCGCAGTGCGAGTTTGGCAGAGGTGACTACGGAGAGACTGTTGTGAGCGTAGGGCTGACTGATGAGGAGGCTGCGAGACTGCGTAGGATGGCGACTGGGCTATTCTGGGAGATGCGCTTCGAGAGCTGCGTGGATGTCAAGGATATCTACGACAAGGTGTACGCTAAAGCTGTTGACCAGATCACCGGCGAGCTGCTGGAGTATGATGAGCGCGTAAAAGAGGCTGTAGAGGAAGGCGACAAGGTTGACGCTGTCTACGGCATCACGATAGACTGGCCAGAGGAATATAAGCCAGAAGAAGATGAATAATAAGGACCAAGGGAGGGCTTCGGCCCTCTCTTTTTTTGCGCATTTTAGGGGGGGTTCGGTGTAAAGGGGGTGTCATTGTATCATAGAACTATCAAGCAAGGAGGGAGGCTTATGGCGGCTGATTGGGCAAAGATCAAAACAGAATATGTGACAAACCCAGACGCAAGCTACCGTGAGCTTTCGCAGAAATACGGCGTTCACTACACCAACATCGCCAAGAGAGCGAAGAAGGAAGGCTGGCAACAGCAGCGCCAACAGCATATCAACACTGTGCAAACAAAAGCGCAACACGCTGTTGAACGCAAGCAGGTAGACAGAGCATCCAGACTTGACGATGCGGCAGACTTGCTGCTGGACAAGGTGATGGAGTTCATGGCGATGACCGAGGACATGCCGGTAACTACACAGAGCATGAAGCACATCTCCGGTGTATTGAGGGACATCAAGGAGATTAAGGGCATCAAGGGCGATGCTGACCTAAGAGAGCAGGAGGCACGCATCGCTAAGCTGCTCAAAGAGGCTGAGCGTGAGGATAGCGGCCCCAACAAGGTGGTCATCCAGATAGAGGGTGGTGAGGACACATGGAGCAAGTGAGCATCACCATCCCAGAGCCCAATGACAAGCAGAAGCTCTTTCTTGCAGACCAGCATCGCCATGTGGCCTATGGTGGAGCCAGAGGTGGCGGCAAGAGCTGGGCTGTGCGCGTCAAAGCCTTTCTGCTGAGTATGCGCTGGCCGGGCATCAAGATCCTGATCGTGCGTAGGACATACAGAGAGCTTATCAACAACCACATCGTGCCTCTGCAGGCTATGATTCCTCGTGAGGTGGCGCGATATAACAAGACGGACAAGGTGTTCACCTTCTCCAATGGCAGCACCATCTGGTTTGGCTACTGTGCCAACGACAGCGATTTGGACCAGTATCAGGGCGCTGAGTATGATGTCATCTTCATAGATGAGGCTACGCAGCTCAAGGAAGAGTGGATCAAGAAGATCAACCTTGCTGTGCGTCAGCCCAACGGACTGCCCAAGAGAACCTACTACACCTGCAACCCCGGCGGCGTGAGTCACAACTACATCAAGCGTCTGTTCATCACAAGGCAGTATGAGGATAAAGAGATCCCCGAGAACTACAGCTTCACACAGGCTCTGGTGCAGGACAACAAGGCAATGATGGAGACCAACCCGGAGTATGTGGCCGAATTGGAGGCACTTCCTCCAAAGCTGCGTGAGGCGTGGCTCCATGGTAGCTGGGATATCTTCGAGGGTCAGTTCTTTGAGGACTTTGTGGATAGACCTGAGCATTACAAGGACAGAACCTTCACCCATGTCATTGATCCCTTTGAGATCCCTGACAACTGGAAGATCTACCGCAGCTTCGACTGGGGCTATGCAAAGCCCTTCTCCTGCGGCTGGTGGGCTATCGATACCGATGGTGTTGCCTACCGCATACTGGAGCTGTATGGCTGCACCCAGACTCCCAATGAAGGTGTGAAGTGGACACCGGACAAGGTGTTCAGCGAGATCCACCGCATTGAGACAGAACATAGATGGCTGAAGGATAAGAAGATCATCGGTGTGGCAGACCCTGCTATCTGGGATGCTGAGACCGGTGAGTCTATAGCAGAGGTGGCAGCACGCCACTATGTGCATTTCTCGCCCGGCGACAACAAGAGACTTCCGGGATGGCTGCAGGTGCATTACAGACTGGCCTTCGATGAGAATGGCTTCCCTATGATGTACATCTTCAGCAACTGTAAGGCATTTATCAGAACCATCCCCATGCTGCTCTACGATGAGCATAGGGTGGAGGATCTGGACACTGATGGTGAGGACCATGTGGCCGACGAGAGCCGGTATTTCTGTATGAGCAGGCCTATCAAGCCGCGTATGGCGCCGGCGACTGATGAATATGCAACTAACCCGATGAACCTCTTCCTCGATATTCCCAAGGCAGATGTGATGAGCGCTACCAAGAGACCGAGGATGGAGATTATAGGAGGAGAGTAATGGCAGAGATTAAGAAACCTGAAGAGCGGAAGCCTCAGACGCTGGACGAGATGCAGATGCATCGTCAGTCAGCGCCCCGCCCTGAAGCGCAGGATGAGGCACAGCGAATGATGGCTATGCGGCAGGGCAGTCTCCCCTCCCCTGCAGTTGCTGGTGTACAGGACGGCTTCAGCACTCTGGCCGCTCGTATTGGCGTGGAGCAGATCCGCGAGGCCAACAACACGCTGCAGAAGTACAAGCAGGGAAAGGCCAATCTGGAGCAGCGCATCATTGACAATGAGCAGTGGTACAAGCTCCGGCACTGGGAGTGCATGAGAGACAAGAAGCAGCAGGTGCAGCCCACCAGCGCATGGCTCTTCAACTCTCTGGCCAATAAGCATGCTGACGCTATGGACAACTTCCCTTCCCCCAACATCCTGCCCCGTGAGGAGGGTGACAAGGGCGAGGCGGAGATGCTCAGCTCCATTATCCCTGTGATCCTTGAGCAGAACGATTTCGAGGAGACCTACGACAATGTACAGGACTATCGCCTGAAGTCCGGCACCGGTGTATACGGAATCTTCTGGGACAACGAGAAGATGAACGGACTGGGCGACATCTCCATCCTGAAGGCTGACCTTATCAACCTGTTCTGGGAGCCGGGTATCACTGATATCCAGAGATCCCGACACCTGTTCCATGTGGAACTGGCTGACAATGACCTGCTGGAGCAGGAGTACCCCCAGCTTCGCGGAAAGCTCAGTTCCTCCAGCATCGACCTGAGCAAGTATGTCTACGATGACACGGTGGACACCTCCACCAAGAGCGCTGTGGTGGACTGGTACTACAAGAAGCGGCAAAACGGCAGAAATGTCCTGCACTACTGCAAGTATGTCAACGATGTGGTGCTGTTCGCTACAGAGAACGACCCTGAGATGGCAGAGCGTGGCTGGTATGACCACGGCCAGTATCCCTTCGTCTTTGACCCTCTGTTCAGCATGGAAGGCACGCCCTGTGGCTTTGGCTACATCGATGTGGGTAAGGACACGCAGGCATACATCGACAGAGCGAATCAGGCTATCATGCAGAACATGCTGGCCAACGCTAAGCCCCGTCACTTCATCCGCAGCGACGGCAGTGTGAATGAGGCAGAGTACGCTGATACCACCAAGGACTTCATCCATGTGGATGGCTCGCTGGGTCAGGACTCTATCCTACCTGTACAGGGCAAGCCCCTGAACAATGTCTACATCGAGGTGCTGCACGACAAGATCGACGAGCTGAAGGAGACAACGGGTAACCGAGACATCTCCACCGGCGGCACAACCTCCGGCGTGACGGCTGCCTCTGCCATCGCAGCTATGCAGGAGGCAGGCAGCAAGCTCTCCAGAGACAGCAACAAGGCTTCCTACAGAGCATTCCGCAAGGTAGTTCTGATGGTGATTGAGTTGATTCGCCAGTTCTATGACCTGCCCAGATGCTTCCGCATTATTGGTGAGAACGGCACCGCTCGATTCGTGGAGTATTCCAACGCCAACCTCCAGCCCCAGATGCAGGGCATTGAGATGGGCGTGGACATGGGATACCGTCTGCCTCTCTTCGATGTAGAGATCACAGCGCAGAAGGCAAGCCCTTACTCCAAGATGAGTCAGAACGAGCTGGCGCTGCAGTTCTTCGGCGCAGGCTTCTTCAATCCCCAGATGTCTGATCAGGCACTGGCGTGCTTGGAGATGATGGACTTTGACCGCAAGCAGGGCATCATGCAGCGCATCGCACAGAACGGCATGATGTACAAGGCCGCAATGATGATGATGCAGCAGCAGATGGCACCTGGCGTTGCCGGTGGCACTGAGGAGTCTGCCGAGGAGACTGTGGAAAAGACTGAAGCGCTGGGTGGCGACGGCGTCGGAGAGGCTGCTAACACTAAGAAGGCCAGACAGCGTGTGGCTGACTCTACGAGTCCCACCTAAGGAGGCTGCATATGATTCAAGCAGCATTTTACACCGACAAGAGCAGCGGGAGCATCTCCATGAAGCTCTCTGGCCACGCAGGAGCGGCGAATAAGGGACAGGACATCATCTGTTCCGCCGCCTCCATGCTGGCGTATACAGTGGCGCAGACGGCGCAGTACATGTATGCAGAAGGCGGTCTGCGCAAGAAGCCTCGCATCGATATCGCAGACGGCAATGCCACCATCGTGGTGAAGCCTAAGGATGACAGCTATGCTGAGGCACTGCACACCTTCTTCGTGGCGCAGGTAGGGTTCTCCCTGCTGGCCCACAACTATCCACAGTTCGTGGAGCTTAAATCATTTGATCTGGCTCAAGAGAGCCATTGACAAAGGACTCGTCCACCTGACGGACAGACACGGACTTGCCCTCCTGACGGGCTGAAAGGAGCAATCCTATGATGAACAACGATATCCTGAAGCTCGATCTCCAGGTCCTCGCTGAGGGCGGCGGAGATGGTGGCACCGGAGCAGAGGGAGCAACGGGCGTAACAGGGGTGGACGCCGCACCTCAGACTAAGGGCGCTAAAAACCCTCTGGCCGATGTCCAGTATGGCATTATGACCGAGGGCGCACCTGCCGCCGAGGTGCAGGACGCAGCGACACCTGACCGGAATGCAGAGTTCGAGAAGCTCATCCGCGGTGAGTACAAGGATCTGTATAACCAGAGGGTGCAGGACACCATTCAGAAGCGACTGAAGAGTACGCAGGAGACGGTTGACAAGTTCAACGCCATGTCTCCTATGCTGGACATGCTGTCTCGTAAGTACGGCGTAGACGCCTCCGACATCGATGGGCTGAGTAAAGCTATTGAGGAGGATGACGCATACTACGAGGACGAAGCCATGGAGAAGGGCATCAGCGTCCAGCAGCTCAAAGAGATCCGCAAGATGGAGCGAGAGAATGCCGAGCTGAAGCGGCAGATGAATGAGAAGGCCACGCAGGAGAACGCAGCCAAGCTGTACGCCGCGTGGATGGATCAGGCACAGCAGGCTAAGGCCGTATATCCCTCCTTCAATCTCGAAGCGGAGATGCAGAACCCCCAGTTCGTCAACCTACTGCGCAGCAATGTGGATGTGCGCACCGCCTTTGAGGTGCTGCACAAAGACGAGATACTCCCTGCCGCCATGCAGTACACTGCCAAGACAGTGGAGCAGAAGCTCGCCAAGAAGATCGCTGCCGGTGGCGCAAGACCTGTCGAGAATGGTATTTCCTCACAGAGCGCTGCGAGAGTCAAGAGCGATGTGTCACAGCTCTCCAAGGCGGATAGAGACGAGATCATCCGCCGCGTACAACGAGGAGAGAAGATCAGCTTCGGTTAAGCTGACCGCTATCTCCTCATCCGCTTACGATGAAAGGAGATAATACTATGTTCGATATCATGATGATCAACCTGCAGGTGTTTGCCAACGTGGTGCAGACCACTCTGCTGTCTGGCCTGTCCGCAGAAAACAAGACCTTCTACGACATGACCCTGCTGGATGAGGCACAGGCAGCTCTGGTTCACGACCAGTTCGCCCAGAAGCGCCCCATCCCCAAGAACGGTGGCAAGACCATCGAGTTCCGTAAGTTCGCCTCTCTGCCCAAGGCTACCACTCCTCTGACTGAAGGCGTGACCCCTGACGGCAAGAGCCTGAATGTAACCGCCATCACCGCCACTGTGGCGCAGTACGGCGACTACATCACCCAGTCCGATGTTCTGGAGCTGACCTCCATCGACAACACCATCGTGGAGGCCACCAAGATTCTGGGACGTCAGGCTGGTCTGACTCTGGACACCGTGACCCGCAATGTCCTGCAGTCCGGCACCAATGTTACCTACTGCCCAAAGTCTAACGGCGACGAGGTAACTTCCCGTACTGGTCTGGATGCCACCTGCCAGCTCACCGTTAAGGTCGTGCAGCAGGTCGTGGCCAAGCTGAAGGGCCAGAACGCACCCACCATCAACGGCAAGTATGTGGGCATCATCCACCCCTATGTCGCGTATTCCCTGATGCGTGACCCTGAGTGGATCGACGCTCACAAGTACGCTCAGCCCGACAACCTGTTCACCGGTGAGATCGGTGAGATCGCTGGCGTGCGCTTCGTGGAGACCACTGAAGCCAAGGTCTATGACGGCGGCGTGTTCGGTACTCTGATCATGGGTGCCAACGCTTACGGCGTTACCGAGATCACCGGCGGTGGCCTGCAGACCATCATCAAGCAGAAGGGTTCTGCCGGTACCGCAGATCCTCTGGACCAGCGCTCCAGCATCGGCTGGAAGGCCATCAAGACTGCTGAGCTGCTGATCCCCAACTATCTGGTGCGTGTTGAGAGCAAGGTCGCTGACTTCGCTGACACCGCCGCCAACTAATCACTTGGGGGAGGGGTAACTCCCTCCCCCTGTGCCATTAAGGAGGAATTTACAATGGCTGAATCTACTACCAAGAAGACCGCTACCGCCGGTGAGAAGATGGTGACCATCAAATTGCCACGCGAGCGCAAGGATCAGGACGATGTCTTCGTCAGCGTGAACATGCGCACTTGGCAGATCAAGCGCGGCGTAGCTGTGGAAGTCCCTGAGTGCGTGGCTGAGGTGCTGCAGCATCAGGAAGAGATGTTCTCGACCATCGTTGACTTCGAGGACGCACACGCAAAGTAAAAGGAATGGGGGGCTGCACGCTCCCCATTTGTTGAATGGAGGGATACACGATGACCATTATTGAGGCCATCAATAGGATCGATGAGCTGAAGCCCAACAGCTACACCTATCTCGACAAGATCGGTTGGCTCAGCAAGCTGGACGGCGCCATCAAGAAGAATATCATCGACACCCACGAGGATGGCGAGGATATCAACTTCACAGGCTACAACAACGATACTCCAGATGACACGGAGCTGCTGGTCAAGGCTCCCTACGACGAGATCTATCTGTACTGGCTGGAGTCCCGCATCGACTATCACAATGGCGAGTATGGCCGGTATAACAACACGGTCACGACCTATAATGCGGCATACTCCGCATTCGAGCGCTTCTACAACAGAGCGCATATGCCTAAGGGCAACAAGTTCAATTTCTTTTAAGGGGGGGTGAACGGCATGCAATATCCTACGCTGACCGAGCAGGCGACCACGAGACAGATTATCGATGTCTTCGGTGGCTACAACCACAATCTGCGGATAGGTGACGGTGAATTTTACGACGAAAGGAACCTGTGCAGCGATGACTACCCGCTGTTGACCACCCGCAGGCAGCGCGGAGTGTACGCATCACCGACAAATCCACAAGGCATGATTGCCAAGGATGCATTGTGCTATGTGGACGGCAGCGCATTTGTTATCAATGAAAAACGGATTGAAATGAACCTGTCCACGGCGGCGGAGGACTGCCCTAAAAGTCTGGTTTCTATGGGGGCCTATGTCATCATCCTGCCGGATAAAAAATACATCAACACGGCGGAAGTCAGCGACCGAGGCAGCATGGAGGCAACCTACACCTCCACGGGAGATGTAACCTTCAGTCTTTGCACTGCGGACGGAGGCAGCTATGGGGACGTTATCACATCGGCCGCAGCACCGGAAAACCCCGCCAACGGGGCTTACTGGCTGGACGTGTCGGGAGAGCAGCACGCCCTGAAGGTCTACAGCTCCGCCACGGGCGTTTGGTCGACGGTGGCCACCACCTATGTGAAGATCTCCGCCACGGGCATCGGGGCGCAGTTTGGGCAGTATGACGGGGTGCAGCTCTCCGGCATTGTAAAAAACGGCGTGAAGGATCTCAATGGCTCGGCCATCGTGTGGGCTAAGGGTGACGACTACATCGTGGTGGTGGGCATACTGGACGCTTCTGTCACCCAGACGGCGGCAGACGGCGCCGTGAAGGTAGAGCGAAGCGTACCGGATATGGATTTTGTTATTGAGAGCGGAAATCGACTCTGGGGCTGCAAATACGGCTATGCGGACGGCAAGACGGTGAACGAGATTTACGCCAGCAAGCTGGGGGATTTCAAAAACTGGAATTGCTTCATGGGCATATCCACAGACAGCTACGCAGCATCCTGCGGAACCGACGGACAGTGGACCGGTGCTATCACGCACTTGGGCTATCCGCTATTCTTCAAAGAAAACTGCCTGCACAAGGTATACGGAACATTTCCCAGCAATTTCCAAATCCAAACCACCACCTGCCGAGGCGTGCAGAAGGGCAGCGGAGGCAGCATGGCCATAGTGAATGAGGTGCTGTATTACAAGAGCAGGGGCGGCGTGTGCGCCTATGATGGTAGTCTGCCGACGGAAATCTCCGCAGCGTTCGGGGACGAATTCTATTCGGACGCCGTGGGTGGCGGACACGGGAGCAAGTATTACATCTCCATGAAAGACTCCGGCGGGACATGGCACCTGTTTGTGTATGACACACGGCTGGGGGTATGGCACAGGGAGGACACAACCCACGCAGAGGCGTGGTGCTCCTGCAGAGATGAGATGTACTACATCGACGCTGCAGACAAAAAGATCCGCACGGTGCTGGGCAGCGGGACGAAGGACACAAGTCCTATTTCATGGATGGCAGAGACGGGGACCATTATGGCCCTGACTACCAGCAGCAACTACCCGGAGCGGATTTCGAACAAAAAATTTGTTGGTCGAATGCTTATTCGAATGTCGCTGGATGCAGGCGCGACCATGCAGGTGTATATTCAGTACGATTCCTCCGGGGTATGGGAAAAATTGTGGGACATGACCGGGAAGAATCTGCGCACATTCTCGTTCCCTGTGCGGCCGCACCGGTGCGACCACTTCCGGCTGAAGCTGGAGGGCACCGGCGGGGCGAAGATCTACAGCATTACCAAAACTCTGGAGCAGGGGAGTGATGAAATGTGACTGACATTCGGCTGCCGAATATATCGGCAAGTGCGGATGCATCCACGCAAATGGCGCAGATGCGCAGCTATCTGTACCAGATGGTGGAGCAGCTAAACTGGGCGCTTTCTGCGCTGGACTCCGGAGGCACGGCGAGCCTGCCGGTGCAGACGGCGAGCCTGCCGGTGAAGACAGTGGGGCAGGCTGCGCCGGCCACGAGTGACGAAACAGATCAGCGGATGGCTAACCTAAGGGATCTCATCATAAAGTCCGCAGAATCGGTGCAGACGGAACTGGATGAAATCAAGAAGGATTACAAATCCATTGCATCCGTTACGGAGGAATACTACCGCTCCACATCATCGACGGAACTCACCGGCGGAAGCTGGAGTGGAGAATATCCGGGCTGGCTGGAGGGCACCTACATCTGGACAAGATCCACCGTAACATATTCCGACGGATCTGAACCTACTACTACGACGCCGATATGCGTGACGGGCGCAAAGGGTGACCATGGTGTTGACGGCGTGTCTCCGACGGTCAGCATAACCAAATCCGGCGACACAACGACCATTACCATCGTAGACAAAAACGGAACGCACACACAGACTGTAAAGGACGGAACGGATGGAACGCCGGGCACACCAGGTGCGGACGGGAAAACGCCATATTTTCATGTAAAGTACAGCGACGACGGTGGGGAAACCTTTACATCAAACGGAGGAGAGACTCCTGGCCAATATATCGGCACATACACCGATTACACCGTAAGTGACAGTACATCTGTCAGCGACTATACATGGGCCAAGATCAAGGGGAATAAAGGTGACACCGGCATCGGAATACAGGCTGTGGATGTACTGTATCGCACCGCATCATCTGATACGGAGCTGAGCGATAGCGAAATGCCCCCCAACGGATGGTCCACGTCGGCACCCACAACAACAGAGGGAACCTATCTGTGGAGCTGCAGCAAGGTAACATACACGGACTGGACCACATCCTATACGGCTCCGTACTGCATATCGAGAGAAGTCGGGGACATCCTGAATCGCGGACTTGAGGGCGTGTACAGCTACATGGATGAGCGGGTCGAATCTTTGAGAAGTACCTATGTGGCGCGGTCAGACTTCGGTACATACAGAGAGGATATTAACCAGCGCATCACTACCAACAGTACCAAAATAGAGCAGCAGTTTGCATTTGCCGCGGAGATTCAGGCAAACACAAACCGGGTGGAGGCGGACTTTGCGGCCTACAAGACCGATGTGGAGGGGTACATCCGGCAGGGTATCGTGGGCTATGACGGCACGATCCCCATTATCGGCAT
>OBLI01002592.1_pt1 | contig 15042 bp, 10 predicted proteins | sample 1519701 | NCBI WGS metagenome assembly OBLI01 (sample SAMEA3663005, study PRJEB22513) | pig gut metagenome | biome: pig gut; feature: pig-associated habitat; material: faeces | place: France | collected 2012 | reverse complement strand
CAACGTTGTTATGGGCCCGTGGCAACGTTGTTATGGGCCCGTGGCAACGTTGTTACGGGCCCGTGGCAACCGACGAAGCGGCATCTCGTAACGGAAATGCCCGTGTGCATAATGGATTTATGCCTATAAGAAACGGCGCTTCCGATTTGTGTATCAATTATCTGCACGAAAAAGTACTTCCGGCCAAGCTCACGTGGCCCCGTGGCCATAAAAAAGCACGCAGACACAACAGCGTTGCATCCACGTGCGTTCTTTTATACGTGATAGAATACGTAGCGGGCCTCTGCCTTATCGGATAAAGAGGAGTTCGCGGTACTTGGGCAGGTTCCACATTTCATCTTCTACGATGAGTTCGAGCTTGTCGATGTGGTAACGGATGGCATCGAGGTAGGGGGCAATCTCGTCGTGGTAAGCGATGGCGAGTTCGCGCACATTCTCAATCTTGTTCACCACCTTGCGTTTGTCAACCATTTCCTTGACATGCGAGGCAATGAACTGGGTGTGCTTGTTGATTTTCTCAATCAGCTCGATGTTGTAGGCTGTGAGTTCCTTCACCTTTTCAGGGTCGCTGAAGGCCATCTGTATTTTGTGCACATTGTCTACAAGTTCGCTCTGGTACTTCGTGGCCACGGGCACAATGTGGTTCATGCAGATGTCGCCGAGCACGCGAGCCTCAATCTGAATTTTCTTCTGGTAGGTTTCCCACTTGATTTCGTTGCGGGCTTCCAGTTCGTGACGGTTCATCACGTTCATGCTCTCGAACATCTGGATGGTAGCCTCGTCGAGATAGCGGTCGAAGATGAGGGGGCACGACGTTTCGCAGTCCAGACCACGGCGTGCGGCCTCTTCCTTCCACTCGTCGCTATAACCGTTGCCGTCGAAGTGGATGGGGCGGCATGTGTTGATGTCCTCACGCACCACGTCGAGTATGGCTTTCACCTTGCTGTCGCCCTTGGCCATGCGCTCGTCGACACGGGCACGGAAGTGGGTGAGAGCCTCAGCCACGGCGGCGTTGAGTGCAATCATGGCGCTGGCACAGTTGGCAATGGAACCGACGGCGCGGAACTCGAAACGGTTGCCCGTGAAGGCGAAAGGCGAGGTGCGGTTGCGATCGGTGTTGTCGACCATGAGCTGCGGAATCTGCGGCACATCGAGCTGCACACCGTGCTTGCCCTCCATGGTGAAGAGTTCCTCGGTGGTACTGTTGGCCACGCGGTCGAGGAGTTCGCTCACCTGCTTGCCAAGGAAGCTGGAGATGATGGCGGGAGGTGCCTCGTTGGCGCCCAAGCGGTGGGCGTTGGTGGCGCTCATGATGGAGGCTTTGAGCAGACCGTTGTGCTTGTAGACGCCCATAAGCGTTTCGACGATGAAGACAATGAAGCGGAGGTTGTCCTCAGGCGTCTTGCCCGGAGCGTGAAGCAGCGTTCCCGTGTTGGTGGTAAGGCTCCAGTTGTTGTGTTTACCTGAGCCATTGATGCCGGCAAAGGGTTTTTCGTGGAGCAGGCAACGGAAACCGTGCTTGCGGGCAATCTTGCGCATCAGACTCATGATAAGCATGTTGTGGTCGACGGCCAGGTTGCACTCCTCGAAGATGGGGGCGAGTTCGAACTGGTTAGGGGCTACTTCGTTGTGACGCGTCTTGCAGGGTATGCCTAATTCGAGCGCCTGGATTTCGAGGTCGCGCATGAACTCGGCCACACGTTCGGGAATGGCACCGAAGTAGTGGTCTTCCATCTGCTGGTTCTTGGCCGAGTCGTGCCCCATGAGGGTGCGGCCCGTGAGCAGCAGGTCGGGACGGGCGGCATAGAGGCCCTCGTCCACAAGGAAGTACTCCTGCTCCCAACCCAGGTTGGCGGTGACGCGCGTCACAGCGGGATCGAAGAGCTGACACACGGAAGTGGCAGCCTTGTCGACGGCGGCCAGTGCCTTTTTCAAGGGTGCCTTATAGTCGAGTGCCTCGCCCGTGTAGCTGACGAATATCGTAGGAATCATGAGCGTGTCGCCGATGATGAAGACAGGCGATGCGGGGTCCCAGGCCGAATAGCCGCGGGCCTCGAAGGTGGAACGGATACCACCGTTGGGGAACGAGGAGGCGTCGGGCTCCTGCTGCACGAGTTCCTTGCCGCTGAATTCCTCGACCATGCCGCCCTTGAAGTCGTGCTCCACAAAGGCATCGTGCTTTTCGGCCGTACCCTCGGTAAGGGGCTGGAACCAGTGGGTGCAGTGCGTCACGCCCATTTCCATGGCCCACTTCTTCATGCCCTGTGCCACGTCGTTGGCCACATCGAGTGGGAGCGCCGTGCCTTTCTCAATCACCTCGCGCAGTTGCAGGTAGGTTTTGAGCGGCAGGTACTTGAACATTTTTTCCTGGTTGAAGACGTACTTGCCATAGTAGTCCGACGGACGTTCGGCAGGTGCTTTCACCTCTACGGGACGCTTTTTGAAAGCCTCCTCAACGACTTTGAAACGAAGATTGCTCATAATCTGGTTTATATTGTGGTTGAATTATCGTGTGAAATGGAAAAAGAAGAAGTAGTTAGAGGTTGCTGTTGAGCAAACGGTGCATGGCCTCGGTGCAGTCCTCACGACGTCCGAAGGCGGTGAGGCGGATGTAGCCCTCGCCGGCAGGACCGAAACCTACACCGGGGGTGCTGACCACGTGAATGTCGTGCAGCAATTTCTCGAAGAAAGCCCAACTGCCCGTGCCCTCAGGCGTTTTGAACCAAATGTAGGGTGCATCGACGCCGCCGAAGACCTTGAGTCCGGCCTGGGCAAGTGCCTCACGCATGATGCGGGCATTCTCCATGTAATAGTCGATGGTGTCGCGCACCTGCTGCTGTCCCTCGTGACTGTAGATGGCCTCAGCCGCGCGCTGCACGATGTAGGCCGTGCCGTTGAACTTGGTGCACTGGCGTCGGTTCCACAACTGGTTGAGCGACACGGTTTCGCCCTGCTTGGTGGTGACCGTGAGCTCATGCGGCACGACGGTGTAGCCACAACGAAGGCCTGTGAAGCCTGCCGTTTTAGAGTAGGAATGGAACTCGACGGCGCAACGCTTGGCACCGGGTATCTCGTAGATGGAATGAGGGATGCCGGGCGTGGTGATGTAAGCCTCGTAAGCAGCATCGTAAAGGAGGATGCTACCGTGCTGCAAGGCGTAGTTCACCCACTTTTCGAGTTCGGCGCGGCTGAGCGTGGTACCCGTGGGATTGTTGGGGTAACACAGGTAAATCATGTCGGTGGGCTTGTTGGGCAACGCGGGCACAAAGCCGTTGGTCTCGTTGCAGGGGCAGTAGGTAATGCTGCTCCAAGCCCCGTGACTGAACTCGCCAGCACGGCCGCCCATCACGTTCGAGTCGATGTAGACGGGGTAAATAGGGTCAGTGACGCAGATGGAGTTGTCCTGCCCGAGAATATCGCCAAAGTTGCCCGTGTCGCTCTTGGCACCGTCGTTCACAAAAATCTCGTCGGCATCAATCTGTACGCCGCGCGGCGCAAAGTCATTTTCCACAATGGCACGGCGCAGAAATTCATAACCGTGCTCGGGGCCGTAGCCGCGGAAAGTGTCGGCAGCGCCCATTTCATCGACAGCCTTGTGCAAGGCCGCAATGACGGCAGGGGCGAGCGGCCGCGTGACGTCGCCAATGCCCAGACGTATGATTTGCGCTTCGGGATGCGCATCCTTGTAGGCGGCTACCTTCTGCGCAATGTCGGCAAAGAGGTAGTTCTTCTGCAGTTTCAGAAAGTTCTCGTTAATCGTTGCCATGTGAATAGTATAGATATGTATGCAACAAGTGCAGTCCTCGGCGGGGCTGGGGGCTGCACTTCTGCTATTCTTCGTAAGTTATCGTTCCGTCAAACACTCGCGTGGCCGGTCCTGTCATGTAGACGTGGCCGTCGGCCTCACTCCACGCAATGGTCAGTTCGCCACCGTCCATTACAATGCGACTGCTTCGGCCTGCCCGATGCGTAAGGGCCGCTGCCACAGCCGTAGCACAGGCACCCGTGCCACATGCCATGGTAATGCCTGAACCCCTTTCCCAAACCCTCATGCGCAGACTTCCGTCGGGCATGGGGGTGACAAACTCAATGTTACACCTTTCGGGGAAGGCGGCTGCATGCTCGAGCACAGAGCCCACGCCTGCCACATCGAACGTGGTGACGTCGTCGACAAAGACCACAAAATGGGGATTGCCCATCGACACAAACGTGCCGCGCCACGTGCTGCCATCGGTGGCCTGCACCTCGCCATTGCAGAGTGAGCCGTCGGGGGTTGCCATCTGCGAGGGCACGGACAAGCGCGGCTCATCCATGTCGACGGTAACGGTGTCGACGGTGTTGTCGTCTGCCACATGCAGGCGCAGCACTTTGACTCCCGAGAGCGTGGAAAGGCGTATTTCGCGTTTCTGCGTCAGTCCGTACTCGTAGAGGTACTTGCCAATGCAGCGCGAGGCGTTGCCGCACATACGGGCTTCACTTCCATCATTATTAAAGATGCGCATGGAGAAGTCGGCATCCTGACCTGCGCCTATCAGCACCAGGCCATCGCCGCCTATGCCCTTGTGCCTGTCGCTCCACACCACAGCCAGCCGCTCAGGGCAGGCAATGGGGTATCGCAGGGTGTTGACATAGATGTAGTCGTTGCCTGCGCCATGCATTTTGGTAAAGGCTATTTCCTTACGCATTTTGAATAAATTTCAGAAGGAGTGGTTTAGTTCTTGTGTATTGACGCTGCAAAGATATACATTTCTGTTGAAATGCCATGCACAGCATGAACTTATTTTCCAAATTGCCACAATTCCACACTATTCCCTATCCTTTTGAAACATTCATCTATCATACACACACGTATGTATATATAATAAGGAATAAAACGGGCCTTTTGATTACCATTTCTTGCTATCTTTGTCCCGTCATTGTGGTTCGCCGCGCACTACGCAAAGGCCACGCTACTCCTATTTCCCCATGCTTACACTCTACTTGGCTCGCCACGGCCAAACAGTGGAAAACGCAGCCGGCGTGCTGCAAGGCCACCTGCCCGGACAACTCACCGACGAAGGACGCCAACAGGCCATGGCGCTACGCGAACACCTGCGCAGCCTACTGCCGCGCATTGATGTGCTCATGGCCAGCGACTTGGCCCGCGCCCACGAAACTGCTACCGTGCTGCAACCCCTCTACGGCCTGCCCATCACGCCCTGCGCCCTGCTGCGCGAAAGGGACTGGGGAAGCCTCACGGGCTGCATCATCAAGAAGGCGCACTTCAACCCACTGCCAGCCGATGTGGAAAGCGAAACGGCCATGTTCGACCGCGCCCGCCGTTTGCTGCGCCACTTGCTGGAACATTACAACGGCATGACGGTGCTGGCCGTAGGGCATGGCCTCTTCAATCGTTGCATTCAAGCCGTATTGCTCGACACTACCATTCGCGACGTGCCACGCATGGAAAACGCCGAAGTGCGGAAACTGACGGTGGACGAGCAGCACTGCCAAGGCGGAAAACTGCGCGCCGACGTAGCCTCCGATGCGTAACATACCGCACAATGACAAAAAGACAAGGCACAAGCAGGCCGTTTTTTCACACCTGAGACTCTCTGCGTCTCGGCTTTTCTGCATAAATTTGCACGCACACCACCATAGTCGCCAAGCACCTCCCTATCGGCATGCTGGCGGCACATTCAAACCGTTCATAACATGGGACAGAAACTGAAATCCTTCACACTTGCACTGATACGTAAAAAATACTTGTGGACCATTGTGCTCTTTATCGTAGTTGTGGGTTTTCTCGACCCCAACAGTTACTGGCAACTGCACGAGCTCCGCGCTCACAACGACGGTTTGCGCAAAGAAATACAAGACTACGAGGAACGCTACAACCGCGACACCAAACAACTCATGGAACTGGAAAGCAACCCCGAAGCCGTGGAACGCGTAGCACGCGTGGATTTGTATATGAAAACGGCCAATGAAGACGTGTACGTATTGGAATAACACCTCACACTTACGCCTATGTTGCTGAAAATCTGTTATCGTCTGGGAGGCGTACTGCTCATCGCTGGTCTGCTGCTGCCGCTGTGGCACTTCGGTTTGGCCGCACACGTGCTGGCTGCTGGTGCGCTGCTCTTTGGCGGTGCCCAGATGGCAGAACCGCGCCACGACACCTTACTCACCGTGCGCCGGTTGCGCCGTCAGCAAATGCTCGGTGCACTGATGCTTATCATCACAGGCGCACTGATGCTGACCCGCTATTACCACATTGCCCCCTTCCGAGGCAACGAATGGATGTTCACGCTCATGATTGCCGGCGTGATCGAAACCTACACGGCCTTCCGCATAGACGCTGAGGAAAAGCGCGAGCAGGGTACGCGATAACCATTAACAAACGTATAGCGCATTGCAAAAAAACTAAACCTCAAAGGGTAATCACACGCCAAACCTCAAAAAAAATTATAGGTTCGTATTTTGTAGCATAACCCACATACGTAGCGTGCTACGCCTTCGTATATTTGCACTGTCAAACGGGAGTACTTAGGGCACGAAGTCCTTTCCTGCTACTCTATTGTACGCCGCACCTAAGCGGCGTTGTCCGTTTTATCACCCCCACATTATGCGCAAGTTGTTCCTACTCCTTTCGTCCGTGCTGATCTTGGCAGGCTGCGCCGAGCAATATAACATTGCGGGCAGTTCGTCAGTGCCGTGCCTCGACGGGCGCATGCTCTACCTCAGGGTGCTGCCCAGCGAAGGAGTTACCACCACGTATGCCGCGACACGCTGCATAGACTCCTGCATGATCATGCACGGCCGCTTCAACTTTGAGGGCGATATGGACTCCGCCATGATGGCCATACTCTACACGGGAACGCAGCGCGTGATGCCCGTAGTCATTGAGAATGCCAACCTCGACGTGAAAGTGGACCACATCACACCACGCGTTTCAGGCGGACCACTCAACGACAAACTCTACAAGTTCTTCCAAAAGAAAAACCGCCTGGACAACGAACTTTGGGAACTGCAACAACGCAGCATACGCATGATGAGCGAAGGCTACCCCATTGTGGAGGTGAACCGACGCATGGCTAAAAAAACAAAGCAACTCGCCAAACGCAGCGACGAATTGGAAACGCGCTTCATTTTGGAGAATGCTGACAACGTGCTGGGGCCTGGTTTCTTCATGTTGCTGTGCAGCCAGTACCCCACCCCCATCATGACCGACCAAATCAAGCGCATTATCGACCAGGCACCGCTCACCTTCATGCAGCATCCCTTTGTGCGCCACTACGTCAGCGAAGCGCAGCGCCGCATGCAAATGCAGCCCGCTGATCCTGGTACGCACATGCCGAAGTCCACCCTCGCCGTCGACAACCCTTAGCCCCGCCACTTGCATTATCTTCTCATACTCGATAGCACGCCCGCTTTTTCCGCCACACGGAAGAGCGGGCGTGCGGCATGAACGGACAGCACCGCCATCAGCGAGCACATCTGAATTTGCCCATCCCATATATAATAAGGAGTGCAGGAGGCAAGAAATGGTACTTCGTAGAGGGGCTGAGAGCGTTTTTTCGTACTTTTGTCTTCGTGATTACTGAACTCTCCATTCTTATTCCCACTTACAACCGCGACTGCACGACACTTGTGCAAGCACTCAGCGCACAGGCAGAGCAGGTGGAATCGTTGCGCTACGAAATCATTATCGCCGACGATGCCTCTCCCCTGTCAGCAGTGAAAGAGGCCAACCGCACCCTGCGCTCTCTGCCGTACTGCCGCGTGGAGGAGGCTGCTGCCAATGCTGGACGCTGCGTGACGCGCAACCGGCTGGCGGCATGGGCTCGCTATGCGTACCTGCTCTTTCTGGACAGCGACGTGCAACTGCCGCAGCCCGGCTTTCTCCTGCGCTATCTGGCATGCGCCGAGCACGACGTAGTGTACGGCGGCGTGTGTCTGCTCCCCGACGAGCCACTGATGCGGCACAACCTGCGCTACCGCTACGAGGCAGCCTTTCTACGCACGAACGATGTGGCAGCACGCCAGTCAAGGCCCTACCAGAACTTTCGCACCACCAACTTTCTGGTGCGCCGCGATGTGATGCTGGCGCATCCTTTCGACGAACGCATACGCCGCTACGGCTACGAAGACGTGCTCTTTGGCCGCAGTTTGGCCGCAGCGGGCATTGCCGTCAAGCACATCGACAATCCTGTGGCCGTAGACGACTTTGAGAGCAACCCCGACTTTCTGCGCAAGACGCACGAGGGGCTGCAAACCTTGCTGCAAATGCGCCACGTGATGCAGGGCTACTCCGAACTCACCGCCTGGAGCGACAAAGCCGCCCGCTGGCACATCAGCGGACTTTGCCTCTTGCTTTATGCTGCCGCACGCCCCTTCATTCGCCGCAACTTGCTGGGCCGCACCCCGCACGTGCTACTCTATCAGGTTTACCGCCTCGGTGAATACATGCGTCTGTGCCGTGACGCCCGCCGATAAAGGCACCCCGTGCAACGCTCGTCCCACTCCTACTCCCCCTCTTCTCACCCAGCCATGTCTTCCTCCCCCTCACTTTCCACTCAAGCCCGCATCGACAAGAGCGAGCAGCCGCCGCACATACTGGTCTACAGTGCCTCTGCGGGTTCGGGCAAGACCTACCAACTGGCCCTCAACTTCATTGCCCTGGCCTTGCGCACTGAGTCGCCCACGGCTTTTCGCAACATTCTGGCCGTCACTTTCACCAACAAGGCCACGGGTGAAATGAAGGACCGCATCCTGATGCAGCTCTACCTGCTTTCGAAGGGCAAGGCCGACAAGAACTTTGCTCAGGACGTGAGCAAGCTGCTGCCTGACGTCACGCCGCAGGAGATAGCGCGGCGCGCTGGTCAGACGCTGCGGCACATACTTCACGACTACGACCGTTTTCATGTAGAAACCATCGACAGTTTCTTTCAGGGCATGCTCACCAACCTTGCTCACGAACTCAAACTGCTACGCGGCTTCAAGGTGGATCTGGACGACAAGGACGTGACCAACCGCGCCATCGACAAGTTGATAGAAGCCTTAAACCAAGAGGGGCTCGACAAGCACAAGCGGCAGGTTCTCGCCTGGCTGACAGAATTCATGCGCGACAGCATTCAGGAAGAGAAGGGCTGGAACATTGTGCGCAGACTCAAGTCGTTTGCGGCCAACACGCTCTTCAGCACGCAATACCTGCCTGTGGCCGACCGCATGGAGCCCATCGTGTCGAACGATAAAACGTTCTCCCTCATCAAGCAGAGCCTGCGGCAGGCCCGCACCGACAGTCTGACCATGCTCGACGAAGCACTGCAAACGCTGCTTGAAGAGTTGGACCGCTGCCCCGCGGGTGTCAATACGTTCAGCAACGGGGTTAAGAGTTTCAAAAGCATTGCCAGCCGCATACGTAATCGGGATTGGAGGAGCGACTTCTCAGACACAACCGTGAAATGGACGGTGAATTACGAGAGCATGCTCAAAAAGGCCGACCAGCTCAAGCCTGACTACGTGGCCGCAGCGCAACGTATGAGCAGCCTGTTGAAGCACGTGGTGGAGCTGCGCGAAAAGGCGCGGGTCATACACAATTCGGCCAAACTCATGGAGGGCCATCTCAACTCCCTGCGACTGTTGGGCGAGGTATCGAGCGAAGTGAACAGCATCAACCATGAAACGGGCCGCTTCACGCTGGCCAAGACGCCTTACCTCTTCGAGGCCATGGTGCAGCACGACGACGCTTCATTTGTCTTTGAGCGCGCCGGTACCACCTTCAACCACGTGATGATCGACGAATTTCAGGACACGTCGCACATACAGTGGAACGTGCTGCGACGCCTGCTTGTCGAGAACCTCTCTGCGGGCAACGAGTGCATCCTGGTGGGCGACGTGAAGCAGAGCATCTATCGCTGGCGAGGCGGCGACTGGGGCATTCTGGGCAACATTAAGCGCGACATGCCACATGCCGACGTGCGCCCCATGACCGACAACTTCCGCAGCCAGGGCCAAGTGGTGGCTTTCAACAATGCGTTTTTCACCCAGGCAATGCATGTGCTCGATAAACTCACCGCGGCCGACAACGAGGCATGCCACGAAGCAAACCTGCCCACCGACCTCACGCAAACCCTCTACAGCGACGTGGCGCAACAAGCACGGCCAGGGCGCGACGGTGGCTACGTGCGAGTGGCTGTGCACAGTCGGAGCACGGAGCACGAACTGGTCTACGACGACATATATGCCCAAATGCTGCGCCTGCACGAGGAGCAGGGTGTGCCCTACCACGAAATGGCGGTGCTCGTGCGGCGAAACAAGGACGCCACCGAGATTGTGGAGTACTTCAACCAGGCCCACGCCGACATTCCCATTGCCTCCGACGAGGCTTTCAAGCTCATTGCCTCGCCGGCCATACGCATCCTCATCAGCACACTGCAAATGCTGGCCAACCCGCACGACACGGTCAACATCACCGAACTGGCGCAGCTTTTGGCTGTCTACGTGGAGGGCAAAATGTCGGTTGAGGGCACCACGCCCGACGAGGTAAGGGCCACCCTGCCGCCCGTCCTCACCGACATGCGCCACAAGTTGTGCCACATGCCGCTCTTCGAACTCTGCGAGCGCATTGTCGAAATGTTCCAGTTGCACCACATGCCCTACGCCAAGGGGCAGTCGGCCTACCTCTATACGTTCTACGACAAGGTGCTGCAGTTCCTCGACGAGCACCCCTCCGACATCAGCCTTTTCCTTACTTACTGGAAGGAATCGCTCTACAGCACCAGCACCAGCACGGGGCAGAAGGACTGCGTGTCGGTGTGCACCGTGCACAAGGCCAAGGGGCTGGCCTACCACACCGTGTTCATTCCCGAAGCCACGTGGGCATACGACAGCAAGCAGTATGAATCGCTTCTCTGGTGTTCCACCGAAGGCATTCAGGCCGAGCCCTACAACGCCCTGCCGCTCATTCCCATCAGCAAAGCCTCCACCACTATCATCCAGCACTCGGTGTTCGCGCCCTACTACGCCTACGATGCCATGCAGCAACGCATCGACACGCTCAACACGCTCTACGTGGCCTTCACGCGTGCCGAGCAGAACATGCTGATATGGTTCTCCTTCGACGACAAGAGCGACAACAAGAGCGACGACAAGAGCGACGACAAGAAAAAGGGGAAAGGCTCGGGCAACAAGGAAATGAAGGACACCGGAGCACTGATGAATGCCTGCTTCCGCACACCTGGCATGCAACGGGCCGAGCCGCAGAGCCACGACGTGTTCTATGCGCCTGTCGTCGACAAGGACATCCTCAATCCCTCGCCCGATGACTACAACGCGGCGCAGACCAAGGTTCTGGAGAATTTTGAAATATGGCACGCGGGGCAGCCCGCCCATTTTCCCCAGCAAACGGCGACCAGCGGCCAGCCCGCCGAAAACGACAATCCGCTCGAACCGGCTCACGTGGAGGTGCTGTCAACGGACATCAACCCGCAGCACACGGTGGCCGACTATCGGCAAAGCACCGAGGCGGCCCGCTTCGTGAGCGACCTCACCGACGACGACGAACGGCAGCAGACGTACATTGACAAGGGCAAACTCCTGCACCACCTGCTCGAACTGACCGACCGTGCCGACGATCTGCCACGCGCCGTCGAACGTTTGCAGCGTGAGGGCCTGCTCGACTCCGCCGACGAGGCACAGCGCATGCTTCGCTTCATGCAGCAGCGGCTGGCCGATGAGCGTGTGGCGCACTGGTTCGACGGTTCGTGCCGCCTCTTCAAAGAGTGCAACATGCTGCTGGGCCGCACCGACGAAGGCGTGGTGCGCACCTGCCGCCCCGACCGCGTGATGCAGCACGACGACACCTTCACCGTGGTCGACTTCAAGTTTGCCCGCCCCGCCGAAGCCCACCAGGAGCAGGTGCGGGGCTACTGCCAGGCGCTCCGCCTCATGGGGCATAAGCAGGTGCAGGGCTACCTGTGGTACCTGTACGAGAACAAGGTGGTGCCCGTCGAGGCCTGACCTCGTGCCAGCAGCCGCGCCCGCCCTTTTCACTTAGCCAAGCACTCCTCCCTGTTGATTCTTCCGCACCCGTCTTTCCATGAAATACTTTCTTGAACTCGTAGCCCACGACCTCATGCAGCACATCGGCCCCGACATGAGCCGCACCGTGGTGCTGTTTCCCAACAAGCGCGCCTCACTCTTCTTCAACGACTACCTGCTGCCCGCCGACGGCAAGCCCATGTGGGCCCCGCGCTACATGACGGTCAACGAACTCTTCCTCTCGCTGGCCAACCTCGAACTGGCCGACCCCATCGAGGTCATCTGCCGCCTCTACCACCTCTACCGCGAGCACGTCAACGCCGAGGAGTCGCTCGACTTCTTCTACGGCTGGGGCGAACGCATCATGGCCGACTTTGACGACGTGGACAAGCACATGGTCGATGCCCGCGCCCTCTTCACCAACCTGCGCGACTATGAAACCATTGCCACCAGCGAGTTTCTCAACGAGGAGCAGGCCGAGCAAATCAGGCGTTTCGTGCAGGACTTCTCGTTGGCACAGCGCAGCGAAATACGTGAGCGCTTCCTCAAATTGTGGAACAACCTCTACACCATGTACACCGAGCTGCGTGCCGAGCTCGAAGCCGACGGTCTGGCCTACGAGGGTCAGCTCTTCCGCTTTGTAGCCGAGGGTCTGGCGGCGGGCACGCTGAGTCTGCCGCAGGGCGTGGAGCATGTGGCCATCGTAGGCTTCAACGTCATCAACGAGGTGGAACGCACGCTGTTCCGCTCGCTGCAGCAGGCCGGCATGGCGCGCTTCTACTGGGATTACGACGTCTACTACGCCCGCACCAATGGCAGTTGCGACAATGAAGCCGGCGTCTTCATGCAGCGCAACCTGCGCGACTTTCCCAACGCGCTGGGCCCTGAGCAGGAGGTGTTCTCCAACTTCCTCAAGCAGCGGGCTGAGCGCACCATCGAGTTTGTCGAAGCCTCCACCGAGGCCATTCAGGCACAGAGCATCACCTCCTGGCTCGACGACCCCGCACACTACGACCCTCAGCACGCACGCCGCACGGCAGTGGTGCTGTGCAACGAAAACCTGCTGCAGCCCGTGCTTCACGCCATCCCCTCGAGCATACACCGCGTGAATGTGACCAAGGGTTTCCCCCTCAGCCACACCGCAGCCTACGCCCGCTGCGCCCGGCTTTGCGATGAACTGACGCGCAAGGCCGACGCCCTGGCCGACAAGGGTAGCCAGCCCGTGCTCGCTGCCCTGCTTGCCCAGATGCAGCAGGCCATAGCCAACGAGGCCAAGCAAATGCAGCAGCAGGCCGACACCGACCGCCTCATGCGCACCCTCAACACCGAGGCTTACTTCGCCACACACACCACGCTGGCACGCTTTGCACACCTGGTGCAAACGCAGCGGCTCGTGGTGCATCCCACCACCCTCTTCAAGCTCATCAAGCAGGTGCTGCGCCAAACCTCCATCCCCTTCCACGGCGAGCCGGCCGTGGGACTGCAAATCATGGGTGTGCTCGAAACGCGCTGCCTCGACTTCGACCACGTGCTCATGCTCTCCGTGGGCGAGGGGTTCCTGCCCCGCAAGGCCACCGATGCCTCCTTCATTCCCTACCTGCTGCGCGTGCGCTACGGCCTGACCACCAACCAGCACAAAACGGCCGTCTTCGCCTACTACTTCCACCGCCTGCTGCAACGGGCCAAGCATGCGCGACTGGTCTACAACAGCAGTACGGAGCAGATGAATAAGGGCGAAATGTCGCGCTTCATGAAAGCCATGCTCATCGAGGGCCTCGTGCCCATACGCCACCTGCGACTCGAAGCCACCCCCCACCCCGCCGCTTTCAGGGTCGACAAGATGCCCAAGCCTGCCAACCTCACCGAGCGCTTCACTCGCATCTCCCCCTCGGCCATCAACACCTACCTGCGTTGCCAGTTAGCTTTCTACTACGAAAAGGTAATGCGGCTGCAGGCCGACCCCGACACGTCTGAAATCATACGTCCCAACGACTTCGGCACGGTGTTCCACCACGCCGCCGAATGCTTCTACAACGAACTGCGCCGCGACGGGCGTCCCATCACGCCCCAGCGCTTGCTCCACTTTCTCGAAAATCACGGCGAAATCACACTGCGCGGCTACGTGAAACGGGCCTTCAGCGAAACGGGGATTGAGGCGGTAGCCGTCACCGAGCAGGCCGTGTGGGAGTACATGCGACAACTCGTCTACTACGAGGCCGGGAAAAATTACGACGCACCCGCACAAGCATTCAGCGTGCTGCACACCGAACTGGATGCCCAGACCGACATCACCTACACACTGCCCGACGGCGAACACACCATCACACTTAGGGGTAACATCGACCGCCTCGACGAGGCTGTGCTGCCCGACGGCACCACCTGCTGGCGCGTGCTCGACTACAAAACGGGGGGCAAACCTGACAACGAGAAGCCAAAGGACATGGAGCACCTCTTCACGCCCAACGAGAAACACCCACACTACGCGCTGCAAACCTTCCTCTACGCCCTCATGCTCGGCAACAAGACGCAGCTGCCGCTCGTGCCCTCACTCTTCTTCGTTCACTGCACCATGAACGAGAATTATACACCCTACATCTCCTTCGAAGGGCAGCCCATGCTGCACTTCCAGCAAATCATGCCTGCGTTCAAGGCGCGCTTGCAGGAACTCCTCAGCGAGATGTTCGACCCCACCACACCGTTCCATGCCACTGGCGAGGAGCTTAAGCACTGCTCGTCGTGCGCCTACGCCTCCTTGTGCGGCCGAGGCTGACCACAGCACGCCCCGCTCGCCTCACATCCTATTGCTTGATTTTTATTATTACTGTCCGCTAAACCCTAAGACTACGCCCCTAACTTTCCAAAAGACAGAAGTGTGGCTTTCGGCTTATCATGGACAAGCCCCCTTTGTCAAAAAATAGACTCTTGAGGAGGTTATTCAGAAACCTCGGCAAGCATATGGTTCAGGTCTGCGTCTGGTTGATTGAAGAATTTACGTAGCATCTATTTTCGGCGGGGTGG
>OBLI01002589.1_pt1 | contig 15054 bp, 15 predicted proteins | sample 1519701 | NCBI WGS metagenome assembly OBLI01 (sample SAMEA3663005, study PRJEB22513) | pig gut metagenome | biome: pig gut; feature: pig-associated habitat; material: faeces | place: France | collected 2012 | reverse complement strand
TTGGAAATCCTCTCTAGCAAAGGCACGGATAACACGAAGCCCTGTCAGATTTTCACGGACATACTGGTTGATTTTATCTAAAAGTGCTTGTTGCTTTTCAGACAGCGGGCGTGTCTTGATAGCGACATAGGCAACCACCCAGATAAGAAATGGAATGGCAACCGCCACCACCCAAGCTAAAAATGGGCTCGTCACCAAAATCATAACGATACTAAAGATAATCATCAAAGGTGTTACCACACCCATACGCAGCACCTGCTCTGTAAACTGCATAAGAACAAATGCGTCACTGGTCATCCGTGTCACAAGTGACGGTACACCGATTTTTTCGTACTCATGGTGCGAATACTGCTGTAACTTGGTGTACATGTCATTTCGCATATCACGAATCATAGTTGAGGTCAAACGCCCAGAAGCATAGCTCAGCGTGACACGTCCAATAATCCCTAGGACAACGATAATTGCCATCATACCAGCCCAAAAATAAATCGCCTTGGCGTCGCCTTTGGTGACCCCTTGGTCAATCATGCGTGCCAGCATGGTTGGCATTCCTAAATTAACAACAACAAAGAGAAGTGCTCCTAGAAGGTCTAAAAACAACCACTTAGGATATTTTTTGATGTAAGACCAAATGTAGCCCATAACATCTCCTTTCTTAATTTTCCAATTCACTTAGATACTCGTAGCGCTCGTACTTTTCGAGCAAGCGCTCGTTTTTCTCGTCCAATTCTTTTTGCAAATCCGATAGCCGTGTAAAATCGCTACCGCATGTTAACATCTCAGCTTCAATCGCCTCTATGCGCTCTTCTAGCTGACTGATGTCCTCTTCAATGGTTGCCCACTCCTGCTTTTCAAAGTAGGACATGCGTTTTTTGCTAGGCTCTTTTTTGGCGACCTTGCTTGTTTTTTCAGCCTGCACTTGCTTTTCAAGGATTTCTACCTCAAAGGCTTTTTCGTCCAGATAGTCTGTGTAATTGCCGAAAAACTCACGCACCGTACCATTTTCAAAGGCTAGGATTTTATTGGCGACCTTGTCAAGGAAATAGCGGTCGTGACTGACCGTGATGACAGGACCCGCAAACTGCTGCAAGAACTGCTCAAGAACCGTCAACGTTGCAATGTCAAGATCATTTGTCGGCTCGTCTAAAAGCAGCACGTTTGGCTTTTCAATCAAGAGACGCAAGAGATACAGACGTTTTTTCTCACCACCAGACAGCTTTGCAATCACAGTGCCGTGCGTTGAGCGTGGGAATAAAAACTGCTCTAAAAGCTCGGTCACACTGGTGGTGCCGACACTTGTCTTGACCTCGTCAGCGACTTCTTGCAGGTAGCTGATGACACGCTTTGACTCATCCATATCCACCAACTGCTGTGAGAAATAGCCGATACGCACCGTCTCACCAATCTCAACCACACCTGCGCTAGGCTCTAGGCGCTTGGTCATGAGATTAAGGAGTGTTGACTTGCCGACACCATTGTCTCCGACAATACCGATACGGTCCTTGTTTTGGATGAGGAGATTAAAGTCAGACAAAATAGGCATGTTCTCATAAGCAAAGTCCACATGCGAAAAGGAGATGACCTTTTTGCCGATACGGCTGGTCTCAAAGTTGACCTCTAGCTCTGCTTTATTGGTTGATTTTGCCAAATCTGCTTTTAAGTCATTAAAACGATTGATACGGGCTTGTTGCTTTGTGGCACGGGCTTGCGGTTGCGTGCGCATCCATGAGAGCTCCTGTTTGTAGAGCTGTTTTTTCTTGTGCAGGGTGCTAGCGTCACGCTCATCCTGCTCTGCTCGCAAGCGCACATAGTCTTGATAATTACCCTGATATTCGGTCATTTGACTATCTGCCAATTCAAAAATACGAGTCGCCACATTGTCCAAAAAGTAACGGTCGTGGGTGATAAAGACAACGGTCTTCTTGCTGGTCTTGAGATAAGTCGTCAACCAAGCAATGGTATCAATATCCAAGTGGTTGGTCGGCTCATCGAGTAGAAGCAAGTCTGCCTCCCCCAGCAAGACTTGCGCCAGCTGGACACGACGTCTAAGTCCGCCAGACAAGTCTGAAATACGACTGGTCAAATCTGAAATGCCAAGTTTTGTCAGAACAGTCTTAACCTCACTCTCAATGGACCAAGCGTCAAGACTATCCATCTCTCCCATCACCGTCTCTAGCTCAGCTTGCTTGCTGTCGTCATAGTGGGCAAGCAGCGTCTCATAGCGACGAATCAACTGCATTTCACGCAGACTAGAGTCAAGGACAGTCTCAAGCACTGTCTTAGTCTCATCGAACTGTGGCTCCTGTGTCAAATAGGCAATCTTATAATCATTAGGGCATGAAAAAGGCGACACATCACCGTCAGATCCTATCTCACCAGAAATGACGTCTAAAAGTGTCGTCTTACCCGTACCATTCACACCGATAATCCCAATCCGGTCAAGGTCATGAACGATAAAGGAAATGTCCTTAAAAACAGTCTTGTCCCCAACCGACTTGGTCAAGTGTGTTACTAAAAAATCACTCATCTTGTCTCCTTATCACAAACTCTAAAATAGCAGACCTGTCATTTGCCAAGTCACCGTCTACAATAGCAAGCTCCACAGCTGACAAATGCTCCCCTAAGCTAGGTCCTGGTGTCAAACCAAGTTGCTTTATCAAATCGGCACCATTGACCACAATCTCGTGCTTATCGTAGATAGGCAAAGCTTTATAAATAGTGTCAATACTTTCGTAATCCACCGCTAACCCTTTTGCCTCACGCAGGCGCTCTGCAAGACATACCAAGTCCTTGCCATAGTGGTAAAGTAAGCGCCTATCAGCAGATTGTCCGAGTCGAAGTTCATAGATTGCCATGATGGCAGTTACTTCCTTTTGAAACTGACTAGAGGTTTTCCACGCCTTCAAAAAGCCTTTAGGATTTTGACACTTCATCTCTAATAGCAAAGCTGCCCAAGCTTGGGTAGAGCTGTCAAAGGCTGTGTCTGCCATCTCCTCAGTCATAGCCAGTAAAGCTGGCGCTTGATTTTCTAACTGTGGCAGATAACGATAAGCCTCACAATCAACAAAGGCACGCAAACCTTTTTTCCAAAATGGAGCTACAAGCAGCTTATCCAACTCGATAAAGGAGCGCTCAATCGAAATTTTTTCCAAAAGGTGAGCATGGCTCTTCATGGCAGAAAAAGTCTCCTCTTCAAGCTCAAAGTCAAGGCTAGCTAAGAAGCGCAGACCACGCAAAATCCTGAGTGCGTCCTCATTGAAGCGCTCTTTTGGCTCACCAACAGCACGCAGGATTTTATGCTCAAGGTCATCAAGTCCGCCAAAGTGGTCAACAATCTCACCGTCTGGCGCTAGAGCAAAAGCATTGACTGTAAAATCACGGCGCTTCAAATCCTCATCGAGGGAGCGCACAAAGTTTACTTGACTCGGGCGCCTGTAGTCCACGTAGACATCTTCTGTCCTGAAGGTCGTAATCTCATATTCACCATCCTCCTCAAGTACCAAAACAGTCCCGTGCTCAATGCCGATATCAACCGTCCGCTTAAAAATCCGCTTGGTCTCCTCGGGATAAGAACTGGTTGCAATATCAACATCATGGATAGGACGATTTAAGAGTGCGTCACGGACACTTCCGCCAACAAAGTAAGCCTCATAGCCAGCTGAGCGAATTTTCTGCAATATGGGCAAAGCCTTCTGAAATTCAGAAGGCAAGTGTGTTAATTTCATAATATTTTTTCCAAACCATAAACTAATTTTTGCGCTGTGACAACTTTCTTGATACCCAGATTGACGCCACTCATAAAGGAGCTTCTGTCATAAGAATCATGGCGAAGCGTCAGCCCCTCACCTTGCGCACCAAAGATAACCTCTTGATGGGCGACAAGCCCTGGCAAGCGCACGCTATGAATACGAAAACCATCGTACTCTGCCCCACGAGCTCCTGCTAGAGACTCCGTTTCGTCAGGGACACCTTGGTGTTTTGCCTGTCTCACCTGCGAGATAAGCTCCGCTGTCTTGATAGCTGTTCCGCTCGGAGCATCTTTTTTCTGGTCATGATGTAGCTCGATAATCTCAAGGTCTGGGAAATACTGCGCTGCTTTCGCTGCAAACTCCATGAGCAAAATCGCACCAATGGCAAAGTTTGGAGCAATCAAGCCACCCAGCTTTTTCTCAGCTGAAAAAGCAATCAGCTCTTCTATCCCACTTTCTGTAAAGCCAGTTGTGCCAACGACAGGAGCAAAGCCATTTTCAAGGGCAAAGCGGGTATTGGCATAAGCGACCTCTGGTACGGTAAAGTCCACCCAGACATCCGCATCAATCCCTACCAAGTCCTCTTTTTGCTGATAGACAGTCACACCATCTAGCTCGTCCACTTCAGCTGTAGGCGACAAAAGGGCAACGAGCTCAAGCTCCTCGTCCTTTTTGACCATATCAAGCGCAGCACTTCCCATGCGCCCTGTAAATCCTGCAATAATGACTTTTATACGCATCCTTATCTCCTTTTTTAAATTTTTGGTGTCACGCCAAAGCAGATTGCTCCCTCACCAAGGTGTGTAGCGATAACACTGCCAAAGCTAACAAGGTCAATGCCTTGGTAACCTTCATCAGTCATCGTATCTCGCAAACGCTCCGCCTTATCCGCCGCATGCCCTTCGATGATGAAAATATCATAGTCACAAGCACCAGCCGATGTCGTCTCCTCTAAAATCGCTAGCATGCGCTTCATCGCTTTCTTTTCAGTGCGGACTTTCTCATAAACAAGGATTTTCCCCTCGTCATTGAAATACAAAATCGGCTTGATACTGAGAAGATTTCCCAAAATAGCAGCGCCATTTGACAAACGTCCACCCTTAACCAAGTGGTTCAAATCATCCACCATGATGTAGGCTTGCGTCTTGTCAATCTGGTAAGCAAGTTTTTCAAGAATCGTCTCAAAAGCAACGCCATCCTCAGCTAAGCGCAGGCAATTAGTTACCATGCGTCCTAGCGGGTAAGAAGTGATACGGCTATCTGGAAAGGCTATAGTCAGCTTGTCATAGTCATCTGTCAAAAACTGGATATTTTGCCAAAAGCCTGAAATCCCTGATGACAAAAAGAGCCCGATAACATGGGTAAAGCCAGCACTTTCAATCTGGCTTAGAGCTTCTTCTAGATCTGCAAGGCTAGGTTGGCTTGTCTTTGGAAGGTCCTTTGAGGCTGCCATCTTAGCGTAAAAGTCACTAATGGTCAGATTTTTCCCTTCGACATAAGACTTCTCTTCGATAGTGACCGGAATATCAAGGACAAAAATATCCTCTCGGTCTGCAACTTCTTGCGGTAGTACAGCTGTATTATCAGTAATTATAGCTAATTTCATTAACTGTTAAACTCCAAATTCAAGCCCGGACGGTCAAGGGCAATCTCTGTAACTTCATAGGTTAAGCGTTGCACCATATCAAGTAAAGGAGCCGCCAAGTCTTGAACTTCTTCTTGACTAAAATCTTTTGGTGCATCAATCAAACGGTCTTTGATGTGAACTAATTGTGACACCGCACCGCTAATGACAAACTCATCACGGACAACCATGAATTGAAGGACAGCCACAACACTTGTTCGTACAGCCTCTTCATCGCGCTCTGCTAGTTGGAAAGTGACCTCAAAGTTGGTCTCTGGAGTACCATTTTCCTTTTCCCATTCTAGGTTTCTAGCGTCATAGTGGTATTGGTTCACAAATTCTTTTTCACGGGTAAGTTCCATGTTTTTTTCTCCTCTATATCTGGATATTCCCAAGTAATAACGGTATTAACTGACCTCTTCGTAGAAAGCTTTTTTGTTACTTTTGAGGGCTTTCCACTCTTTATCTAAAAGTGCCATGATGAGCGTATCAGCGTAGCCATTCTTTGTCTTGATACTCTCACGCTTACGCCCCTCGAGCTTAAAAACAGCTTTTTCATAGGCAGCCTGCGCTCTGGGATTAAAAGAATAAACCTCTAACTCCAAGCGGTGAAGACCAACTGTACCAAAGACAAAATCACAGACAGATGTCGTCATCCAACTGCCCAGTCCTTGATTCCAGTATGCTTTATCAAAAATCACGATACGAAAGTTTGCCGATTGGTCAAGCGTATCTACCTCATTCACCACAGCTTCACCGATGAATCTGCCATCAGGTGCTACAAGGATAAAGTCAAAACGCTCTGAGCTTGAGACAACACGGTTGTGATAGCGGATAATATCATCTCGACTAAAAGTCTGTGTCGTTCCCGTCAGATAATCCACTTCTTCGCAAGTTTTGGTAAAGCAATCTTGATAGTACTTCTCAGCTTCACCTTTCCTAAAAGAACGAAGCGTGAAACCATCACGCTGCCAACAGGCAGTCTTTTTAGTCATATCAGCTCTCCTATGCACTTGTCAGTTTTGGTTAGCACACATCTAATCACTGTGCTATAACTCTACTAAGCACCAAAGCCAAAGGGTTTTATGTCGACCTCGCAACTTAGTTTAGATAGTTAGACTCATTATAGCATATTTTAAGAAAGGATTAAAGTTAGAATTTCTTTTGTGGGTGCTTAGCGATGATTTCTGGATAGCTGGCAATTAGCTCTTCACCTTTTGGCGTTAAGCATAAGCCACGGACAGAAAAATAAGCTCCTAGCTCTTCTTCGCTTAGCAGTTCTTTAAGTGTAGCGTCCACATCACTTCTTTTCATCTTGGACAGCCCTTTGACACCCTTTTCTTTTAAAATCTGCTTGAGTCTAGTCGCTGGTATATGGTCAAGCGAGTCAAAAGCTGACTCAACCACCGCATCCCCCTCCTCAATCACAAAAGAAAGTGCGTCAGCGCCATTGACACCATAGCTGTATTCAAAGTATTTTGAAAAGGGTGTCTCTGTCGTAAAAGTACCAAAGTGAATGCGCCACAGCAAGATAATATGCCCTGGCAAAACGCCTTCTTTAGTTCTTATCATGTTGCGCTTTGGCACTTTAGGTGTGGTGTTCACCTCAAGCAAATCACGCTTGCTTGAGATGTATGGGATTTCTGGGTAATCTTTGTAAAGTTCTTGGATTGTTTTCATAGTGTTATTATACCAAAAAACAAAAAGACTGAAAAACTCAGTCTTTGTTAGGTTGGCTAGGACAACGATTCACGAAAATGTTGTTTAGACACTGCCTTAAAGGCAATCAAAAACTCACGAATCATACCTGCTACACGCTCTGGGCGCTCCGCTTTTCGTCTTGTAAACCAGCGCATGAGAATGGAGATAATGCTATCAACGATAATATCCTGAAAATATTCAAGATCTGTTTTATCTAGTCTCATGTTTGTGAGATCAAAGCCGAGCAGCTTGTAATAATCCACAATCTCTGCCATTGCGACCATTCGGATATTTTCACGTGTCTTCTCACGAATGACTGGCGTTGAGTGGTCGCCAAGTAGAGCAGCGAATAATTCTTCGTCTTGTAAAAATGCAATCACCTCTATAAGTGCCTGATCGACATCTGCTGCGTCTTTTCTATGGGCATCATAGATAGCGGTCACCTTTCTAATCAAAAAGTCATAGTAAGAGCTTACCATCGCATCTTTATCAGAGAAATAAAGGTAAAAACCAGAACGGCTAATGAGAGCTTCTTCTGCGATTTGGGTAGCTCTCAATTTGTCATAAGGAATGTCCTGGAGAAGTTTTCCAGCCGCATGATAAATCTGGCGCCTTGTTCGTAATTTTCTAACAGTCGTCACCGTCTGTGCTCCTTATCTAAATAAATTTTGACCTAAAGCATTACCCATTGTAACATATTTTTTAAAAAATATTTCAAAAACTTTCAATTTCTTTCAAAATTTTTCGCACAACAGATAAAAATGCCCAAATTTTAGTCCAAATAATCTTTTAAAAGGTCACACTCTTCATTTGTTAGTTTTCTGTAAACTCCAACGGCTAGCTTGTCATCTAGCCAGAAAGGACCAAAGCCAATGCGCTTGAGATAAGTAACCTTGACACCATAAGCGAGAAACATCTTTTTCACTTGGTGAAATTTTCCCTCTCTGATAGTCAGGTGGGCACTGCTTTTAGATTGTCCAACTTCCAAAAGCTCCAGTTGAGCTGGCTGACAGAGCGTCCCATCTGAAAAAGACACACCCTTTTCAAAAAAATGAGGAGCGTCTTCTCCCAGCCATCCATTGACCTCGACATAGTAGGTTTTCTCAACATGGTGTCTAGGATGTAGCATGCGAAAGCCTAGAGGACCATTGGTCGTCAAAAGAAGAAGCCCTTCTGTATCACGATCTAAGCGACCAATCGGATAAAGCCCGTCTTTTCTATCTAGGTCAATGACAGTCTGATATTTTTTATCACGCACGGCACTAAGCACACCAGCTGGTTTATGGAGCATTAGATAAGATTCACTCTCTATCTGAACAACTCGTCCAGAAACAGTGATTTGCTGCAGGTGGCTATCGACATTGAGATTTGCTTTGGTTGCTACATGGCCATCAACACGTACCTGCCTAGAGCGGAGGAGTTTTTTGACCTCTCCACGTGAGCCAACCTTTGCTTTTTCCAGTAATTTGTCCAGTCTCATGCTGCTATTGTAGCATATCTCTTAGTTTTTCAAAAGAGAAGCTGCTTCTTCGTCTAAGATGACATAGAGATTTGGATGGTCTTTTAGACTGCTTGCTGGAAGGTCTACTGTTTTATTGCCTTCGACCAAAGCTTTGATAGCTTCTGCCTTGTCTTTTCCGTAAGCCATAAGCACAATTTGCTTAGCAAAGACGATAGAGGCAATGCCCATCGAAATAGCTTGTTTAGGCACTTCGTCTTTATTGGCAAAGAAACGGCTGTTAGCCTCGATAGTGCTTGCGGTCAAGTCAACCACATGTGTCGTCTCATCAAAAGGTGTCCCTGGCTCGTTAAAACCAATGTGCCCATTGCGCCCAATTCCTAAAATCTGGAAATCAATCGGATGGGCTTCTAGCAAGCTATCATAGCGCTTAGCTTCAGCTATCAAATCCTCTGCCAAACCATTTGGCAAATAGTGCGCTTTAAAAGGCTTTGCCTTAAAGAGATGCTCCTCCATAAAGTGCGCATAGCTCTGTGGGTGACTAGCCGGTAGACCCACGTACTCATCCAGATTGAGACTGGTCATTTGGCTAAAGTCCAAATCACTGTCTGTGATTTCCTTGTAAAAAGTCAGAGGCGTGCTCCCTGTCGCTAGCCCCAAGGTTTTACTTCCCTTTGCCATACTTTCTTTCAAAAGTTCAAATGCTTTTTTGCCACCTTCTTTGGCGTCTGCTACTCTTATAATGTTCATCTCGTTACCTCCTTTAGGTCTATACCAATCTTTACCTTTAGTATATGGTATAGACCAATTTTTGTCAAGAAAAATCTCAGCTGTATTTAGCTTTTTTTGTGATATAATAAAAAAGCACTATTCAGGAATAAATAAAGGAGAATTTGCGTGAATACAAACGATTTTGATTTTGATTTGCCAGAAGAGCTGATTGCTCAAACGCCGCTCAAACAGCGTGATAGTTCAAAACTTCTCGTCATTGACCACAAAAAGCACACTATGGTCGACACACACTTTGACCATATCATTGACGAGTTAAACCCAGGAGATGCCCTCGTGATGAACAATACACGGGTCTTGCCTGCTCGCCTCTACGGTGAAAAGCCCGACACACATGGGCATGTCGAGCTTCTTCTTCTCAAAAATATTGAAAATGACGACTGGGAAGTTCTTGCTAAGCCGGCTAAACGCTTGCGTGTGGGCGCACAGATTTCCTTTGGGGACGGTAGACTCACAGCTGTGGTCAAAAAAGAGCTTGAGCATGGCGGACGTATCGTGACCTTTTCATACGAGGGTATCTTCCTTGAAGTGCTAGAAAGCCTAGGGGAAATGCCTCTACCACCTTATATCCACGAAAAGTTGGAAGACCGTGAGCGCTACCAAACCGTCTACGCCAAAGAAAATGGCTCCGCTGCAGCACCGACCGCAGGACTGCACTTCACCCAAGATTTGCTGGATAAAATCGCTGCAAAAGGCGTCAAGCTAGTTTATCTGACACTACATGTTGGACTTGGTACTTTCCGTCCTGTGTCTGTTGACAATGTCGATGAACACGAAATGCACTCCGAATTTTATCAGCTCTCAGAAGAAGCCGCAGATACGCTCAACCAAGTACGTTCAAATGGCGGACGTATCGTTGCTGTCGGCACGACTTCTATTCGTACCCTTGAGACGATTGGTACAAAGTTTGATGGCGACATCAAAGCCGACTCAGGCTGGACCAATATCTTTATCAAACCAGGCTATCAGTTCAAGGTTGTGGACGCTTTTTCGACCAACTTCCATTTGCCAAAGTCAACTCTTGTCATGCTCGTCTCTGCCTTTGCTGGGCGTGAGTTTGTCCTTGAAGCCTATAAACACGCTGTCGACGAAAACTACCGCTTCTTTAGCTTTGGGGACGCTATGTTTGTCAAATAATCTTTGAAAGGATAAAAACAAAGTTATCATCTTCTCATTTTTACAGACTCTTGCCCTAGACGCAGTGGGTGAGTTGATAAATCAACTTCTAGAACCCTACTCAACTTTGCGGAGGTGGGACAAAATCGCATTTCTGCGAAATGACCGATTTTTGTGCCACTCTCTTTTGAAAACTCTATCAGCTTTTTTTGACCGTCAACTTGTGTTACAATAAAGTCTAGATTAGAAAGAAGGGAGAAGGCGATGATTTATCTCAAGCGTTTGCTGGGTGTTATCCTTTTGTGTGCTGTTGGTTTTGGTATTTTTCAGCATGAAAAGAGTGTCTCACAGTTTGAAAAAAGCTACCAAAGTACGCAAAGTGCGCTCAGCTATTTTCAAAAGCATAATAAAGCCTATCAAAAGCTCCCTATCCTAGAGAAGATGTCCATGCGTAAGCACATGATGACAACTATCAAGCGACTGCAAGAAGATGGTTGGTCAGATGAGACCATCGAAGGTGCTTATCTGCGCTACCTCCCGCAGGATAAATTGTCACAAAAGGAGGTCAATCAAGCGCTCGCTCAAACACAGATTATCGGCACGCAGACATTTAGGAAACTATGGAAAACAGAACTCGCTAGAGTTGAAAGTCAGCAGCCACTGTACAAACTGGAGCAGGCTAAGCACTTGCTAGCTATCTTTTTACAGCAGGATAAAATGCCACAAACCATCAGCGGGCAAAAAACACAAACCAAGGCAATGCTTGCTCGCTTCGACGACAGTGTCTCGCCTGCTGACAGCCTGTGGAGTGACTTAGCCACACTGACACAGACAGCTTATCCTAATGATAATTTTTCCAAAAACGATAAGCTAGCCATCCAGCTGCACCAGTTTCGCTACATTATCTCTAGCCAGCAAGCCCAGTGGATTAGACGTCACTATAAGACTACAAACGATACAGACGCCGATGCCCTTGCCAAATACCTCGCTGAGCTGGACAACTCTGACTACACGCTCAACGAATCTGCCAGATACCACAACAAGGTCGCAAGCAAATTAACCAAAAACGGTGTGCTAAAGCCTGTCTACGCTGACAATCGTAAGGAGAGTAATTTCAAGGTGCTCATTCATTTTCACAGTGAGTTCATCCTATCTGAAAGTGGCAACTTTTTGGTGGCAACCGATGTGCAAAAAACGACACAAAACGCCATCATCAACAGCGCTACCTTTAACTATGCCAATCAAAATGACGACCGCCACGTCCAACTGGATGTGACACCGATTACCTATCACGAACCGCACTTTGTCACCAAGGCGATGACGGCAAACGGTGAGACTTTTGTTGAGCCGAGCTTAGAGGAGCAAAAGGACAAGCACAATCGCATTTTCAGTCGAAAAGGCAAATCCTCTAAACAGCTCTCAAAAGCTGTGGCTAAGGCTTTCAAAAAACGTATCAAAGCCTACCAACAACTCCTCACACCGTCTAACAACAACCATTAAGACACTAAAAACTCATTACGCTTGTAATGAGTTTTTAATTCATATTGACACGATGCCATTCGTTAATCACATAGCAAAGCTGGGTGAGTTGATAGTAGCCGACACCGTTGATTTCTGTACTTTCTTCTGTCGCACCGCCCAAGCCTTTTGTGTAGAGGGCGATGATATACGGCTTCTCCTCGTAAACAACAGCACCAACATTGAGCGCTTCACGGACATAACCTGGCTTTTGTGCGACTGTCAAGTTATCCCCAATCAAACCATGATAATATTCTCCAGGAAAAGCAACCTTGAGATAATAGAGCAAGTCCTTGTATTTCTTGCGGTGCGTATAGAGATAGTCCAGCACTTGGATATAGTAGTCGGTTGTGGTTTTATTGCCTTCTTGCTGGATGGTTTTAATCTTGCCTTTAGATTTGCCGTAGCGTCCAAACTTGGCGTAAGCTTTCTCCATGCCTCCTAAGCGCTCCGATAGGGCGTAAGCAGGTGTATTTTCAGAGTAGACGAGGGAGAACTTCTGCATCTGAGGAATAGTCATCGCTCCATCAAAGGCAGACACATAGCTATTGTGCTCTCCGATGTACTCGTAGGTGGTGTTTGTGATGTCAAATGCCTCAGTCAAGGATAATTTTCCCTTAGCCACCTCGTCAACCACTAGCATATTTAAGGGGAGTTTGTAGGTAGAACCTGCCGTCATGGGCTGGGTGTCATTCATTGAGGCTGTTTTTCCAGTTGTTAAGTCCTTGTAAGAAAAGGCGACACTGTCCTCTGCCAAGCCAAACTCTGCCATGTAAGCTTTCACCGTCTCCTCTAAGCTGAGGTTGGCATAGTCATAATACAGCCCTAAACTATCCATTTCTGCTAAATCTGCCTGTAAGTCGGTTTCTTTATCTGCTTTTGACTTGGTTTTAGTGCTGGTCTTTGTCTTGGTGCTTGATGACTTTGTTGAGACTTGAGTGCTCTTACTTGTCGATGAACTTGCAGTTTTGGACTGCGAAGCATGCTGAAACATAGTCACAAACAAGCATATAATAATCAAAACCAGTAGCCCTAAAATCGTACACGCAAATATAAAATCAACTTGACGCCGTTTTTTCTTTCCATCATTTTTCATAACACTTCTATTGTAAAGTATTTTTTTAAAATTGCAAGTATTTTGACAAATATTTTACAAAAACATGTCATTTTGTGTTTTTCAGTAACATTTAGCTAAAAAAACAAGCCTTTCGGCTCGTTTTTTAGGCTTTTGCTGCTTTGTACAATTCAGCAACCTTGTTCCAGTTGATGACGTTGAAGAACGCCTTGATATAGTCTGGGCGAACATTGCGGTAGTTAAGATAGTAGGCGTGTTCCCAAACGTCTAGTCCAAGGATAGGTTGTTTGCCATCCATGATAGGGTTGTCTTGGTTAGCTGTTGAGAGAATTTCGAGTTTTCCTTCAGCATTCACGACAAGCCAAGCCCAACCTGAGCCAAAGCGAGTCGCAGCTGCTGCTGAGAAAGCGTCTTTGAAAGCGTCAAATGAGCCAAAAGTAGCTTCAATATCTGCTAACAATTCTGCTGAAACCTCTGTCTTTTCTGGTGTCATCAATTCCCAGAAAAGAGCGTGGTTGAGATGTCCTCCGCCGTTGTTGATAACGGCTTGACGGATGTCAGCAGGGATTTTTTCCACGTCAGACAAAAGTGCCACCAAGTCTTCACCGATTTCAGTGTGTTTTTCAAGGGCCGCATTGACATTTGCCACATAAGTCGCATGGTGTTTGTCATGGTGGAGAGTCATTGTCTCAGCATCGATATAAGGTTCTAAAGCATCGTAAGCATAAGGTAGTTCTGGTAGGATAATTGCCATAAGTAAGCTCCTCTTTTCTATAAAGTACCTTCATTGTATCGAAAAGAGGTAGAGCTTACAAATAATTTGACTGAAACTTATGCTTTATAGGTGATGAGCTGCAAGAGTGCCTTGTCAAATAAATAATCCTTATCAGCAAGACCGCTCTTAATCGCTGCATCCGTTTCAATCAAACACTTGAGAGCAAATGCTAAAAAAGCAGTTGATAAGGTTCTAACATCACGCAAAGCATAGCGTACTTGGTAAGGATTGACCTTGCGTCCGAGATAATAGGACAGCTCACTTGTTATTTGGCTTTCATTTTTACCTTGTTCAGACAGGATTTTGACCTGTAAGAAGGTCCTAAATTGCCCTAGCATAACAGCAATGAGCTTGATGTCATCCTCACCTTGCAGGCGCAAATCACGCACCAGCTCAAAACTATCATCCACACGCCCTAGGATAACCAGATGGGTCAAATCAAAGATATTGTCTTGAAGCGTCTTAGGAATCGCTTCTGCGATGTCGCTAGAGTTGATAAGACCTGCCTTTTTATAGGAGGTCAAAAAAGCCAGATTTTTTTGAATAGCGCTGTAGTCATAGTTTGACTTGATGAGCAAGTCCTCAAACGCTCCTTTATCAAAGCGAAGACCCAGTTTGTGAGCGTATTTTTGAAAATAGGTTTTAAGCTCTGCTTCTTTTGGCGTGCTAGCTTCAATGACCTTGCCGTCACGTTTGAGCAATTTGACCAAACGGCGCTTGCCATCAAGCTTTCCTGGTGCACAGATGATGAGACGTGTGGTGTCTACAGGATTTTCAAGATAAGCTTCAAAGCGCTTTAGAGAGCCATCCTCGAGATAGCTTTTTTTATTTGTTGTAATGTCAAGGAGATTATCAAAAATAACAACCTTGTAGTCGGACAAAAAAGGTAGACTCTCAAGATCCATCTCCGCCTCTTGGTAGCTATCCTCGGACAAATCAAAATACGAATAAGTCAAATCACTCTTATCAAAACCAATCTGCTCAAACAGTTTTTGCTTTATCTCGGTGTACTGCCCTAAATCATCCCCAGCTAGAACGGTGATAGGAGCGAGATTTGCCGTAGACAGCTTCTCTATTTCTTCAATTGCAATCATGGTTTCATTATACCAAAAAATCCCACGTATGGTTAGTGGGATTCTTTTTTGCTTGGTAAGCAATAAAAAACTAAAAGAGCAATGCGACAGCCAAGCATGATAATCCAGCCTAGAGGAAGGATGAAGGTCGCAAAATCACCTAAGAGTAAGAGAA
>OBLI01002588.1_pt1 | contig 15062 bp, 12 predicted proteins | sample 1519701 | NCBI WGS metagenome assembly OBLI01 (sample SAMEA3663005, study PRJEB22513) | pig gut metagenome | biome: pig gut; feature: pig-associated habitat; material: faeces | place: France | collected 2012 | reverse complement strand
GCCCGGTTTGATTTTTTTCTTTTTCTTTTTCACCAAACCAATCATTTCAGTGTCCAGTTTTTGGTAAGATTTTTCACGATTTGCCCTGCGGTCACGGTCATAAGTGTCTTGAAACTCAACATTTTTGATGACCTTTGGTACAAAGCGAATGCCCATCTTCTCCAGCTCTCGAATATCAGAGTCGTCGCTTGGCTGATAAAGGGTAATGGCAATACCAGAAAGCCCATTACGCCCTGTACGCCCAACACGGTGGACAAAGAAAGATAGGTCTTGAGGAATGCTGTCGTTGATGACATGGCTCACGCCCTCAATATCAATCCCACGTGCTGCAAGGTCCGTTGCGACAATGTACTCATAGTCTAGCTGCTTGACTTGGTTCATGATACGCTTACGCTCACGTGGCGAGATTCCTCCGTGAATCTTTGCCACCTTGAGCCCATTGCTGGACAGATAAGCATGCAAATCATCAGCACGTTCCTTGGTATTGACAAAAATCATGGCAAGAAATGGCTGCAAGAGCTTTGAGATTTCTAGGATTTGCGCATTTTTATCACGTCCTTTAGTGGAAATCAACCAGTTGTCGATAGTGTCTGCGATGACCGTCTCTGTCTTGATAGTTTCCATGACAGGATTGGTCAGATATTTCTTCAAGAAAGGTTGCAATTTTTGCGGAATGGTAGCTGAAAAGACCAAAATCTGCACGTCCTTTGGCAGACTGGCTGCAATCTTGTCCACAGTCCCCAAAAAGCCCATGTCTAAGGTCATATCCGCCTCATCCACAACAAAAGTATGCGCCTTGTGAATATCAAGGTCAGTAGACGCGACTAAGTCATAGATACGCCCAGGCGTGCCGATAACGATATGCGGTTGGTTCGCCTTGAGCTTTTCAATCTGGCGCTTCTTGTCCGTACCACCCACATAGTGCCCAATGCGAATAGGATTCTTGGCATGGCTTGCGGTTTGCTTGGTTGCTTGGTAAATCTGGGTTGCCAGCTCACGGCTAGGAGCTGTGATAACCACTTGTGTTTCATTTTTAGCTTCATCTAATTTCTCAAAAATAGGAAGCAAGAAAGTGTGGGTCTTTCCTGAGCCTGTCTTTGACTCACCGACTAAGTCACGCCCAGAGCGCACAACTGGAATCAGCTTTTGCTGAACGGGTGTTGGATCGACAAAGTGAAGCTCATCAAGCGCTTCTTGAATGTAGGGTTTAAAGTTAAAATCTCTAAAAGTCATATCTTCTCTCTCTTTGTTTTCGTTCCTTTTATTATAGCATGATTGCCCTTTAAAAAGCAAAAGACTGAGGAAATTCTCAGTCTCTTACCTTATAAATAGAGAATGGCTAGGGTGATGGCTGACATGACAATCCCAACACCCCACAAGAAAGCGTCAACTCTCCACTCACTCCAAGTTGACCCTTTCCCAGTCAAACCACCTAGCTCTAGGTGATGATGAAAAGGTGTCATCCTAAAGATACGCTTGCCTTCTCCTGTTTTTTTCTTGGTGTATTTAAAGTAAGTCACCTGTAGCATGACAGAGGCTGTCTCAAAGACATAGACAAAACCAATGAGAAGTAGTGTCCACTCTTGACGCAGGGCAATGGAGATGGCAGCCAGCATAGCACCAAGAGCGAGACTGCCGACATCTCCCATAAAGACCTTAGCTGGCTTGTGGTTAAAGACAAAGAAACCTAGCAATGCCCCAATCATGGTCACAATAATGGTCAAAATATCAAACTGCTTTTGCATAATGGCAATAATAGCGTAAGCAACCAAACTAATCACAACAGAGATAGACGCTAGCCCATCAATACCATCTGTTAGGTTGACCGCATTTGAAAAGCCGACAACCCAGAAAAGCACAAAGAGTAGATAAAAGACACCTAGATGAAGATGATAGCCAAAGATGTTAATCGAGTCTGTCCCACTTGGACGCACATGAATAAAGTAGAAAAGCAGCCCTGCAATAATCTGCAAGCTCATCTTCTGCCAAGGCGTGAGTCCTTCGTTGATTTGTTTGAAAATTTTCAAGAAATCATCTAAAAAGCCGATAATCCCATAAATCAAAACGACCAGTAAAATACCAAGCGGAGCGCCTAGAGGAGCTTTGCCAAACAAGCTAAAGACAAATCCTACAATGATAGCAACTACTAGAAAGACTGTCCCTCCCATCGTAGGTGTCCCAGCCTTTGCTAGGTGCTGCTTAACATCTTCGTGCATTTGTTGACCACCAATTTTCTTTAATTGGTAATAACGGATAAACCTTGGCATTGCAAGAACGGTTAGTATAAACGCAATAGCACCTGCCAATAAACTGATTGTCATGTTAGTCTCCTAATGTTATTGTTAATTTCTTCACTTTTTTGATAGCCTTACCAGAGTCCACACTTTGCTTGGTGACAGTCCCTGACTTCTTGCCTTTTATGGTAATATCAATGCCTGTCCATTTGGCAAAGGTCTCTACATTTTTCTTGGTCCAGCCATACATATCCGGCAGCTCTGTGAGTTTATCAGTAAGAAGCAAGATTTGCTCGTTTTCTGAGAGCTTGCTGCCTGCTGCTTTAGACACTTTGCTAATCTTGCTACCATTGCCTAGGATAATTGGCTGAATGATATTTTGACGTAGCACAACAGCTGTAGATCCTGGGCTTTCTCCAACAATATTTGGCAAGGTGTACTTAGAAGCTGTCGCTTCTTTGACCGTTGAGGTTGTCAAGGTATCTTTCATTGCCACAGCTTGCTCAAGCACAGGATTGAAAATGGTAGACCACTCTGTACCTGTCCATTTTGTTGGTTGTTGGACAGTGACATACATCATAAAGTCAGGATCATCAGACGGCACCATCGCAATAACAGAGTTAATCGTGTCGTTCTTTCCAGACAAGTAAGAACCGTTTTCAGCGATTTGGGCTGTACCAGACTTGACAGCGACACTTTGATTGCCAACTTGGATGATAGGCTGTCCGTTTGAGATAAGTGTCCCGTAGGTAGAGTCGGTTCCGACAGTGACCATGTAGTCACGGGTCTGACTGGCTGCCTTTTTCGAGATAGGTTTGCCAACAACTTCGGTCGTTGCGGTTCTGCTAGTGTCTGTATTTGGGTCGTAGACGCTTCTGATAAACTGTGGCTCAAGCATGACACCATCGTTTGAGATGGCTGAGAAGGCTCTTAGCATCTGCACACGGGTTACACCGATAGCTTGACCAAAGGAGGTCATGGTACCGTTGACACGTGTTAGGCTAGGAAAGAGCCCGCCGTCTTCATTGAGCATACCAAAGCGAGTCGGATAGCCAAAACGGAACTTAGAGAGATAACTAAACCAAGTGTTGTCTCCCATTTTTTCCTCCAAAATGGACATGCCGACGTTACTTGAGTGGGCAAAACCTTGGGCAAAGTTCATATACAAGCCGTCAGTTTTGCCTTCGTTGACGTCCCAGTCACGCACCGTCACGTCACCAACCTCGTACTTGTTACTGTAGTAGTACTCCGTCGTGTTAAAGACGCCACTGTCAATGGCTGACGCTAGGGTCATGACTTTCATGGTTGAGCCGGGTTCAAAGTAAGTTTGATAGAGGAGGTCATTTTTATTTGAAAGGTCATTATAGGTTTGAGGGTCAGTTGGGTTGTAGGTCGGACGCTGCGCTGTGGCGAGAATCTCGCCGGTTTTAGCATTGACCAGCGTTGCAGTGATATTTTTAGCTTCGACCTGACTTTGAAAAGCGTCCAGTTGCCCTTCAAGCAGGGTCTGTAATGGCTCAGAGAGAGTCGTGTAGACATCCTTACCATTGACAGCTGGTTTTGACTTGATAACAGAACCTAGAAGAGTATTTCCATTGCTATCTCTTTCGTAGGTGATATAGCCATCCGTTCCAGAAAGGAGGGTATTGAGCGACGCTTCTAAACCAGTTTTTCCGACGAGTTGGCTACCAGAGTCGTCATCCTCTAGCTGAGCGTAGCCGACAAACTGGGAAGCAAAGATACCGTTTGGATAGGTTCTCCCTGGGCTGGTCTCAAAACCAATTCCATTGATATTCGCTTTTTTCATCGCCTCTTGAATAGCCGTCATGGTCGTGTAGGAAATCCCTTTACCTTTAGTTCCAAAGGAAACTTGGAAGAGATTTTTTTGCTTGAGCTGCTTGAGGACTTCTTTTTTCTCGATACCTAAGTGCTCATTTAATATCTTTGCAACCGTATTGTACTGCGAGGGCTGGACATAGAGCTTTTTACCGCTACTATCCTTGTAACTCTTTGAGATAATAGCATAAATGGTATAGGTCGTTGCGTCCTCAGCGATGGCATTGCCGTCACGGTCGTAAATAGTCCCTCGCTTTGCCTGCACTTTAACGGTCGTTTGATAAACTTTCTTAGCTTCTGCGGACAAGTTCTGTCCAAACTTTTTATCTGTGCCAACAATTACGATAAAATTCACCACAAAAATGAAAAATAGAGCGATGGCTAAAATCATAAGATTCTGCCCTACACGCTCTCTATTTTTCTCTGGGCTCTTTCTATCCTTAATCACATACTTTAAAAAGCGATTGCGTTTCATCGTCTAATCCACCTTTTGAATATTTCCAGTCTTATTGGACAAGCCCGCATTATTAGCAATTTCAGTCACTCGGTCTCTAGTCGTGAGCTCATTGACCTCTTGCTTAGCGTCATCATACTCGGTTTGTTTTTGCGTAATCTGACTATTTAAGTGCGATATTTCCTGCTTTTGCTGTAAATTACGGCTCTGCAAGAAAATAATCCCCACCGCCATGACAATAGCAGTGATGATGATACTCGCATAAAATGCTTTTTCAATACGGGAAAACTTGCGGATACGGCGCTGCAAACTCAGCGTTTCTTTTTCTTTAGTGTCATCTCTTGTCATATCATCTATCAGTCACGAACCTTTTGTGCCACACGCAACTTGGCTGAATGCGCACGGTTATTGGCTCTTAATTCTTCTTCACTTGGTAATATCGGCTTACGATTGACTAGCTTGAGCTTTGGTTGCATATCCTCTGGGATAAATGGAAGTCCCTTTGGCACATGCAGTTCTGAAGCCTCTTTAAAGAGCTGCTTGGTCAGTCTATCTTCTAACGAATGAAAGGTAATCACAGAGATACGCCCACCCACTGCCAACAAATCAATAGCAGCCTGTATAGACTCATCTGCTGCACCTAGCTCGTCATTGACCTCAATACGAATCGCCTGAAAAATCTGCTTGGCTGGGTGCCCTTTTTTCTTGAGCTCACGAGCTGGCTTTGCTGACTTGATGATGTCAGCTAGCTCCGTTGTGGTCTCGATAGGCTTGGTCTTGCGATAAGTCTCAATCTTTCTCGCAATTTGCTTTGAGAACTTATCCTCACCATATCTAAAAAAGATACGCACCAAGTCGTGATAATCATAGTTATTGACCACATCATAAGCCGTCAAAGACTGCTCACGGTTCATCCGCATATCAAGCGGCGCATCCTGCTTGTAGGAAAAACCACGCTCTCTCTCATCTAACTGCGGACTAGACACTCCTAAATCATACAGGATACCGTCAATTTTATCGACACCGTGCTTAGCAAGCTCTTCTTTTAAATGTCGAAAATTGGACTTGATAAAAGTAACCTGTCCTTTTTGGATGTAGTCGGCTAGGCGAATCTGAGCGTTGTCAATCGCTTTTTGATCCTGATCAAAAGCATAGAGGTGCCCCTTGTCATTTAACTGTGATAAGAGATAGCTGCTATGCCCAGCCCCACCTAAAGTAGCGTCCACATAGATACCGTCTGGTTTGACATCAAGCATATCAACCGTCTCATGCAATAAAACAGTGACGTGTTTAAATTCGTTAGTCATAACTGTTATTTTACCATAATTTAGGCAAAGGATAAACGAAAAAGCGATTTTACGCTTAGTAACTTGTAAAATCGCAAAATCCTTATTCTCTTATCTGACCAGAGCCATTGATGTAAAATTTGGTGCTGGTCAAAGCTTCTAGTCCCATAGGACCTCTAGCATGTACCTTTTGAGTGGAAATGCCAATCTCAGCACCCAAACCAAAGACAAAACCGTCTGTAAAGCGTGTAGAGGCATTGACATAGACCGCTGCCGCATCCACTTCATCTTGGAAGCGTTCTGCGTGATTGATATTGGTCGTTACAATCGCTTCTGAGTGGCGTGTGCTGTAGCGATTGACCCAGTTAATGGCATCGTCTAGGCTGTCAACAACCTTGACAGACAAGATATAGTCTAAAAACTCTGTCGCATAGTCCGCATCACTGACTGGAACTGCCGACTTAAGGTAAGACGCCGCTATCTCATCTGCACGAAACTCGACAGCATGGACTTTTTGAATAGCCTCTTCTAAGCGAGGAAGGAAGTCTTTTGCTACATTTTTGTGAACCACTAGGCTCTCGCAGGCATTGCAGACGCTTGGGCGCTGTGTTTTGGCATTGATGACAATATGTGTCGCCATCTCAAGATCAGCATACTCATCCACATAGATGTGGACATTGCCGACACCTGTCTCAATGACAGGCACTTTTGAGGTTTCCTTGACTGTCTGAATGAGCTTAGCCCCACCACGTGGGATGAGCACATCAACATAATCCACCGCCTGCATGAGTTCTCTTGCTACAGCGTGGCTGGTGTCCTCAACAAGCTGCACCGCATCTGGTGTGATGCCTTGATTTTCTAAACTCTTTCGTACCACATCAGCCAGCGCTTTGTTTGAGTTGATAGCGTCACGCCCACCACGCAAGATAATAGCATTGCCAGTCTTGAAGGCAAGGCTAAAAGCGTCAACAGAAACATTGGGACGGCTCTCAAAAATCATGGCGATAACACCAAGCGGCACTCGCTTTTGAACGATTTTGAGCCCATCCATGTTGGTGTAGCCACGCACCACTTGCCCAATCGGGTCAGGCAAGTCCGCCACCTGACGAAGACCTGTGGCGATAGCTTCTAGGCGCTCTCTTGTCAGCAACAAACGGTCAACCATAATCTCTGAAATGCCGTTTTCCTCTGCTTTGTCGACATCACGGGCATTTTCAGCTAGGATATAGTCTTCACTCTCCAGCAAGTCCTTAGCAATCTGGTAGAGTGCCTTGTTTTTAGTGCTGGTCGCTAGGTTGGCTAGGTCGCTGCTGGCTGCTTTTGCCTGCTGTCCCAGTCTATCAATGATTGTCATCTCGTGTCACCTCACTTGCAAAATACGTTCCGATTGGCTCACCAGAAAGCGCCTTTAGCATTTGTCGTGGGTCTTTGCCGTTCATCAAAATCATCTGACCACCCACATCAAACATCATCTGAGCGCTCTTGATCTTGCTACGCATACCGCCTGTGCCAAACTTGCTACCAGCGCCACCTGCTGACTGCCAAATCTCCTCTGTAATCTCTGGCACATAACTGCGCAAAACAGCGTCGTCGTAGATATTAGGATTTTTATCATAGAGCCCATCGATGTCTGATAGCATAATCAGCAAATCCGCCTGTGTAAAGCCTGCAACAACGGCAGACAGACGGTCATTGTCCCCAAACTTGGTCTGGTGGTCCATCTCATCCACACTGATGGCGTCATTTTCATTGATGATAGGCACAATCCTCATCTTGAGCAGACTCTCGATAGAGTTGGTCACATTTCTCAAGCTCTCTGGATATTCCACCACATCACGGGTCAATAAAACCTGTGAAACAGTGGTTCTATAGTGGTTAAACATCTGCGTGTAAAGACTCATCATAGCGACCTGCCCAACGCTTGAGATGGCTTGCTGCTGGTCGATTTCCTTAGGACGCTTGTCCTTATCAAGGACATTTAAGCCAAAGCCCATAGCGCCAGAAGAGACCAAAATCACATCTACCCCACGATTCATTAAGGTTGAGATGGCAAAGGCTAAACCGTCAATACTCTCTAAATTGATTTTTCCATTTGGCAAAATAAGCGTGCTTGTCCCCACCTTAATCACCAAACGCTTTATACTCTCAAAATTTCGTTTCATATCCAAAATTATAACACAAAGCCAGCAAAAAACCTAGATAGGATTATCTAGGCTTTTCTTTATACTAATTTCTTCCAAAACAGACGGTTGATGAGAAGCTGTAGAGCTGCTATGACAAGTGCTGACATGACAAGGATGACGCCACTCACAATCGTTGGATTGATTTTGAAGGAGGCAAAGATAGCGATGCAAAGGAGCACCACACCGACAATCAACTCAACAAAGAAGATGAGAGCCGATAACATTTGACTGTTGCCTCGGTTAAAGAGCTGGTTGATATTTTGCCAGTTGAGATTGAGATGACGGTAGTCGCTGCGGTAGATGAATTGCCCTTGTATAAGAGATGAGAGCAACATGCCAACAAAGAGACTCACCACTAAAACAGGGTGCATGCCAAAGAAAAGAGTGGCAATAGACATGAGAAGAGCTGGTGGCAAGACCTGAACGCCATACAAGACCCAAAACTTCTGCTTGATAAAGCCTTTGAAAGAAAAAGGCAGGGTCTTGAGATAAGTGTAATTATCCTTTTCTAAAGACAAACCAACGCCCAAGAGGGAAGCAGACTGCGTCACAAAAAGCCCCAACAAGACACCTACCAGAAAAGTTACACCAAAATGCCTGCTGTCAAAAAAGCTGCTAAACCTAATCATAGCCCCTGAAAAGGAAATCCCTAAAATAACAGGCACACTATAGGTTTGTACCAAGAGCGAAGCATGTCCTAAAGTAGAGAGGTGATGGCGTCGCATCAGACGACCTAAACTGCGTGTTTTTATAGCCTTTTTTGGATGTTTCTTACTAGGTGCGACCTTAGCATAGAGCGTATCTCTATAGTAGTTTGGCACGATGAAAACGATAACAGCTAAGATGACAAGCACTGTCACAGCGATAGGCAGCCAGTAGTTGAGAAGGCTCTCCTTTGAAAAAGGAGCACGTACAATATCCACAAACCCTCTAAAGTAAGGCAGTGGCGTGATGTGGGCGAGCGCTTGCTCATCATCTAGCTGGGAACTGGTCATATTGATATAAAGAACAGGAACAAAGGCTCCAAAGCTAGCAATAGCCGTCAAGGCTGTTGAAATCGCCTTTTGATGACGACTCTTGACGATATAGCGCCCAATCAAACCTGTCACAAGAAGCGATAAAGCAAGCACCGTCACTGACAACACAGCAAAATTGACGATACCTAGCAGAATTGTGAAAGGATTGCCTGTGATTTGCCAATAAGCAAAAGCAAAGAGTGTCAAGGTAGGCACCAAGTACAAAAGACTCATCCCTAGAGAAGCGATGACCTTTGCGACAAAGAGCTCTCTTGGCTCAATAGGCAGATAAACATAGTTCTTCGTGTCCCCACTCTCATAAAAGACACTATACATGGCTGAAAAGGACGTCATCAGCGCCATAACAGCAAAGACAATCGTCTGCTGACCTAAGTAGTAAGGATAGTGCCTATAGTCCACCATCAGCAAAAAATAACTAAAGCAAACCATCATCACGACTAGAAGAATGACTTGATTTTTAATCATCTCCTTGGCAATAGAAAAGCGATCTTTCTGCTTTTTTTCCTGCCTTTTGCGGATATTGGCTAAGTAATTACTGTTTGAGTAGAGGATATTGACCTTTACTAACTCCCAAATCGTTGACCATTTCATAATAACCTCCTCATGCGCTAGTCCTCTTGCGCTTTTCTGCCTGCCAATTCCAGATAAATCGTCTCCAAATCTTTATTTGGATAGCTTTTCTTGAGCTCCTCGATACTGCCGACATAGATGAGCTTCCCTTTTTTGAGAATGGCAATGCGGTCACACAGCTGCTCAGCCACGGCAAGGACGTGCGTTGAAAAGATGACACTATTTCCCTCTTTAGCATGCGTTTTCATCATTTCTTTCAAATCATAGGACGCCTGCGGGTCAAGCCCTGTCAAAGGCTCATCCAAAATCCAAATATCAGGATTGGACACCAAAGCCCCGATGACAATCACCTTCTGGCGCATCCCATGCGAAAAGCCATCAATGACCTCATAGCGACGCTCACCTAGCTCAAACAGAGTGACCAGCTGGTCAATGCGTACACTCGCCTCTTCCTTTGGTACACCGTAGATGGTCGCTAAAAACTGCCAGTACTCCTGCGCTGTCAGATTTAAGAAAATATCAGGAGAGTCTGGCACATAGCCAATCTTGCGCTTAATCTCATCCCTGTGCTCAGAAAGCAGCAAATCATCCACATAAACCTCACCATAAGTCGCCTCGATGATGGAGGTCAAAATGCTGATGGTCGTTGTTTTCCCCGCACCATTGTGCCCTATGAGACCAAAGATTTCCCCATCATTGATGGTGAGATTGAGGTCGCTTAGCGCTTCTTTTCCCTCATACACTTTTGACACATGCTCAAACCTTATCATAGTTCTCCTCCTTTATCCTGCTAAGCAGGTATTTGTTTGTTCTATCAAACAAATACAATTTTCCTTTGGCTTCATTATACTCCTCATGAAAATCCTTGTCAAGCGCTTCCAAAAAAATTCTCAATAAAAAGGTCTCGCCTGAGCGAGACCTTTTTAAGACCTTCTTATTATGAATTTGGGTCGTCTAAGCTACGTCCGTGAAGTCCCTTTTCACGTTGGACTTGGCGTAGTTTTTCAGGTGTGACGTCGTTACCTTCTTCATCGACAATCTTGATACCCTCGATGTGATGGCGAACGGCACGGCGATAGCCTTCGATGTATTCTTCACGAAGTTCAGCTTGCTCAACTTTTTCTTCTGGTGTCAAGCCTTCTTCTTTTTTCTTTTTAGCAAGCTCGTTGATACGAGCGATTTTCTTAGGATCCATAGTGTCCTCCTTTAAAGTTTACTTGGTATTGAGTTTATTAAAGGCTGCGACTTGGCTGGCTTTTGCAACAAGGCTAGAAAGCAGAGCGAGGCGGTTGTTTTTGAGGGCTTCGTCTTCTGCCATGACCATAGTGTTGTCAAAGAAGGCGTCAATGACTGGGCTAAGCGCAAAGAGTTTGTCTAGATTTTCAGTCATATCAGCTGAGAGCTCTAGCGTCTCGATAGCGTCGTGTAGCGCTTTTTCCTCGTCATTTTCAAAAAGGCTAGGGTTGGCTGTAGCACTAGTATCTGCTTTTTCAGCTAGGTTAAAGACACGTGAGAGGCTCTCAACGGCTGCTTTATAACCAGCGTCCTTACTCTTTGTCGCAAGCGCTTGGCTGGCTTCTAGCATGGTGCCAACGACATAAGTCGATGAAGCAAGCGTCGCTTCTTTGATGTCTTTTGCGATAGTGCTGTCCATCATTTTTTCGATACGAGCTACGACAAAGTCCATAACTTGGTCTTGATTAGCATAATCTAGGCTGTCAAAGCTAAGAGCATAGAGGTCACTAATCAGCTCATCCAGCGGAATATCCCAGCCAAAAGCGTCTAAAATGCGGACAATCCCTTGCGTCGCACGACGAAGCGCATAAGGGTCGTTAGAACCACTTGGGATAAGCCCAACAGAAAAGAAGGAAAGCACTGTATCTAGTTTGTCAGCAATAGCTAAGATTGCTCCGACCTTAGTCTCAGGTAAGTCTCCATCTGCTGAGTTTGGCAAGTAGTGTTCACGGATGGCAGTCGCAACCATTTCAGACTCGCCAGCGAGAGTAGCGTATTTTTCACCCATGATACCTTGTAACTCATCAAACTCACCAACCATGCCAGTTAGTAGGTCAAACTTATAGATAGACGCTGCACGTAAAACAGCTTCTTTCTCATCAGCACTCAAGCCTGCCTTGTCAGCCAGATAGCCAGCAATGACCTTGGTGCGCTCCATGTGGGCAAAAAGAGAGCCAATTTTTTCGTGGAAAGTGACGTGTTTGAGTTTTTCAACCAAATCAGCAATCACTAATTTTTGGTCCTCACGCCAGAAGAAAGCACCGTCTTCAAGCCTTGCCACTAAAACTTTTTCATTTCCTTTGATGACATTTTCAATGAAGTGGCTATCGCCATTACGCACTGAGATAAAGTGCGGAAGGAGTTTACCTGACTTGTCACGCACGACAAAGTAGCGTTGGTGATTTTTCATAGACGTCACCAAAACTTCCTCTGGCACAGCCAGATAGTTCTCATCAAAAGCCCCCATAAAGGCTGTTGGATACTCGACGAGATTGAGCACTTCATCCAGAAGCTCATCGTCAATCTCAACGACAACGGCGTGTTCCTCTTCGATAGCTTTGATTTGAGAAACAATCAAGTCCTTACGTTCCTTGCTATCTGCGATAACAAAGCTGTGGCGCAAATCCTCCTCGTAAGAATCTGCTGACGCTACCTCGACTTCTGTCCCTAAAAAGCGATGTCCACGACTGGTATGACCTGATGTGATGTCAAGAAAATCAAGGTCAAGCGCCTCATCATCAAGTAGCACAATCAAAGTATGTACAGGACGGATGTACTCAAAAGTGTTGTTTGCCCAGTGCATGTTGACAGGGAAGGTCAAGTCTTTGAGGACACTTGTGACCGTTTCTAGAACCTCACGCGCTGGTTTTCCTTCTTCGTGCTTGGTCACATAGACGTACTCTTCACCCTTAACCTCACGAAATGTAATATCGTCAACGCTCAAGCCCTTACCACGGACAAAACCTTCTGCTGCTTTAGTGAAATTACCATCAGCGTCCAGTGCGATTTTCTTTGCAGGTCCTTTGAAGTCTTCTTCCAAGTCAGACTGTTTATCAGCTAAGCCTTTGACACGCACAGCTAAGCGACGTGGTGTGGAGAACACTTCAATGTCCTCAAAGGTGAGACGATTGTCCGCTAGGAAAGCCTTCATCTTTTCTCCTAGTTGTTTCATGGCAGGTGTCACCACGTAGGCTGGCATCTCTTCAAGTCCAAGTTCGACAAGTAAATTATGAGTCATGATAGCTCCTTTCTTAGTCTTCTTTTGCTAATAATTCACGGCGTGTCTCTTCGTCAAGAAGCGGATAGCCTAGACGCTTACGCTCAGCGACAAAGGTCTTTGCGACCACACGAGCGAGATTACGAATGCGGGCGATATAGCCAGCACGCTCTGTTACAGACACCGCACCTCGGGCGTCAAGCAAGTTAAAGGTATGTGAGCACTTGAGTACATAATCATATGCTGGGTGTACTAGGTTATCTTCTAGCGCACGCTTTGCTTCTGCTTCAAACTTGTCAAAGTTTTCAAGCAACATGTCTTGATCTGACACTTCAAAGCTGTATTTTGAGTGTTCGTACTCAGGTTGCTTAAAGATTTCACCGTACTTAACGCCAGGAGCCCACTCAATATCATAGACAGAGTCGACCTCTTGGATATAAGACGCCAAGCGCTCTAAACCGTAAGTCACCTCGGCAGTGACAGGTTGTGTCGCAAGACCTCCGACTTGTTGGAAGTAAGTGAACTGAGTGATTTCCATACCATCAAGCCAGACTTCCCAACCAAGACCAGCTGAACCTGTTGACGGGTTTTCCCAGTTGTCCTCTACAAAGCGAATGTCGTGCTCAAGCGGATTGATCCCCAAAAGCTCTAGTGACTTGAGGTAGAGCTCTTGGATGTTGCTTGGACTTGGTTTCATAACCACTTGGAATTGGTGGTGTTGGTAGAGACGGTTTGGGTTTTCCCCGTAGCGTCCATCTGCAGGACGACGGCTAGGCTCTACGTAAGCTGCATTCCATGGCTCAGGTCCAATAGCACGCAAAAATGTATACGGGCTCATGGTTCCTGCCCCTTTTTCATTGTCATAAGCCTGCATGAGCATACAGCCTTGGTCGTTCCAATACTGCTGGAGCGTCAAAATGATTTCTTGGAAGGTTAATTTTTGTGACATCTTATCGGTATCCTCCTATTAGCCTAATGTAAGCGATAAATAAAAAGAACCGCCCACACACCTATGCAAAACATAGGGGCGTTGGTACGCGGTTCCACCCTAATTTATAACTTCATTGGTTTATCAAACATAGCAAAAGAGCGCCAATCACACTAGGCTCCGCCTGGCTCACACCAACTCCAAGCTCGCTTTTGAAACCCACAAGGTGTTATTTTCTCTTTTTACAAGGGTAATTATAGCAAAACTAGTGACTTTTGTCCATGCTTATCTACTAAAAGTCAACTTGGTCTGGGTCAGACGCTCCTGAGACGCCAGAGAGTGTATCAAGTGCTTTCATATCCTCAGCGATTAGAGTCATATCTGGGATATCTAGGTTTGATGTGATACGCTCAGGCGTTATAGACTTAGGCAATGGCAAAAAGCCATGAGCAAGACTCCAGATAAGAGCTAGTTGAGCAATTGTGACTTGATATTTTTCAGCCAAACTTTTAGCTACTGGGTGGCTAAAGAGCTCCCCTTGACCAAATGGTCCCCAAGCTTCTAGCAAGATATTTTTGTCCTGACAATAAGCAACAACCTCTTCTTGTAAGACACCTGGTGCTAGGCGGATTTGATTGACCGCAGGAGTGATAGTTGCTGTTTCAAATAGCGCTTCTAGGTGGTGTACCATAAAGTTGCTGACACCAATAGAGCGCACACGACCGAGTGCCACTTCCTCTTCAAGCGCTTGCCAAATGTCAGCATTACGCTTTTTCCAAGCGCCGTCACGAAGCGGTTTTGGATTTGGCCAATGCACCAAGTACAAGTCAACATAGTCAAGCCCTAGTTTAGCTAGTGATTCATTCAAGGCTTGATGAGCTTCTTCCTTGGTGTGAGCTGTGTTCCAGAGTTTTGTCGTGATGAAAAGCTCTTCTCGACTTAGCCCTGAGTCTTTGATCACACGTCCGACACTTTCTTCATTGCCATAGACAGCTGCTGTGTCGATATGGCGATAGCCTGCTTTGAGAGCGGCTAAAGTAGACTGATAAGCTTCTTCACCGTCTTTTGCTTTAAAGGTTCCAAAACCAATAGCAGGGATAATTTTTCCGTTGTTTAATGTGTAGGTCTTTGTCATAATAGCCCTCCTTTTTTTACTTAGTTTATCCCTTTTTGTCTGGCACGTCAACAGATTTAATCTCCAAAAATAAACCGCTACCATAAAAAGTGTGTACTTATTTGGCGTTTGGGGTAAATTCTCAAAGTAAGTTCTAGTTCCCGTCCTTCCAGAAGTTACTCTGAGAA
>OBLI01002587.1_pt1 | contig 15065 bp, 17 predicted proteins | sample 1519701 | NCBI WGS metagenome assembly OBLI01 (sample SAMEA3663005, study PRJEB22513) | pig gut metagenome | biome: pig gut; feature: pig-associated habitat; material: faeces | place: France | collected 2012 | reverse complement strand
GTAGTATTTTATTTTACTGCCATTTTTGTATTTATATAAAAAGTTAAATAATATAGAAAAAGTAAGTAAAACTATGAAATTTGATAAGTTTTCTAAGAAACAATTAGCTGTTTTAACGTGGTGGACTAAAAGTTCAAAATATAGTAATAAAAAAGGTATAATATGTACTGGTGCTATAAGGGCGGGTAAAACTTTGAGTATGAGTATTTCTTTTATAATCTGGGCTATGTCTAACTATTCTGGACAACAATTTGGAATGTCAGGTAAGACAGCAGGAGCTTTTGAAAGAAACGTTTTATTTTGGACTATACCAGTATTAAAAGCAAGAGGTTATACTATAATAAAGAAAGATAACATATTATCAATAAGTATAAAAAATAAAGATACAGGTAAAAAAGTAACTAATCATTTCTTTATATTTGGAGGAAGGGATGAAAGAAGTTATACTTTAATACAAGGTATGACATGTGCAGGTTGGTTCTTTGATGAAGTTGCTTTACAACCAGAAAGCTTTGTTAATCAAGCTATAGGTAGATGTTCAGTAAAAGGATCTAAGTTATGGTTTAATTGCAATCCAGATAAACCTAATCATTGGTTTAAAGTAGACTTTATTGATAAAGCAAAAGAAAAAGATCTATTATGTATTCATTTCTTAATGTATGATAATCCTTCTTTAGATAAAGAAACAATAACTAATTATGAAAATAGATTTACAGGTTTATTTTACTTAAGATATATAAAAGGATTATGGGCTTTAGCAGAAGGAATAATCTATGATATGTTTAATAAGTCTAATACATATGATACATTAGATGAAAGAACAAAACTAGAATCAACTAGATATTTTGCTATTGATTATGGAGTAACAAATCCTTTTGTAGTATTAGATATATATGATCATTGGGAAGTTGCATATCAAGAAAAAGAAATATATTACGATAATAAAGAACATAATGGTAGACAACTAACAGATGAACAAATGGCTGATATGATAGATGATTTAGCAAAAAGCGAACCATATCCAGTATCAAGAATTATAATAGATCCATCAGCAACAAGTTTAAAAGTAGTACTTCGTAATAGAGGTTATTTATTAAAGGATGCAGATAATGATGTATTAGAAGGAATAAAAGTTACAAGTAGTGCATTTTATCAGCAAAGGTATTTAATCAATAATAATTGCAAATATACTAAAAAAGAAATACAAGGTTATGTATGGGATAGTAAAGCAAAAGATAGAGGTGAAGAAAAGCCAGTAAAGATAGATGATCATGCATGTGTAACAGGTGATACATTAATAGAAACAATAAAAGGAAAAGTGCCTATAAAAGATTTAGTTAATACAACAGGTAAATGCTATTGTATAAATACTAAGACTAAAAGAAAAGCAATAGGTAATTTTAAGAATGTATGTTGTACAGGTAAGAATAAAGATATATATAAAATAAAATTATCTAATAATACAGAAATAAAATTAACAGCAGATCATTTAGTATTAACTGAAAAAGGTTGGAAACAAGTAAAGGATTTAACCAAAAAAGATAAAGTGGTGAAAATAAATTATGTTAAATAAAGTAAAATATTTTATAGATGATAAAAATAGAAAGTGTGCTTTATTTAAAGGAAATAAGTATATACAAGAAAAAACAGGTTATTATGTAATAGATAATAATTGGAGAAAAGATTTACCAAATAGTTATAGATTACATAGGGCAATAATAGAAGATAATATAGGACGTAGATTAAAAAGAAATGAAATAGTACATCATAAAGATGGAAATAAAGAAAATAATAATATTGAAAACTTAGAAGTATTAGATAATAAAGAACATAGTTCATATCATGGTAAAAATGCATCTATATTAACAAAAATAAAAAGATCTATTAATATAAATAAAGCAATTAATGCCGCTACTGAATGGCATAAAAATAGTCCTGATTCTTCTGAAGTGCATTCTAAAGCAAGTAAAAAAGGTTGGAATAATAGACCATTATATAAACATATTTGCATTCAATGTGGTAAAGAATTTGAAACAAAAGAAAAAACTTGTAAATATTGTTCATCACAATGTAAAAACGATTATAAATTAGGTTATTCTTTATTAGATATAGAATCAATAGAATATGTCGGTAAAGAAGATGTGTATAATATGGAAGTAGAAAAGTATCATAATTTTGCTGTGAATGGCGGAACAATAATACATAATTGCGATTCTATTAGATATTTTTGTAATACTATTATGGTAAAAAGAATATTAGGAAGGGCATGATTCAATATAAATGATTTTAGGAAAGAATGGTATTTAAAACGAGATAAAAAGATAACAGAAAAACAATACTATGAATATTTAAATTTAGTAGAAAAAGAAAAATATATAAAAGTTCAAACTATAGGTGGAAGAAGATTCCATGACATAGTAAAATTCTTACATAATCCCTATTTGTTACCAAAAGAAAGATTGTCCAATAACTTTAGGTATACAAAAGATGGAATATATGGTATAATAAATAAAACAAACAAAGAAATATATATCAACCTAAGCAAAGAATATGTTACCCCTCATTATGAAGTAATATATAATAATAATAGTTATAGTGTTAAAAGACAATATTTAGTAATAAAGTTATTAAAAGAATTATTAAATATTCCAGAAGGATGGATAGATGAACAAGGATGTGCATAAAGATTTAAAAAAGCAAATAGAAGACCTTGAGGCTATTAAATCCACAGATAGTAAAGAAGTTATAAAAGATAAGCTAAACAAAGAAGCAGATGTATTAAGAAAAATATATACTACAGATGCATTTCAAAATCAAATGGCAAGATTAGGCTTTGGTCAACCTAATTTAGCTAATGGTGCTGAATATCCAATTACAAGATTATCTCAAAATTATAATTTATTTACTTCATTATATAGAAGTTCCTGGATAGCAAGAAAAATAATTGATGTATTTCCATCTGATATGTTAAAAAATTGGATCAAAATTACATCAAATATAGAGCCATCACAAATAAAGAAAATAGAATCTACTGTTAGAAAAACAGGAACAAAAAGAAAATTAAAAGAAGGATTAAAATGGGCAAGACTTTATGGTGGTGCTGCTGGCTTAATCTTAATAGATGGGCAAGATGATCTATCCGAGCCATTAGATTATGATCTTATTATGCCAGGCAGCTATAAAGGTCTTCTTGTATTTGATAGATGGAATGGTATTTATCCAGATATAGAACTTGAAGATGATATAAATGATACAGAGTTTGGTTTACCAAAGTATTATAATATTAGCTTATCTTCAAAAAGTACTGGTTTATCAAATATGATAGATTCTTTAAAAGATGTAGCCAAAGTACATCATAGTAGAATAATAAGATTTGAAGGTAGAGATCTTCCTGAATGGGAAAGACAAGGAGAAACCTATTGGGGAGAATCTGAATTAGAAATAGTATTAGAAGAATTAAAGAAAAGAGATAATACTTCATTTAATATAGCAAGTCTTACATTCTTAGCAAACATAAGAGTTTTAAAGATGGCTGACTTAGGTCAATTATTAGGAGCTGGATCTCAACAAGCAAAAGAGAATTTATATTCAGTAATAGAAGCACAAAATCATTTAATGTCAAATATGGGAATATATGTCATGGATAAAGATGATGATTTTAGTACTGAACAATATAGCTTTTCTGGATTATCAGATATATATGAAAGTTTTATGCTTGATATAGCTGGTGCTTGTGAAATGCCAGTAACTAAATTATTTGGACGTAATCCAGCTGGATTTAATGCAACAGGTGAAAGTGATTTAACTCAGTATTGTGATACAGTAGAAGAAAAACAAGAAACATATTTAATGCCAATAATAGATAAATTATTACCAATAATATGTATGAGTTGTTTAGGATCTGTTCCTGAAGATCTTGATTGGGAATTTAATCCATTTATGTCAGTTTCAAATAAAGATCTTGCAGATTTAGCTCAACAAATGGCAAGTCCAATATTTGATGCTTTTTCTAATGGTCTTATAAATAAATCAACTGCATTAAAAGAATTAAAACAACAAGCAGATAAAACAGGAATGTGGTCAAATATAACTGATGAGTTAATTACACAAGCTGAAGAAGAAGATGATAATTCAGATATATCAGAAGAAGAACAAAATAATATATATTCTGAGATAAGCCCAGATAATCCTAATTTAAGTTCTAAGGAACAAAATGATCCATCTAATATAAATCCTCAAAGTCAAAATGAAAATTCACCAGAGGACAAATTAAAGCCTCAGATGGATACTAAGTATGGATGGAGAGATAGGGTAGCTGATCTATTTAGATTAGGAATGTAATAAAAGGTAAAAGTTATGATAAGAAGAGGAACAACTCAATGTCTATCTTTTTTCATTGGTGATGTAATTAATTCATTAGAAGAAGATACTGATATTTATATAGATTTTAAACAAAATGGAAAAATAATATTAGAATTTAGAGAAGATAATATAGCTAAAGATGTTGAAAATAAAAAGCTATTATGTAGGCTTACGCAAGAAAATACATTAGCTTTTGATAGATATAGAAATATATATATTCAAATAAGAATTAAATATTCTAATGGAATAGCTATTAAAAGCAAAATAGTGACATTGAAAGCTGATGATCTAGTAAGGGAGGGTGTTATATGAGTTGTTGTGATAACTTTGATATGCAATGTGATAACGCCGATATGCAATGTATCAATTTTGATATGCAAATAGAATCTATATATTATGTACCAGATAATGATCATAATAAATTATCTAATAGAGATAAAAAAGATCAGCATCCTATATCAGCTATAACAGGCTTACAAGAGAAAATAACAGAATTAGAAAGTATGTCTGTTGAATTACCAGAATCTTTATTAGGTTTTTCTAAGGGTATAGTAACTGATCTGTATGGAGAAGAAGCTACTAAAAATAATTTATCAAAAGCTATAGTTGATACATTAGAATTATCTGATGTTGTAATAATTCCTAAGGGTGAATATAACTTTGGATCAGAAAATACATCTATAAAATTAAAATCAAATACTACTTTAGTATTTTCACCTAATGCTATAGTAAAGTTTAATCAAACAGTAGATGTTTCAAGTGCTCAAGATCCAACAGAAGTTACTCCTGTTTTTGATCTAACAGGTTGTGAAAATGTAAAAATATATGGTGGTAAATTTATAAATATATCAGAACAAAGAAAAGGAATAGTGTTCAGATTGGTAGATGCTACTAGATGTATATTAGAAAACATTTATTTAGAAAATATTCAAATAGCTATTTTATTAGCAACTAAAAATAAAAGTGTTAATTATAATAGATTAGAAAATTTGAATATAAATAACATATCTGTAGCAATAATGTTAGTATCTGAATTTAGTAAAATAAATCCAATATATATAGAATATAATACAATAAATAATTGTCAAATAAAAAATCCATTAATTAATGGAAAAGTAGAAGAATTTACTTATGGTGTTAAGGCTGTAGGTAAAATAATAGAAGATAATATCCCTTTTGGTTTTATAAAGCATTCTATACATCATAATATATGTTTAAATACAAAAGCTATAGATGTAAGAAGAGGGTTTTCTGTAAATTGTGGATTATATCCTCTTGTATTGAAGAATTGTGGTTTATATCTTTCTATAGAAAGTGATCCATTTTCGACTATTTATGGATATGAAGAAGTAGAAGAAAAAAGAGAAGATAATATAATACCTTTAATAAATAAAATAGAAGGTTGTCATTTTGATCAAATATATGGTAGTGATCCGAGATATTTTAGTAGTGATGATAATAAAAATTTAAATTTAGGAAGTGATTATAATTTAGCAGTACCAACATATGTTGTTAGAAGAGATGATAATGAAGAGGAAGATGTGACAGCTCTTTTATCTGTTATAGAAAATAAAGCTGAAAGAAAAAAAGATTATAATTCAGCTACCTCTATACCTAATTATCTAGTCACTGATCTTTTAAAACTTATAAGAAAAGATAAAGATCCAACTAAAAATCTTGGAAGTTTTGATCTTTATCTTGATTTAAAACGAGATAGTTACAACTATGCTTTAGCTGATAGATTTGTTATTGAAGGTGGAGAAGTAGTTCTTAAAGATGGAACTTTAAATGCTGAAGAAGGTTTGTTTTCTACTAGAGGCATATTTTTTGCACATACAGAACAAACTGATACAGGGACATCAACAACGAGATATTTATTAAGAGTAGAATTTGATGATTATATTAACAATTATCGTCTATTTTTTAATAATGAATGTTTAGCCTCTATTGATGATATACCTAGCATGTATCAAATCATGGAAGAAATTTTTCATATTCAAGCAACAAAAGAAATGTTCGGTTTTGTTATGATAGGTGATAATATAGATGTAATTACTAAAAAAGTATTAATAAATAAAAGAGAAATGGATGCAAGTGTTATATCTGTAAAATTAGGAGATAAGAATAATTATGGTTTATTAAAAGTAGGAAAAAATATAGAAGTAAATAATAATACTATATCTATTCCAGAAGCCTCTAATTCAACCTTAGGATTAGTAAAAGGTGGAGGCAATATAAATATACTAAATGGGATATTAAATGTCTCTAAAGCCACACCTGAGTCTTTGGGAGCCATTAAAATAGGATCAGGTTTAAGTATAAGTGAAGATGGAACAGTAAATGTAAATGAATATGAATTATCTGCAGCATCAGAAACAGAATTGGGTGGAATAAAGTTAGGCTATACCTCTGCTAATAAAAACTATGCTGTACAATTAGATAAAGATAATAAAGCTTTTGTTAATGTTCCATGGGTTGATCCAACTCCAGCACAACAATATGGTCCAGCATCTGCTGATGTATTAGGTTTAGTTAAAATAGGTACAGGAATAAAAATAGCAGAAGACGGAACTATTTCAGCTGATGAAGTAAAAGTTGCTACAACATCTGTTTTAGGTGGAATAAAAGCAGGTGATTATATTATTGTATCAAATACAGGTGATGTAACATTACCGATAATGACAACAGCAGAAATAACTGACTTATTTAATTCTGCATGGTATGGAATAGCAAACTAATAAAATATATTTAAATGCTGTTTTGTCAAGTAATTGTTTTACCAAAAGCTATATAGTATTTTAATAATTGAAGAGATAGAATTGACGATAGAGAAAGTAAAAGTAATACTTAATAAATATACTTAAGATGAATACAAATGACACTCAGAATCAAAATAGAGGATCAGAAGATGTATGAAACAGTATTAAATTATATATGTCTTATAGGCATTGTTGTTGCAGTAATTGCTTATAGTATATTGAAAGATAAATGAAAAATATTTATTATAAATAAAAGGAGACAATAACATGGCTATAACAGCTTTAGATAAATTAATAAATGGGAATGATTTGGTTGCATATACAGATCTATTAAAATCAGGTTTGCCATTTGCAAGTATAGATCAATATAAGGGACATGAGTATGCACTAGATAATTTTTATGATTGTGTTAAAAAATTAAACAAACAAATGATCTTTGTACCATCTGGAACTTATACTGTAAATCTTAATGATTCTATGGGTTATATGAGCAGTAGATTTTTTTATTTTGCTAATGGTGCAAATTTAATTAATAATAGTTCAGGTTATATAAAAGCAGACGTTATAGAGATATATCAAGGGAAATTTACTGGACCTATGTATTTTAGGTCTTATAAATCAAAATTTGAAATAAAATTTATATGTTGCACGTTTTTAGATTTGAATAATATGTATTTACCTGATATGCATAATGAATCACATTATACATTCATTAATTGTGAATTTAATTTAAAAACTGGTGTTGGATTTAAAAATTGCATATTTGAAAATTGTACATTTATAAGCCCTGATGAAACAACAGTAAATTTTAATAATTGTACTTTAAAAAATTGTACGTATAATTCAGGTAAATCTATATTTAAGTTTACTAATTGTGTGTTAGAAAGTTATATTTCTAATCTAAAAGGACAAAATATAATATCTAATAATACGGTAACAACACAATGTAATAATACTAGTTTCAAAGTAGATGGTTTCTTTTTTTCTTGTGGTACAAAAGATTTTAAAGCTCAACATTATTTGCCATTAAATTTTTATAATGGTGAATATGGATTACCAATAAAATTACAGTTTTGGAAAGAAAGTAATCCAGATGAAAAGATAGATGGATCAAGTTATTTAATAAATAATACTTCCAATTATATTTTAGATTCAACACATGATAAAAGATTACAAAAAGCTTCATTAGTTTTACCAAAAAAAATAGTATCAACTATTAATAATGAAAAATATATAGGTATGGGTTGTTTTAGTATACAAAATGGAATTATTACTAAAGATGGAGCTTCATATTCTACAACTACAAAAAGTATTTTAGAAATTAAACCAAAAGATATAGTGAATTTTGTTCCTGAAGTTGACGACTATATATTTAAATTTTATACAGAATTGTTGTTATCTAATGAATATATAAAAAGTGATGACAGCATAGTAAATAAAAAATATGTAGATGATATTGCAAGTAAGAAGGCTAATTCCACAGAAGTAACAACATCTATTAAAACAGCAATAGATAGTTTACGAACTGAGCTTATGGGTGAAGGTGTACCTGAAGCATATGATACTTTTAAAGAATTAGCTGATTATATAGAAAGACATCAAACTGTAGCTGATGCTCTTGTTGCTGCTATAGGAAATAAAGTTGATAAGATAGAAGGCAAAGGACTTAGTACTAATGATTTTACAACTGATGATAAGAATAAACTTGAAGGTATTGCAGCAGGGGCACAAGTCAATATTATAGAATCCATTAGTGTAAATGGAGTAGTTCAAACAATAGCAAACAAAAGTATAAATATTACAGTTCCTACAGGCGCATTAGCAGATAAGTCAAAAGTTTCTGAATCTGACTTAGATATAGATCTCAAAAATAAACTTTCTGGATATGCAAAGAAAACTGATCTTGATGTGTATATCACTGAATCAGAAGTTAATACAAAACTTGAAGGTTATCTTCCAAAGTCAGGTGGTACACTAACAGGAGTATTAACATTAAAAGGTGCACCAACTGCTGATTTACAGGCAGCTACAAAGAAATATGTGGATGATAAAGCACCGTTAGTAATTAATGCGTCAACATTAACTGATTCGAATAGTATTACAAATGCATTTAATTTAATCTATGAAGCATATGAAGCAGGAAGAATTGTTTTTTTAAAAAATAATGCAACTTATTCCGTGCTGACTCATTGTTCCAGAGCACAAGCAATATTTTCGCATGAATCAAGTGGAATAGTTACAGAGACTTGGATATTGCCTACTGGGAATATGCAATCAAAAAACATCAATATAAACTATATTCCTTGTACCGTCACCCTTACATCAGCAAATTGGGATAGTGCAACTAAAGCACAAACTGTAAATGCTGATGGAGTGACGACAACCAATATTGTAACAGTATCTCCTGCAACAAAAGCATCAGCTGATATATGGGCAGAATCGGGGGTATTTTGTACCGAACAAGGTGATGGTACTTTAAAATTTACTTGTACAGATATACCAACAGCTGATATAAGTGTGAATGTCGTAGTAGAGGGGTGATTATATGATAATAAATTCTATAATAGGTGGCAACTGCGGTGAAACGGTCACAATATTCGTCACTGGATTGTCAGAAACGGATACAGTAACCGTTACAAAAGATGGGAGAACGTATAATGGTAAATGGGTATCAAGCGAAAATATTTGGTCATTTACAAAATTAAAAGGAATAGGAACATATACAGTAACCGCTACAAATGGTGCTGATACAAACAGTACACAAGTAACAATAGAACTTGAAGGACAAAGTAAATCAGTAGACTTGGTGCTTACAAAGATTTACGGTATCAGTCGAGATATAACAAATTCTTCCCCAGTGTGGGCAAGGACAGATAAAGCTGTCGGTATGACTGCTACTGCCACTGTTGGCACTGTTGCAGGAAGTAGTGATTTTGATAATTGTTATCCTTGGTCAGGTATTGTAAGAGAAACCTTATCTACTGGGGACGTGATGGTAAAGATTCCGAAATTCTATTTTCAGCGTTACAGAGAAGGAAGTGTTGAACATATACGAATTGCTGACAAAGCTACAGATGGATTTGCTCTTCACCCTGCGTTCAATCATGGTGGTGTAGAAAAGGATTATCTTTATGTTGGTGCTTATAAGACTTCAAGTAATAATAAATCGGTAAGTGGTGCAAGTCCTCAAACAAATCAAATGATAACAACTATGCGTTCAAATGCAAAAGCAAAAGGTACGGGTTGGGGCATTATCGACATTGCGGCAGTTTCTGCAATTCAGATGTTGATTCTCGTGGAATTTGCTAACAATGATGTACAGTCTGTCGTTGGGCGTGGCTACTGTGACTTTAACAGCCGTACTTGCAACACAGGCACTTGTGATAATGTCAGTGGTCTTACGGGTAGACCTGTCGGAACAAATGGTAATATTGATGTGATTTGGAGAGGTATTGAAGGATTTTGGGGTAATGTTTGGGAATTTGTCGATGGTGTAAACTGGAATAATGGTACTTACTACGTTTGCAACGACCCTTTCAAGTACGCAGACGATACCACAACGAACTACACCGCACTTTCCTTCAAGGGAGCAACGAACTGGAATACCAATTATATCACGCAGGAGGGGCTTGATACAGGCAGTAATCCTCATGTCATGCTCCCATCTGTCGCAGGTAGCGGAACCGCAACGACTTATGATTGTGACGCTTGTTGGTCGAACACAGGCAAGAAAGTCTTCCTACGTGGCGGTAATTGGTCTGATCTCTCGTCTTGTGGTCTCTTTGCGGCTTTTTTATTCATTGGCTCGTCCAACTCTGGCCCGAGCTTAGGGTCACGCCTGCTTTATATCCCTTCTTAAAGACACAATGGTTACTTCCCATATAAGTGGGTCAATACAAAACAGATAGAATTTTTAAAAGGAGGTTATCAGAAATGAGAGTAAGAGGAAATGTATCACCTAACAGTGTATCGGTGGAAAATCATGTGATTCTTCCTGGGTACGCAGAAGTCAGACTGCGTGAGAATATTTCTAAAATCACAGTCGAAGACACTCATACAGGAGAAACCGTCATTATGTATGAATATGACGAATATACTTTCTGTTTGAAAAATTATGACGGTCTGAAAGCTGACATTGAAAATAATCTTTCGGATTGGTTGACAACTGGCAGAAATATTGAGGTAAATGAACAGGCAAGTTCGGTACAGGATATGTTGTCAATGTTTAAAAAAATGGGTGATTTGACACCTAACGTAAAATCTAATTCCGATAGTATCACTGATATCCAAACCGCACTTGCGGAAGTTTACGAAATGATTTTAGGAGGTACACAGTAATGGCAAAAATTTATGTAGCACTTATTCGTAAGGGTCTCAAGACTATTGATAGTGTCCCAGCACAACTTCGAGAGGAAGTTAAGAAGTTATTAGAAGAATAAAAAGATAGGTGTTAAACATGTATCGTATGATATAGAATAAGAGGCTAGATAATGGAAGAAGTAAGAATATTTAATGAATTTGGAAATAAAATGACAGATGAAGATTATGAAAATAATGAACAAAGAAAAAGCGGATTAAAAGGATTGGCTTCTTCTGAGTTATTTAATAAGATTTTGTATCAAACAACTTCTATGTCTAATGCTTTATTTAAATTCATGAAAGAAAAATCAGAAGTTGATATAGAAGATTTAAGCCAATTAAAAAATATATTAGATAATATTTATTCAAATGCTGTTGATATAAAAATAAAAAGAGAAGCTCAAGGCAAATTTAGATATGATATTTTAAGAGCAAATATAAATGATAAAGCAAATAAACATGCATTAATGATTAACATAACTGAATCTGAAAAACAAAGAAGTTATGGATTAGGATATGCTTTAGCTTTATATGGAGGAATGAGAGATGGATATGATTTTGAAATATTATTTAATTTAGATACACTTGATCAAATAAAAAATAGCAATGAAGCTATGACAATAATAAATAAAGTAATGATATTAAAAGATCTTTGGGATAAATATATTTCTTAAGGAAGGAGGCTTAAAAGTGGCATCAAATAATTTTCTAATCTTTAATGAAAATAAGAAAAATATGTTATCAGATACAGCTTATGAATCAGATAATCAAAGAAAAAATGGATTAGAGCCAGGCATGGCTAGATCTGCTTTAATGAACAAAGTATTATATCAAATAACATCTGTTTGTTCTTCAATTGCACAATTTTTAGCTTCAAAAGGATACAATGTAGAGGAAAATGCAGATAGCTTATATAATTGTATAAGTGATTTATTAAGTAATAAAATTGTAGATGATACGACTTCTTTAAATGAAGGTATATATAGAAACCTTTTGTTGGATGCTAATATATCAGATGATATAAATAATTTAGCTTTAGGAAAATCAACACCTTATAATATAACACATGGTTTAGGTTATACATTTATTTATAAGTTTAATATAATTAATTCAGTATATAAAGAGGTTTTGAAAGTTTGTGATAGTAGACATGATATTGCAAATAATGCTAATGCTTTACGTACTATGTCAAATATAGATGAACTTAAAATATATTGGCGTAAAAACTTATTTTTAACTCAAGGCAAAACTTCTGTAAAAAATGAGACAATAGCGCAAAACTTACCATCAGGTATAACTACAAGTTATAAACTAAAAAAAATTCCGAATAAGAAAACATTGTTTTTAAGTTCAGAAGGAAAAAGCATGTGTTATTACTCAGAAGATGGTCTAACATGGAATACATTAAAATATGGTAGATTATATTTTTCAACTGATTATGAATATGTTTATATTATTTACAATGAAAGTTCAGATGGTGGAGAAACATGGTATTGTTACAATATAAATGATTTGACTAAAACAGTAAGTAATGGAAACTTATCTCTTAAGTATGGTAGAGTACAAAGTTCAAATGATTTTTGCGTTTGGGAATCAGAAGGTAGTTATTATTTGATTACACAATGGGTAGGTCCTACCGTTTATGCTTGGTATCAAGTGCATAAATTACCATCTCCAACACAAATAACCAATAATGATACATATAAAATATTTGGTACAAATATTGGTTATGATTCTTATATTAATACTTATAAAGTAGGTAAATGCATATTAGCAGGTTGGAGTGCTAGCTATACAAGTAATGCTCAAGAAGGAGAATATTACATAGGATTTATATTTATTAAAGGTGATCAAATAAAAAGAGATGAAAGAATACATGTAAGTTATAATGATTATGGAAATAGCACAACATTTAAATTCAATGTGCAGTTTAGTCCTGATTCAACAAGTAATTGTAAATTAAAAATGCAAATTGCTAATGGCTCAGGTGAAGAAGTACGCACATATTGGACATTTAATGGAGATACAGGAAAATCAGAAGCAACACAGCCATCTACTTTTAATTATCCATCAGATTGGAATACACGCTATACATATACAATAAATACAAAAACAAAATATAAATATGAGATAGATAGTTCAGGTTTTATAATTAATGACACTATGGTAGATGGAGATGCTTTTCATCTTCCAACAGATTTTTTAACAAGATACATAAGACTTTATGACAATGGAATTAATATGGATGACAATAATTACGCATATATGGCACAATTTATAGATAATGATAATTGTGGTATTTCAAAAATTGTTTTCGATTTAACTGGGTCAAAGATAATAAAGTCAACTGTTTACTTTAATGATGAAACATAAGAGGAGGCATTAATGCTAACATTAGAAGAAGAATTATTATTAAATGATGAAAATAGCAAAACAGATCTAGAAAAAATGGTAGTAGAGCAAGAATATAGATTAATATTATTAGAACTTGATGTAAAGTAACTTTATGAAAGGAGGTGAGATAATGCTTTCAAAAGTAATAAGATCTCTGATACAAAAAGGTGAAACAGAAGGTATGAGAGAAAAGCTTGATATTTTTTATGCTGCTAGTAGATTATCAGATAAAGAATATACAGAGTTAGTAGAACTTCTTAAAGAAAAAGAAGAAGAAAAAAGAAAAGGCTAGTTAGGAGGATCAATATGCCAAATTTTAAAGAAATAGCTAAAGAAAATGAATTTATTAAAAATGCAGCTCGTATTAAAGAAATAGCTAAAGATGAGTATGATGTCGGTATTGCTTTGGATATGTATTGTGCAGAAAAAGGAATAAAGTATTTACCATATACAGAAAAGCAAAGAGAATTCTTAGAACTTTGTAGAAAATATACGCTTGATAAGATTGTAGAGGAATTAAAGTAATTATGAAAGTTGAAACAAGTACCATTGTAAGAACAATTGTTTTAATTATAGCTTTAATAAATCAGATCTTGTCAGTTACAGGTCATAGTCCACTTCCAATTACAGATGATCAAGTAAATGAATTAGTAACTTTAACTATTACAGTCTGTGTTTCTATTTGGACGTGGTGGAAGAATAATAGTTTTACACAATCCGCATTAATGGCTGATGAATATAGAAAAAAGATAAAGAAAAATTAAAAAAACTTAAAAATACCTATTTACAAATTAAAGCTTGTATGTTAAGATAATCTTGGAGGTAATCCAAAGAAAAAATAACATACAGGCTTTAATTTTTAGGAGGAAAAAATCATGGAATAGAAGGCTCAGATTTGACTTCTGGATTCACAATAAAAATAAGACAATAATTTATATTAAATAAAATATAGAAGGGCTTAGAAGTCAAATCTGAGCCTCTGGACTATATACATGAGATCAAAAAGAGGTAAAGATATGAATAAAGAAATAAAAAATAATTATTCTTTGTCATGCTTATGTACAATAAAAGATAAAAATGAGAAAATTAAATCAAAAGAGATAGATTTAGCAAATATTTTTAGCTTTGATGATAAAAATAAAGCAATTGTAGTAGGTTTTAGAGACCATCTTGCTAGAATTAATAAACAAA
>OBLI01002585.1_pt1 | contig 15072 bp, 10 predicted proteins | sample 1519701 | NCBI WGS metagenome assembly OBLI01 (sample SAMEA3663005, study PRJEB22513) | pig gut metagenome | biome: pig gut; feature: pig-associated habitat; material: faeces | place: France | collected 2012 | reverse complement strand
ATATAATGCTTTTGGCCAGTTCGACTACGTGATGGCAAATCCACCTTTCAATGTAGATAAGGTGAAGGCAGAAACAGCGGCAAATGCTGGAAGACTGCCATTTGGTGTTCCAAAGGAGAATAAGAATAAAGAAATCGGAAATGCAAATTACCTTTGGATTTCTTATTTCTATGCATATTTAAATGAGACAGGACGTGCAGGATTCGTTATGGCTTCCTCAGCAACAGATAGTCAGGGAAGTGATAAGGATATTCGAGAAAAGCTAGTTAAGACCGGTCATGTGGACGTTATGATTTCTGTAGGTAACAATTTCTTCTATACGAAGAGCTTGCCATGTTCTCTATGGTTCTTTGACAAAGGAAAGGCAGAGAATCTAAAGGATAAAGTCTTATTTATTGATGCACGAAATTACTATACCGTAGTAGATCGTACTCTGAATGAGTGGAACGAGTGGCAGCTAAAAAATATGAATGCCATTGTATGGCTCTACAGGGGAGAGACAGATAAGTATAAGAAACTCTTAGAGGAATATAGGTCTGCTGTTGCAAACATGATTGCTGAGACAGGAGATGAAAACCTGAATGCGGTCAATGATGATGTGTTTTTAACCGGACTTGAGGTGATGAAGAAACATCTTAAGTCTGTTAGAGAAGCCGCCAAGAAAGCTGTTGAAGGCTGCGAACGCAAAGAGAAGAAAACGGTTCAGAATAGTTGGGACAAGAAGATTTCAGCTATCGAAGAAATTGTGGAAGTCGTAAAGGAAGCACACTGGCTCTACAGCAAGTTTGGTGAAGGCATGTACGAGGATATTCTTGGATTGTGCAAGATTGCTGATATCGACACAATTGAGAATAAAGGCTGGTCATTAACACCGGGTGCTTATGTAGGTGTAACACCGTTGGAGGATGATGGTGTTGATTTTGCGGAAAGAATGGATGAAATCCACCAGGAACTGCTGGCACTTCAAGCGGAAAGCAATGATTTGATGGATACCATCTCAAAGAATATGAAGGAGATGGGGCTATGAACTGGAATACGGTAAAACTTGCGGATGTTTGTAAATCAATATCTGATGGTGATCATCAAGCTCCGCCAAAATCTGAGACAGGTATTCCGTTTGTGACTATTTCAAATATCACAAGTACGAACAAATTTGATTTTAGGAATACAATGCATGTTCCGCAGGATTACTATGAAAGGTTAGATGGCAAGAGAAGACCACAGGTTGGAGATGTTTTGTATTCGGTCGTAGGATCATTTGGAATTCCGGTTTTAATGACTGAAGAACAAAAATTTGTTTTTCAAAGACATATAGCGATATTGCGTCCTGATGGAGTAAAGGTAGTACCTGCATTTCTTTACTATACTATGTTGAATCGTGATTTCTATATGAAAGCTGATGCTGTTGCTTTGGGTGCTGCACAAAGAACAGTAAGTTTAACGGCACTCAGGGAAATGGAGATTCAGCTACCAGATTATGATACACAGAAAAAAGTCGTAAATGTTTTAAGACCATATGATGAATTAATTGAGAATAATCAGAAGCAAATAAAACTCCTTGAAGAGGCAGCACAACGTCTATACAAGGAATGGTTTGTTGATTTGAGATTTCCTGGATATGAGGGGACGGAAATTATTGATGGGATCCCTAATGGTTGGACTGAAACTACGATAGATAGCTTTATTGAATTGCAGAGTGGTTATGCATTTAAAAGTAGTTCGTTTGATGAAGCAGGAAATTATAAGATAGTTACTATTAAAAATGTTCAGGACGGAGTTTTTGACGGAGATAATGTAAATAAAATTGTTGATGTTCCTGATAAGATGCCGTCACATTGCAAATTGCAAGAAGGTGATTCGCTTCTTTCATTAACTGGTAACGTTGGTAGAGTATGCACAGTTGTTGGAGATAATTATCTGTTGAATCAGCGGGTTGCCAAGATTGCCTCAGATTATCCTTATTTTTCATATTGCTTGTTTAGAAGCGAAAAGATGTTTCATGATATGAATAATCTTGCAAATGGGGCGGCACAACAAAATTTAAGTCCAATTAGAACTGGTAAAATGAAAGTAATAAAGCCAGATAATAAAGTACTTCTTAAATTTGAACATATAGTAAAGTCTATTTTTGACAAAAAAATTGTACTAAATAGAGATATTTTGGTAGCAACACAAGCACGTGACCGTTTGTTACCAAAACTGATGAATGGAGAAATAGAGGTGTAAATATGTCCACTTTTTCAAGACGTTATAAATACAATGTGAGAGATATCCAATTAGAATGTGCAAGTGAGGTTTTAAAGAATAGGATTTTTGCAGCATTTTATAAGCAGGAATTTGACATTTATGATTCGCTTGATAAGAAGAATTATACAACTGGAATTGAAGACATGATGATTCAAATGGGAATTACATATGATTTTCCACAGAATGAAATCTATAAAACTAAAAACGCTAAAGCACTTGAAGATTATGTGATATATGGAAGAGAAGAATGGTATGTTATTTATGATTTTATCGAGAGATATTTAAAAATATGTGATGATACTACCTTTGATAAAATGCAAGCTGAGTTTAATGCAATTCTTGAGGATGAGGTATCAGCTTACAGAATTTTAGATGGTTTGGTTGTGCCGATTACAAATAAAAGTGAAATGGGTTCTATATCAGATGCAATGAATACGCCTTTTGAAGCATGCAATATACACATTGCTAAAGCGCTTGAATTATTTGCAAATAGAGAAAAGCCTGATTATGAGAATTCGATTAAAGAATCAATATCAGCTGTCGAATCCATCTGTAGTGAAATAACTGGTATTGAAGGCGCACAAGCTACACTTGGAAAAACTATTAAAAAATTGAAAGATGCAGGAATGCATATTCATCCAGCAATGGAGAATGCTTTTACTTCGTTGTATGGATATACATCAGACGAAGGTGGTATTAGACATGGAAGTATCGATTTTGTAGAAGCACCATCTGAAGATTCAAAGTTTATGTTGATTACATGTTCTGCTTTTGTGAATTACTTGGTTGAAAAGTGGAGCAAAATCAAATGATAGGAGGTGTAACCTCATGAGCTATGATTACTCAGAAAACATATTAGTACAAGAGAGTGCAGGACACCTACTTGCTGATGAACTGGGCTGGCAGGTAGAACTTGCTTATAATCAGGAAATCCTTGGAGAGAATGGAACGTTTGGAAGAAATTCCTACAAGGATATTCTTTTAGTACGTTATTTTCAAAAAGCTCTTCGTACGCTCAATCCGTGGCTTACAGATGCTCAGGTTATAGAAGCTCAGAATACCTTTGAGAAGCATCTTTCATCCGCATCATTGATGTAGATTAATGAAGAGAAGTATGCATATCTCCGAGACGGAATTCCGGTTACAGAGAAGAAGCCAAATGGTCAGACCGAAGAAAAGCGAGCAATGATTATTGACTTCCAGCATCCGAATGATATGGAGCGAAATCATTTCCTGGCTGTGAAAGAAATGAAAATTCATGGTGATCTCTATCGTCGTAGAACAGATATTGTAGGATTTGTAAATGGCATTCCGCTTCTCTTTGTAGAACTGAAGAAGAATTCTGTAGATGTTCAGAATGCATATACAGATAATTACACCGATTACCTGGATACCATTCCGCAACTGTTTTATTACAATGCATTTCTAATGTTGTCCAATGGTGTAGAAGCCAAGGTTGGTACACTGGGCAGTAAGTATGAATTCTTCCATGAGTGGAAAAGACTTTCCGAGCAGGAGCAGGGCAGTGTAGCTCTGGAAACCATGCTGCGTGGAATTTGTAAGAAAGAGAATTTTCTGGATCTGTTAGAAAACTTTATCTTATATGATCATTCCGGTGGTAAAACCGTCAAAATCCTTGCCCGAAACCACCAGTATCTTGGAGTTAATGAAGCAGTCAAGGCTTATGAGGCGCGTAAACTCAATAATGGAAAGCTTGGCGTGTTTTGGCATACCCAGGGCTCCGGTAAAAGTTATTCTATGGTTTTTTTGTCGCAGAAGATTCGTAGGAAGTTTGCCGGATCTCCGACCATTGTTGTACTTACAGACCGTGAAGAACTGAATTCCCAGATTTCAGATACCTTTGAAAACTGTGGCTTGTTGGGCAAAACGAAGGCATCCAAATTTATAGCGACTAGTGGTGAAGACCTAATCAGCAAATTGAAAGGAAATCCAAGCTTTATCTTCACACTGATCCAGAAGTTTAATAAGAAAGTGGATGAGCCGATTATACCTGACCACGACATCATTATTATGTCTGATGAAGCACACCGCAGTCAGTATGGAGTTTTTGCTGACAATATGGTGGAATTGCTGCCAACTGCTTCCAGAATTGGATTTACCGGCACACCGCTTCTTTCGAATGACAATATTACGGAGCGAACCTTTGGTGGATATATTTCCATTTATGACTTTAAGCGTGCGGTAGAAGATAAGGCAACTGTCCCACTATATTATGAAAATCGAGGAGAAAAGATTTTAGATATCCATAATCCGGATATTACGGACAAAATTCTTGATGCCATTGAAGCGGCAGATCTTGATCCGGAGCAGGAAGAGAAGCTGGAGCATGAATTTGAAAAGGAAATTCATTTGCTTACTGCTGAACCGAGACTTAAGTCTGTGGCCAGAGATTTTGTTTCACATTACTCTGATTTGTGGACTAGTGGTAAGGCTATGTTTGTTTGCTTGAATAAAGTTACCTGCGTGCGTATGTATAACTTTGTACAGAAATATTGGCAGGACGATATCAAAGCTTTAGAAAAGCAGATAAAGACAGCATCACAGCAGGAAGTCCAGGAACTTGAGAGAAAACTGAATTGGATGAAAGAAACGGAGATGGCAGTTGTTATCTCGCAGGAACAGAATGAAATTCAAACCTTCAAAAAGTGGAATCTGGATATTAAATATCATCGTGAAAAGATGGAAAAGCGGGAACTGGATAAGGAATTCAAGGACAAAGACAATCCGTTAAGAGTAGTATTTGTCTGCGCAATGTGGCTTACCGGTTTTGATGTGAAGTGTTTGTCATGTCTGTATCTGGACAAGCCACTCAAGGCACATACTCTTATGCAGACAATTGCCCGGGCAAACCGCGTGGCAGAAGGCAAGAGTAATGGTCTTATTATTGACTATATAGGTATTGTAAAAGCATTGCGAAAGGCACTTGCTGATTATACCGCTAATGTAGGTGGTGGAAGTACTGACCCGACGATTGACAAGGGTGAACTGATAGAAAGAGTGCTTGAGACAATTGCAGCGGCTGATGAATTTCTGGATTCCAAAGATTTCGATTTGGATGATCTGGTATATGCAAAGGATTTTGCAAAGATTTCCTTACTACTGACAGCGGCTAATGCAGTATCCGACTCTAGGGAATCAAAGAAGCAGTTTATGACATATGGCAATGAACTTAACCGCATGATGAAATATCTGGATCGTGATGACATTTCCAAGGCAGACCGTGAAAGAAAAGATGCCATAATTGCCATTGTTGATGAATTAAAGAAAAAGAAGAAGCATGTTGATAATACAGATTTAATGGTGCAGATTAACGGAATTCTGGGTGATTATATCATGATTGAAAGAGCAGCGGATGATCGTGGATTTGCAAAACGTTTTGATATCAGTAAAATTGACTTTGATTTATTGCGGAGAGAGTTTGCCAAAGTTAAAAAGAAAAATCTGGCATTCATGGATTTGGATGAATTGATTCAAGTCAGGCTGGATGCCATGATAAGGGAGAATCCTAGCAGAGTGGACTATTATATACGGTATCAGCAGATTATTGAGGAATATAATTCAGAGCAGGATAGGGCCAATATTGAAAAGACATTTATGGAACTGATGGATCTGGCAAATTCCATGAATGAAGAAGAACAGCGCTATGTCCGTGAAGGCTTCAGCAGCGATGAAGAACTTTCCATGTATGATATGCTTTTTGATGAGAATCTATCCAAAGAGGATATCAAGAAAATCAAGAAGGTTGCTGTAGACTTGTTGGATAAAATCAAGGCAAAAATCGCAGAACTGGATCATTGGACAGACAAACAAGAGACCAAGGCTGAGGTCGATAACCTGATTGGCAAGATTTTGTGGGAAGAATTGCCAGAGAGCTATTCTGATCAGAGAATCTTTGAATATCGCAAACTGATATTTGAGTATGTGTTTATGAGATATAAGCAGGTGGCGTAAACAAAAAATTATTGGCAGAAACAAGTTGGGGAGAGGTAGAATGTATTTAAAAGAAGTATATATAAAGAATTTTAGAAGTATAAAAGAATGCAAGGTTTCATTAGATGATTTTACGGTTTTTATTGGGGAAAATAACGCGGGAAAAACTACGATTTTGGATGCAATAAGAATTGGTTTAAATAAGGCAATCAACAGACATTCTTTTGATGAATATGATTTTCATATGGACGAGAATGTAAATTCGCCCAAAGAATCTGATGGAATTAAGATCATTTATCATTTTGAGGAGAAGGATGAAGGCGAATGGGACGGTTATATTTCTGATACATTTATGGACGTCATTCAATATCTAAAAGAAAGTCCTAATAAGGCATCTGTACTAATTGAAGTTAATGCATTTTTTAATGATGTAACAGGCGATATAGAAACAAAGACTATTTTTCTGAATCAAAATTATGAAGAGATAACAGGAAAATCTCAAAATATTGTTGGTAAATTTTTGCAGTTAACACCTGTATTCTATCTTCAAGCATTGAGGGATATCAAAGATACATTTAGTCCAAAATCTCCCTTGTGGGGAAGATTTATGAAAAAAGTATCGATTTCAAAAGAAGACTTGGAAGAATTACAGAATCAAATATCTGGCTTGAATAATGACATTATTACAAAAGATGAGAATCTAAAAGAGTTGGTCAATGAGTTGGATAAAATTCAAAATGTAATGGATTTTCAAGGAGAAGATATTGTTTCTATTGATGCGGTTCCACTAAAGACTTGGGATTTATTATCTAAGGCTCAGGTTGTAATAAATAATGGAAGTACGAGCTATAACTTCCCAATTGATAAACATGGACAGGGAACTCAAAGTGTTGCTGCAATCTTATTATTTAAGGCTTATGTAAAAATACTTCTAAACGAAATGAGTAGAGAAGAAGCAGAAGCTATATTGACGTTAGAAGAACCAGAAGCACATTTACACCCTCAGGCGGTTAGGTCACTTCATAAGTCAATAGATGAAATTGAATGTCAAAAGATTATTACAACGCATTCCCCATATTTTATTCAGAATATGGATTTGAAGAACCTGAGGTATGTACGGAAGGAAAATGGAGAAACAAAAATTGCTAAAATTTTTGACCGATATGTTTTCTCTGTAAGTGATATTCCTGAGGGACTAATTCGTTTGAGCTCACGATTTTCGAATGTTATTGAGGTTGATGGTAATCTAAATATAGTTACGATAAAAGATCCAATCAATAGATGTTTGGAAGGGGCTATTAGAGGTTGTTGCCATCCATCCGATGAGACTATAGACGCTGTAATTGATAATGCCTATAGGATATTCAATATGGCTGAAATATGTAATTTAAACACTTATGTTCAACGTAGTCGAGGAGAAATATTGTTTGCTAGAAAATGGCTACTATATGAGGGGCAGTCAGAGGATGTTATATTGCCATACTTTGCAAAAATATTAGGTAAGGATTTTGACGCAAGTGGTGTGAGCGGGATTATTTATAGGAGTAATGGCTCGGCTGGACCATTTGCAAAGTTGGCAAAAGTTCTTTCAATTCCTTGGGTTATGTTAGCGGATAATGATGAGCAGGGGAGACAGACTGTTGGTGAAGTACGAAATTGTGGATATTCTGAGGATGTTATTAGTTCACAGGTTCTATTAAACAGTACAACTGATTTTGAAAATGAATTAGCTACTTCGAATCGTATTTTTACTGATTATGAAAGCATTGTTGCTGAGGAAATTACTCAAGATATTATAGAGTTAAAGAATTCTGGGGATGTCGACGAGTACAAAAAGGAAATTGTGAAACTTGTTCAAAAAGGAAAGGTTGTAAATGCATACAAATTGTTGGATTTGTGGAGTGGTAATGCGTTAAGTGCAGATGACATACCAGAAGTTTATGTAAATGCTATATTGGGGGTATGTGAGTGATGGCAGAGAAGAAATATACAGAGTCTCAAAAAATGGCCATTGAGTGGAATGATGGACCAGTAATAGTCTTGGCAGGACCTGGATCAGGAAAAACTGCTGTGTTGACAGAGAGAATAAAGAGAATTTTATTGAACAGTCAGGATCAGAGTTTTAGAGTGTTGGCATTAACCTTTACAAATAAAGCAGCTGCAGAAATGAGTGAAAGAATACTAGATGGAAATCAAGAGAATGACCATCGTTTATTTATAGGAACCTTTCATTCATTTTGCTCAGAAGTACTTCGAAATCATGGTACTTATGTCGGTATAAATTCGAATTTTGAAATATACAGTTCGGATGATGACATAAATGATATTATTTCTGATCTTCAGTCGAAATATAATGAGGAGAACGGAGATACTATACCCGATAATATTAATGTTGGAAAAGCAATAAAGTATTTTGAAAAACATTTATGTATCAGCGATGGAGATTTAGATGTAGTGATGCCCAAGACAGCATATGCCCGCGAATATAAATGGTTTTATCATAAATATATAGAGTATATGTTGGCTAACAATGTGTTAGATTTTGATATGTTAATACTTATGACATTTCGGCTGTTTAAGGAAAATCCTGGTATCGCTAAAATATATGCTAGAACATATAAATATATCAATATCGATGAATTTCAAGATACAAACTATGGTCAATACATGCTTATAAAATGCATGTGTGGGACTAAAAATAATAATTTATTTATCGTTGCAGATGATGATCAGGTTATTTATGGATGGAACGGAGCAAGCCATAAAAGAATCACAGAGTTTAGGGAAGATTATAATGCTGAATTGATTCAGCTCAATCAAAATTTCAGATGTCCTAAGGAAGTTATATTGGCAGCAAATAAGTTGATAGCACATAATTCTTCTAGAACTGTGTCGAAAAAACCATTGGAATCAATGAAAGTACTTCCGGAAGAAAACCATGTTTTTATGAACTCCTTTGACGATTATACAGAGGAAATGTCATTCGTTGCTGGGTTAACTAAAAAGATCCATGAAGAAAATCCTGACGATTCAATCTGCGTTATTGCAAGAAATAACAGACTTTTAGAAACGGCATTTGAAGAAGCAGACAAAGTTGGCGTCGAGTGTGAAAAGTCTAAACGTAAGACAGACTTCGAAACACCTTACGTACTCTTACTTTATTTATTACTCAAATTAGCAAATCATAGGAATGATATTAAGGTATTAAAGCAGATAATTGCTATTTTTGAACAAGCTTTATTAATATCTATTAATCTGGAAGAAGTGCTTACTAATGCCGAATTGTCCAATCAGGATTATATGAGTGCTTTATCCGAAGAGATAAAAGGCAAACTTGGTGATGATAATTTTGAGAAGAGCTTTGAATTAGAGTTATCGGAAGGAAAGAATTTCATTTCATTCATTCAGAAAGCATTTGATTGGTCAGAAAATAGAATTGATCAAATAGAGGATGAGTCTCATAAGGAGCAAGCGAAGCAAGAATTTTTGATTGAAAAAAAGATATGGACTGATTTTGAGAGACATCTTAGCTATAATTATGATCTAGATGAAATAACCGTAGCAACGTATATGCAGGAATTTGCAATGATTTCCAAAGAATCAGAGCCAGCAAAAGATGCGGTTCAGTTTTTAACTATTCATGCCTCAAAGGGAAAAGAATTTGATCATGTTATTTTGATAGGAATGGTGAATGATGAACTGCCATCATTCCAAAGTATGAAAAAAGGGATTGATAGTGTTGAAATGGAGGAAGAACGTAGAAATTGCTTTGTAGCAATTACAAGAACTCAGAAAAAGTTGTACTTAACATATTCTGCTAAATATTATGGATGGAGAAAGAATCCTTCCTTGTTTTTAAATGAAATGTTCTCTTAAATAATAATTGTTTTATCTCTTAGGCACTAAGGGCGCACTTCTATACCTACCTAATGGCAGGTATGGGTGCGCCTTTTCTCATGTGAAAAGGAATTGCGGGAATTCTCCCGGACAAGGCCTGCAGCATGTGATTACTTTTTCTTTTTCCCACGTCCGTTCCCTTTCACCGGTTTGCAGAGATCAGAGTAGCGCTGCAGGATATCCGTGAAAGTCTTAAACTCATACGGATCCATTTTCGTGAAGTTGATTTTGAAAAGCTTGCTGTACATGACCATCTGTGCCTGGGTGGCATTATCCGCTTTTCTTAGCTCATCAAAGGTACCAAGCATATCATCAACCGGGGTAATTTGGTCACCGGTATCGGTATCTTTGCCATGAGCATCTCTTAGGTCTTTTGCAATTTTTACAATATCATTTCCGAGCAGATTATTAAAATAATTGTCTTCGTTGATGGAAGCCGCTGCAAGTGTTTTCATATAGTGATCACTGTCAGGGATTCCGTTATTCTGTAAACGCATTCTGGTCTGCTCAATCATTGTGTTCATATTCCGAATTTGCATTCCGGCCAGATTGTCAACGTAGATTTCCAAATCGGAAAGAAAATTGATAAATTCCGGATGCTTGATCATTTCACAGATTAAGCGCACATTCAGTTTGCCACTCTTTAACAAATCTACGGTTTCATCATCCAATCCTAGTTCATCCACGGCAAAAGGATGCTGCTCTCGATTCTCTGTAAGTCCCAGTAAGTAATCTGAAGTTACCCCATAAAAATCAGCTAGGATAACAATTGCCTTATGGGTGATTTCCTTATAGTCATCGGTTTCATAATTGCCAAGAGCGGCTCGGGACAGTCCGGTTTGCTCGGACAGTTCCTGTAAAGACAAGCCTCTTTCAATTCTTAAGTCTTTTAATTTTTCCTGTATCGATAATTTGCATTTCAAAAATTCATTCCCCCAATTTAGTCAATAAAGTTTTGCATACAAGCAATATATTCATATTATAACAGAACATCTGTTCGAATGGAAGCGATATTTCTAAAAGCGTGGATATTTTCACTTTTGGATTGTATTTCCTACCTTTTGGATATACGGGATTAGGCCTGTGATTTTGAGAAAATCAGTTTATGACAACTGAATGAGCATTCCAAATCACTACCGTTTCGGGGAAGCTAAGCGATGATCTGTAAGTCAGGAAGCGAGCCAAGAACGTGATAACGGCACAGTCCAAAACAGTCTATGAGGCTAAAGAACCCAGAGGTTACCTGCCAGGAATTGATTTGGGGAGATGACAAGGAACTTAAGCAAAAACAAAAGAAATGAGAGGAAATACAGATGGAAGAAAACAAGAATCTTGAAGAACTACGAAAGGAACTGGAGAAAGCAAAACGAAAAAGGCTTCAAGCAGAGCACCAACTTCAACGAAAGAAAAATCAGCTTTCCTATCGTGAAAGCTATAGCCGGAAAGAGCGTAGTCACAGACTGATTGTTTGCGGAGCAATTTTTGAAAAGTATTTTCCGGTAATCAAAGACTTATCAAAAAAGGAGTTGAGCGAGGCGTTAAGTAAGATGGATAATGCAAGATTTACCAAGGAACTTGAGGTAGCGATTGAGCAGGTCAGAAAGGAAGTGATGGACTGATGGCACTTTATCATTTCCATGTGACACGAGTTCTACGAAGCAGAGGACAGTCCTCTGTTGAAGCAGCTGCTTACCGAGCCAGTGCAAGATTGGAAGATCATTATTACGGAAAGATTGCAGATTACACAGCCAAGGGCGGTGTAATCTGCGCTGAGATTTTGGCTCCGGACTATGTTCCGGAGTCTTTCCATAATAGAGAGTTTTTGTGGAATGCAGTGGAAGAAGTTGAAAAGCATCCGAAAGCACAGCTGGCATATAGTTTTGATATTGCTCTTCAGAATGAATTCTCGATAGAAGAAAATATTGCAATAGCAAGGCAATTTGTTATGGAGAATTTTGTGGCAAAGGGCATGATTGTGGACATGGCAGTTCATGACCCGGACAAGGGAGGAGGTATTCCAAATCCCCATATTCATGTGATGTGCCCCGTTCGCCCCATGAGGGAAGACGGTACCTGGGGAGAAAAGCAAAAGCGGGAATACCTCTTTGATGCAGATGGGAATCCGATACTGGATGGAAAAGGAAAGCAGAAATTTAATGCGGTACCAACGACAGACTGGAATAGACCGGAAGTGCTGGAGCAGTGGAGAAAGGCCTGGGCAGATTTGGTAAATGAAGAATTTCGGAAGCGTGGAATCAAAGAACAGATTGACCATCGCAGTTATGCAGAACAAGGAATTGATTTGATTCCGCAGGTGCACGAAGGTCCTCATGTACGAAATATGGAGGCTAAGGGAATACTCACAGAAAAAGGGAGTCTGAATCGTTGGATCAAAGAAATCAATAAGGGAATCCTAACGCTTTCAAAGCAGGTGAAGGATATTCTGTCTAATATTGCTGAACTTATGCGACTGATTGCAGAAAAAGAAGCGGAAGCGAAACAGCCGGATCTTGCAGACTATATAAATTCTTACTTCGCAAAGAGAAATGAAACAGCAGATACATTCTCACGAGGCAGGCAGAAGGCAAAAGCAACGAATCTTAAGATGCATGCCACTGTGATCAATTACCTGATGGCCAAGCATATAGCTACCTTGGAGGATTTTAAAAGCTTTCTTTCTGAAAAGCAGAGTGACATTCATGATTTGAATGAATCCATGAAAGTGAAGTCTGCCAGAATGAAGGAACTTAAGGATATGATCCGCTATGGGGAATGGTATCAGGAAGCACAGCATATTTTAAAGGAGCTTTGTTCAACAAAGAATGCGAAACGAAAGGCGCAGATCAAATCTGAAAATGATGAAGCGCTTCGAAGGTATCACATTGCAAAGCGTATCCTGTTTGAAGAGAAGAAAATTGACAAGGTGGATGTGAGTGAATGGCAAGCAGAAGTTGCTTCCCTTCAGGATTCTTATCAGGAAGAATATGAAAAGTATAAGGAAATGTCGGCGGAGACGAAGATATTTCGTGATATCAATAAGTATATTGATGATGCAATTCGTAGCACACAGCTAAGAAAGGAGGAACCGGTACGATGAATTTGTTTGAAACAGTAAGAACAAATGTGAAAGCCATTGATGTGGTGTTGATGGCAGGCTTTCAGCCAAACCGAAGCAAAATGATATGTTGTCCATTTCATAATGATAAGCATCCCAGCATGAAAGTGGACCGGCGATATTTCTGTTTCGGCTGCGGAGTGAAAGGTGATGCCGTTGATTTTGTGGCAAATTATTATGGACTAAGTTTGAAGGAAGCTGCGGTAAAGATTATTTCCGACTTTGGTCTTACTTATAACAATACCGGATATGCGGAAGGTGTGCGAAAACCGATTGCTGCCAAAAGAAGTGAATACCAGATATGGGCAGAGAAGAAGCAAGAATTGTTTGCGCATCTTTCAAGACTGCATGAACAATTAAGAGAAATGAAAATGAGATATGCACCGAAGGACAGAGAGGATTCTGAATGGAGTCCTCTTTTTGTTATGGCAGCAAAGGAGCTTACCTATGTGGAGTATTTATATGATTACTGCATGTTTGAAGCCACCGAGGAAGAATTGAAACGAAAAATTGATGAAATAACGAAGGAGATGGAAAAGATTGAAAAAAGAATGTATGACACCGAATCAGGAATTAGTGGATCAGATGCTGGACAAATCCGAGAAAGGCTGGCCGTATAACACCATTGAAAATGCAAGGGTCATTCTGGAAAATGATGAGCTTTTCAAAGGCAATATCCGAGACAATCTGTTTCGGGACAGAATTGAGTTGTCCGGGCAGATGCCTTGGAGCAGAACATACCTGGATGTGACAGATAAGGATGATATTCATATTCGCCATTATGTAGAAAAATATTATCACTTCCGAAACGATAAGGCGCTTCGGGATGCCATGCAGATTGTGGCTACAGAGAATGAGTATCACCCGGTCAGAGAATATTTGCTTTCTCTTAAATGGGACGGTGTGGAGCGAGTGAGGTATGCACTGAAGCATTTTCTGGGAACATCAAGAAGCGACTATGAATATGAATGTTTGAAGCTTTTTATGTTAGGAGCCATCAACAGGATTTTTAAGCCAGGCTGTAAGTTTGAATATATGCTCTGTCTTGTTGGCGGTCAGGGAGCCGGCAAGTCTACCTTTATACGATTCTTGTGCTTGAATGACAGGTGGTTTACCGATGATATCAAGAGATTGGATGATGATAAGGTTTATGAGCATCTGGCGGGACATTGGATTTGCGAGATGGCAGAGATGCTGGCAGTACTGAATACTAAATACAATGAAGCAACCAAAGCTTTTCTTAGCAAGCAATATGATAACTATCGAAAACCCTACGGAACCAGAGCGGAAGATATCCCAAGACAGTGTGTCTTTGCTGGTACTTCTAATGTGGTTAATTTTCTGCCACTGGATCGGAGTGGAAACAGAAGATTCTTACCGATTATGTGTGATGCTTCCAAGGCAGAGGTGCATATTCTGGAGGATGAAGCTACGTCACGAGCTTATATTGAGCAGATGTGGGCGGAAATGATGGCGCTATATGGTGACGGAAAAGTCAGATTAAAGCTACCGCCTGAGATTGAGAAGAACCTGATTAAGTATCAAAGACCATTTATGCAGGAGGATACTTGGACAGGCCTTATTCAGGAATGGTTGGATCATACATCCTATGATGTAGTCTGTGTACAACAGATATATAATGAAGCCTTAAAAGAAATGGGAAAGCCCAGAAACAGTGAAGCCAGAGAAATCGGACTGATTATGAATGGTACCATTTCCGGATGGGAGCCTTATCCTAATCCAAGAAATATCCCCGGATATGGGAAACAGCGAGGATGGATGCGTGTGGAAACAAACTCCGGAAACAGAGAGGAAACATTTCTCTCTGTAGAGGGAATGCAGTTGGAAATCCCATTTGATAG
>OBLI01002583.1_pt1 | contig 15072 bp, 29 predicted proteins | sample 1519701 | NCBI WGS metagenome assembly OBLI01 (sample SAMEA3663005, study PRJEB22513) | pig gut metagenome | biome: pig gut; feature: pig-associated habitat; material: faeces | place: France | collected 2012 | reverse complement strand
GATGCACTTCCTACCGGTAACAAATGGGTCTATCTGGTGCAGTACACGGCAGGTTGTGAAGGATGGAATTGTGTCACGACAGACACGATTATATTTTTCTCGCAAAACTATTCTTACAAAGTGCAGCACCAAGCCGAAGGTCGAATCAATCGCCTTAACACCCCTTACCAAGATCTCTACTATTATCACCTGAGAAGTCGAAGCGGAATTGATTTAGCAATCCATCGTGCATTGATGGACAAGAAAACATTTAACGAAGGTGCGTTTACAAAGCGTGCAGGATATTTTAAGAAGGAGAAATCGTCATGAGATACCGTTCAAATAGTTTCTATTGCAAACTTATTCTGATTCTGACCGTCGTATTGGCTGTTATTTTTTATGTCGGAATTGGCATCGTGAAACATCAGGCAAATAAGATGATCCAGGAAGCGCAGATCGAAGCTATTCGCACTAGAGAAAAGTATGAGCAGACAATCTCTATATCGGAAGAAAACAAATCCCAACTGACAGCTTTAGTCTATGCGGAATCGACTCCAACAGTGCTCCAAGAAGATCCGGACGTTAAAGAAGCAGTCGCTGATCTTGCGATTGACCATCACAAGGAAGCCCATGTTCCTGTAAACGAGCATGACGTAGAACTTCTCGCTTGTGTAATTTATCAAGAAGCAGGTGGTGATACTTGCTGTGATATGTGTAGAAGAAGAGTGGCTGATGTCGTTCTGAACCGTGTCAAAGATCCTCGATTTAAGGGAACGACCATTGAGGAGATCCTGATCGATGGCGATCCTGCCCCTCAGTGGGGATTATATTCTGTCACAGGGGTTGTGTGGCCGGATAAAGCGAGTCTCCCAGAAGAGCAGCATGCCGTAGAGAGAGCTTATAGAATTGCACGGGAGGTTCTTGAAGGACAACATAGTGACTTGACAAGTGAATACATTTGGTGTGCCGAATTTTCACAAGGAACGGATGTGATCGAGTGCGACGGCATATACTTCGGGAAATAGACAAAATTCCAAAAGTTGGTGATCGCCGTATGGAACGATACATTATATTTGGACCCTATTGCGATTCTCTGAGTGATCCGGAGCCATGTATCGTCACTTATGTAAACCTTCCTCATAGATGGTATGAGGTTTATTTCGAAAGGCTTGGTTATTCCTGTGGATACAAATTTCATGAGTGACAGTGCAATCAAAGAACTGATTAGTCGAAGAAGACGTCAGATTCTGGTACATAGCGTAATCTATTACAAGCTTAACGAGAATCTGATTGATGATTCCACGTGGTCACGATGGGCGCTTGAGCTCGAAGAACTTCAGGAGCGATATCCGCAGTTGGCGATGCAATGCCCGTTAAATGACGCATTCATAGGTTTTGATCATTCGACAGGTATGAGCCTTCCATTGGAAAACCCTTGGGCAGTACGAAAAGCGCAGTATTTAGTTGGTCTTTCGCGTAGAAAACAATCGCCTTTATGAAGGAGGTTGATATTTTATGAACAACATTATTCTTTATGGCATTGGAGATGCACGTTACCAATATAGAGTATTGCGGTATTTCGCAATTTACGATGAACGAGCGGACACTTCGGAAGTCAAGCGTATTGCACGCATGATGCAGGTTATCAATCCGAGCATCGAGCATGTATACATGATCACGAATCGTCGCGGCCTCAAACGTGAATTTATGGAATCCACAAAACGGAACTCGATTGAAAGTTGTGCGATCTTCAAAGACACGTTGGAAAGAGAAGGAATTAAAATCTTCTAACTTATAAGGCGAGACGTCTGACACAAGGCGTCTTCGCTTTTATTTTTATGAAAGGACATATAGATATGGGCGATTTAAACAGCTTACTTCAATCAATCGGCGTAATGGCTGAAATTACAGCAATATTTTATAACGCGCTATTAGAAACAGGTTTGTCTGAAGATGTTGCTGTAACATTAACTGCCAAAATGCTAGGTGAAGTCATCAAAGCCGGCGGAAGCGAACAAAAGGAGGATGAAAAATGAATGACTATATTTTCCTTATCGTTGGACCATCTGGCAGTGGAAAAACAACTCTCGTTGAGATGCTGGAGCAATCACTTGGGTTGACGGCAATTGAGTCTTACACAACCAGAAAGCCGAGATATTCCGGTGAGAAAGGACATATCTTCATTTCGGATGAGGAATTTGACCAGTTGAAAGATCTGGTCGGCTACACTGAATTCGACAATCATCGGTATTCTGCAACGGCAATGCAAGTGGAACGCAATGATATTTATGTCATTGATCCGTCTGGTGTAGCCTATTTCAAAGAACACTATCACGGTTCGAAACAAGTCCGTGTTATCGGTATTTGGGCAACAGAGCCCATAAGAAAAAAGAGAATGTTCCTACGTGGAGATCCTGAAGATGCCATTGTGAGGCGTCTGGATGGCGATAGATCGTATTTTAATACAGATATCTGTGATGTCGTATTTTATAACAAATCGCTGCAGGAGACATACCAGGCGCTCTCGCAATACATTTTCTGGAATTTGTACTTAAAATAGGAGGCAAAGGAGGACTTGGTGATGGCGACACCACAAACCACTTTTACACTTCGATATGAGCTTCGACTATGCAAGGTTAAAGATGAGCTTGGATGTTTTCATTGCTGGGAGTATTATAGCGAGCCAGTACCAGCTGGTCTGACAATTAGCTCTCCGCCGGCAGGAGTTATCAGCTATGTTTCCGGCATCATGGAATTTGATGATGGTGTCAGGCGCGTTGACCCGACCGAAATCGAGTTCTGTGATGAAGAACATGCAGCGCTATCTGTGTGGAATAATTATGAGAAGGAGCGTGACAAAAACGATGGCTGTGAAAATCGGTAAAAAGCGAATGGATCTCTGCCGAAAATGCGGGTCTATTCCGGATATTGTCGTAGTTGGTGACAATAAGACAAGTTATATCGTTCGCTGCCCAAAATGCGGGTGGAAAGCTGCGAATGCTAATCAAGCCGGCCTTACCGTACAAGGCGCAATTAGAGTTTGGAACAAGGAGTGCAGAAAGTAATGCAAAAATGGGATTGGCATAGTTTTGCACTTGATCTGGCATGTAAAGGGTTTTCTCGCTCGGAAATCTATGGTCGTATTTGTGCACATAGTGAACAAGTCGGTAATCAGGCGCCACAGCGGTGTACCGTGACGAACTACTTACGAAAGCATAAAGCACAATGGGAGTATGCGTCAAAGGATAGACCTCTGCAAGATCCAGAACCGCCTAAGAATCGTGAGTTCCGTAATTTGAAAAATGCAACAATTCGTGCTGCACGAGAACTCTACTATGCGCCTATTTATATTTCGCAGTTGCAAGCTGCTACGACAGAAGCTCAGTTAAACATGATCATGCGTACAGCTCGCCAGCATTCATATGAGGAGGATTTATAATGCAAAACCCGCATCTTATCGACGCGCGTGTTATTAGAGATGAATTCGATAATTTGTTTATGCGCCTTGTTTATTCCTATGAAGATGAAAAAGGGGTGCATAACGTCATCTTCCCAAAAGTCGATTTTCCCTTTCCGACATTCAGTATTCCCGTGCCAAGCAATGAAGCTTTACCATACCGCCATTATTGCAGCACTGGAGTCAATATAAGTTACAACCCTTGTATGTTCATTTCGCCTCTTCCTATTACAAAATTGCAAAAAGAAACGGATCGATTAGCACAGTCTAGAGGTATTGATACTCCAAATTATGCATTTGATATTGTGACTGAGCCTGCTGTCCACGAAATGACTCTCGATGAGATCGAGGAGAAGCTTGGCTACAAAGTTAAGATTGTGAATAAGGAGAATGGCAAATGACAAAGGAATTTTGTGATATTTGCGGCATACCTATTGGGACACAACCTGACGGAAAGATCATGAATAAAAGACGTGGACGACCGCCTAAAAATGATAAGAGAGATAATTCTTATAGACTAAGATTAAATGCAGAAGAAAGACAAATGCTTGAACAGATCAGCGAGCAGACAGAACAACCTATATCAACAGTGATTCGAAAAGCCGTATTGGCGTATTACGAGACCGTTAACATGAAGGAGAAAGAATATGATAAAGGTATTTTGTGACATTTGCGGTAGACCTATCGAGACATATAAAAATGTGTCTGAGTTCAAGCTTAAAAAGTCAGTTCACTCATTCCACGAAAGCTGGTGGACACGACTTACTGTTCACAATGCATGTTGGAAGGAACTGTGCAAGCGAATCGCTGAGACTGTAATTACATATGAGCCAATGGAGGACGACCAATGAAATGCTTTTATCATAATGATGCAGACGGAAAGTGCGCCGGATTCTGGGTGCACTACAGTGCTCGAATTGCGCCGAATAATGAGACCATTGATTTCATCGAGATGAGCTATGAAAAGCCGTTCCCGATGGACAAAATTCTGTCGGACGAGCAGATTTATATTGTGGACTATTCGATCATGCCTGATGAGATGCGGGAACTGCTGAAGATCACACAAGATGTTACCTGGATTGATCATCACAAGACAGCGATTGAACGATATAAGGACTTTGGACATGACATTCGTGGTATCCGGTATGATGGAATTGCTGGATGCATGCTGACATACTGCTATCTCACGCATATGACAAATGGCGGACGCGGTGAAGTTCATCCGTTTGATATTAAGATGACAGAGGATGCTCCGCTGTTCACAAAGCTGATTGCAGACTGGGATGTCTGGAAGTTCGATTACGGTGATACGACACGCTACTTTATCACCGCATTTAACTGCGGCAACTTTGTTCCTCAGAGTCCTGAATGGCTGAAATTAAATCGTGTACAATCCAGTGAAGGTTGCCTTGAAACCTATATGGTCATTGAAGGCGGGCATATGCTCAAATACCGTGACGGTTGGGCAAAGGGATATTTGGAGCGGTTTGGATTCGAGACTGAGTTTGAAGGACTCAAGTGCTTTGCACTCAATCTCAGCAATTGCAGCAGCGAATATTTCAAGTCGCTTCCTGATGGAAAGTATGACGCTTTCATTGCGTTTGCCTTTAACGGTAAGGAATGGATTGTTAGCATGTATTCAACCAGTGTGGATGTCAGCGTGATCTGCAAGAAGTATGGCGGTGGAGGTCATAATAGAGCTGCTGGATTCCATACCAAGGAGCTGCCGTTTGGAGGAGAATAAGTATGACTCGAGAAGAATGGTACAAGCATAAAACGTTAGACGCTATTCAGCAGGTAAACGAATATGTTGAACTCATTATGAATGGTGATATGGCATCTCATATGTCTGACTCTGAAACTAGCAATGTTTATCACGGATTATCTGTATTAAACAGTGATATTACGAGATCACTGCTGGAGATGCATTCCAAGCAGCACAACGTGAAAGGAGAAAACTATGAAAATCACTGTCGGTGAATTGATGGCGAAGATCGGGGATATCCAGCGTGTAATTGATGAATTGGATAAGATGCCTGATCGCGAAGCATGTACTAATGCGTTGCAATACCTCGATGAGTATATCGACATGCTGAAAGATATTAAGGTCGATATTTAATGAAGGGAGAAAAACATGACAAATCTTAGCGATACCCTTTTAGTCAGCATTAGTTTTTCAGATAAAGACACTGGCGTATTGATAGTCGGTAGAAAAAGAAAGAATCAATCTATTGAGATCGTCAATGCATTTCAAGGAGACGAAGCACTTGAACTTTACAAGAAACTGGTAACGCAAAAGGAGAAAAGTAATGAATCTTGATGAATTTCGAAAAGCCATGGAATCAGACGCAACGGTCGAAAATGAGCGTCTGAAACGAGATCTTGCTGATGTTGAGAAGCGTTATCGCGAGATGTCTGAAGGATACACGGCCAGAATTCAAAGGCTAAATAGTGATTGTCGAGCTTTGACAAATCGATGCTTTGCTCTAACGCACGGTGAGCTTTGTTTATTCTGCGAGCTGAGCGATTATTGTTGTGAACATGCAATGTCTATTGACTATAAAGTAAAGGCTGCCAAGAAACTTATGGAGGAAAGTAACAATAAGAGAACGCTCTTATGAGGATTGCAAGGAGAAAAGTAATGAATAAAAATCAAGAACTTTATGTTTACTGGTACGACATGTATGGCGATGAGCATAAATCAAAAGTTTACGCCATCGATGCAAATCGAGATCGTTTCCTTGTTGTAAGTGAAGACGAATTTTTCAAATGGGTTGACACCGATTATTGCAAGATCGTTACAAAGTAAAGGAGAAAAACTATGCTTAAAATCGAAAAAACAGAAGTCGTCGGCTGGGAGGCAGCCATCAGAGGAATGCGGAATCCCATGAACTCTTGGGAACAGAGTGATAGTGATTACAGACCAATTCTATGCAAAAGATGCGATAACTGTATGTCCTATCAGCTTAAGAAATGGGATGACTGTGAGCAATGCGAAGTAGAGCAGCAGACAAAAGCCCATGATGGTTTTATGATCGGCCCCAACGACTATGACCTCATGACTCGCCTTCGCAATGCTGGTACGGACCATCGTAAATTCATGCGGATGATTGAAGTATATGTGGACATCACGGCTCCGCTGTATTGGTGGAAAGAGTACGATACATACAAGGTGGGTACGGTCGCCAACTCCTGCTCTACGATGCACAAGATCGCGGATAAGGAGTTTACTCTGGAGGATTTCTCGTGTGAGCATTTGCTTGATGAGGAATCTTTGCCTCCCTATGAAGAACGAGCTGATATTGGCCATTGTGAGCCTTTAGCAGCTATCGATGTGCACGGGCAGTGGTGCTACTATACTCCCAAAACATTTCTTAACATGACGTGCCAGGTCTTGAATCATTTCAGGAGGCTCTATATCAAAACCAAGGATAAAATATATTGGAAGCAGATGATTCAGCTTCTTCCAACTTCCTACAACCAGAAGCGGACGATCATGCTGAGTTATGAGGTTCTTGCCAACATCTACAAATCTCGGAGGAATCACAAGCTCGATGAATGGCATACGCTCTGTGATTGGATTGAGAGTCTGCCTTATTCAGAGCTGATTACAGGTGAGAGAAATGTAAAAGAAAAACGCCCATGATAGTTTTATGATTGGCCCCAATGATCTCTACATTATGACTCGTCTTCGCAATTCCGATATGAGCCATCGTAAATTCATGCGAATGATCGAGGTGTATGTGGACTATTGTTTATATTTGTGTGCGCGAAAATTACACTTCCTATAATGAAAGGAGAGTGAATTATTATGAAAATTTATGTAAAAGCAATCATGGATGAAGATGTATTTGACGAATTGCGCAGTTATCCAGAAAGAAGGGTTGCTATTATTGAAGAAAGACATATGGAGACAGAAACTTTAATAGCAAAAGAAATATGGAATATAGCTGCTAAATCACCAGAATACGGAAATGCACTTATGGATTTGCTTGGGGAAGAAATTTATAGCAAAATAATGATTCTTCAAAGAGAGTAATAAGAGTAAGGGAGCAAGCTAAAAATAGCTTGCTCTTTTATTTTTAACACACAATCTCCCAATGTACTGGATTTAAAAAGGAGACGAATGACTAATGACACGCCTCTCCAGACTGATAAAGAATTTTGTAGTTGCACGTGGCAACACAAAAAGCCAGTATTGCCTGGACTTATTTGAAAAGGAGTTTAAGAAAAACATGTTAGAATGGGCAAAACGAGAAATTGAACTCGCATGTAAGCGGGACCGTGGAAATCGCCCCAAGGACGAATTTGATTATGGGTGTGCCTGCTATGAAAGTGCACTCAAGGCGTTTAAAAGCCTGCTTGGGGATGGGCACAGCGGCATGAGCATCGGATACACCAAACATATTCTGGATCGGTTGATCGACGGAAAAGTGCTGACGCCAATTGAAGATACGCCAGATATTTGGACTGATTGCGCTCGATCTGATTATGAGGTTGGATATTCCACAAAGCAGTGCAAACGAATGAGCAGTCTGTTTAAGTATATCTACTATGATGGGACAGTCAAATACAATGACGTCAATCGTTTCGTATGTGCCGATAAGGATCAGCCGAGTCTCACCTGGCATAGTGGTCTAATTGATAAGATTCTTGATGAGAAATTCCCGATCACAATGCCATATATGCCGTCTGACAGACCATTTATGGTTTATTGTTCTGAGGCATTGACAGATTCTAAAAATGGCGATTTTGATACAGTCGCAATTTGGTATGTAAAGAAGCCTAATGGTGATCGTGAAGAGATCAACCGCTTCTTCAAAGAGGGCGAATACGATTGGATTGAAATTGATGAAGCGGAATACCAGAAACGAAAGGAAATGGAGATGACTGCCAATGCTACTGATTGATATTCGCCAGCAGCTTGCACGTGTCTTTGATACGGTTTCCATGTGGTGTGGCACAATTCCATATGACAAGCATGAAGAAGACTACTTGGTCGAAATCGATGATGCTGAATACCAGACAAGAAACGAAATGGAGGTTATCAATAATGGCGCAGATTGATATTCGCAAGCATCTCGCATATCTCAATGAAAAATACGGCGTTGAACTTGAAACTGATGATGTCAGTGATGGGTATCATACCTTCGGTTGTTTATATGAGCAGCGCTGCATTCTGTTTGCGGCTCTTGTTGGAGCGTATCGGGATCGGGCATGGAAGTCAAGATGCCATTCGGATGGTGAACCTTGTTTTGGCGGCGGATGGTTTATCGTCGGTATTAACACACCGCAGGGGCAGTATACCTATCACTATCCTGAAGAAGATTGGTATCTGTTCGACTGTGAAGAACTTGAGCGGGCACCCGAGTGGGACGGGCATACAGCGGATGATGTGACACGACTGCTGTCTTTGCAGACGCCTCCGATTCCGGATGTGGTCGGAGTCATGACGCTCGATAAGTACAACAAGCCTTCGGAGGAATAAAAGATGATCATTATTGGTTTGCTTGTATGGATCGGAGTTCGGTTGGATGCTCCTGCCGCATTTTATATTCTTCTTGGAATTGACGCTATGATTAAGATTCTGGCATTTGGCGTTAAGTTAGGAGAGAAGACATGAGCAACGCTGTTATGTGCGAGAATTGCGCTCATAAGGATGTTTGTAAGCATCGGGACGAATTTACTGATATTCAGAAACAGTTCAACAATTTTAAGGTTTTCAGTAATGTAGGTAACAAATCAGCTATTAAGGGATCGATTGTTCCTATTGAAAGCCTGTCATATATCGAAGTCCCCATGCTTAAATGCACAAACTTTCTTGAAAGAAACGTAGTTTATAATAGAAGGAGTAATATAGAATGAATCCATACGAAGTAGATGTTATGAAACTGACACCGGAAGATTATCTCAAGATGCGAGATCGTTGCCGGGAGTTGGAGGACAAGAAAAAGCAGCAGGCCGATTGCATTCTGAAACTTGAGACCGAATTAAGCCAATTCCGGGTGGCAATGAAAGAATCATCGGAGAAGATCGAGGCGCTGAACGATTCCATTGATCGGCTTAATAAAGCACTTGCTGACGAGTCTAAAGAGGCGAAATACTGGGCTTATGAAGCGCATTGGGCTCAAAAACTCATCTCGGAAATGATCTATAATGGCGAGTCTAATGCCTCTCAGACGGCTCTGAAGGACGCTGACGCCAAGATCCAGTCTGCCAATGATCGAGCTGCCAATGCCAAGAAAGAGGCTAAAGAAGCCAAGGAGAGGGCTGAGAGCGCTTCTGAGAGGGTTCGGTATCTGGAGAGGAAGCTCAGAGATGTGGAGAGTCTCAATGACTCACTGATGAAAGAGCTTGCAAGAAGACAAGGCTGCCAGGCTGAGATTCGAGAGCATGATGCAGATATCTATCAGTTGGATGTTCTAAAATATGCCCCGGATTATCAGCATTACAAGCTGAATGTTCTCTATGCTGCGATTGGTATGTGCGGTGAGGCTGGAGAAGTGTCTGAGCTTGTCAAGAAGTATGAATATCACGGACATGCCGTTGATGCAGAACATCTGGCACGAGAGCTTGGAGATGTTCTTTGGTATGTGTCATATATGGCGCATTTGTTTGGATATCCTCTCGGTAAAATTATGGCGATGAACCAGGAGAAGCTTGCCAAACGGTATCCTGACGGGAAGTTTGATGCAGAAAGAAGTAGAAATCGGAAGGAGGGCGATATTTAATGCCTCTCTTCAAACGAAACGGAAAATCCATTTTCTGTTGTCAGCTCAATAAAAAAGAACAAGAAGCGATGGAGCGTGAAGTGCGATCTCAGCTTGCCGAGTGGAGCCGAAAGAACATGATGGAAATCGATGCGATGTTCCTTTGGTTCATGCATGAAGAATTCGGTTTTGGGACGGATCGTCTTCGCAGAGTGTACTTTGGATTCCGACCATACATGGAGCAGCTGGCAAAGAGGTATGAGATGAAGGGGTCTGATACACCATTCCTGTGTACAGAGAAGTTGTTGGACTATGGTATTGACCTTGAAAAATGGGATAAAGAAGTGGATCAGATGGTTGAAGAATTATCGACTCCAGATGATTGATTTTTAAAGACATTCACTAATTCTAATAGCTCTTGTGGGGTTCTTCGTGAACCTCACAGGGGCTTTTCTTTTTGCTATTTTGGTGAGAAAAGTGGTAAAATTTCTGCCCACTTTAGTCAAATAAAAAGTGGGCACAACCCGGGCAAAACTGGGCAGAGTACAAAATTTGTATGTTTTGGGCTCAGAATTTTTGAAAATTTTTGGACAAAAATGGCCATTTGCCCACTTTCTGCCCACTTTTTGCCCACTTTTGAAAAGCCAAAAAACCTAGTGTTTTCAATGGGTTTGGGGTTTTCTGCCCACTTTCCCACTTTTTTTCTTATTAACCCTAGATAAAAATTTTTATTATAGTAATAAGAGATTTTTCAAAAAAGTGGGCAGAGCGTGATTTTCGTCGATTTTGAGGAAAATCGGTGAGATGATGAAAAGTTTAGAAAAGTCATTTTTTCTTGATACTGATGACTACGCGTGAAAAACATGCCCTTTTATGAAGAGAGAGGCAATATATGCTTCTCTCTTTAATTTTTGTTGGGAGGTTTAACAATCTCATGCTGGAAAACAAATTTAAGACAAAGCTCATCAAAGAGATTCGCGAACGACTTCCCGGAGCAATCGTGCTCCATATCAATCCGCCTCCGCAGGGTATTCCAGATCTTCTCGTTTTGAACGGGGAACGTTGGGCAGCCCTGGAAGGTAAGAAGGAACCCAATTCGAGCCATCGACCGAATCAGGATTATTGGATTGAGAAGATGAACAAGATGTCGTTCGCTGCGTTCATAAGTCCAGAGAACAAGGAGGAAGTTCTGAATGCAATGGAACGATCATTCTCGGATTGAAGGACGACATGCAACATTCTCTGCGAGCAAGTATAACTGGTTGAATTATACGGATGACAAGCTGATCACGGTATATGATAATATGCGAGCGAAAGAAAGAGGAACTGTTCTTCACGCGTTCGCTGCGACCTGTATCCGCCTCGGACAAAAACTTCCTCGCTCGCACAAGACACTCAATCAATACGTTAATGACGCGATCGGTTTCCGAATGGATCCGGAAGTGTTGCTGTACTATTCTGATGACTTTTTTGGAACAGCCGATACAATCGCATTCCGAGATAATCTTCTTCGAATTCATGATTACAAGAGCGGAGAGGTTGAGGCACATATGGAGCAGCTTCTGATCTATGACGCTCTTTTCTGTTTGGAATACGCTGTGTCTCCATATGAGATCGATCATGAACTTCGCATCTATCAGAACGATGATGTCAATATCTATAATCCAACCGGTCAGGAGATTATGGATGTTTGTGATAGAATCATTCGTTTTAACAAATTATTGATACAACATCGTAAGCAGGAGGTTTAATCTTTATGAACTCGATTGCTCAGGAGATGGAGAGCTTCTTAGGGTTAAATGAGATGCTGGAATGTGACGATCCGGTTGCGCTCGATATTTTGATGCATTATGGCATTAAACGACGTTCTGGGCGATACCCGTGGGGTTCCGGTGACAACCCTTATCAACATTCCGGTGACTTTCTCAGCCGTGTAGAAGAACTTCGAAATCAGGACTTTACTTTTACCGATGCGGATGGTAAGACATATACTGGCGATCTCGCGATTGCAAAGTCCATGGGGTTGACTACCAGTCAGCTTAGAGTCCAACTCAGTCTTGCAAATGCCGAACGGAGGAGCATTGACGTTGCGCAGGCCAAGGCTCTTCGAGAGAAAGGCATGAGCACCAATAAGATTGCAGAAGAGATGGGAATTGCTGAATCTTCGGTTCGCTCCCTTTTGAATGCAAATTCAGAAGCACGAATGCATCAGGCTCAGAAAACTGCTGACTTTCTGCGAGAGCAAGTAGACACTCGTGGAATGATTGACGTCGGAACTGGCTCTGAACTGGAACTCGGTGTCTCAAAGGAACGCATGAATCAGGCACTTTACATTCTTCAGATGGAAGGCTATAAAGTATATGGTGGTGGTGTTCCGCAGGCAACGAATCCTGGTAAGCAGACAAACCTGAAGGTTCTTTGTCCTCCGGGGACAGAACATAAAGAAATCTTTCAGTATGATAAGATCAATTCTTTGAAGGACTACAAGTCCTATGACGGTGGCGATACCTTCAAACCGGCATTCCAGTATCCTGCAAGTCTTGATTCAAAACGTCTTCAGATAAATTATGCCGAGAATGGCGGTAAAGAGAAAGACGGTCTTATCGAACTTCGTCGAGGCGCAGCTGATTTGTCTTTGGGTGATTCCAACTACGCGCAGGTTCGTATCATGGTAGATGGAACGCACTACCTCAAAGGTATGGCTGTCTACTCCGACGATCTTCCAAAGGGTGTGGATGTCCGGTTCAATACCAACAAATCTGTCGGTACGCCGATGGAGAAGGTTTTGAAACCTATAAAGGATGATCCTTCCAATCCGTTTGGCGCTCTTGTGAAAGAGCGTGGTGGTCAGAGCTATTATACGGATAAAGACGGAAAAGAGAAGCTATCTCTTATCAACAAGACCCGTGAAGAAGCAGACTGGACGGAATGGGCAAACCGCGTCCCCTCTCAGTTTCTTTCCAAACAAAGTCTTGACCTTGCACAGAAACAGCTGAATGTTGCAAAAGCCGATAAAGCAGACGAGTTCTCTGAAATAATGGCACTTGAGAATCCGACTGTTAAGAAGAGACTTCTTCAGTCTTTTGCTGATGACTGCGATACGGCTGCTGTTCATCTATATGCAGCGGCGCTGCCGCGTCAGCAGTATCATGTCATTCTGCCTGTGACCTCAATGAAAGACAATGAGATCTATGCACCGAACTACAAAAACGGTGAGACTGTTGCTCTTATTCGATACCCACATGGCGGAACGTTTGAGATCCCCATTTTGAAAGTTAATAATCGTCAGGCAGATGCAAAGAAGATGATTGGTACAACCTCTGCAGATGCAGTTGGTATAAATGCTCATGTTGCAGAGCGTCTGTCTGGTGCAGACTTTGATGGTGATACTGTTATGGTTATTCCCTGCAACTCTGCAACATCCAGGGTACGAATCACTTCAAAGCCCCCACTTCGGGAATTGGAAGGCTTTGACCCGAAGATGGAATATGCAGAGAAACCTGGTATGACCTATATGAAGTATAAACGTGCGGACGGAAAAGAAGTCGATAATACGCAGCTTCAGATGGGTATGATTTCAAACCTTATTACTGACATGACGCTTCTTGGTGCGACAGAATCTGAGCTTGCTCGTGCTGTCAAGCACAGCATGGTCGTCATTGATGCAGCTAAGCATAAACTTGACTATAAACAAAGCGAGATCGACAATGGCATAGCTGCTCTGAAACAGAAGTATCAGGGTTCGTATGACGAGAATGGCAATTACCATGAGGGCGCTGCGACTTTGATCTCCCGCGCCAAATCTCAGCAGTCTGTGACCAAACGTCAAGGCAGTCCGAAAATCGATCCGAATACGGGCGAGCTGATCTGGAAAGATGTCGACGAACCGACTTATGTAAACAGCAAGGGGCAGACGATCCGCAGAACACAGGCTTCCACAAAGATGGCTGAAACAAAAGATGCCCGTTCCCTGATCTCTGATCTTGGTAGTTCAATGGAAGAAGCCTACGCCGATTACGCAAACACTATGAAAAGTTTTGCAAACCAGGCACGACTCCAGATCGTTCATACAAAAGACATCCCCTACTCTCCTGAAGCTCATGCCAAGTATGATTCTGAGGTTCGCTCTTTGGATGCAAAGCTCAAGACTGCACTTTTGAATGCCCCTCGTGAACGGCAGGCACAGACAATTGCGAATGCCGTGGTGGCTGCTAAGAAGGAAAGCAATCCGAACATGACCAAGGGCGAAATTAAGAAGGCTTCTCAGCAAGCACTTGTGGAGGCACGAAATTCTGTAGGCGCGCATCGCCAGGCAATTAAGTTGGACGAAAAGGAATGGGAAGCGATTCAGGCCGGCGCAATTTCGAAGACACAGTTGGAGAAAATTATTGCAAATACCGACCTCGATAGCTTAAGAGCTTGGGCTACACCTCGTACAAAAACCACTCTCTCTGATGCAAAAGTTCTTCGTATGCAGGCTCTTTATGAAGCTGGTAATACCACCGAAGAAATTGCTGCAGCCTTAGGTGTTTCTTCGTCTACAGTTTCGAAGTATTTACATAAAAAGGATGGTGTCGCATAATGGCTGTAATGCATAATGCAATGCTGACGACGTTCGACAATCCTTATGATCCTTTTGAACAGTTCCCCCTGTGGTTTATGTTCGACATGCAAAAAGGCTACAATTCGTGCGCATATCTTGGACGAATTGCAAAAGTTTCGGATCAATTCAGTCAGGAAGAGAACGAACGTGAAGTCGAGCTTGCGATTGACGAAATTGTAAAGAATGATTTCTTGAACATTTATCGTAAAGTTACAAAAGCAATGCCTGAAAACGAGATGAGTTGACATGGAAGATGTTTGGGCGTCCTAAAGTTGCCTTTACTTCTGCATTTAGCTTGTCTTTTTGCATTGCTCAACTTTACT
>OBLI01002581.1_pt1 | contig 15093 bp, 16 predicted proteins | sample 1519701 | NCBI WGS metagenome assembly OBLI01 (sample SAMEA3663005, study PRJEB22513) | pig gut metagenome | biome: pig gut; feature: pig-associated habitat; material: faeces | place: France | collected 2012 | reverse complement strand
AGAGCGATATCGTGGAAGTTGTTACCGACACTACCGACGGTACTATCCTCTATGCCGAAATGCCAGTGAAGACCAACCTTCGCGTCACTCACAGCGAGCCCGGAGTAAAGGGTGATACAGCCACCAACGCCACAAAGCCTGCTACTCTAGAGACAGGTGTTGAGGTGCGCGTGCCTCTCTTCATCAACGAGGGCGACCTTATTCAGGTTGACACACGCGACGGAAGCTACCTCAGCCGTGTGAAGGAGTAATTCTTTTTAATTAGAAATTAATAAATTAGGTTCTTTTGAAGTATTCGATTATTGTTCCGGTGTTCAATCGCCCAGATGAGGTGGATGAACTATTGCAGAGTCTAGTAGGTCAGACACTGAAGGACTTTGAGGTCGTCATCGTGGAGGACGGTTCGGAGAAACCGTGCAAGGACGTGTGCGACAAATATGCGGGAAAAATAGATTTGAAATACTTCATGAAGAAAAACTCAGGTCCCGGGCAGAGCCGCAACTATGGTGCAGAGCGCGCCAATGGCGAGTATCTCATAGTACTCGACTCGGATGTTGTTCTGCCCGAGGACTATCTCAAGGCTGTGGATGATGAGTTGAGGCGTGAGCCCGCTGATGCCTTTGGCGGTCCGGATTGCGCCCACGACTCTTTCACCGAGACTCAGAAGGCCATCAGCTATTCAATGACAAGCTTCTTCACCACCGGAGGTATCCGTGGCGGCAAGAAGAAACTCGACAAGTTCTATCCCCGTTCGTTCAATATGGGCATTCGTCGTGATGTCTATATGCGTCTTGGCGGTTTTTCCAAGATGCGCTTCGGCGAGGATATAGATTTCTCCATCCGTATCTTCAAGGCAGGATGCAAGTGCCGCCTCTTCCCCGAGGCATGGGTATGGCATAAGCGTCGCACAGATATGCGCAAATTTTTCCGTCAGGTATATAATAGTGGTATCGCGCGCGTGAACCTTTATAAAAAATATCCAGAGTCGCTCAAGTTGGTACACCTCCTGCCGATGGTGTTCACTGTGGGAGTGATATTGCTCTTCCTCGTAGCCTGCTTTGGCAGGATAATGATGGTGTATGGCAATCCCGCCGACTTCTATTCTTGGTATTATCTTGTGGTAGGTTCACTTAGTCCTATCCTGTTTTTCTCGTTTCTTATCTTCATCGACTCGTCGATACGAAACAAGAGTCTGCCCATCGGTTTTATATCCATTGGAGCAGCATTCGTGCAACTCACAGGATATGGATTCGGTTTTATATCAGCATGGTGGAAGCGTTGCATTCTCGGACATGACGAGTTTCATGCTTTCGAGAAGACATTCTATAAATGACAGTATAAAAGGCTTGGTGAATGAAACTGTCAATAAAAGATTGGGACGAGGCCGATATGCCGAGGGAGAAACTCGAGCGGTTGGGGGCAGAGGCATTGAGCAATGCCGAACTGCTTGCCATTCTCATTGGCTCCGGTTCGACAAAGGAAAGTGCTGTTGATCTGATGAAGCGCGTGATGAGCGACTGCAACAACAATCTTAATACATTGGGAAAGTTGACTATCACCGACTTGATGAAGTATAATGGAGTAGGGCCAGCCAAGGCAATAACCATATTGGCAGCCTGCGAATTGGGGAAGCGTCGTCAGGCCGAAAAACCCGAAGAGAGGGTGAAGCTCGATTCAGCACTTGCCATCTATGAGGAGATGCACCCGGTGATGCAAGACCTTGATGTGGAGGAAGGATGGGTGTTGCTGATGAATCAGAATTTCAAGTTGATAAAGAAGATGTGCATATCCCGTGGTGGTCTCACCGAAACAGCCATCGACGTGAGAGTAATCATTAAGCAAGCCATCATGAGCAATGCCACAGTGATAGCCCTCTGTCATAATCATCCGAGTGGCGGTCTGAGGCCCAGTGGTGCCGACGACTCGCTCACCAACAAGGTGAAGGACGCATGCAATCTGATGCGCCTGTTTTTCCTCGATCACGTCATAATTACCGACGGAGGATATTATTCATATAGCGAAGAAGGAGGGATTTAACTTCTTTTAATACGAAAGGACGCAAGATTTCTTTTTTTACTGCATTTAGAGGGTGTAAGTATAACAAAAAGAAATGAGAAATATCATGAAAAGAATTAAGACATTGATGCTACTTATGGTAGTGGCTTTAACTGCAGTATCACTGCAGTCATGTGACGACGACGATGATGATTACTATCCAGAGTTCAATCTCGCCACGGTGACATTGAAGGCTCCCACGGTGGATGGTGGCAAGTGGTTTATGCAGTTGGATGACTCAACAACGCTTGAGGCAACGAATATCGCCAGTCATCCCTACGACAACAAGGAACTGAGAGCCTACATCCGTTATAATGACATAAAGGATATGACAAATGCTCCTACATCCAGAAGTGCCATCAAAAAGATGTATTCGGTGAATGTTCTCACCATCGACACTATCCTCACCAAGAAGATGGACCCAATGGTGGAAAACACTGCCGAGGAATATGGCAATGACCCAGTGGAAGTGGTGAACAGTTGGGAGACAGTGGCTGAGGACGGATATATGAACATCCGTTTCCGCACCCGTTGGGGAAACAACATCAAGCATAGGGTGACACTCGTGCATCGCACCGATGCCGAAGATCCCTATACAGTGGAGTTCCTGCACAACGCCAATGGCGACACCAACGGACAGGTGGCCGACGGTATGGTGGCATTCCGTCTCGACGACTGCTTCAACGAGGGCGACAAGCCAATCGAGATCACCCTCAAGTGGAAGTCATACTCAGGAGAGAAATCAGCAAAATTTAAATATATACCTCGAAAGGATTAAAATTAGATGAAAGACAGCGAGAAGTCAATGGCCGAAGGTATTCGCAAGGGAGACAACCATGCGATGAGGGACTTCTATGCCTCTTACGGCGGACTTCTCACTGCTGTCTGTTCAAGATACATTGCTGATGATGATGACGTTAAAGACGTCATACAGGAATCTTTGCTAAGCATAATATCTAATATAAACACATTTGAATACCATGGAAAAGGCTCGCTGAGAGCATGGGCAACACGCATAGTCGTCAACCATGCTCTCGGCTTTCTTCGTAAGAAAAAACTTACCTCCTACCTCTTTGTGGATAATAGTAAGGACATTGCCGACGAAGATGTGGATGACTCACCGCCCGATATCGGTAACATACCGGCTGGAGTAGTGACGGAGATGATAAGGCAATTGCCCGATGGCTACAGGATGGTGTTCAACCTATATGTTGTTGAAGGTAAGACACATAAGGAGATATCCCGATTGTTGGGAATCAAGGAGGATTCCTCGGCATCGCAATTACATCGCGCCAAGGCAATATTGGCAAAAAAGATAACGGAATACAGAACAAAATCAAGGCAAGAGATATAAGAGATATGAAAGACAAATGGACACAACAGTTTCAAGGGAAGTTGGACGGCTATGAGATGGCTGCCCCGGAGATGGAGTGGACTGAACTCGACAAGGCTCTTGCTGATAATGCTCTTGCTGATAATGCCCTTGCCAAGAACAAACGGCCATTCATGACCCTTGTTTGGGGACGACGGTTGGTGGCAGCTGCGGCTGTGGCTCTGATGGTTATCGGAGGGGCGAGGGTGCTGCTGCCGGAGCTTGAAGGGGGAAAAGAAGAGGCCCCGGAGCAAAACTCCGGGGAACGGTGGCTCTCTCAACAACACGATATAACGGCAGGACATGAGGAGAAAACGGCAGGACAACAGGAGAACACTGCTGGAAATGAGAAGGGGCTGCTGGCTATGGCTGAGGCGGCTAATATCCAATCAACAGCCGCCGTAGCAGATAATATCCAATCGACAACCGCCGTAACGGATGATAATAATATTAATAATAAGGACGTTAATGGGGGAATAAGAGCAAGTAGAAGTGGGGATTATCAGAAGAGCACGAGCAAGAAAGATGGTATATTCAGAAGCAAGAAAGATGATATATTCAGGAGTGAGAAATATAATCATCGCACAAAATATCATGGTGGCGAACTGATGGCTGCCGTTTATATGCAGAATGCTATGACTGCCAATGGTAATATGGGTGGTATGACAGGCGTGATGAATTCCACCTCGGTATCCAATTCTCCCTATGGAATGGTAAGTGATGAGTTTCGTGTCGGCAGTCTTGATTTCCTCGCCGAAAGCAATCCCCGGGATGTGCGCTATGATCACAGCCGTCCGATAAAGGTGGGATTAAGTGTAAAATATAATATCGACAACCATTGGAGCCTGTCCTCGGGATTAACCTATAGCTATCTGCGCTCCTCGTTCGACTATTCCGAGGGAAAGGCATTCGGTAGCGGAGTGCAGAAACTGCATTATGTCGGTTTGCCTCTTGCCGCAAGTTATAATGTCGTTTCAGCCAAGAAACTGAAGGTGTATCTCACTGCCGGTGGGGAAATGCAGAAACTCGTGAGCGGAAAGGCCACTATGGATGGAGTGAATATCCCTGAGGAAGACAAAAAACATGACGTAAAAGAGGGAGGCATGCAATGGTCGTTGAATGCCGCCATAGGAGCTGAATATAACTTTGTGGATAACTTCGGTATATACATCGAACCAGGGGTGAGTCATTATATCGACAACCACAGCAGTGTGGAGAATTTCTATAAGCATAAACCCACCAATTTCAGTCTCAACGTGGGCTTAAGATTAAGCATACGATAGAAAAAACAATAAAGAAGACGGAAAAAATCAAAAAAGTCGGCGGAATATTTGGTATTTCCGCCGATTTTCTTTATTTTTGCAAATTAAAACAAGATACACTTATGACAGCAGAAGAAAAAACAAAGATAGAGGAGAGGATTGTGGATGTGTTGAAGACCGTCTATGACCCCGAGATTCCTGTGAATATCTACGACCTTGGACTTATCTATAAGATAGATGTAAAGGACAACTGTGATGTGGATATCGACATGACATTCACCGCCCCATCGTGTCCGGCAGCCGACTTTATCCTCGAGGATGTGCGCCAGAAGGTGGATTCGCTTGAGGGAGTGAAGAATGCAGTGGTCAACCTCGTTTTCGAACCGACTTGGGATCAGAGTATGATGACCGAAGAGGCGAGAGTGGAGCTGGGGTTTGAGTAGATTGAAAATTGAAGATTGAAAGATTGAAAGATTGAAAGATTGAAAGATTGAAAAATTGAAAGATGGGATGAAGAATGTATATTTCCTTTCGGACGCTCATTTGGGCTCCCTTGCCATCGACCATAGCCGAATGCATGAGCGCAGGTTGGTCAGGTTTCTCGACAGCATCAAGAACAAGGCTGCCGCCATCTATCTCCTTGGCGACATGTTCGACTTCTGGTATGAGTTCAAGTATGTCGTGCCTCGTGGATATACCCGTTTCCTCGGCAAACTGTCGGAACTCTCGGATATGGGTGTGGAGATACACTTCTTCACAGGCAACCATGATATCTGGGCATTCGATTATCTGGAGAAAGAATGTGGAGTGATATTGCACAAGCAACCACTCACAACAGAGATATACGGAAAGATATTCTTCCTTGCCCATGGCGACGGATTGGGTGATCCCGACAAGAAATTCAAGTTTCTCCGTGCCCTCTTCCACAGTAAGATATGCCAGTTTATGTTCTCCTCCATCCATCCCAGATGGAGCATGTGGCTCGGATTGACATGGGCGAAGCATAGCCGCATGAAGCGCAACAACAATGAGGAGCCCCCATATATGGGCGAGAACCGTGAGCATCTTGTGCTCTATACCAAGGAATATGTCAAGACCCATCCCGATGTGGATTACTTTATATATGGCCATCGTCATATAGAGATCGACCTCCAACTCTCGCGCAAGTCGAGGATGATAGTCCTTGGCGACTGGATTACACAGTTCTCCTACGTCGTGTATGACGGTGAGCACATGTTTATGAGTGAATATATCGAAGGCGAGAGCCAACCATAAAATCATAGCACGCAATGAACGTAAAGATAGACCCTTCGTGGAAAGAACATCTCAGTGAGGAATTTGCAAAACCATATTTCATCGACCTTACAAATTTCGTGCGTCAGGAATATCAGACTGCAACATGTTATCCCCCGGGGCGACTGATATTCAATGCATTCAACCTCTGTCCGTTCGACAATGTGAAGGTTGTGATTATCGGTCAGGACCCCTATCACGGTCCGGGGCAGGCTCACGGACTCAGTTTTTCGGTGTGCGATGGTGTGCCGTTTCCTCCATCTCTTCAGAATATCTTCAAGGAGATACAACAGGATATGGGAACGCCTATACCCATAACAGGCAATCTCACAAGATGGGCAGAACAGGGAGTGCTTCTCCTCAATGCCACACTCACAGTGAGGGAGCATCAGCCAGGAAGTCACCAACGACATGGATGGGAGCAATTCACCGATGCCGCCATCAAGGCTCTCAATGCCCATCGCGACAACCTTGTGTTCATCCTTTGGGGAGGATATGCCCGCAGTAAGGCATCGCTCATTGATGCCTCACGCCATCTCGTGCTTCAGTCGGCACATCCGTCGCCAATGTCGGCAAATAAGGGAGGATGGTTTGGCAATCATCATTTCTCGCGTGCCAATGCCTATCTCGTTGAACATGGGCAGGAGCCTATAAACTGGTGATTTCTTTTTTTTCTTTGAAAAATATGATAATACAGATAGATAATATATTGATTACCACCGACATATTGTCGGAGATGTTCTGTTGCGACCTCGATGCCTGCAAGGGCGAGTGCTGTGTGGAAGGAGATGCCGGAGCACCGGTCACTCTCGACGAGATAGCCGGTATTGAGGAGTCGCTTGATGAGGTGTGGAGCGACCTTTCAGCCTCGGCCCAGAGTGTGATCGACCGCCAAGGAGTAGCCTATACCGATCAGGATGGCGATATGGTGACAAGTATTGTGGGAGGCAAGGATTGTGTGTTCACATGCCATTCCGACGGTTGTTGCTTCTGTGCATTGGAGAAGGCTTATCGCGATGGTCGCATCAAGTTTTGCAAACCGATAAGTTGCGCCTTGTATCCCATTCGTGAGGTGCAGTTGAAGAACGGTCTTGTAGGGCTCAACTACCATCGTTGGGATGTATGCAAGGCAGCAGTGAAGAAAGGACGCGAATTACAACTGCCTGTGTATAAGTTCCTTCGTGAACCCCTCATCCGCCGATTTGGCGAAGAGTGGTATAAGGCCCTTGAGGCAGCTGCCGAGGAATTGCAAAACCTAAATCAGTAATCAAAAGCATTGATTTTGTCGAGATAGTATTGCCTCACCTCACTCCATTTATAGTATGGGGCAGTGTTCGACTTGATGGGTAGTGTTGCCTCGTTTTCGTTGAGCAACACCTTCACCAGCACATCCTTGTTGCCCGTATTGCGACGGTAGAACACCAACTGTATATTTGCCCCCATCGGGAATATGCGGTAGTTCACCCATCCCTTTTGGTCGAGATGGGCATAATCGTCGGTCACAAGATCATAACCGTTGAGCCCCATCAGCACAGTAAGAGGCATCACCATCGTCTCATGTCCGAAACGCAGAGTTGCCCCTGGATTCTGCAATACAATGCAACTGTCGGCCTCTTCAATGATTTTCCTCAGTAAGTTGCGTTGCACGTAGGGTTGCTTACCTCCGTTGAGCTGTGAGAATCCATATCCGAGATACCACCACATATTAGCCACTCGCCAGTTGTTATAGATGTCCTCATCAGTAAAGAGGTCATATAGTGTAACCTTCTTGCGTGCCTCAAGATTCTGCAGGTTATTGGCAGTATGAAACAGTTTCTCGTAGAATTTCCTTGCGTCAGCCTTTCGCCATACGAATGAGGTGTCGGTAAACAGTTGGCAGAAAGCGTAATCGTAATTCACCATCTCCTTGAAGTATTTCTCATACACATCATTCGACTCCTTGTTCCATTTCTTCTTCAGCAACTCCTTGTCGTTGAAGTTCATGTAGTACATGTCGTGCATACTTGCGTCGTGTCGGATTCTGAGTTTGGGATTCAGTCGGGTGAGTTCCGTCAGTTCGTTGGTCATCGACAGTATGCACCTGATGACCACCGTACTCTTTGCATCCACCCACACGTTGCCCTCAAACACCTCGGGAAATCTCTCATACATCCTGCGGGCTATCTGCCTGTGCTGTTCAGCCCCCAGTGGAGTGAGCTCCCCATATCTGTTGTCAGCCTCCTGTATGATAATCTCATATCTCTTCAACACGTTCTTTCCCAATGGCGTGAGCACTCCCGCACTGTCGGCACTTTTCAGCACCTCATGCGGATAGCTGTAGTCCTTGGGATTGATGAGATATCTCGACCCGTGCCTGCCGTAATGACTGATGTAGAACGGTTTATAACCCTCAGGCGCTGGAGTAAGAGCCTGGGTGGGAGTGGGGTATGCCATTTGGTTGCTGGCCGAATAGCGTATGTCGCGCTTTAGGTCTTCTTGAACGCTTTGAGCTATTGTCGTTATCGCAAACAGCGAGATAATAGCAGTAAATAGTAATTTTTTCATAATGTTTTGATTATTTTGCGTGCAAATATAAAAAAATAATTGTATATTTGCAAACAAAAAACGGAAAAATCACAAATTATGGCAAAAAAAAGCAACTGGAATGATGATTATTGGCTTCTTGTAGTGCAACTTTACCTGAAGAAACCGGTAGGCTTGAAACCGTTATATAGTAAGTCGATGATCGACCTCTGTAGCGAGATACATGTCTCCCCATCTGAGGTGTTTTCGAAGATGGAAGCTATAGACAAACTGCAGACTCCGCGAGTAGAGAGGTTGTGGCGAACATATAGCGGCAGTCCATCGAAGTTGCGTCGTGCCGTAGAGTTGCTCCGGCAGATGAAAGACTTCGGCAGTGGAGGAGGATTTTTCGATGGGGTGGAGGTGAACGAGACCTTCGAGCGCGACTTCCGTCCATTGCCCGAGGACAGTGAGCTCACTCCGGTGATGCTCACGTTGATACTCGACTTGTATTTCCGTCTCACTCCTCTCACCATGGTGGCAGAGACTCCCGAGGTGATGGAACTGTCAAATCTGATGAAGATAAAACCGCAAAAGACCGCCGAAGTGCTTGTGGCGTTCCAATATTGCGATCCCTATCTCAATCGTCAGGACATCATCTTCAATCAGCTGCTCGGCCCATGCGAGGAGATATGGTCGCGTTATGCCAAATGGAGTCCTGTAGAGCTTGCCGAATATGCCGACAAACTCAAGGATTATTTCAAAAGCTGAAAAAAATCCCGATTTTCTTTTGCACTTCACGCGATTTGTTGTAATTTTGCAGTCGAATTGAGAAAACAAGAATAAAAAAGAGTATGTCACAAGGTCAGGTCCAGATACAAAAGACTGAGCAAAAACAGGTGCAGACAGTCAGTCAGCAACAGCTTCTACAGGCTATGCTGACCGAATTGCCCGTCAACCAACTCATCGACAGGATAAACACCGAGATGGACGACAATCCAGCCTTGGAACTGTCATCCAATGAGGATGTCGATGAAATGGACAACTCTGCCTATGACTCTTCGGATGATGCCTCCGATACATTCGGCGATGCCTCTGATGCGATTGGCGACACGTCCGACGACTATGAGTCGCGCTCGGAAAAGGAAGACCGTCAGACTGCTCTCGACGATGCCCTTAGAAGTATCGGTCGCGATGATGAGGATTTGCCGGTATATCAAGGTGGTCAGAGGGATGTGGAATATGGCTCCACTCAGTCGTTTTACGACCAGCTCATCGAGCAGATGAACGAGACGGAGCTCACGCCTCTTCAGGCCCAGGTGATGGAATATCTGATAGGTTCGCTCGACGACGACGGACTCCTTCGCAAGTCTGCCAATGATATAGCCGACGAGTTGGCTATCTACAACAATATATATGTCAGTGAGGAGGAAATAGAGACTGTGGTCAAGATATTGCAGCAGTTCGACCCCCCTGGCGTTGGAGCCCGCTCCTTGCAGCAATGCCTGCTCATTCAGATAAGACGTCGCGACACCACCTTGCTCACACGTCGTATGGAGGCTGTGGTGGAAGATTACTTTGATGATTTCATCAAGAACCACTGGGAGCGCATAAGGTCGTCATTGCAGATGACCAAGGACGAGACCGACGAGGTGAATGTGGAATTGAGACGGTTGAATCCCAAACCGGGAGCGTCGATGAACGATACCGTAGGGCGAAGTATGGAGCAGATAACTCCCGACTTCATTGTGGATACACAGGATGACGGTACAGTCACCTTCGCGCTGAATAATGGAGAGGTGCCCGACCTGTGCATATCGAGCTCGTTTGCGGATATCCTCAAGACCTACCAGTCGAAGGAGAATGTAAGCCGTAGTGAGAGTGATGCATTGCTGTATGCCAAGACCAAGGTGGAATCGGCCCAACGGTTTATCAATGCCGTGAAGATGCGCCACCGCACATTGTCGATGACCATGTCGGCAATAATCCATTGGCAGCACCGGTTCTTTGAGGATGGAGACGAGAGTTCGCTTCGCCCGATGAGACTGAAGGATATATCCGACAAGACGGGACTGAGCATTTCCACCATCTCGCGTGTCAGCAACAGCAAGTATGCGCTCACCAAGTGGGGTATATTCCCGTTGCGCCACTTCTTCTCCGACAGTTATGTCAATGATGGAGGCGAGGAAATGTCAACACGCGAGATAAAGATGGCACTGAAGGACATCATCGACAATGAAGACAAGTCGAATCCCCTGTCCGACGAGGCTCTGTGTCGTTTGCTTGCCGAAAAGGGGTATCCCATTGCCCGTCGCACAGTGTCGAAATATCGCGAGATGCTGGGAATACCGGTGAAGAGGTTTAGGAAAAATTGAAAGATTGAAAGATTGAAATATTGAAAGATTGAAGTGAAGAGAGCTAATAAACTGATATTGGGTGCAAGGGTGTTGAGCGCAGTGTTCAATCCCTTCTACCTTCCCACCGTGGGACTCATTGTACTCTTTACAATGAGCTACCTTAGTTTGCTGCCGCTGTCCTATAAGATGGTGGTTCTCGGACTCGTGTATATCTTCACAATCCTTTTGCCCACTCTCCTCATCTCCCTCTATCGCCACCATCAGCGTTGGACCCTCATTGAACTTGGCCAGCGCGAGCGTCGTATGGTGCCCTATGTCATCTCCATCCTTTGCTATTTCGTATGCGTGTATATAATGGAGAGTATGCATATACCCCATTTTATGTCAAGCATACTTGTTGTGGCACTGATGATTCAGATACTCTGTTCCATCGTCAATGTATGGTGGAAAATCAGCACTCACACTGCCGCCATCGGAGGTATGGCAGGAGCCATTGCCTCCTTCTCGATATTATTCAACTACAATCCCGTCTTCTGGTTGAGTGTAGTGTTTATAGTGGCTGGCATGCTTGGCACGTGTCGTATGATATTGCGCCAACATTCACTGTCCCAGGTGGTTGTAGGTTTTGTCCTTGGTGCCATTGTGGGATTTATGGTAATTTACGTATGATTTAAAAACAAAAATACAGATAAAGATATGACTCCATTAGTAAGCATTATTATGGGCAGCACAAGCGACCTGCCCGTTATGGAAAAGGCTTGTAAGTTTTTGGATGAGATGCAGGTGCCGTTTGAGGTGAATGCCCTTTCGGCCCATCGCACTCCCGAAGCTGTTGAGGAATTTGCCCGTGGTGCCAAGGACCGTGGCATCAAGGTGATTATCGCCGGTGCCGGTATGGCTGCCGCTCTTCCCGGAGTGATTGCCGCCTCCACAACGTTGCCCGTCATCGGTGTGCCCATCAAGGGTATGCTCGACGGTCTCGACGCTATGCTCAGCATCATACAGATGCCTCCTGGCATTCCCGTGGCTACTGTGGGTGTGAATGGGGCGCAGAATGCCGCCATCCTTGCCGTTGAGATGATGGCTCTTGCCGATGATGCCCTTGCCGCACGTCTTACCGAATACAAGTTGGGATTGAAGGAGAAGATAGAGAAGGCCAATCGCGACCTTGCCGAGGTGAAATATCAGTTCAAGACGAATTGAATCCTCTAATCTTTTAAATTTTTTTGAATTATGGATTTGTTCAATTACCGTCGTCGCGAGTCATCAGTCAACAACGTGGGCGCCACCCCTATGGGAGGCGACAACCCCATACGCATACAGTCGATGACCACCACTCCCACCACCGACACCGAGGCTTCGGTAGCCCAGGCCAAGAGGATTATTGAGGCTGGTGGCGAGTATGTGCGCCTCACCACACAGGGTGTGCGCGAGGCTGAGAATCTCAAGAATATCAATGCCGCCCTTCGTGCCGAGGGTATCACGACACCCCTTGTTGCCGACGTGCATTTCAATCCTAATGTTGCTGATGTGGCTGCACTCTATGCCGAGAAGGTGAGGGTGAATCCAGGTAATTATATCGATCCTGCCCGCACATTCAAGCATCTTGAATATACCGACGAGGATTATGCTGCCGAACTCAAGCGACTGGAGGAGCGATTTGTCCCCTTCCTCAATATATGCAAGGAGAATCACACTGCCGTTCGCATCGGAGTAAACCATGGTTCGCTTTCCGATCGTATCATGTCGCGCTATGGCGACACCCCCGAGGGTATCGTGGAGAGCTGTATGGAGTTTCTTCGTATATGCAAGAAGCAGGATTTCAATGATGTAGTCATCTCCATCAAGGCCAGCAACACGGTGGTGATGGTGCGCTCCATGCGCCTGTTGGTGAGCGAGATGGACAAGGAGGACATGCACTATCCGCTCCACCTGGGAGTGACCGAAGCCGGTGAGGGTGAGGACGGACGTATCAAGAGTGCCGTGGGTATTGGTGCATTGCTTGCCGACGGCATTGGCGACACCATACGAGTGTCGCTCTCCGAGGAACCCGAGGCTGAGATTCCCGTGGCACGCCATCTTGTTGACTATGTCACCCGACGTGCCGGACACATGATGATTCCTGCCGAGGCATCGCCTAAGTTCGACTGGCTTCGTCCTGAGCGTAGAGCCACTGATGCCGTAGAGAATATTGGCGGAACAAACGTGCCCGTGGTTATCGTCTCTGAGTTGCCCGACAATTCTGAAGCTGCATCTGATAATAATACAGCTGCTGCATCGGCTAATCCCGACCTCATTCCCGACTATATATATGTGGGTGAGAATCTGCCTGAGAATCGTCCTGCCAACCAGAAGTATATCGTGGATTTCTCTGTATGGGACGGTACTCCCAACACCTATCCCATCTTCCCATATAATGCAGTGCCACTGCTGTCGGGCTATCCCCTCATCCCCAAGTTTCTCGTCATGCAATATGGCGTAGATCCCGAGGAGTATGTCACATGCCTGATGAATCATCCCGAGGTGGTTGTGGTATGCGTGAGCCATCATCAGAACCGCCTTGGCGAACAGCGTGCCCTTGTGCACGAGATGATGCGCGCCGGACTTCGCAACCCGATAGTCTTCTGTCAGGCCTATCGCCATTCGCAGGAGCAGAAGGACGACTTCCAACTGGAGGCTGCTGCTGATATGGGAGCACTCATGTTTGACGGACTCACCGATGGCATCTGGCTTATGAACGACGGTACGCTTGCCGTAAAGGATATCGCCGAAACATCATTCGGCATACTGCAGGCAGCACGACTTCGCACCACCAAGACCGAATATATCTCCTGCCCCGGATGCGGTCGCACGCTCTACGACCTTCGCACCACCATCGCCCGCATCAAGGCAGCCACGGCACATCTCAAAGGATTGAAAATTGGTATTATGGGATGTATCGTCAACGGCCCGGGAGAGATGGCTGATGCCGACTATGGATATGTGGGTGCAGGCCGTGGAAAGATTTCACTTTATCGCCGCAAGGAATGTGTGGCAAAGAACATTCCCGAGGAAGAGGCTGTCGAGAGACTGCTCCAACTCATCAATGAAGATAATGAACAACTATAAAATACTGACTCCTACGCTTCGAGGGTCGTTCACTGAGCGTCTCGCTGAACTCGAGATGCTCGTGGGCGACTGGCTCGAACTCGAACAGACGGAAGGACGCTCGCTGCAATACACCAAGATTTTCCTGAGCGATGCCCAAAACCAGCATCAGCAACTTGTGGAGAGCGACCTCTTCCAGAATCTATTATCGTCAAAACCTTACACCGAGGTGGAACAGACTCCTGCCAACGGAGCAAAGGTGATGCTGCTCATCATGACCTCCGACACAGATAATGGAGCGCTTTTCCATAGCCTGCGACTCTCCGACTCCGAGACTCGTGGATTCAATTCCTATATCCAAACCATCGCCCTTTTCGAGAAGTATATCTCCATCATTCGCGACATGGGGCTCGACATGAAGACGCACCTCGTGCGCACATGGATATATGTTGCCGACATCGACGTCAACTATTCCGGAGTGGTGAAGGCACGCAATGACATTTTTGCGCGTGAGGGTCTCACTGCCGACACTCATTTCATCGCATCCACAGGTATTGGAGGTCGCACCGACTGTCGCACTGCTTGTGTGGCTATCGACTTCCTCGCCTATCCCCACATCCAGGAATCCGACAAGAAATATCTCAAGGCACTTACTCATCTCAATCCCACCCACGAATATGGTGTGGCCTTCGAGCGAGGTACACGATTGCAGTTGTCTTCCTCCTTATTATATTATATATCCGGCACTGCAAGTATCGACAACAAGGGAGAGGTGGTGTATCTTGGCGACATAAAGAAGCAGACAGGCCGACTGCTTGAGAATATCGGAGCATTGCTTGCCGACGGTGGTGCCACTATGCACGACATCAAGTATTTCATTATCTATCTGCGTGATTTCTCCGACTACGACACTGTCTCTCGCATGATGGCGCAGATATATCCCAACATCCCTTGCGCAATAGTGCATGCACCCGTATGCCGTCCGCAATGGCTTGTCGAGATGGAGTGTGTGGCCGAGAAATAGTCAGTGGTATTCTCCCCACGATCTATATATGCCAAGTAATAACATTGGCATTTGAAAAATCAGCGAAAATGGCATATTTTTCTTCGTTTTCGCTGATTTTTCAAATAATTATTTGGAGGTTTGGATAATATTTCTTATCTT
>OBLI01002580.1_pt1 | contig 15094 bp, 9 predicted proteins | sample 1519701 | NCBI WGS metagenome assembly OBLI01 (sample SAMEA3663005, study PRJEB22513) | pig gut metagenome | biome: pig gut; feature: pig-associated habitat; material: faeces | place: France | collected 2012 | reverse complement strand
ATTGCGCTGTGGTGCGTGGTGGGCGGCTTGCTTCCTCCGGTTGCGGCAGAGAGTCTGGCGGGGCGCTTGGGGTGGCATGATTTTGCCACTTCATGGCCTTTCGTATGGCTGCTCGGCCTGCTGCTGGCGCATCTGGAATGTGTGATGCTCCACCGGCTGTCGGAACGGGGCGGGCGCAAAGGGGCTTTTCTGTGTGTTCACGGCGGGCTGTGGCTTGCGCTGACGGCGGGCATGGTGGGCAGTGCGGACTTTTCCGACCGAAGGGCGGTGGTGGGGCGCGATAAACCAACGCGCACTGCGTATGACCGCAGCGGACGGGAGAGCGCGTTGGCCTATACGCTGCAACTCCGGGAGTTCAAGGTGGATAGAAATCCAGCGAACGGCACGGTGGAACAGTATGAGGCGGAACTGGCGGTGGACGGGGAGCCGGTGAACCTGCGGGTGAACCATCCGTTTGCTGCCGGATTGGCGGAGGACCTTTACTTGGTGAGCTATGATACTTTGGCACCACAGCCACGGTACTGCATCGTGCAGGTGGTGCGGCAGCCCGCGAAATACCTGATGGTAGCGGGCATCGCGCTGCTGATGCTCGGAGTAGGATGGCGGTTGCTTCTTAGGTTATGAGTATTTAGGTTATGAGGTTATAAATTTACTATTTGAGTGGATGGTATTCAGGCGTTACAGTAGTTACTTGATAACCTTATAACCCCGGGAGCGAAGCGACCGTCAACTTATAAACTTCTATTGCATTATGACTTGGAACGTCTTTGCCTTTTTTGCTTTGCCGGCCATGCTCCTGGCTTTTAGCGGTGCTGTGTTCGCCCTGAAGAAAAGAACGGGGCGCAGCACGCTCGCCCTGTGGCTCACGGCGGGAGCGGTGGTGGTGTACACGTGTTTCGTGGCGGGGTTGTGGCTGAGTTTGGGAAGGCCGCCCTTGCGCACCTTAGGCGAAACCCGTTTGTGGTATTCGCTGTTCATGCTGGTGTCGGGGTGGTTGGTCTATTACCGATGGCATTACCGTTGGATTTTGCTCTTCTCCCTTGTGGTGGCGGCGGTGTTCATGGTCATTAATTTGCTGAAACCGGAATTGCACGACCAAACGCTGATGCCTGCCTTGCAGAGTGCATGGTTTGTGCCTCATGTGACGGTGTATATGTTTTCTTATAGCCTGTTCGGCGTGGCTTTCCTGCTGGGCGTGGCGACGTTGTGGCAACACACGGGGCGTTTTCTGCCTGCGGCCGACCGGCTGGTGGGCATCGGCTTCTTTTTCCTGACGATGGGGATGCTGTCGGGCTGCCTGTGGGCCAAGCAGGCGTGGGGCAGCTACTGGAGCTGGGACCCCAAGGAGACGTGGGCCGCTGCGACATGGTGTGCCTATTTGGTGTATATCCACTTGCGACCCATGCGTGATAGTCGCGAAGGGCAGAAGCACCGGATTACAGGCAGGGATGCATGGGCCTGCGTGTGGCTCATCGCGGGGTTCCTGCTTTTGCAGATGTGCTGGTACGGCGTAAACTTTCTGCCGGGAGCCGCCGGCAGCATGCACAGCTATAGCTGACCACTGCGCTGGTAGCTGAGTGCGCCGGTGCGAATAAACGGATTTTCTTTTTCTACTAATTTCTCAATAACAAAGCCTATGAAAAAGTCAAGTAAAATTCTTCTGGGCGGAGCCGTAGTGCTCGTGGGGCTGGCCGTCACTTACCGTGCGGTGAACCAAGCTCCCGATGCCACTTTGCCGCCCGATGAGCAGATTGCTCAAATCGTGAACGACGGCGGTTGTGTGTTCTGCCATACGGCTAACCCGGACTTACCGTTCTACGCCACTTTCCCCGTGGCCGAAACACTCATCACAAAGGATGTGGTGGAGGGCTACAAGGCGTTCGACATCGCTCCTATGATGCAGGCGCTTGCCGAAGGGAAGGCTGTGAACGAAGTGGATTTGGCCAAAGTGGAAAAGTGCGTGGCGGACGGTACGATGCCGCTCATGCAATACTATGTGGCGCACTGGGGCTCTTCGCTGACCTCGACCAAAACGGAGATGGCGTTGGCTTGGGTGAAGCAGCACAGGGCGAAGTTCTATCCCAACGACTTGGCTGCCGAGGAGTTCAAGAACGAACCGGTGCGTCCCATCCCCGACTCTGTGGCGGTGGATGCCCGCAAGGTGGCATTGGGAGAGGCACTCTATCATGACACGCGGCTGTCGGGCGACGGTACGATTTCCTGTGCCACGTGCCATGGCATCAACACGGCCGGCGTGGACAACAAGCAGTATTCCGAAGGCATCAAGGGACAATTCGGCGGCGTGAACGCTCCGACATCGTTTAACGCTTGCTTCAATTTCGTGCAGTTCTGGGACGGACGTGCCGCTACGTTGGCCGACCAGGCCGCCGGTCCTCCGTTGAACCCCGTGGAAATGGGTTCGGCCTCGTTCGACGAGATTGCCGCCCGCCTGAATGCTGACGCTGCTTTCGCCGCGAAGTTCAAGGCAGTTTACCCCGAGGGGCTGAACGAGAAGACTATCACGGATGCTATTGCCGAATACGAGAAGACGCTCGTCACGCCGAATTCGCCCTTCGACCGCTATCTCAAAGGTGACAAGCAGGCGCTCACCGCTGAACAGGTGGAGGGCTACGCGCTCTTCAAGGAATACAACTGTGCTACCTGCCATGCGGGCGTGAACATGGGTGGCCTGTCGTATGAACTGATGGGTAAACGGGCTGACTACTTCAAGGACCGCGAAATCAATGCCAAGTCGGGACTGACGGATGCCGACAACGGACGCTGGGCACAAACGAAAGTGGAACGCGACCGCTACCGCTTCAAAACGCCGACCTTGCGCAACGTGGCGCTGACTTGGCCGTATTACCACGACGGTAGTGTGCCGACGCTCGACAAGGCGATTGACATGATGGCCCGCTACCAGGTGGGACGCGAAATGCCGGCTGCCGATGTGAAGAAGGTGCAGCTGTTCCTCGAAGCGCTCACCGGACAATACAAGGGTCAGACCTTGAAGAATGACAATAAGCAATGAATAATGAGGGCGTTCCTCTAATGCATAATGTAAAATGTATAATGAGGTCTGACGACCGACGTACAGGACGAAGCAAAACCGCCGCCCCCATCGGCGTAGCCTTCATTATACATTTTACATTATAACAATCTCTCTTTCATGGATCAGTCTTGGCGAAACATTCCTGTCAGTCAATTAGCCTTGCAGCTGGCGGGGCGAAAGGACATTGATGTGCCCCACGTGTTGCGGCAGGTGGAGGGATGGCAACGTTTGCGCCACAAGGTGCCAAGCTGGACTGAGGTAGAGGGGCTGGAATATCCACACCGCCTGGCACTGGAACAATGTTCGGGCGAGGCGGCGGCACGCTTTAAGGCTGAAATGGTGGAAGGGTTGCTCAAGGATGACGATACGCACGCGGGGCGCCCGCTTTCCATGGCTGACCTTACCGGGGGACTGGGCGTGGACTTCTCTTTCCTGGCACCGCTGTTCGAGGAGGCTACGTATGTGGAGCGACAAGAGGAGCTGTGCAGGCTGGCTCGGCATAATTTTCCGCTGCTCGGTCTGCCCAATGCCCGCATAGTGTGTGCCGATGCAGAGGATTATCTCCGGCAGATGCAACCCGTTGACCTCCTTTTCTTGGACCCGGCCCGACGCGACGGTGCTGGACGGAAGACGGTGCGCATGGAGGACTGTGAGCCCGACGTGTGCCATTTGCTACCTATCTTACTCCAAAAGGCGCACTACATTGTGCTGAAACTCTCGCCCATGCTCGATATTGCCGCTGCACTGGGGGCATTGGGCTGTGTGGAGCGAGTGGGGGTGGTCGGTGCCGGAGGCGAATGTAAAGACCTCGTGTTGCTGCTTTCTGCCAATGCCGCTTCTCCCGTCATCACCGTGCGCGAAGGCACGGAGACTTTCGTCTTTACCCCACAGCAGGAGGCAGAGGCCACACCGCACTACGCCACCGAATGTGGCATGTATCTTTATGAACCCGGACCTGCACTGCTCAAAGCCGGGTGTTTCAAATTGCTCGCCATTCGTTTTGGCTTGCAGAAATTGCATCCTCACTCCCATTTATATACCGGAGACATTTACCTACCGCATTTCCCCGGCCGTCGTTTCCGAGTGGAAAGGGTGTTCGGTTTTGGTAAACAAGATTTGCGGCAGTTGCGCATGTGTGTTACTTGTGCCAACCTTACGGTCCGCAACTTTCCCGCCACAGTGGAAAAGTTGCGCGCTAAACTCAAGCTTCGCGATGGCGGTAGTGATTATCTCTTTGCTACCACACTCAACGACCAATCACACGTTCTCATACGCTGCGAAGCTGTATAATTCCATTTTTTTTGAAAAAAAGTGCCATGCTGCTGTAACTTTTTCCCATGCAGCCCGTCTACCATACAGAGAGTAGCACATGAAACAAATCGATTTTCGCCTTGACCTGCTTCCACTGAAGGATAAAATATACCGCACGGGATTGCGCATTACCCTCAACGCGCAAGAGGCGGAGGACCTCACGCAGGACACACTGCTACGGGTGTGGAGCAAACGCAACGATTTGCAGCAAATAGGCAGCTTGGAAGCGTATTGCTTGGCTGTGTGCCGCAATCTTGCCTTGGACAGAATGGCCAAACGCGAAAACGGAAATCTCTCGCTCGAAACGGAACAGACCGATGCGCTCGACACCGCACGGACGCCGCAAGAGCAGATGGAACACGAGGAAGAACTGAAACGAGTTCACCAACTCTTTAACCGTTTGCCGGAAAAATACCGCACTGCTCTCCAACTGCGCGACATCGAAGGTATGACTTACCAACAGGCCGCCGAAGCCATGGGCATGACGGAAGACCACTTTAGAGTAACGCTTCATCGCGCAAGGAAAACCTTACGCACTGAATACGAAAATAACGATTGCTATGGACTATAAGTATATAGAACAACTCTTGGAACGCTATTGGGAATGCCAAACCTCGCCCGAGGAGGAGCAGATACTCAAAGCTTTCTTCAGCCAGCCCAATATCCCGAAAAAGTTGGCACGCTATAAGGGCCTGTTCGTATATGAAACAGAACAAGCTCGCATCTCTTTGGGCGACGACTTTGACCGCCGTATGCTGCAGGCCATAGGTTCTGAGCAACCTTCCAATCCGGAACTTAAAGTAGTGAAGGTGGAACATATCACCCTCATGCGTCGACTCCGCCCTCTCTATCATGCCGCAGCAGCTGTGGCCATTGTTACCTTGCTGGGTACGGCCGCACAACACTCGTTCCAGCCCGAGAGCTCAACGGCCGACCCTGCGGGATGGGACTACAATCAGTCGGCTTACAAAGACTCTTATCAAGACCCGCAAAAGGCGTATGAAGAAGGCATGAAGGCTTTGGACCTCTTCAAACAGGGACCGAAAACTGCGGTTGCCGACTCCGCCGGACTAAAGGCTAATCCCCAATAACAAAGCTTTGTTCCCGCTCCATGAAACACCTTATATGTATCCTCATGGCCGCCTTGATGGCAATGGCCGCCCGGGGGCAGAAAGAACAAGACTTTGCATCGCGCTATATGGCTCTCTATGCCCAAGGTACTTCCTTGGAATGCACTACGGTCAGTCCTCTCATGATGGAAAAGCTCCTTAAACTCCCATCGGTCGAGGAAGATTCCTCCACAAAAAGGGTTTTGGCGCAGCTCAAGTCCATACGCATGGTAACCAATGCCAATCCGGCAGAAACAACGCTCCTCTACGAAAATGCACTGAAGCTGGCCAGGCAAAATCCTAAGCGTTACAGGCTTCAGGCTGAAGAGGAGGAGAAGAAAATCTACGTTCGCCGACGAGGACGTCTCATCGTGGAAATGGTATTGCTCATGAAACATGATGCCCGGTTGAACCTCATTAACCTCACGGGAAACATGAACGAAGATTTCCTTCAACAGCTGTCCGGTAGCTGAGAGCAAACCGTCCTATCAGTTGAACAAGAAGATGAACCTATCCATATCGGTCTTGAAACGCAAGGCTACCCTTTAAGTAAAACAATGCTGCTTTAAAACAATCAATTTCGCCAAGGCTTGCCCTTCATCCTTTTCGCCAAGGTTGCTCGCGCACAGCTCAGGTTTCAGTTTCCTCCGTAAGTCCGGTCCGGTGGGGCACGGCAAACAAGATAAACAGGGAAGTAGCCTCCGGGTCGCTTCCCTTTATCTTTTGGACGCTCGGCATGGATATTGTCTAACGGGTGAAAATCCTTGCTACCCAATAATAGTTGGAAGGCCATAACTTAAGTCAGAAAACCATCGTGAGATGGAACCCGAAGGAAGCTGACGGCAAACATTAGACGGTGGAGGTTTTGCTATTATGATGAATATCTGTTAAGCCGAAAATAGTTTTTTTCTGAAGAACACTGATAATAAAGAAATTAAATAGAAGACCGAGGAAAGAACTCGATTCCCCAACACCAATAAAAGAGTTCCAAATCTACCGTCAGAGAGAAATGCCACAATTAGAAAGTGACTTTGACTGAATAATGAAGCAACTGCCGAAAAATGACATTACCTTTGCATAAGATAGGCGGCGGCTCGGCAATCTAAGCAAGCTTATTGCGCTCGCCTTGCACTATCTTTGCCGTCAACATTACCAAACCAACAAGCTGAAATATGAGAAAGATGAGCAGAATGGCTGCATTCCTTGTCGCACTGGCCCTTTCCTGGAACGGGAAAGCCGGGGCGCAGAATGCCGATTTCCATGTCGTGCCCCTGCCCAAGGAGGTCAGGGCTACGCAAGCCGGGAATTTTGAACTGAGCGAGAAAACCCTTATCAGTTATCCGCAGGGCGACAAAACGCTGAAACGCCATGCAGAGTACCTGGCCCAATTCATTGAGGAAGCCACGGGGCTCAAGCTGACGCTTACCACGGTTCCCGTGCAGCGCAACTGCATCCGTCTGTCGACGGCACTGAAGAAGAGCAATCCGGAGGCATACCTCATCCGCGTCAACAGCGAGATTGTGCTGATTGACGGCGCGTCGACAGCGGGCCTCTTCTACGGCATCCAGACTTTCCGCAAGGCCCTGCCCGTGGGCACGGTGCAGCGCGTGGTGGTGCCCGGCACGGAGGTCAGCGACCAGCCCCGCTTTGCCTATCGCGGTGCCCACCTCGACGTGTCGCGCCACTTCGTCAGCGTCGACTCCGTCTGCCGCTTCATCGATATGCTGGCCCTACACAACATCAACCGTTTCCATTGGCACCTCACCGACGACCAAGGCTGGAGGGTGGAGATAAAGAAATACCCCCTGCTCACCAAAATCGGCTCGCGCCGCTCTGAAACCGTCATTGGCCACAACACCGGCAAGTACGACGGCAAGCCCTACGGAGGTTTCTATACCCAGAAGGAAATACGGCAGGTGGTGCAGTACGCCGCCGACCGCCACATTACCATCATTCCCGAGATTGATATGCCCGGCCATATGCAGGCTGCACTGGCGGCCTATCCCGAGCTGGGCTGTACGGGAGGCCCTTATGAAGTGTGGAAGATGTGGGGCGTTTCGGAACACGTGCTCTGTGCCGGCAACGACAAAACCCTCCGTTTCATCGAGGATGTGCTGGCAGAAATCGTGAAGCTCTTCCCCTCGGAGTACATCCACGTGGGCGGCGACGAATGTCCCAAGACACAGTGGGAACAGTGTGCCAAATGCCAGGCCCGCATCAAGGCCGAGCACCTGGAGGCCGACGGCAAGCACAGTGCCGAGGAACGGCTGCAGAGCTACGTCATCCACCATGCCGAGGAGTTCCTGCGCAAGCAGGGCCGTCGCATGATCGGGTGGGACGAAATCCTGGAGGGCGGACTCGCACCCGGTGCCACCGTCATGTCGTGGCGCGGCGAAGGCGGGGGCATTGAGGCCGCCCGGCAGCAGCACGATGTCATCATGACCCCCAATACCTATATGTACTTCGACTACTACCAGAGCGACACGCCGCAGTATGAGCCGGAGGCCATCGGCGGCTACGTACCCATTGAGCGTGTTTACGGCTATGAGCCGGTGCCCGCCGTGCTCCGTCCCGAGGAGCGTAAATATATCATCGGCGTGCAGGCCAATTGCTGGGCAGAATATCTCAAGAGCTACCGTCAGGTGGAGTATATGGAACTGCCGCGCATGGCAGCATTGAGCGAAGTGCAGTGGTGCAATCCCGAGCAGAAGAACTATGAGGCGTTCGTGCAGCGGTTGCAAAGGCTGGTCAGTGTCTACCGTCTCAAAGGCTACAACTACGCCAAGGTGATCTACCGTGTCAAGTCCGGCTTCCGTGTCGACACTGTGCAGCACGCCGTGGTGGCCACGCTCTCCACCATCGATGATGCACCGGTTTATTACACCTTGGACGGTACAGCGCCCACCACCGCCTCGCCACGTTACGAAGGCCCGCTGCGGTTGACGCAAAGCGGCACGTTGCGCGCCGTGGCCGTAAGGGGAGGGGAGGTGACGCCCGAGGTGAGCGAGACCTTCACTTTCAGCCGTTCCACTGCCTGCCCCATCCGTTTGCTCAGCGCGCCCCACGGCAGTTACACCTTTGCCGGAGCGCAGGTGCTGAACGACGGACGCCAGGGACGCTCCACCAACTACCGCACGGGCGAGTGGCTGGGCTTCTGCGGCAATGACCTCGAAGCGGAGATTGACCTGGGCCGCCCCACCCAGATAAGCAGCGTCACCATCCGCACCTGTGTGGAGAAGGGCGACTGGATATTCGATGCGCGGAGTCTCGAAGTGTACGGTTCGTCCGACGGCACGACCTTCACCCCCTTGGCTTCCGAAACCTACGCGCCGCTCACGCGCGACGATGCCAACCGCATCTACACCCACCGGTTGGACTTCGCGCCGGCCACGGTGCGCTATGTCCGGGTGAAGGCCGTTTCGGAAAAACAGTTGCCCGAGTGGCACAGCGGTGCCGGTCACCCCGCCTTCCTCTTTGTCGACGAGGTGCAGGTAAAATGACGTTTACGCTTTGAACTTTTGCCGGACTTTTGCCGGACTTTTGCCGGACTTTTGCCGGCCACCCCTATTTTGAAATATCCCGCCCTTTCCGGGCAGACATAAAGAACGCCCCACGTGCCGCGAGCACGAGGGGCGTTGGTATTCCGGTAAGAGTAGGGAGAGGGTAGGGGGGAAGGGTTATTCCTTTTTCCTCTTTGGTTGTCAATTTCTGTAAGCGGAGCGTGCGTTTTCTGAACAGGGTGGGCTTTTACAACGGGCGGGATGTGTTTCCCATATGCAACAACCGGCACGCCTTGGGTGGCGTGCCGGTTGCAGAAGAGTATAGGATTTGTGCGGTTATTTCTTTTTGGTATTGAAATGGTAAATGACGTGGAACATCACGAAGCGTTGCACACAGTTATACCAGTTGTTGCTGGTGTATTCGGCACGGGCCCAGGCGTAGGAACGGCTGCGCTGGTTGAGAATGTCTGAGGCTTCGAGCTTCAGGGTGAGCTGTTTGCCTGGCAGCAGCCGCTTGGCCACCGAGGCTGTCCAGATGGTGCGCCAGGGAGTGTAGTTGGCCGAGGCTAAGGCATATTGGTAGTTCGCTTCGACCGAGGATTTTATTTCCCAATCGCCCGGGAAGGTATATTGCAGCGAGGTGAGAAAATGGTGTGACGTTTTGCCGGTGGAGGTGGCGGAGACTAAGGGGCTGCGTTGCCGGATGAGCACATTGTAGTAGTTGAAAGTGCCGAAGAACTGGCCGGTGCGGGCTTGAAGCGTGGTTTTGGTGTAGAGCAGGTGCTGATGGTTGGTGTAGCGGAAAGGTTCACCCGCCGTGGTCTGAGCAAAGTTGGGCTCGTGCATGTAGTCGTAAGATACACTGACGGACCAGTTGAACTGCTGCTGCTTGTCGAGCGGCATGCCGAAGTACACGCGGGCCGTGCCGTTCCAGCGGCCATTGACGGTGGTGAGCCGGGTGGTGGTGATGCCGGTGACGGGGTCGTAGGTGGAGCGCGACACCGTATGGCCCAGCCATTGGTTCCAGTTGAGGTCAATGGAGAACATTTTGCCGTTCTTCAGGTTTCCCGTGTAGAAGATGCCCACGCTCTGCTGCTCAAGGCGGGGCAGATGGCCGGCGGCGAGCTGCACGTGGAGCGGGTCAGAGAGGTCTGGAATGTTGATTTGCAGGTCAAGCTGCTGCGGCTGCGTGGAATAGCTGTATTGCAGGTCGAAATTGCCCATGGAGTCCGTTTCGTAGCGCAGCTGGGCAAAGAGGCGGTAGTCCGTGGCGTGGCGCGAGAGGATTTGCGGTTCGTAGTCGCCCTTGCGGTAATCCATGAAGTCATAGCAGAAATTCCACGTGCTGCGCACCGAGGCGTAGAGGTGCTTCGACTTGTATTGCAGGTAGCCTTCGGCCTTGTGCCTATGCGCTTTTTTCAGCGAATTCACCGTGGTTTCCGCCTCGCGGGCCAGCATCCGCCAGTCCTCCTCCGTGGGCAGGGTGCCGTAGTGCGCCAGGTAGCTGTCGTAGTCGGCAAACACGCCGCCCATCCTGTCAAGCAGGAAGCCCTGCGCGTCGGACTGTCTTCGCGAGTTGGCGAAACTGTAGCTCAGGCGCAGCGTCTGCAGCACGGGTAGGGGAATGTTGAGGTCGGCGGATACTTGCTGTTCACGGACAGAGGATTCCTTCTCGTTGTAGCGGTTGAGGAGGGTGGGCTGCGGCGTGGCGGAGGGTTGGAAATAGCGGTAGCCGTTGAGCGCGTGGGCCTGTGTGTCGTTGTGCTGGTCGTTAAGTAGGTGGTTGATGGAGATGCGCCAGTTGTTTTCGGTGAGCCGTTGGGTCAGGAAAAAGGTGTGGTAATAAGCGTTGGAGGAGAGGGTGGAGGCAGTTTCCGCCTGCCAGAGTGTGACGGCCTCCCCTGCAGGCCACCCTTCGGCACCGCTTTGGCGGAGCAGGCCGATGGGGTCATTGGCGAGGGAGAACACGTTGGCGTTCCACTGTCCCGTGGCCTGGGCCTTGCGCCCTCGGGTGGAGGTGTGTGAGAACCAGGGACGAAACTCTAGGTGTGTCGTGACGGTGGGCTTCCACGTCAGGGAAATCCTGGCTGCCGTGATTTCCTCGCTGTTGCGGTCGTGCCCGTTGGAGGCTTCGTAGCGGCTCCCCTCGTCCAGGAAGTATTGTTTGTTTTCGCGGCTGCGGTCGTTGTGCTTGCGGTAGTCCCAGGTGGCGTGGCCGTCGATTTTCACAAAAGCCTTACCCTCCTCCTGCTCGCGGTTCTTGAACATGAAGGTGGCGCCGGGACGTTTGTAGGAGGTTTTGCCAGGCGAGCTGCCAGAGCCGTTGTCCTCCCAGCCGCCGCTGTTGTCGACCGACTGGTATTCGCCCGTGTTGGTCAGGCCGGTGTAGAGGCTGATGCGGGAGAGTGCGCTGAAGGTGTTGGCAAAGCCGCGCACGCGGTAGTAGTCATCGGTGGCATAGCCCAGGTCCATGTTTCCGGCCCAGGTGTTGAGGTAGTTTTTGCGCAGTTCCACGTTGACCACCTGTTCGCGCCGGCCATCATCGATGCCCGTTACTTTCGCCTGGTCCGTGAGGCTCTCGTAGGCTTTCACCGTCTTCACCATGTAGGCCGGCAGCTGTTCGAGTGCCGTTTTCGTGTCATCGCGCATGAAATCCGTCCCGTTCACCATCAGGCGGTCCACCTTCTTGCCTTTGAAGTAGAGCACGCCGTCGCGCAGCTCCAGTCCCGGCATTTTGTTGATGACATCGTTGAGCATATCGCCCTGCGTGGCAAGCAGTGCGTTCATGTCGTAGACCACGGTGTCTTTTTTGTTGGTGAAGACGAGGCGAGTGGTGGTGGCTGTGGCTTCGCCGAGCTGGCGGACTATGGTGTCTGTGCTGAGGCTGTCGGTCTGTTGCGCCCGGAGTTGCATGGGCAAGAGTGTAATCAGCGGTAGGACGAAAAGCAGTTTCTTGTTCATGGAAAAAGGTTTGTTGGGGTTATCGTGATTTGATAACGCATGAACAAGGGGAAGTGCAACAGATGATAAAGGATAAGGTTATAGCTTAGGTTATGATATTTTAGGTTATGAGGTTAAAATATTACTATTTGAGCGGGTGATGTTCAGGCGTTACAGTAGTAACTTCATAACCTTATAACCAAGTTACTCAGTAACTTTATAACCTGGGGAGCGAAGTGACCATAACCTAATAACCTCATAAGCTGAGTTGCGTTTTGCGCAACTCAGCTTATGGAAACACTTTGAACTCGTAGCCTTGCGAGCGCAGCCACTCGATAGCGCGGGGCAGGGCGTAGAGCAGTTTGTCGTGGCTTTTGAGCGAATCGTGGAAAGTGATGATGCTGCCGGGGCGGGCATAGCGCCGCACGTTGAGCAGCACGTCGCGGCCATTGAGGCGTGTGGAGTAGTCGCGGGTGACGAGGTCCCACATCACCACGCGGTAACGCTGCTTCACTATGATATACTGTTCCCACTTCATCCAGCCGTGTGGCGGTCGGAAGAGGTCTGTGTGCAGGTACTCGTTGGCCTTGTCCACGTTGCGCACATACGACCGTATGCCGTGCCGCAGTCCGCCGATGTGGTTGAAGGTGTGGTTACCCAGTCGGTGTCCCTGTGCCTTTACCATCTCAAATTCCTTGGGATGCTTACGTATGTTGTCGCCCACCATGAAGAAGGTGGCCTTGATGCCGTAGTGCGCCAACACCTCCAGCACCCAAGGCGTAACCTCGGGGATCGGGCCGTCGTCAAAGGTAAGGTAAACAGCGCGCTCCTCCGGATTCATGCGCCACAAGGCGTGGGGATAAAGCCAACGGAGAAACTTGGCAGGTTGTTCGATAATCACGGGATAATGTGTTTGGATATATTGAACAGAATAGATGATGGAGAGGCAGCCCTGTCACGGGTGTTGCCTGGAGAGGAGTTCTTTACTCTTCGTCTCCACGTTTTGAACTCATCATCAAAAAAGGGCGTAGCCGGGAAGCTCAATCACACCGGGATGAGGGTGAAAAACGCTTCCCAGCTACGCCCATGTTAATCTGTGCGCTTATTGCATTTGTTGCTGGTATACTTCAAGGCCCAACTGGAAGGCTTCGGTATGTACGGCCTGCTCTATGCGTTTATCATATTGCGCAACCTGCGGATCGTTTACCGACCTCAGCGCATGCGAAGCCTCGATGGTACTCGTCACTAAGTAGTAGCAAGTGCGCATATAGGTTTGTACGCGGTCCGAGCCCAGCGAGTTGAGATATGTCAGGTACTGGAAGTTGTAGTCCAGCACAGCTTTGGCCACCTTGGCCGCCTCCTTTTTGTTGCCCGCTTCGGCCAAGAGCGAAGCCAGCTGCGAGTCGTCATCCGTGTAGGGGACGGTGGTGGAAGGCAGTTCTTTCAAACATTTTTGCAGCACCTTGGTGGCTTTGTCCTTCTCGCCCTTTTGCAGAAGGCTGTTGGCCAGCATGAGGAACATCCGGCGGTGTGTCTGGCACATGCGCATCACCGTTTCGTCGAGGTAGATGCCCGGCGTGTTCACTGCGCCGTATTTGAAGCGCGTCATCATGTTGCGGTACATCGTGTCGCTGTCAATCATGCCCATGCCGCCGAAGTCGAACGGCGTGATGCGGTAAGCCAAACCTTCAAGCACTAAGTAGTTCTCCAGTCCGGCATAGTTTCCTGCGCCCAGCGTCACGCTCATGTACATCGGGCGTTTCCAGTCGGCATGGGCCAGCATTTCGTAAATCATGAGGTCCGAGCGATAGAGTCCGCCTTGTTTTTCGTAGGCGTTTCGGAGCGAGATGACCATCTTGTCGGGAATGTTTTCCGGTCCGAGGGGCAGGAACATGCCGCTTTCGATGACCGCCTGCTTGTTCACGCTGATAACCACCGAGTCGGTGGGGATGTAACCGCCGCGTTCCTTCTTGGCGTAGTGGTCAATGATGTACGACATCTCGTAGGGGTCCACGTTCGGGTTCTCCTTTTTGATGCGGTCGAGTTCCTCTCTGCCTTCCGGCTTGATGGGGTAGTAAGTGTGCTTGCCGTTGTCCACGTAGTAGAAGCGTTCCCAGGTGATGGGCAGAGCCGGCGAGTCGTAGGCCGGTCGGCGCATCTGGTCTGTGTACCAGTCGGTCTGCAGATAGGACAGGTTGCACACGCGGGCATCGGTACGGTTGCCCTCCACTTCCTGGTTATACCAAAGCGGGAAGGTGTCGTTGTCGCCGTTGGTAAAGATGATGGGGTTGCCCTTTGCGGGGAGCGTGTTCAGGTAGTTCAGGCCGAAGTCGCGGCAGGCGAAGCGGTCGGAACGGTCGTGGTCGTCCCACGTCTGGCTCACCATCTGCAGCGGCACGAGGATACCGATGAACGAAGCCAGAGCGGCGGCGATGGCCGGTTTCTGCTTCAGGATTTTCTCCAGTCCCTTGGCAATGGCGGCCACGCCGAGGCCAATCCAGATGGCAAAGGCATAGAATGAGCCGGCATAGGCATAGTCGCGTTCACGCGGCTGGCTCGGTGTCTGGTTCAGGTAGAGCACGATGGCCAAGCCCGTCATGAAGAAGAGGAAGAACACCACCCAGAACTGGCGGATGCCCTTCTCGCCACGATAGGCTTGCCAGAATAGACCGATAAGACCCAGCAGCAAAGGCAGACAGTAGAACACGTTGTGCCCCTTGTTCTCGCGCAGCGACTGGGGCAGGAGGCTTTGGTCGCCATAGAGCGCGTTGTCTATGAAAGAGAAGCCTGTAATCCAGTTGCCGTGTTCCAGTTCGCCCTGGCTTTGCAGGTCGTTTTGTCGTCCGGCGAAGTTCCACATGAAGTAACGCCAGTACATGAAGTTCACTTGATATGACAGGAAGAAGCGCAGGTTTTCCCACTGTGTAGGCATTTCTCCGGTCATTTCGTAGCCCTCCGGTGTGGTGAAGACGACGGGTCTCATGTCGATGCTGCCCATCCATTGCTCATACTTCCCGGCGTGGCCTGCGCTCCACATGCGCGGGAAGAGCATGGTCAGTCCGCCCGGGTACTTTACGCCCGTTGTTTCTTCAATTTCCTCGTAGCGGTCCGGTTCGTTGGCATCGGCCTTCTCGCGGCGTTGCGTACGCATGCTGCGTTTGTACTCAATGGCACCGGCCGAA
>OBLI01002579.1_pt1 | contig 15095 bp, 10 predicted proteins | sample 1519701 | NCBI WGS metagenome assembly OBLI01 (sample SAMEA3663005, study PRJEB22513) | pig gut metagenome | biome: pig gut; feature: pig-associated habitat; material: faeces | place: France | collected 2012 | reverse complement strand
CGCCGGCGTAACACTTCCGGACTTGGTCAGATTGTTTGCATCTGTTTTTAACTCTGAGATATAGCCAACTAAGATCCCCTGAAGAAACTTGCTGCTGACATTCGAAGTGACGATCTGATCGCCAACCTTGACCTTATCATCATGATCCTGTAAGTTCTTTAATTTGATCGTCTGACTTTCCGTCATCATCTGAAGATCTCCGTTGACGGTGCAGTTATCAGAGGTAGAAAGAACCTGTCCGTAAACACTGCTGATATCATCAATGATCGAACGCACCTTGGCATAATGCGGTCCGACATCGATCACGATTCCAACAAGTCCACTGCCGGCAATGACATTTGCATCCTTTTTAATGCCGTCCTTGCTTCCCTTATCAATGATAAAAGTAGAAAACCAGTTACCGGTATCCTTGCCGATCACATTGGCAGCCACCTTATCATAATCCGGGTACTGTTTATCGAGATCTAACAGTTCTCTTAAGTTATTAAGCTCATACTGCTCAAGCTTGATCGTATTTAATTCGGAGGTAAGCTCATTGATCTGCTTTTTTAATTCTTTATTCTCTGCCGTAACGTCCTTTAAATTTTTCAGATTGTCTGCTTTATCGGTGATCCAGCTTCCTACCTGATTGATTCCACGCTGCATTGGTCCAAACACGGTACCTGCAACGGTATTAAGTGGTCCACCGCCAAGATTCATCGTAAAGCTTACATACATAATGCCCACGCAAAGCACCGTCAGGACAAGCAGTATGTATTTGCTTGGAATTTTGAACTTTGATTTACGCTTCATACTCTGCCTCTATTTAAAAAATCTGGTCTGCAAACTAAAACAAAGATGTTTATACTTTGCATCGGATACTATTTTTATCAGTCCGCGGGCTGCACTCTCTTCCGGGTTGTCACAACGGTTTACACGGATATTTGTAATCTGGGTAAACAGGGTATCTAAGTTATGGATGGCAGATGCACCGCCGGTAATATAGATACCGGAATGAATGATATCTTTTGCAAGCTCCGGCGGAGTCTTCTCTAAGATCATCTTGATCGAATTGCAGATCGCATTCAGATTATCCTTGATTGCATCATAAACAACCTGTGCCGTAATCTCCATCTCGATCGGGAGTCCGCTTACTACGTCACGTCCGACAACTACCATGGAATCTTCTAAGTTCTCCCCGATACCTGAGCCTAACTGTTCTTTTAACATTTTAGCTGTCTTTTGTCCGATCAGAAGATTGAAATTGCGCTTGATATAATTGATGATCGATTTATCAATGCGGTTACCGCCAAAGTGTAACAGATCACTTAATACCAGTCCGCCAAGAGAGATAACGGAGATCTCTGTTGTATCTGCACCGATGTCTACGATCATGGTTCCGGTCGGTTCATTGACGTCAAGTCCAAGTCCGACTGCATCTGCAATCGGCTTTTCACATAGCAGAACCGAACGTGGCTTCATCTTGCTCTGCGCAAAAATGTCATAAAAAGCCTTTTTCTCTACTTCGGTAATATCGGTTGGTACAGCAACCACGAACTCTGCGCCACGTACCTTTCCCTTTGCATGTGTTTCTAAAAAGTCATTGATCATCGTCTGCATATTTGCGAAGTCTGCGATCACACCATTGACAATCGGAAAAGTGACATGAATACTTTCCGGTGCCTTTTCATACATTGCATAAGCAGCATCTCCATATGCATACATCTGGTTTTTATTCACGATCGCAATCGTGTTCTTCTCATTCAGTATTTTCCCGGTTGCTTTACAATATACTTTTAAGTTTGAAGTTCCTAAATCAATTCCATATACATTGTTTGACATTGTTTTCTCCCTTGTTCTTACTACGGACTTATAACAGTCCATGTTCCCGGAAGCTGTAATACTCATTATCACCAATGATGATATGATCTGACAGGTCGATTCCGATTAACGCTCCTGCCTGACTTACCTGCTCCGTTACATTTTTATCCGACTGGCTGGGAACTGCCATTCCACTTGGATGATTGTGCAGCAGGATAATCCGTACCGCCCGGTGCTCCATTGCCTTTAAAAAAATCTCACGCGGTGAGATCAATGAAGCATTCACTGTACCGATCGAAACAACTTCATCGCCAAGCAGCCTGCACTTTGCATCAAACATACAGACGATCAGGCGTTCCTGCTGTTCATGGCGTAACTGCTCCATGTAATAGACCGCCACCGATCTTGCATCCTGAAGGGCAATCCTGCGGAAACGCTCCGTACATGCAATCCGTTTCGACAGTTCACCGATACATTTTAACTGGATCGCTTTTACCTGGCCAATCCCGGCAAACTGCTGTAATTCCGTAAGGGACAGTGAATAAATATTCAAAAGCTGTCCGCAGTCTGCTTCTAAAATATCTCTTGCAAGTTCTACGGCTGTTTTACCGTTTGTTCCGGTACGCAAAATGACTGCCAAAAGTTCAGAATCCGTCAGAAATTCTGCACCCTTTGCTAAGCATTTTTCATACGGAAGTTCAGTTCCAGTCATGTTTTTCGAATTCTTATACATAATATTCCCCTTCTACTCTCACACATCGGGCATCTATTATGCAGTAGTGTGTTTTGATCACACACAAGAATAATATTAACACAAGCCATCCATATTAACAAGTTTCTGTTCATAAAGTTTTTGTAATGACATCAGGATTCCGAGTTTTGCATGATACCAGGTAATACCACCCTGGAAATAAACGGCATATGGCGGCTTTAATGGACCGTCTGCGCTCAGTTCGATCGAAGATCCCTGTACAAAGGCTCCGGCAGCCATGATCACCTCACTGTCATAACCCGGCATTGCCCAAGGCTCCGGCTTTACATAGCTGTCGACCGGTGCTGCCGCCTGGATTCCCTCACAGAATGCGATCAGTCCCTCTGCGGAATTCAGCGTAACCGCCTGGATAATATCGTGGCGGCTTTCGGTTCCATTTGGAATAACCGGAAATCCGAGACGTTCATAGATATTGGCCGCAAAAATCGCTCCTTTTAGTGCACCGCTTACGACAACCGGTGCCTGAAACAGTCCCTGATAAAAGGACTGGATCACATTTAAGGAAGCACCGACCTCTTTTCCAAGTCCCGGTGAAGTCAGGCGGTATGCTGCATTCTCCACACATTCCTTTTTGCCGACAATGTAGCCGCCGATCGGGGCAAGTCCGCCACCGGCATTTTTGATCAGGGAACCGACGATCATATCTGCGCCAACCTCTAACGGTTCTTTTTCTTCTACGAATTCTCCATAGCAGTTATCTACCATACAGATCACATCCGGCTTGATCTCTTTGATAAAGGAGATCAGCTCACCGATCCTTGCAACAGACAGAGTCGGTCTGGTCTGATAACCCTTAGAACGCTGGATCGTTACCAGCTTTGTCTTTTCATTGATCGCTTTTTTGATATTCTCAAAGTCAAAGCTTCCATCCTCTAACAGATCGACCTGCCGGTAAGAGATCCCATATTCTGCAAGCGAACCTTTCGACGGACGGATTCCGATCACTTCCTCTAAGGTATCATATGGCTTTCCGACTGGAGAAAACAGTTCATCCCCCGGCCGCAGATTCGACATCAGGGCGAGTGCAAGCGCATGTGTTCCACAGGTGATCTGCGGTCTTACGAGAGCGTCTTCCCCATGAAAACAGCTCGCATAGACTTTTTCCAAGGTATCTCGTCCAAGATCGTTATAGCCGTAACCGTTTGACTGTGAAAAGCACTCGGCACTGACTTTATTCTCCTGCATGGCACGGATGACCTTCATCTGGTTAAATTCTGCCATTGCATCGATCGCTTCAAAACGTTCCTTTAATTCCCGTTCGATTTTTTCTCCGAATGCATAGACTTCCTTTGAAATTCCAAGTGTTTCGTATTGTTCTTCGATTAACTTCTGATTCATTTTTATCCTCGTTTTCTATTCGTTTTTCTGCGGACAGATTCCTCTGTCTGCTAGATCCTGTAACATTTTTGTTAAGATGGCGTCATCATCATAAGCAAAATCCGGTTTATTGACCCAGATCACATCCCGTTCTCTTTTAAACCAGGTGATCTGCCGCTTTGCAAAATGTCTGGTATCGCGTTTTAAGATCCGGATTGCTTCTTCATATGAGATCGTTCCATCCAGATAATCTAACAGTTCCTTATAGCCAAGTCCCTGCATGGAAACCATGTCCCTTGTATAGCCCTGATCCCGCAAGGACTTCACTTCCTCTAACAGCCCCTGTTCTAGCATAAGATCCACACGCTGATCGATCCGTTCATAGAGATGGCTCCGCTCATCATTTAAGACAAAATAAGCGAAATTATACGGGGATTCTTTCGCACGCTCCGCCTCGTTATGCTCTGATATGCGTTCACCGGATTCATGGTGAAATTCCAGTGCACGGATCACTCTTTTCACATTGTTCGGATGGATCTCTGCGGCTGCCTTCGGGTCACAGGACTCTAACATCTGATGCAGATATTCATTCCCTTTCTGCCCGGCAAGTACTTCTAAATCCTTCCGGTAGGTGCTGTCACATTCCTGCGAAGTAAAATCAATGTCATAAAGAAGTGCCTGTATATAAAATCCGGTTCCCCCGACAATGACCGGGATCTGTCCGTTTGCATAGATCTCTTTTAAATATTTTTTGGCATATTCCTGAAACCGGACCACATGGAACTCTTCATCCGGTTCGAATTCATCCACCAGATAATGTCTTACACCCTGCATTTCCTCCGGTGTGATCTTGGCAGATCCAATATCCATCTGCTTATAGACCTGCATGGAATCCGCAGAGATCACCGCTCCGTTCACTGCCTTGGCAAGCCGGATGGACAACGCTGTTTTTCCTACCGCAGTCGGACCGGTCAGAATGATCATTGGCGGCTTTTTTCTTATTTCTTCGTTCATACTGCTCCTTCGTCTGATACATCTTCTATATAATTTTAGATACGATTATACAATCCGCTTGAACTTCCGTTCGAGTTCGTATTTGCTCATGGAAATGATCGTCGGTCTGCCATGCGGACAGTTATACGGATTCTCCAAGGTCAGAAGTTCTTCGATCAGTTCCTCGATTTCCGGCAGTGACAGCTTGTGGTTGCCTTTTACCGCTGCTTTGCAGGACATGGACGCAACCTTTTCTAAGATCAGATCCGGTGTTCCCTGTTCGGATACTTCGCTGACCTCATCGATCATCTGTAAAATCAGATCCTTCGCATTGATCTGGAACATATTGCCCGGCACCGCACTCACGGCATATTCATTGCCCCCGAAGTGTTCGATCTCGTATCCGATCATCTCAAACTGTGTCCGGTACTTTTTCAAGGTCTGTTCCTCTAGCATGGACAGCGTAAGAATGATCGGCGGGCTGATCCGCTGGGACGTATATTCTTTGTTCTTCAGATTCTTCATCGTGCGTTCGTACAAGACCTTTTCATGCGCCGCATGCTGATCGATGATATAAAGCTTATCACCAAACTGCACCAGCCAGTAGGTATCAAAGACCTGTCCGATGATCCGGTGCTCCTTCATTGCCTCCGGTGTTAAGAAGCTCTGCTGTTCGTATTTTATATCCGCTGTAACGTTGCCTTTTCTCTCTTCACGTTCTTCCAGCTTCACATCTGTTTGTTGGTGATCTGATTGTTTCGAATCTGTTGTATTTTGCGCGGAAGCAATTTTTGCTGCGGTTACATCTGCTTGTGTTACAAATGCGCCCGGCTGCGTCACAGACGCAGATGTTCGCATGACGGATGCATCCGACTGTGTCTCAGTTGCAGACGACCGTGTAACAGATATCTCCGATTGTGCCACAGGTGCAGATAATGGTGCGGTAGATGTAGATGACTGCATATCAGAAGTAACCGGCTGTGTGACAGACTTTGGCATCTCAGTGTGTGCATGATAAGTAATGTCCTCACGCACAGCTTCTGATCGAAGCGGTTTTTTCTCTGCTTCGATACGTCTGCGCTCAAACGGCTCCGGCATGACCTGATGGATCTTTGGAACCTGCGGCTTTTTCTTTTCTTCTACCACCGGAACCTGCGGAATCAGTTCTCTTTGCCGCAGCCGCTCCTGAATGATCGTAACCAGTTTCTGATAGATCTGCTGCTGGTTCGAAAAACGCAGTTCCATCTTCGTCGGATGTACATTGATGTCTAGCAGGTCACTGTCGATCTTAAAATAAAGCACAGTAAACGGATACTGGTGCTGCATCAGAAACGGCTTATAGGCTTCCTCGATTGCACGGGAAAGCAGGCTGCTCTTGATATATCTTCCATTGATAAAATACGTCTCATAGGTACGGTTTCCACGGGAGATCTGTGGCTTCCCGATAAATCCTTCGACGTCAAACAGTTCGTTTTCGGCGGATAATGGCAGAAGACCTCCGGTGATGTCCCTGCCATAGATATGATAAATGATCTCCTTTTGATTGCCGTTTCCGGACGATTGCAGCTTCACCTGTCCGTTCATGATAAACTTAAAGGCAATATCCGGGTGTGACAACACCATCCGCTGCATCAGATCACTGATATAGCCACCCTCTGTCTGCGGAGACTTTAAGAACTTCCGGCGCGCCGGCGTATTGTAGAAAAGATTGCGGACAAGAAAGGTCGTTCCATCCGGTGCTCCGACATCTTCGACAGACTGCTCCTTTGAGCCTTCGATCACATAACGGACGCCACTGAATTCTTCTGGGGTCTTTGTGATCAGTTCTACCTGTGCGACCGCTGCGATACTCGATAATGCTTCACCTCGGAAGCCTAAGGACTTCACGGTCAAAAGATCTTCCACGGAATGGATCTTACTGGTCGAATGGCGCAAAAAAGCAAGCGGGATCTGCTCCTTTTCGATTCCGCAGCCGTTATCTGTGATCCGGATAAAGGAGATTCCTCCCTCTTTGATCTCGACGGTGACCGCGGTTGCTTTCGCGTCGATCGCATTTTCAACCAGCTCCTTTACCACAGAGCTTGGACGTTCGATGACTTCTCCTGCTGCGATCTGATTAATAGTTTCCTGACTTAACAGTTCAATCTGTGGCATTGCCTCTTCCTTTCTACCGCCTTACTATGTCTGATCTACCAGCGGTTTTTTACCTTGTTCTGTAATTCGTATAATTTATTCATGGCTTCCATCGGTGTAAGGTTCGTAATATCAATTTCACGCAGTTCGTTGATGATCGTTTCATCTCCTAAGGTGTCAAGCAGTGACATCTGCTCCATGTCCACTTCATCTAACTTCTTCTTTTTGGATGAACTCTCCTGGGTTGCACTGTTTCGTGCCGAAATCGTAATATCATTCTCACTTAATTCGTTTACGATCTCCTTCGCGCGCTCGATCACGTTTGCAGGCACACCGGCAAGCTTTGCGACCTGGATACCATAGCTCTTATCCGCACCGCCCGGAACGATTTTCCGTAAGAATACGATGTCATCGCCTTTTTCTTTTACCGCGATACAGTAATTGTTGACACCGGAGATCTTACCCTCTAATTCGGTCAGTTCGTGATAGTGTGTTGCAAACAGTGTCTTTGCACCGAGCAGCTTCGGATTACTGATATGCTCCACAACCGCCCATGCGATGCTTAATCCGTCGAAGGTACTTGTTCCTCGTCCAATCTCATCAAGGATCAACAGACTGTTTGCGGTCGCATTTCTTAAGATATTCGCCACTTCCGACATCTCGACCATAAAAGTACTCTGACCGCTTGCAAGATCATCGGATGCACCTACTCTGGTAAAAATACGGTCGACTAATCCGATCTTTGCTGACTTTGCCGGAACAAAACTTCCGATCTGTGCCATTAAAACGATCAGTGCACTCTGGCGCATATAAGTGGACTTACCTGCCATGTTCGGTCCGGTGATGATGGAAATACGTTTGCTTCCATTATCTAAAAAGGTATCGTTTGCGATAAACATCTCGTTCTGTGTCATCTTTTCCACGACCGGATGCCTGCCTTCCTTGATGTCAATGACACCCTTTTCATTTAACTTCGGGCGACAGTAATTGTTCTGTTCCGCAACAAGTGCAAGGGATGCGAATACATCGACCTGTGCAACCGCCTTTGCAGTCGTCTGAATACGGATGACTTCTGCGGCGATCTTATCACGCACTTCCTTAAACAGTTCGTATTCTAAGGAGATCAGCTTGTCCTCTGCGCCTAAGATCACATCTTCTAATTCCTTTAACTCCGGTGTGATATAACGTTCTGCATTGGCAAGCGTCTGCTTCCTCGTAAAATACTCAGGCACCAGATCCTTGTAGGAGTTGGTGACTTCCAGATAATAACCGAATACCTTGTTGTATTTGATCTTCAGATTCTTGATGCCTGTTTTTTCCCGTTCCTTCGCTTCAAGGTCTGCTAACCAGCTCTTTCCTTCGGTCTTTGCCTTTTTCAGACGATCCACTTCTTCAAAATAGCCGTCCTTGATGATCCCGCCATCGTGAACGGTGATCGGCGGTTCATCCGAGATCGACTGTTCGATCAGGGTATACAGATCCTCTAAGGTATCCATCTGATCGTAGATCTCTGTTAAAAGCGCACAGTGAAAATCGCTGAGTAACAGCTTGATCGATGGCAGCATATGAATTGAATTCTTAAAGGCGATCAGATCCCTTGGACTTGCAGTCTGATAGGTCACTCGTGCGACCAGACGCTCTAAGTCATAGACCGGATTAAGATATTCCCGGATCTCTTCTCTTGTGATCGCATTCGAATTCAGCTCTGCGACCGCATCATAACGTTTTTCGATCTCTTCCCGGTCGATCAACGGCTGTTCCACGTAAGCGCGCAGGGTACGCGCGCCCATCGCCGTTTTCGTCTTATCGAGTACCCAGAGCAGGGAGCCTCGTTTTCGCTTTTCCCTCAGGGTCTCTACAAGTTCCAGATTACGCCGCGTGGAGCTGTCAATGATCATAAACTTTCCGGTCGTATACGGATGGATCGTATTCATCTGTCCTAAACTGTTTTTCTGTGTCTCATACAGATACTTTAACAATGCTCCGGCTGCGATCACCCCTCCGGCGTAATCGTCTAAGCCAAGACCGCTTAAGTCACGTACCTTGAAATGCTCCTTTAAGGTGTTCTGGGCAGTTTCATCGGAAAAGTACCAGGATTCTAACGAATAAACCGCCATGCCGAGCCGGTTTCGCATATCCTCGATATCAATACCACTGATGTAAAAGGCTTCGTTGCAGATGATCTCTGACGGTGCATATTTGTTTACCTCATCTAACAGCTTGCGTTCCGTATCTACCTCTGTTACATAGTAATCTCCGGTCGAAATATCTGCGGCTGAAACGCCATAATAATCTCCTAAATATGCAATACACATAATATAATTGTTTTTCGTCTCATCCAATGCCTGCATATTCAGATTCGTACCCGGTGTGACAACCCTCGTCACCTCACGCTTTACCATGCCCTTGGCAAGCTTCGGATCTTCGACCTGTTCGCAGATCGCAACCTTATAGCCGCGCTGTACCAGCTTGTTGAGATATGTATCCACTGCATGATACGGAACCCCGCACATCGGTGCACGTTCTTCCATACCACAGCTTTTTCCTGTCAATGTCAGTTCTAATTCCCTTGACACCGTGACTGCATCATCAAAAAACATCTCGTAAAAATCTCCGAGGCGGTAAAAAAGGATACATCCCGTATATTCCTCCTTTGTTTTCAGATAATGCTGCATCATTGGTGTATATTCTGCCACTTTTTTTCTTCCTTTCTGCTGTTTTTATCTAAAGTCTGTTCTATAACGATCATACCGGGTGGCAACCGCTTCTGCCACCTTAAGTCCATCCATAGCGGCGGACATAATGCCTCCTGCATAGCCGGCACCCTCTCCACATGGATAAAGTCCCGCTACATTGCTGACAAATGTTTCATTCCGCGTGATCCGCACCGGGGAAGACGTTCTGCTCTCAACTCCGGAAAGAATCGCATCCGCACGGTCATATTCCGGAATGTAGTCTGCAAAATGGTGCATGCCCTGTATAAACGATTCTGCGATGCCCTTTGGGAAAATATCCCTTAGATTCGCAAATGCATATGCTCCCTTTGTCTCGCTTTCGTATGCACCATAGGCTGTTGAGATACGGTCTGCTTCAAAATCTCCGAAAAGCTGCTGTGGAATCCTTCCACCCGCCGCCTGAAACGCTCTTTCTTCTAATTCCCGCTGGAATGCCACGCCGCCTAGCGCACTCTGATCCGGAAAATCTTCCGGTGTGACCGATACAATGATCGCACTGTTGGCATTTTTGCCTGCACGGCTGTGATAGCTCATGCCGTTTACCGCAAGCCGTCCTTCTTCTGAGGAAGCATTGACCACGTAGCCACCCGGACACATGCAGAAGGAATACACGCCTCTGCCGTTTTCTAAGTTTGCCGTTACCTTATAGGACGCTGCCGGAAGTTCGCTCATATCCGCGCCATGATACTGTCTTTCATTGATCATAGTCTGTGGATGTTCCACACGCATACCGACAGCAAAGGACTTCGCTTCCATTGCAAGGCAGGTCTGATCTAGCATCGCAAACGTATCTCTTGCACTGTGTCCGATTGCAAGCACAACCACCGAGACCGGCATCCACTCCCCATGATTTAATTCAATTTCACAAAGCGTTCCATCTAAAATCCTTAGATTGGTAAGCTGTGTTTCAAACCGGAACTCACCGCCCATTGCACAGATTTCATTTCGTAAGTTCTTTACGACATTTTTCAAGATATCAGTTCCGATATGCGGCTTATTCGTATATAAGATATCTTCCGGTGCCCCCACTTTTACAAACAGCTCTAAGACCTCGCGGTTTCTGCCCACCGGGTCTTTGACCAGTGTATTTAGCTTTCCATCCGAAAATGTTCCGGCACCGCCTTCGCCAAACTGCACATTCGACTGTGGTTTTAAGGGGCCGCCATTCCAGAACGCTTCGACATCCTTTGTACGGGTGTCCACATCACATCCACGTTCGATCACAAGTGGTGCATAACCATGGGCAGCCAGTTCATAGGCGCAGAAAAGTCCGGCAGGACCGCTTCCGACGATCACCGGACGTTCTTTCAGTTCTTCCGCTCCCGGTTTTGGGAAATGATATTCCACGACCTTTGCGGATGAAACGTTTGGGATTTTTTTAGCAAGAATACGCTTTTCCTCAGAGGCAGAAAGTAAAAGATCCACTGCATAGACACACCCCAGTTCCATTTTCTTTCTCGCATCCACTGATTTTTTTACGATTTTATATTCTAAAATGGATGATTCTTTGATGTGTAGTTTTTTGCATACCTTTGCACGTACATCTTCTGCTGTATGTTTTAACGGTACTTTTACCTGTTGTATTCTTAACATGTTTCTTCTCCTGATAAAGCCATTGCGGCATGAAGTCCGGCAACATATCCGCTCGACCATGCCCACTGCAGATTATAACCACCACACTTGCCATCGATGTCTATGACTTCTCCGGCAAAATAAAGTCCCGGTACCAGCTTCGATTCTAAAGATTCGTTGTTGATCTCCGAGGTGTCCACACCACCGGCTGTCGTCTGTGCATAGTCAAATTTCTTCGTTCCGGTGACCGTAACCGGGAATTCCTTAATAACCTCTGCAAGTGCTGTGATCTTCGCATCCGGGATCTGATCTGCCAGAGTAAGCGGCTCGATTTCTGCAAGCGATAAAAGAACCGGGATCAGCTTCTTCGGGTACATGCCGACCAAAAACTCTTCTGCAGTTTTTTTGCCACTGCGGCATCGCATCTTTAAGACAACCTCTAATTCATGGAAGGTCAGCTCTCTTGCAAAATCAATACCGGCAGTTACTTTTTGCCCGTTTAACAATGCCTTTGCAGCAATTCTGCTGAGCTGGAAAACAGGTATTCCGGAGATACCATAGTCGGTCAGCTGTACTTCTCCGGACTCCTCTGTTTTTACAGTTCCATCTACGTATAATCTTACCATTGCATCTGCACGAATTCCTGCAATATCCTTAAAATATGACTGTTCAGCCTGCAAGGCGACAAGCGCAGGCACAACATCTATGATATGATGGCCAAGTGCCTCAAGATATAGGAAACCGCTTCCATCACTTCCGGTCTTTTTTGCCGCTTTTCCACCTGTGGCGATCAGACATTTCCTGCTGCGATAATTCTCTGTCTTCGTCTCAAAGGTAAAGCCGTCTTCGTCCGGTATGATCTTACGGATACCGATGTTGCAGCATATCTTCACATTCAGACGGCGAAGTTCCATCTGAAGCACTTCTAAGACTGCGGCTGCCTGCTCACTTGCCGGATAAAAATATCCGTTTTTTTCCTTCGGCCAGATACCAAGCTTTCGCATAAAATCAATCGTCTTATCAAAGCCAAACTGTTCAAATACAGGCAATACAAAGGCAGGGTTATCGCCATAGTACCATTCGATGCCCTGCTTTCTGTTTGTATAATTGCATTTACCATTCCCTGTCATAAGGATCTTTTTCCCAATGGTATCCATGTGTTCTAAGATTACTACATCTGCACCATTTTCTGCTGCAACGATTGCCGCCATCATACCTGCCGCACCGCCGCCAACTACTGCTATATCGTATTGTCTCATAGTTACTCGTTTCTTTCTGTATTGTTCCCCACAGGCTCCCATTCATCGTCTGAGGAATCCGACCGGGTCTGTATGATTTCTTCCTCTATATCATCTTTGGTATCGATATCTTTTGTATGCTGAACTTTTTCGTCATTCTTTGTTTTCTGATATTTTTTTACGCGAAGCATTAAAAAGAGCATGCTGATCAGAGTAAATACCCCATCTGCCACAAGAATTATATACGTAAAATGATTCCTGTCAGCCGGCTGTGTAAATGGATCTAAGATAATGATCAGGGCGCAGACTGCGATTGCAGCTGCAAGCAGGCAAAACAGAACCCAGATCCGTTCCCCTAATGCCTTAAGATCCAATGCATTCTGTAACTTAATGACCGCTGCGATCAAAAGAAAAATACCCATACCTAAAATAAAGTATTCTGCAACCTGACCTGCACGGACCATCATGCAGCTTCCTAAAATCACCAAAAGCGTTCCGGCGGAAAAACCATACTGGTTCATATTCCGGTATGCTTCCTTCAGAAAATACTGCACGATAAAAACAATTCCTGTAATAATAAACACACCACCGAGCAGATAGATTACCGTAAGAATCTGGATCTGTGGAACAAACAAAAGTACCAGACCAAGACCTGCAAAAATTGCAGATATGACTAAAATGATCGCCGTAATCGCCGGCTGTTTGTTCTTTTCCTTTGTATTTTCTGCCATGGTAAGCCTTCTTTCTATATGATTTACAATCCAAGCTGTCGTTTTATCCGTCAAACAGATCAGCAACATTGTCTGCCTGACGGAATTATCATAGCATAACCGAATCTAACATTCAACGGTCAAATCCACGTCAACTTGAGTAATTTTCTAAGAAATCATACAGTTCTTCTAACGTTTCAAACTTCATTCCCTGACTGATTTTCTTCTGCAATTTCTCCGGCAGGCGTTCGTAACGGATATCGGTATACATATAAAGTGTCTGCGTGTCCGCCAGATAAACGGTCAGATAGCCGTCTTCTGCCACCATAATATACTGATATGTGACGTCCATATTCGCACTTGGCAGATCGGTCTGTGTCTCCTGTTCCTGTACGATATAATTACTTTCTTCTGTGTCCGTAAGTGTTCCGTTTTTCCCTGCCGGAAGCTGATATTTCAGATACAGTCCAAGACATCCGGATACCAGACAACAGGCAAAGAAAATGCGGATACAATTTGCTTTTTTCATTTTCATCACCACAAAAAGTATCCACATTTTTCCGTTTTTTATTCAATTATCTGAGCAAATGCATCTTATGTGCTATTTTTACCAGAAGATGTCCCTTCGGGAAACGAAGCAGTTCTTCTTCGTCAATACCCTTCATCAAAAGCAGTGCCACAAAGTATACGACTGCTCCGATTCCGATATCGATTAACGTTACAATCTTATTATGCGGGAACACATAGAAGATTCCCTTGTAAACGAAAAAGATCACAACGCCCATCACCGCAGAAGAAAGGAACGGGATGAGGAAGGTCTTTATCACTTCCTGCCTGTAACCGCTATACTTTTTGATTGATATTGCATTCAATACGCACATCACAAATGCAAAGAATGCGTTCGCATAGATGACAGCGTAGATGTTCAGACGGAATCCAAACAACAGCATCAGCAAAAATGCAATATGTATCACAAGTGCGATCGCTGCATTTCTGACCGGTGCCTTCATCCGGTTAATTCCCTGTAACAGTCCGTTTGACAGCGTTGACATCGAATAAAAGACAACCGAGATTGCTCCCGCGCGAAGCATATTTGCCGCAAGTTCAGAAGAATCGTTAAACAAAAGCTGCATGACCGGGGATGCCAGTACGCCGATTCCCATTGCACACGGAAATGCGATGACCATGATAAAACGGATCGAGGAATTGATCTGCCGCTTGACCGACTTCTTATCCTTAACGGAAAAGGCTGCCGTCAGACTTGGCACACAGGAGGCTGCCATTGCCGATGCGATCGAAATCGGGATATTCGTGATCGTCTTATACTTACCGGTGAAAATTCCCCACCAGTTACTGATATCCTTCGCCTTATATCCCTGAAGTGTTGCGATATTCTTAAAAATACCCTGATCAATGATACCGCTGATATTGTAGATGGTCGTACTCATCAATACCGGAACGATCGTCCAGAGCAGTACATGGAACACCTCCGAATAGGACTCACGTTTCTTGCTCTTGCCCCGGCGCATCTGCCGTTTGAAGATCGGCTTATATGCCAAAAATAAAAACCCAACAAACAGCAGGCCAAAAAGTGCACCCATATTCGTACCGAGCGTTCCGCCTGCCGCACCATAGGCTGCTCCATAATCCTCACTGTTGCCGAGAACTGCACCGATTCTTGATCCATAGCCGAATAAAATAAATGCAGCGGCAACACTGACAATGGCGTTCATGATCTGTTCCACGATCTGTGATACCGCACTCGGCATCATTGTACCAAGGCCCTGGAAGAATCCACGGATTACACCTAACACGGCAACCACTA
>OBLI01002578.1_pt1 | contig 15096 bp, 10 predicted proteins | sample 1519701 | NCBI WGS metagenome assembly OBLI01 (sample SAMEA3663005, study PRJEB22513) | pig gut metagenome | biome: pig gut; feature: pig-associated habitat; material: faeces | place: France | collected 2012 | reverse complement strand
ATATTGAATTATTAAAATAAAAAGATTATATTAAATATATGGCAAAAGTATATGCATCATTAGCATCAACAAATGTTGACCCAACACAATATACTGTTGGGCAGGGACAGTTGTTTACAAGGCAAGTTTATGACTTCCTTAATATGACGAATGGAAACACCTTATTTTATAAATGCAGGGTGTTTAAGGATGCTAATTTGATAAAGAATCCATTAAAAAGGCGTTATGAAAAATATGAAAATGCAAAAAGCGTTGCTGGTAGCCCATATATCGGTGAGAGATATAATGTATATGAGAAATTAGGAAGGCAAATTGTTTTTCTTGATGATGTTGGTGGTTTATCTGGATTTACTTATAATGAAGGTTATTCGGATTTGCCAAATACTGATTTGAAGACAAATATGGATTCCGCATTAAAAATTGCTCGTCACATAGAATTTAGAAATGGTGGTAGTTCGTTTAGTGATGATAATGCATTTTATGCAGGTTCAAATTTAGAAGACCGTAAATTTAAATATGTATATTCTATTGGTGACGGAAACACTTATGGTGGAACATTTGATGTTAGTGGTATAAAAAATAGAATTGTTCAATTAGTAAAAGATTTATTTGTTAACACAGGACATTTAGTAGATGAAGATTTACTTAATGAAAACAACAAGTTTGAAAATAAATTAAGTACACAAACAAGAACAAACATTGAAAATCTTATTCATAAATGTTTGTCAAATTCAAAGTTAAATAATATTTCAGACGATGATTATTATTCATTAGATGATTCAAATGTATCTACTAATACTTTCTCAGTATATCCTTTTGGAGAGGCATTTTTACTAACTAAAGGTAAGTCAATTGACCAAATGATTGATACTCAAGAATTTGGCGAAACATTTAGGTCACAATGGTCTAACAAAGTGTCTGATTCACAAAAGGCTGCCAGACATATGTATTCTTTATATGATGAAAGAAGCGAAAATGACAGTCACTACCTTTCAATAGGGCAAGGTGAAGGACCAAATGATAACTACAGTGAAGGCACAGTAATCACAGAGTTAAATTCTCCACAAGGTTTGCTTGGTAAAACAAATGAACTGTTTAGAAATGGAAAAATTGGCTCATTAATTAACAGATTCCACACAAAGGCGCAGGACACCAATGAGATTGAAACAGCAGTTGATTCTATGTATGGTCTTTCAAGAGGTAGAAACCTAAGAAAACTTACGCCTACAGAACACAACGGCTACGATAACCCATATTGTCGTGTGTGGACTTCACATCACCAATATTCAAAAATGTCTGATAGAATAAGACCATTTGTCAACGGTTATGGGTTTAAATCAATAAATGATTTACAAGAAAATTTTGGAGAAGGGTTAAGACCAAATAGTGGGCATCAAAGGTTAAGCGATATGTCGTCATTACAAGATAATGGATTACCACTTATTGCCCCATATGATACATTTAATAGGAAAGAAAACAAAGAAAGTAACATAGACCAAAGTGATTTGATTAAAAGATGTATGTTTTCAATCGAAAATCTTGCATGGAAAGATATTAATGTTAATGCAAAAGTAGATGAAACTGGAAAACCTGTTTTAACAAAAGAGCAACAAGGTCCACTTGGCGGTAGAATTATGTGGTTTCCTCCATATAACTTAAAATTTAACGAAAATGTTGGCGTTAATTGGGAAGGAAATGACTTTATTGGCCGTGGGGAGCAAATATATACATATAAAAACACAGAAAGAAGTGGCACATTAGATTTTACAATTCTCATTGACCATCCTTCAATAGTTGATAAATGGGCAAATGTTACAGAAAGCACAAAAGATAAAGAAGAAGAATTGTTAAGATTTTTTGCTGGTTGTGGGGAACTAAAAGTTGATGAAGAAACAATGATTCCTGTGTATAATAGAAAGACTGTTAATAATGATATTGAGAGGTTAACCGAAGAGCCAGTACCACCATTAAAGGATGAGACAAGGCTTGTTGTTGACCCTGTTCCTGAGGTTTATCAAAATTTCGAAAAGAGATTTTATGTATTCTTTCCAAATAATTTATCTGGCGAAGACTACATTGATGACCCAAGAATAATTGAAGATTATCTTTTTAATGGATATAGTGGAAAACCAGGAGGATATGAAGTGTCAAATGGTCCTGTAAATGGCTGTATTAATATGCCAGAAATTGTTGGCAGGCATATGACATTTAAATATCATGTTGATAAGCAAACCGTGAATCAATATTTGAGAGGTAAAGAAACTAATAATAGAGATATAGTATCATTTGGGCTAAATGATAATTTTGTGGGTATTTTAACAGGTAATAATGAAGAGCAAAAAACTATTTTAAAGCAATTTTTTCAACTTGAAGAGTATCCAGAAGAAAATATAATGAATTTTAAAGGTGCTGAAGAAGAATTAAAATCTTTGATAACGCAAGAAATAAGAGATAAATATGACATAAAAGTTACTGTTTATGGTTTTGCATCATCACATGGCGGATATGTTTCAACCGCAGATGGGAATGATGATAATAAAAGACTATCAACAAAACGTGCAAATTATGTAATATCTCTTTTGAAAAGTTATAATATATTTGACCCAGATGATATTCGTTTTGGCGGAAATAGAACAGTACCAGTCACAAATCAATCTATTAATGCATTTGATGCAAAGGCAGGAAGAAGCGCAGAAGTTATTATTTCGTTTACAGTTAAAAGCGACTTAATGCCTGAATCAGAGCCCGTATTAGAGGATGGTATGTTAGATGCTTCTGTTGTTGTTGCTGAAAGCCCAAAGAAGTACAAAAGAGAAATCAAGAGGGAAACTCAAATTGTTGATATTGTAGAATATGAAAAAATATCAGATGCAAGTTCTTTTGATAATGAATATCTTTACTTCAAAAAACTTGGAAGTCAGGATTCATTAATAAAGAAAAATATTGTTGATAAGGTAAAATATTTTGACCCAGCTTTCCATTCAATTACCCCTGAGGGCTTTAATGCAAGATTAACTTTCTTACATCAATGTACAAGACAAGGGCCAACATATTCTGTTGCTGATAATAGTTTTAGTTCTACAGATGGAAACGGGAAAAAACAAGCGAATTTCGCTGGTAATTTATCTTTTGGTAGACCACCTATTTGTGTGCTAAGAATTGGTGATTTTTACTATACCAAGATAATAATTGACTCACTTTCTATTAATTACGATGGAGGCGGTGGAGTACAGTGGGATTTAAACCCTGAGGGTATAGGAATACAGCCAATGATTGCAAATGTTACAATAGGATTTAAATTTTTGGGAGGTAGTGACCTTAGTGGGCCTATTGAAAGATTACAAAATGCTGTTTCTTCTAACTTCTTTGCAAACACAAGTGTTTATGATAGAAAGTCAGATTATAGAAAAACGCCAATACAAATTAATGATAAACAGTCACAAAAATCAGAGGCATGGAATTCAAGTTTTATAGCCGATGAAGAAAAAACAAGACATACAGAATTTAATCCAGAGTAATTATGGCAACATATGATAGATATACATTGTTTAGAGAAAATGGAGATTTCAAAATCGTTCCATTTGGCAAAATAGAGCCAAAAGATAGCGACTTTTTTGAATTGTACAAGAAAAACGAAACAAGGCTTGACTTATTATCATATAAGTATTATAATGACCCTAATTATGGGTGGCTTATAATGCAAGCAAATCCTGAATATGGGTCAATGGAGTTTGAAATTCCAGATGGCGCTGAATTAAGAATACCATATCCGTTGAATGTATCAATAGATTCATACGAATTATCAATAAGAAAATATTACGAATTAAACTAATATGCCAAAAGCAAAAGAAATAGGGAAATTTATTTATATTGAACCCAACAATTTAAATACAGATAAACCATCAAACGCAATACCACAACCATACGAAGATTATAGTATGGCTGTAGACCTTCAAGTGGAAATACCAAGCAGAGATTCTTGTGGAGACCCTAATTTCAAGAAAATTTTATATTTTTCATCGGACAATGGTACTATTTCGTTTTTTGGAGGTTCAGGCGGCGGCGATGGACAGCAGGGCTACTTGACTACAAATTATACAGATGTTTCAGCATCAAATGTTGGAAGAGGAAATAAAGAATGCCTTGGAATTTCAAGCATTAATATAACATATGATTCATGGTTTTTCCCAACAGTAACAATTAATTTTGTTGATGTTAGAGGTGCATCTTTAATGATGCCACAAGAATATGCTTATAGAACGGAACTTTCAAATGGCACAAAAGAAATAACTCAATTAAGTGGTGGTTCTTTCTTTAAGGCATTATTTTCTTTTCCATATCCAGTTTTCAAATTAACAGTAAAAGGTTTTTATGGAATGGCTGCAACATATAATCTTGCAGTTAAAGATTTTAAGGCAAGTTTTAATTCAAATACGGGAAATTTTGAATGTGTTGCACAGTTTATTGGGTATATGTTTGGTGTTTATACTGATATACCTATGACATATCTTGCAGTTGCCCCATATATCGGGAGAACAATTGGCTCAAAGTATGGCTCTTCTTGGTCATCATCTAAACATTTCATGTATCACATAGAAACAAAAGATGGTGTAGAAATGCCTACAAGAAGAATGATGACATTTCCTGAATTTAAATTGGCTGTTGCTAGTGCGAACACGCAACTTGACAAAATAGTTGCATCAACAGAGACAGCACTTAATATGAATGAAATTGCTAAAAAGAAAACAGCACTAAATGAGATAAAAATTGCTTTTAATAATCTTGGATTTTCTAAAGCTGGAGATAAAAACGGTTGCTTTTATTACATGCTTAGCAGTAAGGATACAACTGAACTCGCAAAACAGGTAATAGGCCTTCAGGGAAGAGTTGAGGATTACTGTGACGCAAATTATAGTGAAAACGACTCAGGTAGTTTAAAGAGAACTCTTGCTCCATTATTTAGTTTAATTGGAAACAAAAAAAGTGAAAAATATTTATGCCCTTGGTTGTATAATGCGGTAGCTAAAGATGGAAGTGCAATTGAGTTTTATCAAATGAAGGCAAATTCAAAATATATTGAAATTAATGCAAGTGCTGAAGATGTTAAAAAGGCTGAAAAAGCTGTTGGTGAAAAAGGAAAATATATTTTTGAAACTATTAGAACAGGCGAATATACTAATAAACTTAAAAGCTATTTAGGAAACAACAAAGGTGGAGTATATACAATAGCATTTTACCTATGTACTGATTTTAATGAATATCTTGACGGGCAAGATAGGGACTATGAAAGGAAGAATAGAGATTTTGAAATAAAACTTAAAGAAGAAAGACTTAATGCTTTATCACAAATTTTAGGCTTCAATCCATCAATTAAAAACATTTTTGATATGACCTTTGCACATATGGAAACATTTGTGAAAGAATATTATAGCATGTTGAATGATATTAGAACAGACATGGAAGAAAAGAAGAGAAATCCAGGGACTTTTGGTTTTTCTTCTAATGAGCAAACAGACTTTAGAATCGTAGGACCAGACAATCCAACAAATTCAACAAAGCAATCAGATAAACAAGTTCCACCTTTCCCATTATTCGTAAAAGAGGTTATAGAAGAAGATGGAACAAAAGTAAACCGTACTGTTGGACCATGGGAATTTGATAATGAAAATATGAAAATGCCTGAAATGCAATTTGTAATAAAATTGCTAAATGCTGCAAAATTTTATTCTGAGGAAGCAAAAAAAGTTAACGATGCAATAGAGCAGGCACGAGAAACACAAGGACCAACATCGCCAAACATTGATAAACTTGTTCCTCTTACACTATATGACTTTTTCAATCTTGATTTTAACCCATACCAATGTGTACAAAAATCAGGACGAGAGGACACAGATAGAACTAATCAAATAATTTTAACATTCTTTTTGAGGTGGTATTATTATGCTAAAACCTTTCAGTTCAATTCAAATGCTGAAATGAAATATTTTGCACAAATGGAGGCAGCAAACCTTAAAAAAGCGGTTCCAAAAATTACAGAAAATATCAGGAATACATTGTTTCACTGGGATATAACAGAAACAATGAAAAAAGGTCAGAATTTGTGGGAAATTAATGGAAAGAAAACGCTTTATAAAAAGGAATCAAAGAATAATATTATATTTGATTGGCTAACTAATGATGATGGAAGCATTCAGTATTTGCCAATTGGAGAATTTGATGTTAACGCAATTAAAAAAGATTTAGAAACTAGTGCTGTTACCAATTCAAAAAAATACGCCATGATTAAGGATGGAGCTTTTTACCCCCATAATAATCAAAATTTTAAAATAGAAGACAATGGATATTATTTTGATGAGTTGATAACAGAAATTAAGAATGCTGATGATGGGAATGGAAATGTAAAAGAAAAAATATTGAGAGATTTAAATGATGGCTCAGTATTCACAAGTTCCTCACATAAAGTAGAGCCATACATAAAAGATGGTAAAATATTTAAAACAGACGAAAAGACATATACAGTTAGTCAGGTTTTAAATAATGATGTTCCAACTGATAAAATAAATAATTTGCGTGTTATTGGCTTTGATGGAACAGCAATAAATGCAGATTTTCAAAAGTCTGTATTCGATAATGAAATATTTAAGTTTAACGAAGGTAATATATTAGGACAAGCATATTTATTCTTAATGAGCCTTCCTATAAGAACAACAATATTTGAAGATGGCTCATATATCATTAACAATGGAACAACATTGAGGTCTTTACTTTTAAGGGAAGGTGCATATTGGTGGAGATATGATTTAACAGACAATAATAACATAGAAGCAACAGACCCAATAAAACTTAAACAAGATTATGCGCATCCATACGACAGTGGAATATATATAACAAAAGATAAGAAAGATAACACATTAAGTTTTAGTAGGCTCTCAGATGACTATTTAAAATTTAGTGATTGGAGTTGCACAGATGGTAGAAAAGAAGCATTGAAGCAATATTTTATCGATTGGGCAAATCAAGAATTTGCAGAGATTCTTTTTCATGTTAATAATAAAAAACCAAAAGAAAGTAAAGTTGATGGCGTAAATACAAAAGTCGGTGGGTATGCGGATAGTGAAGAGTATATAAAATTAATGCTTGAAACTTTAACAGATGTTGAAACTGTTGTTGATGAGACGCCATTGAAGTTACAAAAAGGTAAGGCATCAAGATTGGCAAATGTTTCAGAAGATAATTTTAAAGCAACATTTAAAAAATTTGTTGATGCTTTGAAAGATAAATACCCAAAAGAGAATGATGTTGCAATATTAACCACTGAAGCAAATTATGCTGATGGTACTGATATTATTAATGATAAAGATTTAATGCTATCAACGTATTTAATTCTTAAGAGCCTTTATGATAAATGGTTCTGTGGAGCAGACCAAAAGAAATGGTACTTAGACGAAGAAGGTAGCGATTTTAAAAATTTTAAATATATTGACAGTTATTACAATAATATTGGCTATAAGTTGATACCAAGCATTGAATCTACATTAGCATTGATTGAGAAGTTTATGCCAGATGGTTCCATTAAGGAAGCACAAACACAAACGCAGTATAATATTTTAAGCGTTCATCAGTTTTTGTCAGAAAACTGTGAAAAAATGGGCGTATATTTCAAGTCTTTGCCTTTAATGTACGGTCTTGACCCAAATGACAAGGGAAAAATTGAAAAAATGTTTGATGCAATACCATTTTCAAAATATACAAGTGGAAATGGTATGAGTGATGGACAAACATATATTTGTATGTACACATACAAGCCTTCAGAACATCTTGATATTAGGGATGATGCAGGGCAATACGATTATACTGATGACTCATTTGACATTGCTGATATAAATGGTGAGAAGAGTAACATGTTACCAACAGCGTTAAACGAAGTTGGTAAAAATACAATACCAGCATTTGGCGTAACATATGCAGCACAAAATCAGAGTTATTTCAAGTCAATTAATGTTAGCATGAATAATCCTATGCAAACAGAAGCATCTATTGCAACAACAATGATGCTTGCAAGTAAAAGTGGAGATGGGCCAAGAGAAATGACAATGTATGGACAGGATTTGTATAGAATTTATTCAAACTATTCATATACATGCGATGTAGAAATGATTGGTGATTCACAAATAGTTCCAATGATGTATTTCCAATTGAATAACATACCAATGTTCAGGGGAGCATATATGATTACAAAGGTTGAACATAACATTAGGGCTGGGGGCATGACAACAAAGTTCACAGGCGTCCGCCAAAATAAAAATGCTACACCATTAGTAAATGGGGCTGCAATATTGCTTGACCCTGAAGGAAACCAAATTGGGTATGGAAGAACAGAAGGAAATTATATTTATCCTAATGTAAACTCATTTACAGAATTATCAGAAGAAGCAATAGCAGAAAAGTTTAGTAGAAATGGTGGTAGATTTAGTTGTGATGATGCAATAATGTCAATGTACGAATTTATGAAAACAACATTAAAAGCAGGTTGCAACAAAGATGGCGAAGCAGCATGGGTTGCAATGACAAAAAAATGTGGATATGGAAACTGTGCTGGGTTTGTTAGAAAATATATTCAAGCAGGTGGTGTTAGTACTAAGGGAGCGCCAGATTATGCTGCTGATTATATAAATTGGCTTCCAAATATTAAGTTTTTTAAGATTGGTACAATTCTTGCAAAAGATATAACAAGCTCTGAGTGTGAAGAATATAAGAGGCAAATACTAGAAAAATCAAAGAAGATTTGTCAAAGAGGTGATATAGCTGTAATGACTCATGGAAAATATGGACATATTTGCATGTGGAATGATTTGGCAAATAACGGAAACGGAGCATGGGTTAGTGATTTTAAGCAGTACAGTGCATGGCCATATTGCGAAAAGCCAAATGACATTTTTATTTTTAGATTTGGTGGGGAAGACATTGGTCGAGCAAAGAGAATTATAACGCCAGACTTAAAAGCACCATTTTGATTTTAAGTAGAAAGTTTGTATATTTGCAAAAACTTTATTGATGAATTATCTTGCAAACATATATACAAAATCAAAAATTGATATAGAGCCATTTTTCAACATTGTTGATGATGAAAATAAACTTATTGATGGAATTCCTACTTTAATAATTGGTTGGGATTCCGTCAAGTCGTTATATGGAGATATTAACATATTGGATAAAAAAGTAAAAGATAACATCTATTGGACATTTGGAAAGAGGGAGAGAAGAAATGTCATGGAAGTTGATGTGCAGAAGTTCAAGAGAAAAGCAATGTCAATTGTGTCTAATAATGTTAAGTATAAGTTTTTCAATATTTTAACAGCAAAAAATGATAAAAAAAAGAGTTTTTATGCACTATTAAAAGATACAAGACATAAAACTATATTTTCATTTAACAATATGCTTTATATTTATATTGATGGGACTGATACGGTGGTATCAATTTCTTTGCGTGACGTTGACTATATTGGAGGGGATGTTAAGAAAATATTTTCTACTTTATACAACAATAAATTTGTTAAAGTAGCAAATGATAATGACTTAAAAGATACAAATGCAAAGTTGTTTTTTAAAGATAACATCTATCTTATTCCTTACATATTTTCTTAAAAATGTGTTTTTTAAATTTTAAATACTATTTATAGTAAAATATGAAACTATGGCAATTAAGCAAATAGCAAAATTTATTAAGACAAGAAATAAGGTTGTGCCTGTAAAGGCAGAGCCTGTTGTTAATACTGTTGCTGAAAAAAAGACAACGGAAAAGAAAAATAACAAGAAAAAAAATGAAGAAGATATGACACTTGAAGGAATTGAAAGAGCGGAAGCATTAGCACAGAATCTTAGCAACCCACAGGAAGTAAAGGTTGTAAAGAAAGACAGAGGCCTTATTGAAAGAACAGAATCTTCAAAGATTGTTCTTACAGAAGATAACAGACAAGTACTTAACGACTAGCATGAAAAAAGAATTACTTAATAATAAAGTTTTACGTGAAAATTATGAAAATTTTCGCAGATTAGTTGAATATTCGACACTTGGTTCTACTAATATAATGGCTGAGGCGGGAGAAGAAAATCAAAACGACCCAACGAATGGCGCTAACCCTTCAATAAGTGGCAATGGCATGGCTGACCCAATGGCAGGTGGAGACCCTTCAATGGGAGGCGGTATGGACGCAGGAATGGGTGGAGACCCTAGCATGATGGGTGGTGTGCCATCTGGTCCCGATGCAATGGGTGGGGACCCATCTATGGATGGCGGAGAAGCACAGCCGCCACAAGGATTTAACCCACAGGGAGGAGAACAAGAGCAACTTGGTGCTACGCCCGAAACAGACCCAAATCAGGAAGAAGAAGAGGTCATTGATGTTGATGATTTAACTAATTCACAAGAAGAAACAGAAAAGAAGATTGATGCTTTATCAGATAAGTTTGAACGTTTAATCGGAATGCTTGATGGTTTTGAGAAACAAATTGATTCAAGTAACGAAAGAATGGAAACATTAAGGGCAGAGATTGAAAAGAGAAATCCAACTCCTGTTGAAAAAATGTCAATAAGGGCTAAGAACTCATATCCTTTTAACATTACCCCAGATGAATATTGGAAGGACAAAGAAGCAACTTCAAATTATAGCCCTGAAGATGATAATAATGGCGCTGATGACCCTGTTTATCAGATTACAAAAGATGATATAGATAATATTTCAGATTGGAATTCTATTTATAAGTCCTTAGATGATAAACATGATTCATTAAGAGATTTGTTTGGATATTAATAGCATCTGGGGAAAATGCAAAATTTTTCCCAGATTTTTGCTTTTTGCAACTTAAATTTGTATATTTGCAATGTATGGTTTATTACCATGCGATAATTTTAATAATAACTTTAATAAAATTTTTTAATTATGGGACAAGAAATTAAACTCCCTAATGTCAATCCTGAGACATTACAAGACACCGACAACTCACAGAGAAATGGTGGAGCAAACTTTAACACAAAAAATTATCTTAACACACGTATTGAAGAGGGTAAAACCGAGAAAACAATTACCATCAGGCTACTTCCAATGGATTTGGAAACAGGAAATCCTTTCGTGAAAGTTCATTATCACAATGTAAAAGTTCCTAAGGAGATGGTAGAACCAGGCAGGAAGCCTTTTAAGTCTTATATTTGTCTAAGTAAAAATGCAGATATTGACCATGATAAATATGGATACGATTGCCCATATTGCGAATTGAGCAAGGCTGCATATGAAAAAAGCAAAACAGAAACAGACGCTGTTAAAAAAGAAGAGTGGAAGAAGATTGGAAACAGTAATCTTGCACATGAATCTGTTATTGCTCGTTGTATTGAAAGGGGTAATGAAGCAGATGGCGTTAAGTTTTGGAAATTCAATTTGAGAATGGACAAGCAAGACCCATATCATTCAATTATCAATCTTTACAATCAAAGAAAGAAGGAAGGTATTGAGAATATTCTTGATATTTACAATGGATATGATTTAACCATTACATTTAAGGACGGAGACCCAACGCCACCACCTCAAATTATTGATGCTAAGAATCCTTCGCCTCTTTCAGCAGATGCCGATGAAATGAAAAGGTGGATTTATGATTCAAAGAGGTGGCAAGATGTGTTCACCCCAAAGAGTTATGACTTCCTATCACTTGTGTCTGAAATGAGAGTTCCTTGGTTCGATAAAACAAAGAATCAATGGGTAGATAAGGAGGAATACGATAAGGAGCATAAGGACAATGCAAAGGCAGAGGAAAATAAAATTGCCGAGGCTGATAGAAAGGTTCGTGAAGAATCATTTGTTGATGAAAAACTTTCTAAAATGATTGTTACCGATACAGACGATGGTGAAGATTTACCATTTTAATAATAATCATCACCCATAGAAATATGGGTGATAAATTTTCATTTTTTAATTATGTGTAAACATGGTAAATTGATATTTAAATATGGAACGATGTCATCTGGAAAGAGTCTTCAGTTGTTATCAACAGCATTCAATTTTCAAGAGCATAACATACCATTTGTTATTTTAAAAAGCGAGATTGATACAAGAGATGGAAAAGATGTCATACATTCAAGGGCGTTAGGGGAGAGAGGATGTGTAAGCATTTCCCCACAAAATGATATATATAGCATCATTTCCAATATGCAGTCAATGCTTATTGCGTCAAATGATAAGCCACTTAGATGGATTCTTGTTGATGAAGCACAATTTTTGACACCTGAACAAGTAGAGCAACTTGCTGCGATTTGCGATAATTTTGGGATAAATGTTATTTGCTATGGGCTTAGGACCGATTTCAAGACAAAATTATTTCCTGGTTCACAAAGATTGTTTGAATTGGCAGATAGTTTCGAAGAAATTAAGTCAAGCTGCTTTTGTGACAGTAAAACTATGTTCAATGCAAGAGTTAATGCTAATAAGGAGATTATCACAGATGGAGACCAAGTAGAGGTTGGCGGTGATGACAGATATATTTCATATTGTAGAAAATGTTATTTCAAAAAAATTGGGTATAAATATTGGAATAATCCAGAAATTGATGAAGAATAAATGGTAAAATTAACTGAGAACGATATTAAAAAAATTATTCATGACGTGGTGTTTCATTTGCATAAAACAGTAGATAACCCTTTATGTATAGATAATTATTTTAGAAACAATCCACTAATGGAAGGATACTTTAAAACATATCCACCTGAAAAAATAGAATACTATCTCCAAAAAAAATATGGTGACTATGCCACAATCATATTAACAAAAAATGAAAATGATGTAGATGTTTTTATTATTGGCTTTTTTAATGATGAAGAAAATGAAGATTATATAAATAAAGACATGGCTATGTGTGGGTATTTTCCTTCTTGTTATGAAATAAGAGATAATTTAAAATATGTTCAGTATGAACCAAGACATCAAAATAAGATTAACGATTTAGTACAAGATGAAGAATACATATATCATCTAACCAAAACATCTAAAGTGAGCAAAATTTTACAAAATGGCCTTACGCCAAAAACAAACAATAAAAAATTTAAATATCCTGATAGGGTTTATTTTTTCCTCCATAAACCAAGTATAGATGACTGCTTGTTTTTTATGAAACAATTTCATTTTGAAGAAGGTAAAAATAAAAAAGTAAAACAATATTTTGGAACATATACATTATTAGCAATTGACACTGAACAAATTAAAAACGTAGATTTTGCATACGACCCAAATGCTTTTGAATGTATATATACATATGATAATATACCACCGTCAGCGATAGAAATTGTTGAAGAAATTGAACAAGAATATTTAAATAATAAAAGATAATTTTTAAAAAATTTTAATAATATGGCAGGACAACCATTAAAGAAAAAAGAGGTAAAAACAGCATCATTGTCTGATTTTAAAGCAAAAATGGGACTTACCCCATCAAAGGAATCAAGTAATGCTGATAAGGTTATGGAATGGCTTGATATGCCACAAGCATATAAGGAGGCATTAAAGTTGCCTGGTATTCCACAAGGCTATGTAACAACAATTGTTGGTCACTCAAATACAGGTAAATCAACATTAGTAAACCATGCAGTTGTTGCAGCGCAAAAACAAGGTCTTATCCCTGTTATTTATGACACAGAAAATAACTTTGACTTTAAGTATGCTATTGATATGGGTATGGAAGCAGAGCCTATTTATGGTGACGTTGAAGTTGAGGTTGTAGACTCAGAAACAGGAGAAGTAAAAAAGAAGACGGAAAATAGAATTGTTGCTTATGATGGTAACTTCTTCTATTTTAACAATGCAATGCTTGCAGAACGTTACGGAAAACGTGATTATGCAGCAGGAAAGGAAGTTTCAAAAGGCAGAACTGTTGCTGTTATTGAGGATATTGCATATAGCATTAATGAATTTATTGATGCACAAGATAATGGTGATTTACCATTTGGATTAGTTTTCATTTGGGATTCAGTAGGAAGCATTTCATCTTTCAAGAGTTACAATTCAAAGGCAAATAATGCAATGTGGGATGCAGCTGCGATTAGTGTTGCATTTAACACCATTGTAAATGATAGGATTCCACGTTCAAGAAAAGTTTCATCAAAATACTCAAATACAATGATTCTTGTAAATAAAGTATGGCTTGATTCAATGACAAATCCTGTTGGCCCGCCAAGTTTGCAATTAAAGGGTGGCAACTCTATTTTCTATGCTGCAAGATTGATTATTCTTCTTGGAGGACAGTTAAAGTCTTCTGTAAAGAAACTTACTGCTACTTCTAAGGGTCTTAGCTACAACTATGGTATTCAGACCAAGATTAAGGTATTGAAGAATCAATTGCCTAATCCTTATACAGTTACTTATGAAGGTGAGGTGATTTGCACTCCACATGGAATGATTGGTGTTGAAAAGGATGTTATTGATGCATATAGAAAGGAACATGTGTCTGATATTCTTAAGCAGTTGAATGAGATTGGAGCCGTTCAAGTCTCCGAGAATGATGAGATTGTATATACCGATGAGGAAGAAGATGTAATGGGATAAACATTAAATAAAAATTTGCCCAGAATAGTTGATATTCTGGGCTTTTTTTTGTATATTTACAAAAATTAAAATATGAGTGTCGTAATATATAAAAAAGACGGAAATAAACTTACAATAGCAGCAGATAGACAGGTTTCTTGCCAAGATAATGGGTTTATTGGAGAAACTGAAAAACTATTTAAGTTATCAAACGGTATAATTATAGGATGTTGTGGTTCGTCTTGTATGCTTAATCTATTTACAGAACATTTTTCAAGTTTTTCTGTTGATAATTTTAATATGACAATAGGTAAAACAGAAGAATTAATAAGAAGTATAAAAAGATTATTAGATAAACAGCCAGAATCATTAATAAAGAAATCAAATTATTTTATTATTATAATAAACAAAAAAATATATTATGTTTATATTAATGATAAGGGAGAATTAAGCAATGTTAATGATATTTCTGATAGAAGTTTGTTTGGGATTGGGTTTTATGAGATGCCAATGGGGGCAATATTAATGGGTG
>OBLI01002577.1_pt1 | contig 15097 bp, 13 predicted proteins | sample 1519701 | NCBI WGS metagenome assembly OBLI01 (sample SAMEA3663005, study PRJEB22513) | pig gut metagenome | biome: pig gut; feature: pig-associated habitat; material: faeces | place: France | collected 2012 | reverse complement strand
CGGCACCCCTCCCGTCAGATACCTACCCTGTGTAGTCCCTTGTAAACTGTACTTTCCTGATACATTTTCATCAAAGCTGCCACTGTTTCCTATGGGCTGTACCACTTAGATGAATGCTTCGGGGGAATATACACCAGCTGGCTATATCTGGTTTCAGCAACCCTTCGCTAAAAGATTTCAGTTTATACAGCGGTTGGCAGTAGCAAGTTTCGTCAGCCTCCCGGCTCCCCTTTTTCAGCTTTTTCGTAAAGTCAGATTGATTACCTTGGTAGTGTACAGCAGAGTATAGTTGATAACTATGTGCATATCTGTTCAGACACAAAGAGGGACAGGTGCGGCATGTACCCAAAGAAAACCTTGAGTGCAGCCTCGCTTCTTAGCGAGTGCGAGCGTAAGCGATGCAGGAGCTTAGAAGCGCGAGGCTGTGCTAAGAGCGAGAGCGAGTTTTCTATGGGTACTGCCGCTACCTGTCCCTTTATAATGTCTGAACAGAGTCCACAAATTGAGAAATAGTTTTAATTATCTCGGTTTTGGTGTATAATCCCATCTTTGACAGTTGTTAAACTAAAAAAGGTCTATCAAGACAGTATTTATGCGGCTTGATAGACCTTTTTGCTTCGTAACGATATATAGTATTTTTTATCTTCCCTTACTTTTTTTCTGGATATTCCTCATTTCTTGCTTTGTAATAAACTGAAAATCGGTACTAAATCCAAAAATATGATGAAGTTCATCTGTTATAGCAGTTCTCTTGTATAGTGGAATATACCCCTGCTCTTGAACTGTTGCAAAATTCATATTTCGTATAGTTCCAAGGATTTCTGTGCATGTATATCTCTTATTCATCTTTTGTTCAATGCATCTGTATAAGATTAAGGCCAGAAAACAAGTAAGAAAATGAGCTTTTATTCTGATTTCCTTTTGCAGAAATACAGGACGTGCTTCAAAATCAGTTTTCATTATCCGAAAACACTCCTCAATCTCCCAGCGGCCTTCGCTTACATGTATTATATCGCTTACCTCATCATCAAGAAGGTCAGTAGAGACAGCATATAATCCGTCATAAAGAGCTTCATTCTCTATTTTTTCATTATCGAGAAGATCATGGATATTTGCTATTTCACCATCATTGGTAACTGCTATCTTTTTTATAAAGCGGCGCGGATCATTTGGATTCTTGCTGGTTCTCTTTGCAGTACCATCAGAAAGCATGCATTTTGCCCTTTCAATCTGCTTTTCCCTTATTGTTTTTTGATATTTGGCATATTTGGGTGAATACACGACAATAAGCCTCTGATGCAGCTCTCGGGGCGTGTAAGGGATTTCCTTATAGTAAATACCCTTATCGTCATAAGGAAGATTGGAAATATCTGTATTCGTATCATCATATAAATTTTTAAAATCGCATTTGTTTAGTGCCCATGCCCGTTCTTCTGCTTTTAATTTTTTTATGGACTGCGTAACGATGAAGGCACGCTTTCCCATGTGATTATATTCGCGAATTCTCTCCGCTCCCAGTCCTGCATCGCTGCAATAAATAAACTTTTGGCAACCGAACTGGGACAGAATTTTTTCTTCCAAAGGTTTTACAGAGGTTTGTTCATTCGAATTTCCAGGAAAAAGTGAAAAGGCAAGCGGAATGCCGTCTCCGTCCATGAACATCCCCATTTGCACTATGGGGGTTGGCCGATGTTCTTTGCTTTTCCCATATTTCTTGCATCCATCTTCCTGGGATATTTCAAAATAATAATTAGTGCAGTCGTAATATAATATCTTATCATTACGAGAGCCAAGAAAATGGCTGTTTTTATACACTTCGGATTGTATAAAGTCGCATTCTTCTCCCAGGACGCTTAATGCGCGGTATACATCGTGCAGGCTGTATGAAGGTTTTTCAAGAAATTCATTGGCAACATTGAACGAAGAACGCTTGCTTGAAGGTTCTAATATACGCGCATAGAGCATATCCGACAAAATGGAATTGATGTCATATTCAAATTTATATTTGTCTTTAAGCTTTCGGCAGATTTTATCAATGTGCAGTGCATAGTATATTGATTGCAGAAATAAATACCCTCCGCGGTGGAAGACCTGCTGGTTATACTTGATTTTAGCATCTGTATTGAAAGTAATTTTTACTTTTTTCGCTTCGTTCTCAGCCTTGTACCTCATTGTCTCTAGCTTTGCTTCTGCACGTGCCCAGGCCATAACGTCATCACGCGTAGGACCATGTTCTTTGATAAGTTCTTTGAGCGTTCCAAGTTTGCGTATATTAACGGAAGTACTTACTCCCTTGTCATTTATAAAACTTTTGGCGATATAAAAAGACTCGGAATTCTTTGATTTTGATGTAGTTACTTTCATGCCAATCGCCTCCTCGTCTTATTATACCACATAATACTATAAAATACTATATATTAAAACGAAAAATTTGACAGCGAGATTGCAATAATTACAAGGGCTGAGAGGCATTTTTTCTGTTTAGAAGTGTCAAACTCCCGGGTACTGCCGCTACCTGTCCCTTTATAATGTCTGAACAGAGTCCACAAATTGAGAAATAGTTTTAATTATCTCGGTTTTGGTGTATAATGAAAAAGATTGTATAGGGAAATGAGGTTTTACTCGTATGATACACATGAAGGACGTTATGAAGGTCTACGAAAACGGTGCCGTTGCTTTGAACAATGTCAATGTGGATATTCGCAAGGGCGAGTTTGTGTTTTTGGTAGGCCCTAGTGGTGCCGGCAAGTCAACCTTTATCAAGATGCTGTTTCGTGAGGTTCTGCCAACCTCCGGTATCCTGACGGTAAATGGCAGGGATGTCATTCGCATGGCCAACCGGGATGTGCCTTATCTCAGGCGCAGCCTGGGGGTAATCTTTCAGGATTACCGCCTGCTGCCGGACAAGACCGTTTATGAGAATATCGCCTTTGCCATGCAGGTTATTGAGGCACCCCGCCGCATGATGCAGCGCAGCGTGAACTCGGTGCTGGATATTGTAGGGCTGCGGGACAAGTACAAGTGCTTTCCCAATCAGCTGTCCGGCGGTGAGCAGCAGCGTGTTGCCATCGCCCGTGCCATTGTCAACAATCCGGCTATTGTGATTGCCGATGAGCCTACAGGCAATCTGGATCCTGATACCTCCTGGGGAATCATGGATATTTTCCAGAGGATTAATGCGGCAGGCACCACCATCGTCATGGCTACCCATGACAAGACCATTGTGGATGCCATGCAGCGGCGGGTAATCGCCATTGAGGATGGCACGATTGTCAGGGATGAGGCACAGGGAGGCTACGGCTATGAAAATTAGAACATCTGAATATTTCATCAGGGAGGTTTTTCTGTCCCTGCGGCGCAATAACTGGATGTCCGTTGCTTCTGTGGGCACGGTGGCAGTGTCCCTGTTTATTTTTGGCATGTTCCTGATGCTGGTGATGAACATGAACAAGATGGCTGAGTCCCTGGAGTCCCAGGTGCAGATAAATGTGTACCTGGAGGAATCGGTGAGCCGGGAGGATGCCAGGGATATTGAGAAGGATTTGAAGGAAATGCAGGGGGTGGAGAAGGTCACCTTTGTTTCCAAGGAGGATGCCATGGAGCGCTTCAAGGAACGGCTGGGGGATCAGAAAACCCTGCTGGAGGCACTGGATGATACCAATCCTCTGCCGGATGCCTTTGAGGTGACCATTACCCGTCCGGAGCTGGTGAAGACTGCGGCTGAGTCCATTGAGAAATTCGATGGGGTTGAGTCTGCCAAGTACGGCCAGGATGTGATGGAGCATCTCTTTGAGATGACCAGGCTCATCAGGATTTTTGGTTTTTCGTTGATGCTGGTGCTGGCCCTTGCCACCCTGTTTATTATTTCCAACACCATCCGGCTGACTGTCTTTGCCCGGCGCAAGGAGATTGCCATCATGAAGTATGTGGGGGCTACGGACTGGTTTATCCGCTGGCCTTTCGTGCTGGAGGGCATGGTGCTGGGGCTGCTGGGGAGCCTGGTGGCAGCCGTGGTGCTGCGGACAGCCTATACCGGCATGGCTGAGAAGATTTATGATACGCTGGCGTTTTTCCCGCTGATTCCGGAGCAGCCGTTTTTGACTTATATTACCATTGTGGTGGTACTGAGCGGCATGGCTGTAGGGGCTATAGGCAGTGCTGTGTCCATCAAGCGGTTCCTGAAGGTCTGAGGTGATGGCAGGATGAGAGAAAAAGAGTGCAGTGGCAGCTGCAAAATAAGGCGGCAGTTCAGCATCTTTGGCATAATGCGCCAGCAGGCAGGGACGAGGCTTCTGAGCCTGGTGCTTGCCCTGGTGCTGCTTTTGTCCCTGCCGGGAATGGCCATGGCTGATGACCTGGAGGAGCAGCTGGCTGACTTGCAGCGGCAGGCGGAGCGGCAGCAGGAGATCACCAATGAGGCGGCGGCCAAGGTGGAGAGTGTGTCTGAAAGGCTGCGGGGCATTCAGGAGGAGCTGAGTGCGGCAACCGCGGCATATAAAGAGGTTAAATCACAGCTGGATACCGTGGAGGGCAAGATTGACGAAAATACGGAGCTTCTGGAGAAGACGGAGGCTGATTTGAAGGTCAAGAATAAGATGCTCCAGCGGCGTGTCCGGGATATTTATATCAACGGACAGATAAGCTATGTGGATGTGCTGTTCGGGGCGAAGGATTTTTCTGACCTGATGACGCGGATGGATATCCTGAAGCGGATTATCAAGCATGACTATGACCTGATTATGAAGGTGAAGCAGGAAAAGGAGATTGTGGTTACTGCCAGGGCGCAGCTGGAAAAGGACCGTGCCGAGGCTGAGCGGCTGGTTGCTGATGCTGACGAGAAGAAGGCTGCCGTTGAGGCGAAGGAAGCGGAGCAGCAGGAGCTTTTGGATCAGGCTATCTATGACAGGGATACTTCGGAACGGGCCTATGAGGAATTGATGGCGGCTTCCGAGGAGGTTGCCAACATGATTCGCCGCAGCAACATGTCCTATAGCGGCGCACCTGCCGGTTCCGGCGGCATGATCTGGCCTCTCAGCGGCCCTGTGACCTCGGAGTTTGGCTGGCGTACCCATCCGATTTTCGGTACGGCGCGTTTTCATAGCGGCCTGGATATTGGCGGTGACTACGGCCTGCCTATTTATGCGGCTGCCAGCGGCACGGTTATTCATGCCGGGTGGATCAGCGGCTATGGCAACACGGTGATTATTGACCATGGGGGCGGTGTGACTACCCTGTACGGGCATAATGATTCCCTGAATGTGGGGGTAGGGCAGACTGTGAGCCAGGGGCAGGTGATTGCCATGTGCGGCTCTACAGGCAATTCCACCGGGCCTCACTGCCATTTTGAGGTGCGTGAGAATGGTGAGCCGGTGAGCCCGTATGGCTATTTGTAAGCAAAGGTAATGTGTTATGAAAAAAATAATTATAACTGCCCTGGTGACGACTGTGCTGGTGGTTACGGGCATGTTCATGGGGCTGTTCAGCCTGCTGGGAGCCAATGAGGCAAATGTGGCGCAGATTGGCAGGCTGGTGACCACCATGCTGTTTATTGAGAATAAGTATGTGGATGAGGTGCCCCTGGAGAAGCTGGTGGATGGTGCCATTGACGGCATGACCAGGGCTCTGGGGGATAAGCACTCCATTTACATGGATGATGAGAAGTTCAAGCAGCTGATGCAGCAGACAGAAGGTGCCTTTGGCGGCATTGGCGTGGTCATGGGCTTCCCGGAGCCGGGGCGCTGTGAGATTATGTCCGTCATGGAGGATACTCCCAGCGCGGAGGCAGGGCTTTTGGAAAAGGACGAAATCATCAGGATTGATGGTGAGGATGTGTCTGCCATGCAGCCGGAGGAAATGGCCGGCAAGGTGCGGGGGGAGGAAGGTACCCAGGTAGTGCTGACTATCCGCCGCCAGGGGCAGGAGGACTTCGATGTAACCATTACCCGGGCGGTTATCCAGCTGACTACCGCCAAGGGAATTATGGTGGATAACACGAAGATTGGCTATATCCGGGTGGCATCCTTCAGCGAAAATACCGGCAAGGAGTTCCAGAAGGAGCTGGCCAGCCTGAAGGAGCAGGGCATGGAAGGACTGATCGTGGATTTGCGTGCCAATCCGGGAGGGCTGATTACCTCCTGCGTGGAGATTTCTAACCAGCTGATACCTGCCGGGGAAATCGTGTCCATGGTGGACAGGGACGGCCACAGGACCGTCTACAATTCGGAGCTGGCAGGCTTTGATTATCCTCTTGTGGTGCTGATTGACGGCAATAGCGCCAGCGCCTCGGAGATTCTGGCAGGTGCCGTGCAGGACAGGCAGTGCGGTACTATCGTGGGAACCAAGTCCTTCGGCAAGGGCTCGGTGCAGACCATGCTGCCACTGACCCATGGTGACGGCCTGAAGCTGACTGTGGCAAGGTACTACACCCCGTCCGGCAGGAGCATTGACGGCACCGGCATTGAGCCTGATGTAGAGGTGGAGCTGCCGGAGGGAGCTGTTCAGGATGTGCAGCTCTTGAAGGCTGTAGAGGTGATGAAGGAAAAGCTGGGGCAGTAATATAAGGTTTGCAACAGGGCGGCATGGCTATGGCGGAGCTGTCCTGATGCTGGAGGTAATCCCCTGCGGCTTACGGGCATGAAGCTGCAGGGGATTTTTTTGCTTTTTTAATGGTATTTTAAGATTGGCGTACTAGAATAATTGCGAGGATATTTCAGGCTATAATCATTTTCAAATACAGGCTGATTTTCATACAGGGCAATCTCCTGGCAGGGGGATTGCGTGATAAGGAAGGGTGTTTTACATGAAGATAAAGAGATTGGTGCTGGGCGGCGTGCTGACCGGTTGCCTGCTGGCTGGCAGCAGCCTTGGGAGCTGCATGGAGCTGTCCATGGAAACTGCCGTGGAGCTGGCATTAAAGAATAATCCTGATGTGCTGATTACCCAGCTGGGGGAGGAGACGGCTAAGGCGTCCCTGCGGCAGGCAAGGGGCAGGAACAGCTTCAGCTGGAAGGCCAGCAGTACCTTCAGCAGTGCGGAGTCAGATGGCAAGGACTGGGAGAACGGCAACAGCAACAAGCTGTCTGTCTCCCTGCCCCTTTATTCCGGCGGTGCCAATCAGAATGATATCAAATCCGGGGAGCTGGGCGTGGACATTGCCCGGCTGCAGACCGGGAGAAAATGGGAAACTACCAGGCTGGCGGTAATCCAGGCCTATTATGATACTTTGGAGGCTCAGAAGAAGATTGCTGTTTATCAGGATACGGTGGACAAGTATCAGCAGCACCTGACCAATGTGGAGCAGCTTTACGGGGCAGGCAGCAAGGCGAAGATTGATGTGCTGCGTTCCCAGGTGGAGCTGTCCAACGCACAGCAGGAGCTGATTAAGGGGAAGAATACCTATGACAACAACCTGAGTACCCTCAGGAGCCTGATTTATACTGAAAGCAGCGAGCCCCTGGTGCTGACGGATGATTTTGCTTATTTGCCCTTTGAGGGCGGTGTGGACGATTGCCTGACATACGCCATGGAAAATCGCAAAGATTTGCTGGCGGATGGCTACAAGCTGCAGCAGAAGGAGCTGGCTGTCAGCACGGCAAGGGCGGATTATGCGCCTACGGTGGATTTGAGCCTGGGGGCAGGCTGGAGCAAGCAGGTGCTGCCGGACGGGGACAACCATGAATACTCCGCCTCTATCGGTGTCAGCTGGAATATTTTTGACAGCGGCATTACCCAGGGCAAGGTGGATGCCGCCCAGGCGGAGCTGGCAATCGCCCGGGCTACCCTGGCCAGGGACAGGAACGATGTGAACCTGGCAGTGCGCAAGGACTACAACAGCATGCGCGAGGCAGAGGAGAGGTTCAGCTCCACTCAGGCGGCAGTGAAGCAGGCGGAGGAGGATTTCTTCATCGCCCAGGAAAAGTACAGGGCAGGTGAGGGCATCATGCTGGATATTATCGATGCCCAGGAGGCACTGTCCACAGCACGGCACAACTATATCAGTGCCCAGTATGACTACGCACGCTACAAGGCGGCGCTGGAAAGCGATATGGGCATGTCTGTGGAGTATGCCCGTCAGTAAAAAGGTAAGCTGATAAGCAGATGTGCAGAGAAACAAATTAATTGACACGCAGTTAGATCGGGTGACAAGGGAGTTTTGCAGATGAATATAAAGGGAAAAGTGAAATGGCTGGTCCTGGGAGCAGTGGTGCTGGCAGCGGCTGTGGGCGGCTATAGCTACTACAGCAGCCAGCAGGAAGCAGCGCAGCAGGCAGCCAACGTGGAGCTGGTGACGGTATCACGGCAGAGCCTGAAATCCACGGTGTCTGCTACAGGTACCATCAGGCCGGTGGATTCGGTGGAGGTCAGCTCCAAGATTACGGCCCGCATCAAGTCCGTGCTGGTAAAGGAAAATGATGTGGTGAAGGCAGGCCAGACGGTGGCTATCCTGGATGGCAAGGACTACGAGGCCACCAAGGACCAGGCTTCCTACAAGGTGGCCAATACACGCTCCAAGTACAACCGGGCGGAGTATCTGTACTCTATCGGTGCCAAGTCCAAGGAGGAGCTGGAGGATGCGGAGTACGACTACGATACGGCGGAAAGCTCCCTGTCAAAGACTGAGTCTGACCTGGCGGAGACGGTGATTACCGCCCCTATGGACGGCATTGTGGTAGGGGAGCCAAAGACGGCAGGCACCATGGCTGTGCAGGGCAACAGCAACCCTACGGTTATTATGACCATTGCGGATTTGTCCAGAAAGCAGATTCTTGCCAAGGTGGATGAGACGGATATCGGCAGCGTCCGGGTGGGGCAGAAGGCCACCTTTACGGTGGATACCTACACGGGCAGGACCTTTACGGCAACGGTGTCCAAGATTTCCCAGACGGATGTCACCAACAGCTGGAATACCAATTCCAGTAATTCCAGCAGCTCCAGCAGTTCAGCAAGCGTTATTTATTATTATGTGGTGCTGGATGTGGATGATCCTGACAACCTGCTGCTGCCGGCCATGACGGCCCGGGTGGAGATTGTCACCGATGAGAAGGAAAATGCCCTGGCAGTGCCGATTTCCGCCCTCAAAACGGATTCTACCGGCTCCTATGTCATGGTGCAGCTGGAAGGTGCAGGCAAGGATGGAACCTCCCAGGAGAAGCGATATGTGACTACGGGCATTTACAGCGACGAGTACGTGGATATTTTGGACGGACTATCTGACGGGGACAGGCTGGCCATCAGCTACAAGTCCAAGAGTGGCAGCAGTAGCGGCAAGGGCGGCATGGGCGGCCCGCCGATGTAAGAATGAAAAGGCTGGAGTTTTTATGAGCAGTAATAAAGCAGGCAAGGCGCAAGATAATGTGGCAGATAGGGCGGCAAGGCATGTTATCCGCCTCCGGGGCATCCGGAAGCTGTATCAGATGGGACAGCAGCAGGTGGCGGCACTGGATGGCATAGATTTGGATATAGACAAGGGGGAGTTTGCAGCCCTGATGGGGCCGTCGGGCTCCGGCAAGTCCACCCTGATGAATATCCTGGGCTGCCTGGACAGGCCTACCTTCGGTTCCTATGAGCTGGAGGGCAGGGAGGTGGCGCACCTGTCAGATGATGAGCTGGCGGTGATGCGGAACAGGCACATTGGCTTTGTCTTTCAGAATTTTAACCTCTTGTCCCGGATTTCCTCTGTGGACAATGTGGCCTTGCCCCTGATTTATGCCGGGGTGGGAGCCCGGGAGCGCAGGGAGAGGGCTATGCACTTTCTGGAGGCTGTGGGGCTGGCTGACCGGGCGGAGCATATGCCTAACGAGCTTTCCGGCGGACAGCGGCAGCGTGTGGCTATTGCCAGGGCTCTGGTGAATGAGCCGGAGATTATCATGGCGGATGAGCCTACCGGCAACCTTGATACCAAGTCTACCAAGGAGATTATGGAGATTTTCCAGAAGATGCACGGCAAGGGGCGTACCATTATCCTGGTCACCCATGAGCCGGAGATAGCCGTGTGCGCCAACCGGCAGCTTCTGGTGCGGGACGGCGTGATTACCAGGGACGAAGGAAGGGGCGTGGTGCTGGATGTTGTTTAAGGAATGTTTTCTGATGGCCTTTACGGCACTTTATGCCAACAAGCTGCGCTCCCTCTTGACCATGCTGGGGATTATCATCGGCGTGGGGGCGGTCATCGCCATGGTGTCCGTGGGCATGGGGGTCCGCAGCAATGTGCAGGAGTCCATCGCCAGCCTGGGCAGCAACATGCTGATTGTTTCCCCGGGCTCATCCAACCGGGGCGGCCCCCGGGGAGCGGCAGGCTCCATGCAGACATTGAAGTATGAGGATGCCAGGGCCATACAGTCCAAAATCAGGAATATCGATTTTGTTTCTCCCAGCGTCAGCGGCAGCTACCAGATTGTCAACGGCAATCAGAACTGGAACTCCAGCGTGCAGGGAGTAACCCCTGAGTACATGGATATCAAGTCGCTGGTGGTGGAGTCCGGCTCCTTCATCAGCACGGACAACCTGAATAAGCGTGACAGGGTGGCTGTTATCGGCACTACCGTGGCAGAGAACCTCTTTGGCAGTGAAAATCCCGTGGGCAGGAATATCCGTGTCAATAACCAGCCCTTCCGGGTAATCGGCCTGTTGGAGAGCAAGGGGCAGTCCTCTATGGGGCAGGACCAGGATGATGTGGTGATTATTCCCCTGACCACGGCTCAGGAGCGCATGCTGGGCATTACCTATGTGCAGTCCATCAGCGTGCAGGTGAAGGATGCTCTGTACATGGACCAGGTGCAGGAAGATATCGAGGTGCTGCTCAGGCAGCGGCACAGGATTGTGGGGGACAAGGAGGATGACTTCCATGTGAGGAACCTGACCAGCCTGATGGAGACCATGACTCAGACCACTACTATGATTACCTTGCTGCTGGGCAGCGTGGCAGGCATTTCCCTGATAGTGGGGGGCATCGGCATCATGAACATCATGATGGTGTCGGTGACGGAGCGTACACGGGAAATCGGCATCCGCAAGGCGCTGGGGGCTACCTTTGGCAATATCATGATGCAGTTTCTGATTGAGTCGGTGGTTATCGGCGTGATTGGCGGCATTATCGGCATTTTCATAGGCTGCTGCCTGTCCTATGCCATTGCGGGGCTTGGTGGCTTCAGCACGGTGATTACCCTGGCACCCATAGTAGTTTCCTTCAGCTTTTCCGTGGGGATTGGGCTCCTGTTTGGCATTTTGCCGGCGAGGAAGGCGGCGAAGCTGGACCCTATAGAGGCACTGCGTTATGAATGAATGCTGCCCGAGGCAGTCTTGGCTGCCCGGGCAGCTTTGGGGCAGCGTCAAGGCTGTGCAGGCGTTTTAGGGCATATTGAAAGGATATCCGGCGGCTTTTTCTGGCTCTTTGAAAATTTTTTTGAAAAAAATTGTAAAAAAAGCTTGCATTTTTTGCAAAGGTGTCATATAATAACACTTGTCGACGTCATGTGACAAAACACTCCTCGATAGCTCAGTCGGTAGAGCACCTGACTGTTAATCAGGCTGTCGCAGGTTCGAATCCTGCTCGAGGAGCCAGATGGCGCGTTGGTCAAGTGGTTAAGACACCGCCCTTTCACGGCGGCTTCACGGGTTCGAATCCCGTACGCGTCACCACTTTGATTTAAAACGGGGGATGTATTCCAGAGGTTTTACTTCCCTTATATATGGGCGCTTAGCTCAGCTGGGAGAGCGTCTGCCTTACAAGCAGAATGTCAGCGGTTCGATCCCGTTAGCGCCCACCATATATGAAATTAGAGGCTGCCGTATGGCAGCCTTTTTGTGTATTGTGTATTTGGCTTATATGTTTTTCCTTGCTTTTTTCATGGTAATCTGCCATAATAACAATAGAAAACTAATGTGCAGTTTTGATAGTGCTAATGAACTATGATAAATGTAGCAGTTTTGAAGGGGGGAGCCCTATGGGATTTTTTTCTGATTTGTGGCACAGCATGGTGCTGAAGGACCAGACCTCTACGGACAAGGGCTATATCAGCGCACCGGAGCAGGACAGGCTGGTGGGCAGGCAGGGCACTGTCACCAGGGAGCTGCGTCCGGCAGGTACCGTGGTGATTGACGGTGAGCCGGTGGATGTGGTCTCCGAGGGGGATTATATGGAGAAGGGTCGTCAGGTCACAGTGGTTGCCGTTACAGGCGGCCGCGTGGTGGTCAGATAGATGTTATTGTGTTTTTGAAAGGATGAAAGCGTATGATTTCAAGTATATTTTTTCTGCTAATGGCGATAATTTTTATTGCCCTGTTCCTGCACTTTGTGCCTTTGCGGCTGTGGATTGCTGCCAGGGCTGCCAACGTGCCCCTGAACATCATTACCCTGGTGGGCATGCGCATGCGCCAGGTAACTCCTTCCAAGATTGTCATGCCGCTGATTAAGGCCAATAAGGCAGGCCTGAATGTGGAGGTCAACCAGCTGGAGGCGCATTTTTTGGCAGGTGGTAATGTGGACAAGGTGGTGGATGCCCTGATTGCGGCACACCGGGCCCAGATTCCTCTGCCTTTTGAGCGTTCTGCCGCTATTGACCTGGCGGGCCGCGACGTATTGGAAGCAGTGCAGATGAGCGTAAACCCGAAGGTTATCGAGACGCCTGTGGTTTCTGCTGTGGCCAAGAACGGCATTGAGCTGAAAATCAAGGCAAGGGTAACTGTCCGTGCCAATATTGACCGCCTGGTGGGCGGTGCCGGTGAGCCGACGATTATTGCCCGTGTAGGCGAGGGTATCGTTACTACTGTCGGTTCTTCCGAGAGCCACAACGATGTGCTGGCAAATCCTGATGATATTTCCAAGACTGTGCTGGGCAAGGGACTGGATGCCGGTACTGCCTTTGAGATTTTGTCCATTGATATTGCCGATGTGGATGTAGGCCGCAACATCGGTGCGGAGCTGCAGACAGACCAGGCGGAGGCTGACAAGCGCATTGCCCAGGCCAAGGCAGAGGAACGCCGTGCCATGGCTGTGGCAAAGGAGCAGGAGATGAAGGCCTATACCCAGGAGATGGAAGCCAAGGTAGTAGAGGCCCAGGCAGAGGTGCCTCATGCCCTGGCAGAGGCCCTGAGAAGCGGCAACATGGGTGTGATGGATTATTACAACCTGAGCAATATCAAGGCTGATACGGATATGCGTGACAGCATCAGCAGGAGCACGGGCGATAGCCAGCTTACACCGCCAGCTATCAAGTAAGTAGGTGATATGTATGGAACTGCTGGATATGCTGGGGATTTCCAGAAAGCTGGCACACTGGGCTGATACCCTGTCTTCCCTGATTCCCTTTTTCATGTTCGTCGTTGCCATCATCCTGGGCAATCTGGGGGACAAGAAGAAGCCAAAGGTGAAGAAGTCAAAGCCTTTTCCGAAAGATGCTCCTTTGCCGGACTTGAAACGGCCTGAGAAGGTTACTGTGGATATAAAGCCTATTCCCCAGCCTCCTGTGAGGAGGGAAAAGGCAGAAGGGCATTTAGCTGAACAGCTGCCGGAGCACCGTCCTCATTGTCCTGACCAGTATGAGGAAGTGCACAATCCTTATCAGAGGTATTTGGAGGACGAGCAGCGGCGGAGCAGGGCTGGGAAAGCTGGCAAGGCGGAGGCCGGGCAGCCTGCCGCCAGGGGCAGGAAGACGCCTTCTGAGACTTCCTATGGTGGAGAAAGAGCCGGAAGCGTGCCTGTAATTAACATGTCGCTGGCACAGGCGATTGTCTCAGCGGAGGTGCTGGGCAGGCCGAAGGCTTTGCAGCGCAGGCGGCGCTGACAGCTGATACTTGTTAATTTGATAAAATAACGCTATAATAAGTACGTTATAGCGTTATTTTTTTGATGTCTGAATGTAGTATAGAAGGTTCGTGTTAAAATGAAAACAATATCGATTGTGGTGCCGGTTTTCAATGAGGAAGACAATATAGAGCATTTTTATGAGAGCGTGTGCAAGGTCATGGAGCCATTGCCATACGATTTTGAGCTGATTTATGTGGACGATGGCTCCAAGGACAGGAGCCGGGAGATTTTGTGCAGCCTGGAAAAGCAGGATGAGCGGGTGCAGTCCATTTTCCTTGCCAGGAATTCCGGCCATCAGCTGGCTCTGACCTGCGGCCTGGATAATGCGGACGGTGATGCTGTCATCACTATGGACGGTGATATGCAGCATCCCCCTGAGCTGATACCTGTGCTGCTGGAGAAATGGGAGCAGGGCTGTGAAGTGGTGCAGACTATCCGCAAGACCACCGAGGGCGTGTCTGCCATGAAGAAGCTGACCTCGTATTATTATTACAAGGTACTGAATAAGCTCTCCAACGTGCATATTCAGGAGGGGGGCTCTGATTTTCGCCTGATGGACCGGGTGGTGGTGAAGGCCTTCCGCCGCTACCGGGAGCATGCCCGCTTTATCCGGGGCATGATTGGTGCCATGGGATTCCGGCAGGTGCAGATTGAGTTTGTGGCTCCCAAGCGGTTTGCCGGGGTGTCCAAGTTTTCTCCCAGGAAAATGCTGAATTTTGCCATCGACGGGGTGCTGGCCTATTCCAACCTGCCTTTGAGGCTGGGGCTGTACATCGGCACTATTTCCGGGCTGATAAGCCTGTTGATGATACTTCATGTGTTTGTGTCCAAGTATGTGCTGAATGATGCAGTGGCAGGCTGGGCTACCCTGACGGCATGCGTGCTATTCTTCGGGGGCATGCAGATGATTGTGCTGGGCATTTTGGGGGAATACCTGGGCAGGGTATTCGAGGAGGTTAAGCACCGTCCCCTGTACCTTATTGCCAGGGGCAAGCCCAAGGATGAGATGGACAGGGACTGACAGGTGATTTGATTTAGCCATTTGTGATGCGTGCTTGTGTATGAGAAGTTTTGAAAATAAAAGTTGAGAAAAATTCTCAAATAATACTTGAAAATAATTCTCAATTATGTTATATTATATTCAGGCTTGAGGAAGGCATATCCTCTCAAAAGCTAACTCTCCTAAATATAATACACACTAAAAAAATCCCTCCGCTCATGAGGGATTTTTTTAGTGCCAGACCGTAGACAAATATGGCAGCGAGTTATCCACACTCGCTGCCATATTTTTGC